>JABAOG010003817.1_pt1 | contig 17974 bp, 16 predicted proteins | sample 7062131 | NCBI WGS metagenome assembly JABAOG01 (sample SAMN14538629, study PRJNA623070) | marine sediment metagenome | biome: marine biome [ENVO:00000428]; feature: marine pelagic biome [ENVO:01000023]; material: deep marine sediment [ENVO:00002113] | place: India: Arabian Sea | collected...
GCAAGTGTGAAAGATCCAGAACCAGCACCAAAATCTGCCCAAACACCACCTCTGTTGGGCACTCCACCTTTCAGCAAATTGACATGATCCTCATAGTCCATCTAACAAATTATATGCGGGATCAGATCTCTTTTTACTCAGAAAAGTATTTTTGGATATGTCAGATGATAGAATTTGATTGTCATATTTCGATATTGAATTATTTACCTGACGAACGCTGGTGATTATTAATTGAGAAGACAAATTTTATGAACCAAAAATATGACTCGATCATTGTGGGTTCCGGACCTAATGGTTTATCGGCGGCGATCACCCTGGCACAAACCGGCAGAAAAGTCCGGGTGCTGGAAGCGAAGGATTCCATCGGTGGAGGAACCCGCACTGCTGAGATCACATTACCGGGTTTCCATCATGATATTTGTTCGGCAGTTCATCCATTAGCTGCAGCATCGCCGTTTTTCAGGGATCTTCCCTTAGATGATTTTGGACTGGATTGGGTGACGCCTCCCGTGGCTCTTGCCCACCCCTTGGATAATGGGCGAGCAGTCATACTGACTTCTTCTTTAGAAGAGAGTGCTGCCAGCCTTGGCAGCGACGGACCTGTATACAAAAGATTGATATCCCCATTTGTTGATAATTGGCAGAAGATCCTGGAGGATATCCTTGGTCCTCTACCTATTCCACCGAAATACCCATTACACCTGGCTCGCTTTGGCTTACAGGCTTTGCGTCCGGCACGCAACCTGGCAGATAGTATTTTCCAGGGAAATTCAGCTCAAGTATTGTTTGCAGGTCTTGCAGCCCACGGAATGCTGCCCATAGAAAAAATCACAACGGCATCGATTACCCTGGTTTTAGGAATGCTGGCGCATGCAGTTGGTTGGCCGTTTCCACGAGGTGGTTCGCAATCGATTTCCGATGCTCTGGCCGCGTATTTTTATTCTCTGGGTGGAGAGATCGTCACGGGTCAACGTGTGAAATCATTATCGGATATACCGGAGAGCCGATTAATATTATTCGACCTGACTCCCCGGCAAATCATTGATATTTGTGGGGACCACCTCCCAACCAGGTACCGGAATCAGCTAGCAGCTTATCGATATGGTCCAGGCGTGTGTAAAGTGGACTATGCTCTCAGCGGTCGCATCCCATGGACAGCCAAAGACTGCCACAGGGCGGGCACGATCCACCTGGGTGCATCTATGGAAGAAATCAGTATCTCTGAAAATAAGGTGTGGAGAGGTGAACACCCGGAGAAACCATTTGTACTGCTCGCCCAGCAGAGCCTTTTTGATGATCTCCGCTCACCCGCAGGCAAACATACAGCCTGGGCGTATTGCCATGTGCCGCACGGCTCTACAAGAGATGTTAGCGACCAGATCACAGCGCAGATCGAGCGGTTTGCTCCCGGATTCCGGGATCTGATCCTGGCAAAACATGTCTTCACAGCCAGAGCAATGCAGGACTACAACTCCAACTATATTGGTGGAGACATTAACGGTGGTGTGCAGGACTGGCGTCAACTTTTTACACGTCCCGCACCACGATGGTCTCCCTACAGTATGCCCGTAAAGGGTTTGTATATCTGTTCCTCTTCTACTCCCCCCGGCGGAGGTGTTCATGGTATGTGCGGGTATCATGCTGCCAGGAAGGCGATAAAAGATACGGGGGGATAATTTACGCTTTCAGTCCCCAAAAAGGGATTGCCGACTGGAAATTATTATTCTCTTTTATCTGCCGTCCAGAAATAATCACATTTGAAGGGTTGCCTAATGGATCTGCACCGGGTCTTTGATGGCGCCGCGTTCCAGGAGAGAGTTCTTATATTCTTCATCCCAGTCTTCCGGTAAGGTCGTTTTTTCGATGCGAACAGCCGTGTTTTTATAATCCGGGATTTTCGCNNCGGAGCTTAATCGTCCCGCGCCGAGAACTTACTGCCACCCAGTCTCCAGTCTCCAAGTCCATTGCCTGTGCATCATCGGGATGCATTTCACAGGTAGCTTCCGGATAAATCTTTTCGAGCTCAGACCGTCCAGTCATCGTGCTGCCGCTCCAGTGGTAGAGAACTCGACCTGTGCTCAGGTTGAAAGGATACTCTGGATCAGGTTGTTCCGAGTCAGTGCCGTATTCCACCTCCCAGAACTTTCCTTTTCCCCTGGGAAATTCCTCAGCGAACAAGAATGGTGTTCCTGGATGATCCAAGGATGGGCAGGGCCAGTGAACCCCACCCTCATTTTCCAATCTTTCATAAGTGATGCCCCAGAAATCTGGAGTTAACTGCCGCATCTCCTCCCAAATCTCTTCTGGATCAACAAAGTTGAAGCCGTGGGCACTTATCGAACCCAAACGCTTTTCCACCCGGCGACCGATATCACACAGGATGTCCCAGTCTGCGCGGGATTCGCCGACAGGTGGGACAGCTTTACGGACACGTTGGATGCGGCGATCACTGTTCGTAAAGGTGCCGTCCTTTTCAGCGAAACTCGTCGCAGGTAAGATCACGTCTGCCATGTTTCCGGTCTCGTTGACAAAAATATCCTGGCAAACCAGAAACTCCAGCTCTTCCAATCCATGCCGCGTGTGTTCCTGATTGGGTTCGCTCATCATGGGATTTTCTCCCATGATAAACATCCCTTTTATCGCGCCGTCGACTGCTCCACTGACCATCTCAGTTGCAGTTAACCCGGGCACTGGATTGAGTTCGACACCCCAGTGCAGTTCGAATTTCGCCTTAATATCGCCATCATCAACACGCTGATAAGCCGTAAACACATTCGGCAGTCCACCGCTATCTGAACAGCCCTGGACATTGTTTTGTCCGCGTAAAGGATTCAAACCAGTGCCAGATTTACCCACATGTCCGCACATCAAAGCCAGGTTGACCAATGACAGGGTATTATCTGTCCCATGGGTGCTCTGGCTGATACCCATACCCCAGTAAATTGCGGCTCGCTCAGCATTGGCATAGATGCGCGCTGCTTCGCGGATCGACTCGGCTGGCACTCCGCTGATATTCTCAGCCCATTCCGGTGTACACTCATCCAGGGATTCGATATAGTCCTGAAAACCTTCCGTCCGCTCAGCGATAAAATTCTCGTCGAAAAGCCCTTCTTTTACGATCACATGCGCCATCGCCTGAAATACAGCCACATCCGTGCCGGGATTCTGCTGAAGCCATAGGGTGGCATGGTCTGTCATTTCGATCCGGCGCGGATCAATGACAATCAGCCTGGCACCGTTTACCCGTACTGCCCGTTTCAGGAAGTTGGAGATGACCGGGTGGGTTTCAGTCGTGTTCGATCCGGTAACTATGAATGCTTCCAAATTTTCCATTTCGGCGATGGAGTTAGACATGGCACTGGACCCGATAGACAACTGCAAACCCGTAACAGAACCGGCATGACAAAGCCGCGCACAGTGATCGATATTATTGGTGCCCACCAGCGCCCGGATCAGCTTTTGGAAAATATAATTATCTTCGTTGGTCGCTTTAGCGCTGGCATAACTGGCAATTGCATCCCCCCCATATTGATTCTTTATACGAACCAGTTCATCAGCAACCAGATCTAAGGCTTCATCCCAGCTTGCTTCCCGCCAGACAGGTTTCGCAGAACGTCCCTCTTCGCGGTTGGTCCGGATGAGGGGTTTTTTGATTCTCCCAGGATGTTTTACATAGTCTGTGCCAAATCGTCCCTTTACGCATAACATCCCATAATTAGGAGCAGCATCGAATGGGGCATCGATGCGGTAGATGTAATCATCTTTAATATTTAAATCCATCTGACAGCCAACACCGCAGTATGGACAGGTTGTTCGTACTACTTTATCAGGACTTATCATCCTTTTCCTCCAGTCAAAACTTCAAAAATACCAATAAACAATCATCCCCTGCTGATCAATCATTTCGCTGCTTCTTCCGTCGCCGGCCGCGAGTTTGCTGGAAGATGGAATCCGGATCAACCCCTGATTCCAGCAAAGCCTGTCGTTTGGGTTTCAATGCTCCTGTCGGACAAACCCCAACGCACATACCACAAAAGACGCAGGTAGTATCCATCATCCCATTGTTCTGGAAGGTACCTATCGTGGTCTGAAAACCGCGCCCATCGAAACTGAGAGCAAAGGTAAATTGGGCATCATCTGCGCAAACCTGCACACACCGCCAGCAGTTGATACACTGGTTGTAATCACGCAGGTAGAAGGGGTTGTCATCGTAAACTGGCGTCGTCCGACAGGCGCCATCAGCGAAGCGGTCTCGATTGACGCCATACTCATCAACCATATCGAGGATCTGGGGTGCTTCTTCCAGGTTCACGGTCGAATCTAATAATTCCAAAATTGTTCGCCGGGCACGCTGTACTTTCTCTGAATTTGTGATTACATTCATACCCTCAGCGCATTCCGACACACAGGCAGCTGACTGCACCCGCCCTCCAGTATCCACTGAACAAATCCGGCATAATCCATTCGCGGTTAAATTGGGATGGTAACAGATGACCGGGATTTTAATTCCTGCCTGTTCTGCGGCATCCAATATGGTTGTTCCATCTGGTACGGAGATCTCTTTTCCATCAATCGTCAAGGTAATTGTTTCACTCATAAATTCTCCCTAAGGAGGTATTGTTCAGGTTTATCCATTAATCATGATCCGGTCGGGGTGAGTATAGATACGCATTCGCTTCTGGCGCAGGTACCCCACTATCGTCATATTCCACGCCTCGGCAATTGCTACAGAGAGGCTGGTCGGGGAAGTTCGGGAGCAGACGATAGGGGTTTGCAGGCGGCGAGCTTTCTGGATCATTTCGCTACTAATCCGTCCGCTGGACATCAAAATTCTGTCTTTTGTTTCAATTCCCCTCAATATCGCCAGACCGCGCAGTTTATCCAGGCAGTTATGCCGGCCTAGATCCTCGACCTGGGCCAGGATCTGGCTGCGATCACAAAGCACAGCTGTATGGATTCCCCGTGCACGCTGGTAGAGTTCAGCTTCCAAATGCATCTTCCGCATCAGGGCAGACAGCTGTTCTGGTTCAACTTTCAAATCAGACTGCAGCGGTTCATGTTTGCCTGACAGGTCATCAAAAGTGACGCCACCTCCGCAGCCGGCGGTGATAATTTTTCGTTTGGGCAATTCCAGGTCGGTGTCGTATAACCAGATGTCCACGCAATTGTTATCGGATATATGCAAATCCCGGATGTCGCCTGTCCCTTCGATCAATCCTTCATTAGCCAGAAAGCCAACTGCCATTTCTTCCAAGTCCCGTGGTGAACACATAAAGGTCGCCAGCTCTTCTCCATTAACGAAAAAACACACCTGCGATTCGTCAACAATCTCGGCATCCACTTCATGCGGAGCCCCAATCCCAACAGAAATATATCGACCAGGTAAAACACCATCCGTACTGGAGGATTGACGGTTTGGGTTTAAGGATCGGATAGCATTTTTACTCACAGGTTATTCCACCAATTCCGGCCACAGCCTGACCGCACTGACGACAGCAGAAGATGCAGTCTGACCTAAACCACACAGTGATGTCTCTGTCATCGCAAACCCAATATCCAACAGTGTATCTTTATCATCAGCCTGTACGCCTCCATCATGGGCAACCCGATCCAGAATTTCCATCTGTCGCTGAGTACCCAGCTGACAGGGGAAACACTTGCCGCAGCTTTCGTGGGCAAAAAACCGGGCGATCTGGTAAAGAGTATCACGCAGATCCACGGTTTGATCAAAGACCATGACTACCCCGGATCCGAGAGGAGTGCCGTCTGAACGCGATTCTTCATACGTGAGGGGCATATCCAGTTTATCAGGTGTCACGAATACACCAGCAGCACCTCCAACCATCACAGCTTGGATTTCATTACCATCTGGGACACCACCAGCCATTTCAATCAATTGACGAATAGTCAGCCCAAAGGGAACTTCGTAAACCCCCGGTTTTTCAATATGCCCGCTCAGACAAAATAGCTTCGTGCCAGGCGATTCCTTTGTGCCGTACTTTTTCCATTCTTCAGCACCCATATTAAAGGCAGCCAGAACTGCAGCCAGGGTCTCAACATTATTCACGACGGTTGGCTGCTGGAACAATCCATGGGTTGTTGGGAATGGTGGTTTAATGCGGGGAAAACCGCGTTTACCTTCAATGGCTTCGAATAATGCTGTTTCTTCACCGCAGATGTAGGCTCCAGCGCCTTTGCGGATTTTAATATCGAAATCAAATCCCGCCTTTCCAAGGATATTTTTTTCCAGCAGTCCGGACGCTCTTGCTTTCTCGATCGCGGTTTTAAGCCGATTGTAACTGCGTGGAAATTCACCGCGCACAAAAATCCAGCCATTTTTCGCACCGACAGCGTACCCAGCCAGTGTGGCAGCCTCGATAATCGCGAAGGGGTCTTCTTCCATCAGGCAGCGATCTTTAAAAGTACCAGGCTCACTTTCATCAGCATTAACAACGATGTGTTTGACAGCACCTTCAGCCTCGCGGGTAAAGCGCCATTTTCGACCAGTGGGAAACATGGCGCCGCCGCGGCCAAGAATTCCGCTGTCTTCAACCATATCGATGACCTGTGATGGTTCCATTTGTATGGCTTTTTTCAACCCCTGATACCCACCGTGATTTTGATAATCTTCCAGGCTTTCCGGGTTGATCCTGCCAGCACGCGCCAGGATGAAGCGGGGGTCTCCGTATACTTTTGAATTGGGTTCGGGATGTTTTCCGTCGATAAATGAATGTAGGTTGTCGACCGTCAGTTCGCCTGCTGGTTTTTCACCATGGAGAGCTGCTGGGGCATGATCGCACATACCGAGGCAGGGTACACGCTCATACGTGATCCCGCCATCGCTGCTTGTCTGGCTGTGCTGCAATCCGAGTTGAGTTTCGATGCTCTCGATGATCTCCATTCCACCAGCCAGATGACAGGCTGGATCTTCGCATACACGGATCACATGCGGTGCTGTCGGCCGGTTGTAGAGCATCGTGTAAAACTCCACTACGCCATGGATATCAGCCAGGGGAACGCGCAGAGTTTTTCCTATTTCAGCCTGGACCTCTCCCGGCAGCCAACCATACACTTCCTGTGCTTCATACAGCAGGGGAAGCAGGTCACTCCGAGATCGGTCTTCGTATCTTTCTAAAATGGGTTGTATTAAGGATAAATCAATCGATATTTCATGCACGATCAAACCTTTCAAGTCAGTAAACCAATAAGTCGGGTAATTACTTTGCCATTCTCCGCATACCCCATTTTTATTTCGCAGAGTTAGCTATTAAATTTACGGTCTAATCCAATCAAGATCGGTATGTGGCCCTCACCAGCATAATACTAATCAAAGTGCATTTATGTCTTTGCACACTGCAAATAAGTTATATACCTCTACCAAAAGCCACTTTTCAGTGTGCTATCCATTCCACTCAAAAACTCGTTGTTCAATTGTACCAGAAGGGTGAATAGCTCAGAAAATTCTTTGCTCTCATTAAGGTCAATCCCAGAACCGCAGGATAAATGGGAACGGAACTCGATAAAAATCGGATTTCCTGTTGGAATCAGCTGGTATCTCCCTTGAAAAAGTATACATATTTCCACGTGTAAATGAATCCACAAACGGAGAAGGGTTTTTTATGTGGGTGAAATAGATTCAGCACTATTACATTTTCCTGGTGACTTTTATGGAAATGCGATATTTGTTATTGATGTAGTCAAAGGAAAAAGCATCATTTATTGTTTTTTACCTTAACTGGTAGCGGCAAAATCTGTCACGTATAAGGTATAATTTTGGCAAAATAATTCAAGGGTCGGTGATAAATATTCCATTACCTTCGAACTTGTTATACAATTGTTATGAACTATCGATAGTACTTAAGTATAATTGACTTATGACCGTTGAAATGCTCCACCACACTCTCGAATATGGAATAAATCGCTCCAACCAATAAAAAACAAGGGGAAGAATTTTGGAGACAATTTACTCAGCAATTTCTGCACGGACGATAAGAAGTCATTCGAACTCATTGAGAGGCAGCATCGATGAATTCATTATCATCACCAGGGACCTGGTCCTGGCGAGTCTTGGTCTACTCTTTCTATCACCACTTTTCTTGCTGATAATNNTGGTAAGAAATTCAAGATTATCAAATTCCGAACCATGTATGAAAACTCAGATAGCTACAACGGGAGCAAAGTCACCGCAAAAGGGGATCCACGCATTACTCCAATCGGTAAATGGCTGCGGGATACCAAACTCAACGAACTTCCCCAGCTGTGGAACATCCTTAAAGGTGATATGAGCCTGGTTGGTCCTCGTCCAGAGGATCCATCGATCGTAAAACAATGGTCGGAGGAAGTCTTCCATGAAGTTCTTTCCGTCAAACCAGGTATTACCAGTGCTGCCTCAATCCTTTACAGGAATGAAGAAACCCTGCTTCAATCCAATGACGTGATGAGCACTTACATGGAGACTGTCCTGCCGGACAAGCTGCGCCTGGACCAGATATACGTGCGCAATCGTTGTTTCCTGTTGGACCTGGATATTCTTTTCTGGACGATCCTGGCGATCATTCCTTCCATCTGGCCGGTTGATCCACCTGAAGAACTGCTATTTTGGGGTCCGATCTCCAGGCTGATGCGCCGCTATATGAGCTGGTTCAGCATCGATACCATCACCACTTTCATTGCCTTCGGTTTGGCGAGTGTTTTATGGCGCTCGATGGGTCCTCTCAACCTCGGTTATATCAACATGCTAATCCTTGCGGTTGCTTTCTCACTGCTGTTCAGCCTGATTGGGGCAATCGTCGGGATTCAGCGCGTACACTGGTCCAAAGCGCTGGCACAAGATATTTTGTACTTGATTCCTGCTGTCGGCATTGCCATGATCCTGGCTCTATTCCTTAATCAGAGCCTGGGACTCCTGCCCACAGGATTGCTTGTACTTGCATCCGGGTTTGCGTTTATCGGTTTCGTCATTGTCCGTTATCGAACCCGGCTGTTGACTGGTGCTGCTCTCCAGATAATTTCCCGCCGGAGACCGCCAGCAGTCGCTCAGGAGAAAGTGCTGATTGTCGGCGGTGGTGATGCAGGTCAGTTTGCCGCCTGGATGCTCAACCAGAACACCAAAGCCAACGCCTTTAAGGTGGTTGGATTCGTTGATGATGACCTCTACAAACAGGGTCAGCGTATTCGAGGTTCTAAAGTGTTGGGAAGGTCAAAAGACATCAGTACGCTGGTCCAGCAGCAAGATATCGGCGTGATTGTTTATGCCATCCACAATATCTCCAAATCCAGGAGTCAAATGTTATTGGAGACATGCCGCTCCACTGGAGCAAAGATCGTTGAACTGCCAGATTTTTTGGGTGCAATGACAGAAGCCATGTCTTCAATAAGTAAGGAACAACCCCTGGAAAAAACTGTTTCCAGGTAAAGCTTGATGCTGATGAACAGGACTTCTAACTAGAAGTTATGGTTACCAAATAGATAGGCGAAAAGGGTATTTCACAGGATTTTGACAATCTAGATAACTTATGAACTCAATCTTAGCTCGCTATTCTCATCTACCGGGGGACCAAGAACTGGTTTTCAGAACATTATGCGCCTTGTTGGCGGAAAATCCACAGGGAGCAGACTGGTCGGAATTCAGTTCAACAGAGTGGTCGCTGTTTGAAAAAATGGCGGTGGATGAAGGTGTTGCGAGTTTCGCCTACTATCTGCTGATGCAAGAACCGCATTCCTACAAGGTGGAGGATTTTGATCCCAGGGCTCTAGCAACGTTACGCGACCAGGAAGGTCGGGTCGCCCTGCGGAATGCGCAGCTCTTCAAGCACCTTCAGCGAGTACTGTCGACTTTGAGCAGGGCAGAGATTGATGTCGTCCTGCTCAAAGGTGCTGACCTGGCGCGCTGGGTTTATCCCCAGCCAGGATTACGACCGATGAGCGACCTAGACCTGCTCGTAAGCCCAGAGGATTTTCCCCGTGCCCTTGAACTCGTTCAGGAATTGGGATACTCTGAATACCTGCCTGAAGCCTCCCCCGGGTTGGATAAGCTGCTAGGACATCATGCGCACCTGCGTGGATCGGGTCTTGGGAGACCGCTGCTGGAGCTCCATTATGCCCTGGTAGCCAGCTCCGCTTTCCGGCACGCTGTGCCGTTAGACTGGTTTTTGGAAAATCTGCAGCCTCTCGATACGGACGGGCCGGGGCAGCTCTACCGGTTGAATCCCACCTCCAACCTGGTTTACCTGTCTGCCCACCAGATGCTGCAGCACGGCGGAGAGCATGGAAGCCTGATCTGGCTGCTGGATCTGCACCGTTTGCTGGTGCAGAACTCCGAGGACATCAACTGGCAAAGCCTGGCTACCCAGGCAAACCTGTTCGCCTGGAATGGTGCGCTGCATACTGCCCTAACTGCTGTTCAGGATTGTTTTGGGACGCGTCTCTCAATGAAAATTTTATCCACGTTGAGTGATCAGGTTGGACCCAACGATGCGCTGGTAGCCCTCAAGGCACAGCAGGCACCGACACGCATCCTGGGTGAAATCAAGAAACTGCACTCACTCAACTGGCATGGACGCATCCATCTATTCCTGGCACTGGCCTTCCCCTCGCCATCCTATATGCACTGGCGCTACCGACCACAACCAGGCTGGATGTGGCCGCTGTACTACCCGCTCCGCTGGGTGGATATCATCTTTGATGGTCTACAAACAATATTGCAGATCATCCTCAAACGTAAAAAAAAGGATGACATACATCACTTACAAGATGTATTGCATGGTTGATATAATGAGGCAATTAATCGGTAATATAAAAAGTGTATGCTGCGATATATAATGATGATAAGAGTTGTTATCAGTTTGAAATTTAACCTCCTTTAGAGGTAGTGGAAAACAGAGGAGTATAAGGAGTAAAAAATGAAGAAAACATGGGAAAAACCACAGCTGATTGTGCTGGCAAGGGGAACATCGGATGAAAGCGTGCTTACACACTGTAAGTATATTGGTAATACCGGACCAGTAAGTTCTCCGTTTAACGTTGGGCAATCAGGATGCGACAAGCAGGATAATGATGGAAACTGTGGAGCTTGTCAGGCAAGAGCGGGTAGCTAATTTTTAATTGTGATGTTAATTCATCCCAAAGCAATAAAATTAGTTATTTACATAGTTTAATTCATCAACGGTGCACTGGCATTAATTTAGACAATNNTACTCAAGGATAAAATGAACTCAGCTATTCGGAAGGATTTACCGAGGCTGCCTCTGGATGGCAACCTCGATTTAACCTACCGTTGCAATAATAACTGCCTGCATTGCTGGTTGTGGCTATCAGAAAACTCGTCTCGAAAAAGAGATGAACTTAATTTTGATGAAATCCAGAGAATTGTTTCTGAAGCCAGGCAGATGGGCTGCCAGGCATGGGCAATTTCAGGTGGAGAACCGATGCTCCGGGAAGATTTTCCGGAGATTTTTGATTTCATCACTCGAAAAGCAGTTCACTATACACTAAACACCAATGGATCTCTGATCACTCACCAAATTGCGCGCCTGCTAAGACGTAAAGGCAACAAGATGGTTGCTATATATGGCGCCACCGCTGATGTGCATGATACTGTCACTCGAAATCCCGGCTCCTTTGATGACACGATGCGCGGTATTTCATATTTAAAAGAAGCTGGAGCAGGTTTTGTTGTCCAGATCATCCCGATGCAGGCTAACTATCACCAATATGATCAAATGTTGACATTAGCTGAATCTTTAAGTCCCCACTACCGTATTGGTTCAGCGTGGTTGTTCTATTCTGCCAATGGCTCTACTTCTCGTAATAAAGAAATTTCTCGTCAACGATTGGCACCAGAAGTCGTCGTTGACATGGATGGCCCCACTACGTACAGCATTGGTGTAGATTCACCAACAACAACTAACACTCAAAAAACCTCAGATGTAAAACTCTGCGGAAAACCACATCGGGATGATCGTTTATTTGCCTCATGCATTGATGGCAAACGCGATTTCCATATAGATCCTTACGGGCAGATGAGTTTCTGCAATTTTATTAAGGATCCCAATTTGCGTTTTGATTTGCGGCAGGGATCTTTTCAGCATGGCTGGGATGAGTTTATTCCATCTCTTTCCGATATAGTTCGAGGAGGCCAGGAGTACCAAGAAAATTGCGGCGCTTGCGATTTGCGATCAGACTGCCGGTGGTGTGCGGTGTATGCTTATCTTGAGCATGGAAGCTATTCAGCTAAAGCAGATTATCTTTGCCAGATTGCTTCAGAAACAAGAAAATTAAAAAATGAATTGAAGTCAACTCGGGTTCGGTATTACCAAATTGCTGGTATAACAATCCAGGTGATTACGGACTTTCCCGTTACCCATGATACTTTCGCGGATAAGTTTTTAAACTTTCAGGTGGATGGCCCTTCTGAAGATTTGATCTCCCTCCGACTTGTTTCCTCAATGCCTGCCCTATCCGAACTCAGGTTGGGAAATAAAATTTATACTCGTCCACCCTGGGAAATCTATCGGCAAAGAAATGCATGGGTTTACCTGGGGCTTTCTCCAAAAAATATGGATGTACCCCCAAAAGCCCTGGCTATATTTAATGATGATCACAGCAGTGGAACCATTTACCGGAATTTTGAGACCAACCAACATAGTAATTTTAATTCTCTAACTACATTTCCATCGGATCAAATTTTTTTGTCCCAGGTATTTGCGAACCGCCAGGGATGCTATTTTCATGCCTCAGGTTTCATACTCGACGGTCATGGACTGCTTTTCGTTGGACATTCCACAGCTGGAAAGTCAACCATGATAAAACTTCTGCGAGGACAGGGTGAGATTTTATGTGACGAACGCATCATCGTGCGCCGCTGGCCGGAAGACTTTCGCATCCACGGCACCTGGAGCCACGGCGAACTGCCGGATGTCTCACCTAACAGCGCGCCGTTGAAAGCGATTTTTTTCCTTGAAAAAGCTGAGACTAACGAGCTGATCCTGATAGAGGATCAGCAAGAGCGCCTGGGTTTGTTGCTGTCCCACGTGGTCAAACCTCTCGTAACTGCAGATTGGTGGGAGAAGATCATGGACCTGGCAGGAATGATCAGTTCCGAAGTGCCGATTTACCGACTGCGATTTGATAAGAGTGGACGGGTAGTGGACTTGCTGCGGGATTTATGAACGGATCTTGGAATGAGTGAGTCAGGATACGCAGTCAAACGAAGATTTGCCCAACAGCCGCTATTCCAGCAGGGCAGACCGCTGTTAACTCACCTGGACATCGAATTAACGGAACGCTGCAACAATGCCTGCCAGCACTGCTATATCAATCTACCGGAAAACGATCACCAGGCAATCTCCAGGGAATTAACTACTGATCAATGGAAGGACATCCTGCGCCAGGCAGCCGGACTGGGTGCGCTTTCCGTACGCTTCAGCGGCGGTGAACCGCTGCTGCGCCAGGATTTTGTTGAGCTGTACCTGTACGCCCGCCACCTGGGGATGAAAGTCTATTTGTTTACCAACGCCCGGCTGATCACCTCTGAACTGGCAGATCTTTTCGCCAAGGTACCTCCGCTNNGCCAAGGTACCTCCGCTGAAAACGATTGAGATCAGCGTTTACGGCATGAACCCCCGGTCTTATGACTCAGTAGCTTGCTCACAGGGTGCCTTTGCTGAATACCAACGAGGTATCAACTTATTATTAGAACGAAATATCCCTTTCATAGTTAAATCAGTATTACTGCCCCCCAACCGTGATGAAATAGATCAGTTTGAAGCCTGGGCAAAAGTGCTGCCCGGCATGGATGCAGACCCCTCCTACGCTGTTTTCCTGGATCTGCGCACCCGCCGGGATTCACCCGCCNNAGCTGATCCGCACACTGCGTTTTACTCCTGAGCAGGGTGTGGCTTTATTGGCGCGAAACGAACGGGAATACCGGCACTCGATGGTCGAATATTGCGAAAAATTTATTGGACCCCCGGGTGATGAGTTATTTAACTGCGGGGCGGGCGAGAATGGCTGCGTGGATGCATACGGCAGGTACCAGGTGTGCATGCTGCTGCGCCACCCGGATACAGTTGTGGACCTGAGAACTGGGACACTGGAGGAAGCCCTCACCGAGGATTTTCCTCGCTTCAAGGAGCTGAGGGCTGAAAATCCAGAGTACCTAGAACGCTGCGCTCGCTGTTTTCTCAAAGGTTTGTGTGAGCAGTGCCCAGCGAAATCCTGGTCGGAGCACGGCACCCTGGATACTCCGGTCGAGTACTTATGCCAAGTTGCGCATGCCCAGGCACGCTTCCTGGGGATGCTCTCTGATGGAGAGAAAGCCTGGGAAATACAGGACTGGCAAGCACGGGTGAGCATTTTGCGGAAATCTCTGGATATTGTATGAGAAACATTTTCGTTTTATATTTAGCTTTACATAGAGGTTTGAATTAATGCGCATTCGCCTGGCGCGGTTTTTGCTCTGGCTGGGGGATTTCATCCAATCTTTACCGGTGGTCGTCATGAGGCCAAACGACCTGGTAGAGTTCAGCCGCCAGACTTATTCCCATCCAGACGATGTCGAACAATGGACAGATGACGAAATTGTGGACTCTGGCTTGAGTGCTGATGAAATCCAATTGCTTAAGGACGTACCAACGAAATCAGGCGACCTGCTGCTGCTGGGTGTAGGAGGAGGCCGGGAAGCGATCCCTTTAGCGAAAATGGGTTTCCAGGTAACAGGAGTAGATTTTGTACCAGCACTGGTTGAACGGTCTATTCAGAATGCTGCCCAGCGCGGTTTCCAAATCAAGGGATTGGTGCAGGAAATTTCTCAACTGGATGTGCCTCCCGAGTCTTACGATATCGTCTGGCTGTCAAGGGCAATGTATTCCAGTGTTCCGACCCGGAAGCGGCGGATTGAGATGGTTTCACGTATCGCTCGTGCTCTTAAACCAGGAGGTTATTTCCTGTGCCAGTTTCACTGGAATCCGCGTATTCGGTTATCAAGTCGGGGAAAATGGGTACGAAGAATAATTTCTGCAATAACCTTTGGCAACACGGCGTATGAAGACGGGGATATGCTCTGGGGTAAAATTGAATTCATCCATGCATTTTCTTCGGAAGATGATATTCGATCCGAGCTAGAAGCAGGCGGACTTTCAGTCGTCCGAATGGATACCGGCAATCAATCATACCGGGGCAACGCTATTTGCAGGAAAATTCCTGTTCATAAACATGAACATGGAAATTGAGAAGGAAAATAAGATATGACAGTTCAATTGGATTTTGTTTATATTCCCTCCGATGATATCGTCGCTCGTGAGATCGAAGGTGAGCTGATCATCGTTCCACTTGTCGCCGGGATTGGGGACATGGAAGACGAATTATTCACCATGAACGAGACTGGTAAAGCGATCTGGAGACACCTGGATGGGAAAAATACGCTGACCGATATTATCACTATTCTAGCCGAGGACTTCGATGCACCTGCTGGTGAGATCGAAAAGGATGTGAAGGGACTGGTCCAGGAACTGGTCAACCGGAGGATGCTGGTTGAAGTCAAAGAAACCTGATCATCCGAGACTTTTTAATATTCATGCGGAGGAGCTGAATCTTTCCGGTCCAGCTTTATTGGATTTGATGCGTGCAGTCATCTCCAGGGGAGTACCTTTCCGCTTCCGGGCGCGTGGTTGGAGCATGACTCCTTTTATTCGGGATGGTGACGTGATCACTGTCTCTCCGCTGGATAATCCCTCTCCGGGTATCGGCCGGGTTGTCGCCTTTATCCACCCGCTGAAAGACAAGCTGGTTGTGCACCGCGTGATTGCCCGGCGCAACTCGAGTGTCCTGATGCAGGGTGATAGTGTGCCCGAACATTCAGATGGCTTAGTACCCGAGGAGCGTTTAATCGGACAAGTGACCCGCATCGAGCGCAAAAACCGATCGATCTGGCTTGGATTGGGACCTGAGCGATATCTGATCGCCTGGCTTTCACGTGCCAGGCTGCTGATCCCTTTACGCTCCTGGTTATCAAATTTTCGTCAAAGTTTACTTCACAGGTGTTTTTAATCATGGATTCTTTTGTATCCCACAGTCGTTTGCCCGAGTTTGAATTATGGAACAAAATCTCCACGCGCCGGGTGCCGCTCGATTTTACTCTTGAGCTCACCGCGCGCTGCAACAACGATTGCCCCCACTGCTACATCAACCTGCCTGCTGGAGACCAGAAAGCACGCAGCATAGAGCTCTCATTAGATGAAATCAATCATATCGCTGATCAGGCAATCGAAATGGGTGCGATGTGGTGTCTGATCTCCGGCGGTGAGCCTCTGCTGCGATCGGATTTTACAGATGTCTATCTCGCCCTCAAACGGAAGGGGTTATTAATCTCTGTCTTCACCAACGCGTGCCTGATCAATGAAGAACATATCCAACTTTTCAAAAAATATCCGCCGCGCGATATCGAGGTGACCGTCTATGGCGCTACCCAGGAGACCTATGAAAAAGTTACCCGTCGCCCAGGTTCTTATGCTGCCTTTCGCCGCGGCCTAGACTTGTTGCTGAGCAGCGGTTTGAAAGTACGCCTGAAAGCAATGGCTATACGCTCAAACGTGCATGAACTGCCAAAAATCGCTGCCTTTTGTCGAGCCCACACGACAGATTATTTCCGCTTTGATCCATTGCTGCATTTGCGCTACGATTTTGATCCAATCCGTAATGGACTGATCCGCCAGGAGCGCCTCTCACCTGAAGAGATCGTTGCTATTGAACAGGGAGACCAGGAACGCTCCGATGCATTGATGAAGGGCTGCGATAAATTCATTTTTTCTGAATACGAGGGACATGTATGTGATCATCTATTCCACTGCGGTGCAGGGAATGGAAGTTTTGTCGTTAGCTATGACGGCATCTTTCGATTGTGTGCTGATTTGTGGCATCCAGACTCTACCTATGATCTGCGTGAAGGCACACTGGAAGAAGCCTGGAACAAACTGGTGCCACAGGTACGCGACATGAGATCCAGCAATCAGCAATTTCTGGAGAATTGCCGCCTCTGCCCAATCATCAACCTGTGCTTGTGGTGTCCCGCACACGCGCACCTGGAAACTGGAGAAATGGACGGTTTTTCTGAATATTTCTGTGAGGTTGCTCACGCCAGGGCTGATGCTATCCAAAATCGCATCCAGGTAACAGATGGGACATCTGACTGACCTGAAAGAAAATTGTTGCTGCAATCAGCTCACCAATAAACTGATATCATTAATTACATCTAAAATTCGGAGTCACTGGTTTGTCATCCTGGTTTTCAGCATTTAAAAAAGGTCTATCCCGGCAGTTGCCCGAAGATCACCTGCCAGACGCAAAAATTGAAGGTGATACCAGGGAACTGCTTCGTGGTTTGGGTAATCTGCGCCCCTTTGCTCGCAGGCATCTGCGCCAGGGTTTGATCGGTGCCGGCTTAGTTCTGTTGACCTCCCTGCTGGCTTTCCCCGGACCACTACTCAATCGCTACCTGATCGACAAAGTCATCCTGGATCAACAGCTGCGTTTACTGGCTGGAGTAGCCTTATTGATTGCGCTGGTCAAAGGCACCAGTTTGCTGGCTGAACAACTGCAGCGTTTCTACTTCACACGGTTTGAACAGGATATTATGCTCGATCTGCAGAGTGAGCTGCTCGATCGGACCTTGCATTTTCCCAAATCTTTTTTCGATCAGCGTCAGACCGGGTATCTCATGTCCCGTTTGTCAACCGATGTGGAAGGCTTGCGCTGGTTTTTCTCCGGCACATTGGTTTATATTCTCAGCAATCTGATCCGATTATTGGGTGGTATCATTTTTCTTTTCTANNTCTCTGGTTGCACTCCCAGCTTTGATACTGGTTGTCCGCTTTTTTGCCAACCGAATTTATGTCTTGAGCCGCCAGGAGATGGAGCAGCGGGCAAATGTCAGCCAGCGACTGCAAGAATCCATTTCTGCTGCACCGCTGATCAAAGC
>JABAOG010001431.1_pt1 | contig 17971 bp, 22 predicted proteins | sample 7062131 | NCBI WGS metagenome assembly JABAOG01 (sample SAMN14538629, study PRJNA623070) | marine sediment metagenome | biome: marine biome [ENVO:00000428]; feature: marine pelagic biome [ENVO:01000023]; material: deep marine sediment [ENVO:00002113] | place: India: Arabian Sea | collected...
AAGCGCCGGTTCGTCACCGACGGCGTCCCACGCCTCGCCTTGATCGCCTGCGGTTGGCCGCGACATCTCCCTAAGCATCCGGCAGCAGGGCGGTGCCGTAGCACAGCACCTCGCTCATCGGGGCCGCCTGCCCGGAGTTCAACCCGATCGGCGAGGTCTCGAATCGCACGTTGATGACGGCGACCGCACCCTTCCGCATCGCATCTTCGACCATGCGGAGGCGGGATTCACGGCGAGCCCGCTCGATCATGGTTGCGTACGACCGCATCTCGCCACCGAAGATCATCCGGAAGCCCGACAAGAACGTCTTCAGGTAGTCGGAAGCGATCACGGTGTTCCCCGTGACCAGGATGGCGTCGACGGGGGCGAGACCCGGCGGGACTGATCTCAGATCGGTGACCGGGAGCTCGCGCACGGCCGTCTCCCGCTGATCGAGTTCGGCGAAATGGCGGCGCTCACGGGATCGGCCGATGGTCGCCCCCAGGGCGAGCAGGATCACCACCGTGGCCAGCGGAACGACGATCTGGAGGAAGAGCTCCACGTTCAACTCACCGCAGGTGGTGGAGGAGGAGCCGGTGCAGACCCTCCGCCGGGGAGCGGACCGGGCGCAGAGGGCGGGTCCGACGGCGCCTGCACCTGACGGGTACTGACGGCGGTGCCGTAGGCGTACAACTCGGCGGCGCCGGCGGCGATCGACGAGGTCGTGAACCGCACGTTCACGACTGCGTTGGCGCCGAGCCGTTGCGCCTGTTCGATCATGCGCTCCACCGCCTGGCGACGCGACTCGGTCAGGAGTTCGGTGTACTGCTTGAGCTCACCGCCGACGAGGTTCTTCAGGCTGGCCGTGATGTCGCGACCGAGGTGTTTGGCGCGGATGGTGTTTCCCTGGACCAGGCCCTTCACCTCGACGATCTCGTGACCGGGAATCGTCTCCGTATTGACAACGATCATGAACGTCCTTCGTGAGGGTGGTGGCACTCTATACCGGGTTCGCCGCCTGACGGCTCCCGAAGGTGACCGGGTCCCGTCGTGTGGGATCATGGGTCCATGATCCCGCGCTACTCCCTTCCCGAGATGTCCGCCGTCTGGTCGGAGGATCGCAAGTTCCACACGTGGCAGGAGGTCGAGACGCTCGTCGTCGAAGCCTGGGTGGAGCTCGGCGTGGCCCCGCCCGACGCCGCTGCTGCCGTACGTGCCGCCCCCCTCGTCGAAGCCGCCGACGTCGCCGAGCGTGAGAAGACCACCAACCACGACGTCGCGGCCTTTGTCGACCTGCTGGCGTCGTCGGTTGACACGGGAGGCGAGTGGGTTCACTACGGGCTCACCTCGTCCGATGTTCTCGACACCGCCAACGGAGCGCTCATGGCAAAGGCAGCCGACCTGCTGCTCGCCCGGATCCAGCGGCTCTTCGAAATCGTCGAGACGCGGGCCCTCGAGCATCGGGACACGATCATGCTGGGCCGGACCCACGGCATCTGGGCCGAGCCGACGACCTTCGGACTGAAGCTGGCGACATGGGCATTCGAAATCGCCCGGGACTTCGAACGGATGCGCCGCGCCCGTGCCACCGTCGCAGTCGGCAAGATCAGCGGCGCGGTCGGCACCTACGCCCACACCCCGCCGTCGGTTGAAGAGTACGTGTGCCGGCGGCTGGGTCTCCAGCCCGAACCGGCCTCGTCACAGATCACGCATCGCGACCGTCATGCCGAATTCCTCCAGGCCATCGCCCTGACCGGGGCCTCCATCGAACGATTCGCTACCGAGATTCGCCACCTGCAGCGCAGCGAGGTGGGCGAGGCACGGGAGTCCTTCGGCAGAGGCCAGAAAGGCTCGTCGGCGATGCCGCACAAACGCAATCCGATCCTCTCGGAACGGATGACCGGCATGGCGCGACTGCTGAGGGGGTACGCGCAAGTCGGACTCGAGAACGTCGCCCTGTGGCACGAGCGAGACATCAGTCACTCCTCGGCGGAACGGGTCGTGTTGCCCGATGCCTGCCTGGCGCTCGACTACATGCTGGCCAAGTTCGCCGACCTCGTCGAGAACCTGGTCGTCGACTCCGACCGCATGCAGGCGAACCTCGAACTGACTCATGGTCTCGTTTTCAGCCAGGCCGTCCTGCTGGCCCTCATCGAGCACGGACGAACCCGAGATGAGGCCTACCGGATCGTGCAGCGCAACGCAATGCGCTCATGGGATGAAGGAAAGCACCTCCAGGAACTGCTCACCGCAGACCCGGAAGTCGCCCTCGACCCCGACGTCCTGGCCGCCTGCTTCTCCGCCGAGAGGTTCCTGCGCAACGCCGACGTAGTGTTCAACCGGCTCGAAGAACTCGACAAGCCTCGCCTCGATCGGTAGGCGACCGGACGGGGTGAGACGCATCCCACTAGGCTCGACCTGGTGAGAAGCTTCAAACACACCCTCGTCATGGCCGGCAGCGCCCTCACGCTGGCCGCCTGCGCACCCGTTCCGAAGGCGCTCCGCCCGAACACGTTCACGGGATTCTTCGGCCTCATCCACCTCATCGTGGTGATCTGGGCCATCGTGGACATCGTCGGGTCGACCACCAAGTCGACCGGCACGAAGGTCCTGTGGATCCTGGTGGTTGCTTTTGCCCCGCTGATCGGGCTGATCTTCTACATCATGGCGGGACGCGACAAATGAGTCGCGGGTGGCTGGTGACTAGCAACTAGTACACCGCCACGGGTCGGCTCATCCAGCGGAGCCTTGGGCTTCGTACGACATATATGTCATCCGGAGTCATCCAGGAGCTACGAACCGTCGTATTCGGGCGCGCCTCCATCGCCGACGGAATCCTCCCACCCGTCGTCTTCGCCGTCGCCGATGCCACCGCCGGAACGGTCACGGCCGCCGTTCTCGCCGTGGTCACGGGCCTGGCAATCGTCACTGTGAGGCTGCGGAGCGGCCGCCCGGTCAAGTTCGCGCTGGCAGGTCTGGGCGGCGTGACCGTCGCCGCCGTCGCCGCTCTGGGACTCGGACCGGGGGGATTCTTTCTGCCGTCGGTCGTCTCCGGTGCCGGGCTGACGATGTTGATCATCATCAGCATCGGACTCGGCCGCCCTTTCGTTGCGTGGACGAGCTGGCTGGCGCGCAGCTGGCCCCTCGCCTGGTACTGGCATCCCCGGGTGCGCCCCGCCTATACCTTCGTCTCCTGGATCTGGGCCGGGTTCTTCGGTGCTGCGCACGGTCGGGCAGTGGCTGACGCTCGAGTCGACGTCGACGGCAGCGTTGTACCGGGTCACGACCGGCTGGCCTGCCCTCCTTCTGCTGCTGGTCGCCACCTACGTCATCGGTAGGCGGCGCCTCGAGCGGCTCGGGGGACCGTCGATCGATGAGTTCCGGGAAGGAACCCCGGAGCCGTGGGCCGGTCAGCAAACCGGGTTTTGACGATCAGCCGGTTGCGACCGGGTAGACGGCCGACAGTGCATCGAAGAACGGCATCGTCGGCAACAGCACCGCGGCGCCCGCAGGAGTTCGATAGTTCTCGTAGGTCAAGCCGACCCGTTGAAGCGATGACGGATCGATGTCCCGATACGACCACGCCAGCGACACCGCATCGCCGATCGAGAACGACTCGTCCAGACGTACGTAATCGGCAAGCTCGTCTGCGAGCTCACCCAGCGCCGCCAGCGACCCGAACTGCCTGACCTTGCCCAGCAGCTTGATGAGCACATCCTGCTGATGCTCCTGACGGGTGAAGTCGCTGGCTCCGACCGATCGCCATACTCCGTCGACCAGTTCCTGCGTGTGACGCGAGCGCACCCAGGCGAGGGTCACGGCTCCGTCCGCCAGTGTGCAGCCGGCATCGAGGTAGAGCTCCGCCTTCGAGTCACGGGTCGGGTGGTCGACGCAGATCTCCACGCCGCCGAGTACGTCGATGACGCCACGGAACCCGGAGAAATTGACCCTCAGGAAGTGATCCACGGCGATCCCGGTGAAGTCCTGCACCGTGAGCGAGAGGAGTTCCGGGCCGCTGGCGACGCCCCGGCAGCCGCCGAGCGCAGCGTTGATCCGTGAGTAGCTGTCGGTGCACAGGCTCGGCAGGTACAGGTCACGGGGCAGGCTGGCCAGGATCGGCGCCGAGCCATCCTGCGGCATGAGCACCATGATGATCACATCGGCCAGCGCCCCACTCAGATCGGATCCGACGAGGAGGTAGGTATCGAAGAGATCGTCGGGGACTTCCGGGCTTCGCATGTGTGGGAATCGGAGATCGTCTTCGACCTCCTCGAGCACGAAGCCGGCATCGGAAGCTTCGGGATCGTCCGGTAGTTCCTGGTCCTCATCCCGGGCTTCCTGGGTGAGCTGCGCCTCGAGCACGGCGAGGTCGTCCTGCGCCGTCTCGGTTTCGGCGTCGGTCATCGATTCGAGCCGGTCCCGGGCGGCGGTGGGATCGAACGTGTCCCTCTCGATCGACCAGTAGGCCATCCCGACGCGAAGACCGGCTACCCCGACGACGAAGACGACGCCGAGGACGACCGAAATGATGATTCGAGATGTGCGGGAGTGGAACATCGGCGTAGAACCCCGGGCTTGCCGGTGGGATATTAGTGGCGATGCTGGAAGCGTCTACCGCCGGCTCAACGACGCACCGCTCCGGCCAACTGCCGACCGATCAGAACCAGGAAGAACATCCCCACCGAAACGCCGGCGATACTGGCACCGGCGGCGGTGTCGGCATGCCAGCTGAGCAACAGACCGAGCGTCACCGTCGACGCGCCGAGCGCCACCGCCGTGACCATCATCGTCGGGACACGCCGAACGAGCAGCGAGGCGGTCGCGGGCGGAGCAACCAGCAAGCCGAACACGAGCAGGTTGCCGACGACCCGGAAGGAGGTGACGATGGCCAGCGTCAGCAACGCCAGCATCACGGCATGCGCCACCTTCGGCCGCATGCCGAGCACTTCGGCCTTGTCCTCGTTGAAGGACAGCACCACGAAGGGGCGGTAGAACACGGCCACCGCCAGGGCCGTGACTCCGGCGGCTGTGGCCTGCACCACCAGCTCCGATCTGCCCACGGCCAGGATGTTGCCGAAGAGGAAGCCCGTGAGACTTCCGGCAAACGATGGGGCGCGCGACATGATGATGACACCGAGTGCCAGCATCCCGACGAAGAGCAGCCCGATGGCGGTGTCCTCGCTCAGCCGCGCCCGCCGGTGGACGTACTCGATGCCGGCGATCATGACGAGGGCGCTGACGACCGCACCGACCGTGACGTCGAACTGCCAGATGAAGGCGAGAGCGATGCCGGGAAGAACACCGTGCGCCATCGCATCGCCCATGAAGCTGAGCCCCCGGAGCACCACCCAGGTGCCGACCAGTGAGGTCGTCACCACTGCCAGCACTCCGGCCACCAGCGCCTGCACCATGAAATCGTTGGAGAAGGGCTCGGCCAGCCAGCTCACGGTTCGAGCGCCCGGGCAATTGCGGCCGCGTCCCACTTCATCATCTCGATGTAGGTCGCGGCGCCCGATCCTGCCTCACCCAGCGAGCCCGTGTAGAGGGGAACGACCGCGATCTCTCTGTCGAGTTGGTCGGCGAGCTGCTCCGCCAGGGCCTGGTTCTCGCCGAGGTCGGTGAACACCGCGGGCGAGCCTGAGGCTTCGAGGATGGCCACGGTCTCGGCGAAACCGGCGCCGCTCGGCTCCACCACAGTGGTGGAGCCGGGAAGGATGGTGGCGATGACCTCAAACCCGTACCGGTCGGCGAAGTATCCGAGCGCGTCATGGCCCGTGACGAGAATGCGAGCTGCGTCGGGCACCCCGGCGAGCCGGTCACGAATCCACCCGTCGAGGGCGGCGAGTTCCTCACGGTAGGCGGCTGCGCCGGCCTCCCAATCGACGGTCGGGTCGAGCCTCTCCAGTGCCTCCACGATTGCGCCGGCTGCCGACGCCACGCGCACGGGATCGAGCCAGACATGAGGATCTGCCTCTCCCGATTCACCGAGCGTCCGAACGTCGACGGTCGATCCGATCTCGAGCACCTCGACACCCTCGTCCGCGGCTGCGACGAGGACGTCCTCCAGCCCTTCCTCCAGGCCGAGACCGTTGGCAATGATGAGATCCGCCTCCCGCATCAGCGCCACCTGCCGTGCCGACGGTTCGAACTCATGGGGGTCGGCACCGACCGGCATGATGACGGTGATCGACGCCCGGTCTCCGGCGAGGTTGGCAACGACATCACCGAGTATGGATGTGGTCACCACGACGGACGGCGCATCGGAGTCGTCGGACTCGGTCCCGCAGCCGGAGAGGAAAGCGGCCGGAAGAACCAGCATCAAGATGAGAATGAGAGTTGTTCTCATAATCATTCTAAGCTACCATGTTGACCATGGACTCGCAACAGCGCTCGGCACTGGCAGCAGAGCAGCTGCGCTCGTCGGGTGTACGAGTGACGGCGGCACGCAAGCTGGTCATCGACGCGCTGAGCGCCACCGACGGTCCCCGCACCGCAGAGGAGCTCAACGCCGACGTGGCGATTCCACTCTCTTCGCTCTATCGGACACTCACAGTCCTGACCTCGTCGGGCGTTCTCCGTCGGGTGCACGACGGAAGCGGCACCGCGCGTTATGAGTATGCGGAATGGCTCACCGGTCACCACCATCACATTCGGTGCACGGACTGCGGCCTGACCCAGGACATCGACTTCAGCCCCGAAACAGAGACCACCATCCGCAGGCTCTACGAGACCGCCGGAGCAGCACTCGGATTCGACGTCACCGACCACCGGCTCGATCTCGAGGGAAGGTGCCCGGAGTGCCGGTAGCCGTCGCCGGGTACGGCGTCACCATGATCTATGGCGATCGCGTCGCCTTTCGCGCCTCCGACCTGTCCATTCCGGAGGGAGCGATCACCGCCGTCATCGGTCCGAACGGCTCGGGAAAGTCCACTCTCCTCAACGCCATCGCCGGGCTCACTCCCCTGGCCGACGGCTCACTCGAAGTACTCGGAACCGATCCGGTCGGCGCCCGCGACCGCACCTCCTACGTGCTCCAGGCGACCAAGGTGAACGATCGATTGCCCGTCACCGTGCGTGAGGTCGTGACGATGAGCCGCTACGTCGACCGCGGCGCGTTCGGATTCATTCGCAAGACGGACCGAGCGATCGTCGACGACGCGATGGCGCGCCTCGACTTGATCCGCCTCAGCCACCGGCATCTCGGTGAGCTCTCCGGCGGTGAACGTCAACGCGTCTTCGTGGCGCAGGGGCTTGCACAGCAAGCCGATCTGCTGTTGCTCGACGAGCCGTTGAACGCGCTCGACCTGGTTTCGAGAGACCTCATCATCGCGGCCATCGAGGACGAACCGAGTCGGGGTAACACCGTGGTCGCCACCACCCACAGCCTCGAGGAGGCGGCTAGAGCCGACCACGTGCTGTTGCTGTCGAGCGAGGTCGTGGCCGAGGGATCACCGGCGGACGTCTTGACCTCCGCCAACCTGTCGAAGGCATACGGACTGGAGATCGCCGATGAAGGCACCCCGCTCGTCGACGACTCCGCCCACTTCCCCGTCGACAAACGACACCAGCACTTCGACAGAACAGGCCACGCCGAGCACTAGTGGTTCGTTGCGCCTGCCGTGGGTTGCGCCCGAATCACGAGCGTCGCGCCGCGTCCGGGCAATGAAGCCTGCCCGATCCGGAGCGGACAGGCGCTCGCGCGGCGATGAGCGCGTTCGACGTGGTGACTCGGCAGCCAGATACCACCTTCGTCGACAGTCGAACTGGCTGCGCGTCGGACAGCCGTAGCCGAGGTCGCCTCAGAGACGGGCCCCCACGCCGCAGACACCTGTCCCGCCTCGAGTGCTCCCAATGGTTATAAAGGGTGTGAGTTTGACAGCAGATCGGGCCGAGCAGTTGACAGAGGCGCAGTTCACCGAGTTCGTCGAGCAGGCGGAACCGAAGCTCCGGATCGCGCTGATGGCGGCGTACGGTCCGGAGCGGGGACGGGACGCTACGGCGGAAGCACTCGCCTACGCCTGGGAACACTGGGCCCGCATCAAGTCGATGGAACATCCCATTCGGTACCTGTACCGCGTAGGCCAGTCGAAGAGCCGACCCCGCAAACCCCCACCCCCCACCCCGGCTTCGGTCCACCGCAATGATCCGTGGATCGAACCGAAACTACCTGCGGCCCTTGATCAACTGAGCCGCAAACAGCGCATGGCGGTGGTCCTGGTGCATGCCTTTGAGTGGACGTTCGTCGAGGCGGCAGAAGTGATGGGTGTGCGACCAGACACGGTGCGCACTCATCAGGAGCGTGGCCTGGCGAAGCTCCGCAACGCCCTGGAGGTGACCGAGAATGTCTGAACTGAAGACCGAGATTCGCAACTACTACAGCAATGCCGCCGATCCGGTCACTGCGACGGAGGCGATCGCGGGACCCGGGCGACTGATGGATGTGCAGGAGCGGCCGCTCCGCTACCGGCGAACACTGGCCTTTGTAGGAGCGGCGATGACCCTCGTCGCCGGCGTCGGACTGGCGGCAGTCCTACTCCTTCCCGGTGACTCCGACATCGCCGGCGAAATGCGGCCGGCAGACACGTTGCAGGTTGCTCCGACGACGGTGCAGACGGTGACCCCAACGACACCGGTTGCGCCGGCGACCGAACAGGTCGTCCCGACCACGCTCGCTGCTCCGATTGTGCAGGAGCCCATGACCTGGTCACGTCTTCCGTTCGACGGCTGGGTCTCTGCCGTGGTGAACAGCGGCTCGGGGCTGATCGCGGCCGGCACCTCCTCCGACGGCTCCGCGGCGCTGTGGACGTCCCAGGACGGGGCGAACTGGACACCGGAGCCGCTCGACGAAGCAACCTTCGGCGGGTATGGGATCATCGACATGGTCGCCACATCCGACGGCTACGCGGCGATCGGCGGCGACCAAACGACCGAACTCGTCGCATGGANNCGTGGGTTTCACCACCCGAGTCGACGAACCGTGGATGCTGGAGGATCACGTCGTGATCCACTCACCCGACGGCACCGTCTGGCAGCGTGCCGACACCACCGGCCTGCCGCTCGGCGGCATGAAGGACGTGGCTGCGGGCGGCCCGGGATACGTCGCCGTCGGCATCGATTGGAGCCGAACCGGAACACCGGGCGTCTGGACGTCGCCCGACGGGCTGAGTTGGACGCTGATCGATCGCGTCAACATCGAACGGATCCCCGACCTCCCCTCCGGGAGCATCCATGAGATGGAGTCCCTCACGGTATCCGAAGACGGGCGGCTCTACGCCCAAGGGTCGGGTGCGGTCTGGGCGTCCGACGATGGGACCGGCTGGAGCTTCCTCGGGTCCTACAGCGGCGAACCCGAGGACGGGTTCCGAAGCGCCTGGGCCGGCTGGGCGAATGCCGCGGTGGCTTCCGCCGACCGGATCCTCCTCGCCGGCGCTCTCGAGTTCCGCAACGAAGGCCAACCGGACCGTGCTGCGGCGTGGGCATCAGAAGATGGTGGAGCTACCTGGAAACGGATGTCGCAACCTCACGACGTCTTCGGCGACACCGGCGAATCCGAGATGCGCACCCTGACCGAGATCGACGGCACGTACGTCGCCTTCGGTACATGGCAGGGCGAGCCAACCGTCTGGGTGGGCACCTGGAACGAGGACGATGGGTCGTGAAACGAGCAACGGGAGCGCTGGTGTTTCGGCAGGTCTCGTCCTGGCGATGACGACACCGGGGGCAGCAAAGGGAAGGCCACAGCAGCCGGCCGAACCGGAGCTGGTCGAGGCGACGATGACCGGCACACTGGCATCAACCTGCACCGACGGGGACGACAACCCGGACGCAATCACGATGGAACGCTCCGGCACCGAGTTGTTCCCTGCAGACGGTGAACGGCTCCACCTCGAGATTCAGGGTGTCGATTCGAGCCGCCTGTTCCCAAGCAAGATCGAATCGAACGGATTCACAGGATGCCGCGGGGAGCAACTCGACGGCTCGTGGTCACCGTACGGTGGTCTCGGCATCACCGTCGACGGAAACGGGGCGGTGACCGGTCTGCTGTGGCACTTCGACTACTAACTCGAATTCACAGAAGAACGGGGCCGGACACGGATCGAGGTGATGGAACACTTCACCTTCTCCGGACACGAGCTCGACTGGGATGCCACCACCTCCACGGTGTCGGGATGGTTCGACGTCCCGTATCACCGTGAGGTACCCCCGAAGCTGGTGATCGATGATGAACCGGTGCTCTCCATCGATTATGAGCCGGTCGAAGGCTCGCCCGTCTTCCTCGAATTCGCCTTCCGTATCGACGACCCGAACGTCGCTCCCTAGACAAACCAGCGTCCGAGCGAAGGGGGCGGGTTCGGGCGAACTTGCCCCCTTCCCCATCCCGTTCTTGCGTGGGTTCCTCCCGGAGTACGGGAGCGAAGCACGCACGAGTGGGCACAGACTACGCCGGTCGCTTCCTGCGTGACTGTCTCCCCGAGTACGGGAGCGATCCACGCACGAACTGAACCCTTTTGGCGCTCGGGTCCGGGGGGAACCCGCCCCTCACCATCTTGCGCACCGCACAGGCGGCCGACGACCCCTACAGCGTGTCGATCCAGGCGCAGAAAAATCGCAGGACCTGCTCCCGTTGGATCTCCTCGACGGCACGCAACTCTTCGATCAGCGATTCGGGGTCGACGCCGGCGGCGACGATGTTGCGGCTTCCCCCCTCCCGGACCCACTCGACCACATCCGCCGCTCCCGCCTCCGGATGGAACTGCACGGCAAGCGCCGAACCCACCCGGTAGGCGTGGGGATACCGGTCGGTTCGGGCCAGGAGACGCGCCCCTGGTGGCAGGTCGAACGTGTCACCGTGGGAGACGACGACACGGTCGGGGACGTGCGCGAACACCGGATCCAACTTGCCTGCCTCCGTGGTGATCATCTGGAGGAATCCCGCTTCGGAGTCGGCGGCCCGGTAGGCGCGACCGCCGAGGGCGTCCGCCAGCAACTGGCTTCCCAGGCAGATACCCAGCACGGGCACATCGTTCCGCACAGCCTCCGCCAGAAACGGCTTCTCTTGCACCAGGAACGGGAACTCCTCCACGTCGTAGGCGCCCATCACACCACCGAGCGACACGATGCCCTTCCACCCGCCGCCGGCGGGCAGAGCCTCGCCGTCGTCGAGCCGGACGAGTTCGAAGTCGATGTCCCTCAGCCGGAATGCATCGGCCAGCCACCCCATTCCGGCACGGTCGGAATGGTGCAGCACCAGGACCTGTTCGCTCTTCATGGCGGCAACGATACCCCCGCCCTCAGGGGTCGCACGAGGAGCGGTGTCCCTGCCGCTACCATCCTGCAGCGTGCTGGCACTGAAACACCTGGCCTCGGGCAAGGTCCGTGAGATCTATGAGATCGACGAGGACCGGCTGCTCTTCGTGGCCACAGATCGCATTTCCGCCTACGACGTCATCCTTCCCGACCCCATCCCGGACAAGGGACGGGTGCTGACCGGGTTGTCACTCCACTGGTTCGACCTGCTCGACACGCCGAACCATCTCCTCACCACAGACCTGTCGGGAGTCGAAGCGCTCACCGACGAGCAGCGATCGGACCTCACCGGTCGGTCGATGGTGGTCCGAAGAGCAGAGGTGATCCCGGTCGAGTGCGTCGTCCGCGGCTACCTGTACGGTTCGTCCTGGCGTGAGTACCGGGACGGCGGCGGGCCCACCACCGAACACCTCCCCGACGGACTCCGGATGGCCGACCGGCTGCCCGACCCCATCTTCACCCCGGCGACCAAGGCGACCAGCGGCCACGACGAGAACATCACGGAGGCGGAGACCAGGAGCTTGCTGGGCGACGAGCTGTACGAGAGGCTCAAACGCACGTCTATCGACATCTACCTGACGGCGGCGAACTTCGCCGCCGAGCGGGGTGTGATCCTCGCCGACACGAAGTTCGAGTTCGGTTGGGCAGGCGACGAACTCCTGCTCATCGACGAGGTCCTGACCCCCGACTCCTCTCGCTACTGGCCGAAGGACCAGTGGAGCCCGGGGTCGGCCGTCCCCTCCTACGACAAGCAGTACGTCCGCGACTGGCTCGACTCGGTGGGATGGGATCACATGCCGCCCGCTCCGACTCTCCCGGCCGAGATCGTCACCGAGACCCGAGCCAAATACGTCGAGGCCTACGAACGCATCACCGGGAAGCGGTTCGACGACTACCCGACACAGACATGAGGGCGACGGTCTACGTGACCAGGAGGGCGGACATCTCCGATCCGCAAGGAACCGCCGTGCTGCGCGGCATCCGCGATCTCGGCTACCCGGACGTCTCGTCGGTGCGGATCGACAAAGTCATCACGCTGCACGTCGACACTTCCGACCCCGCCGATGCCAGGGCGCAGGTGGAGGCCTTGTGCGAGAAGCTCCTGGCCAATCCGGTGATGGAGGACTACGAGATCGTTCTGGAGGGCGGAGACACGGCATGAGCATCGCCGTGATCGTGTTCCCGGGGAGCAACTGCGAACACGATGTGGTGTATGCCCTGGAGGACCTGGGAGCGGAAGTCGACCTGGTCTGGCATCGAGAGACGGACCTCTCCCACTTCGACGGCGTCGTCCTGCCCGGCGGCTTCGCCCACGGCGACTACCTGCGCACCGGCGCCATCGCCCGCTTCTCGCCGGTCATGAGCGAGGTGCGCCGCCTGGCTTCGGAGGGTGCGCCGATCCTGGGCATCTGCAACGGCTTTCAGATCCTCACCGAGGCGGGCCTACTGCCGGGTGTGCTGCTGGCCAACCGGGATCTGCGTTTCATCTGCCGTCCGGTGCATCTGAGAGTGGAGTCGACCGGGTCGGTACTGACCAGGAACGCGACCGTCGGTGATGTCCTCGAGATTCCGCTCAACTCCTACGAGGGGAACTACACAGGCGGCCCCGCCGCCGGCGGCGGCACGACGCTGCTGACGTACTCGGACACCGCCGGCGTCGTGGGGCCGAACACCAACCCCAACGGATCCAGCGGCAACATCGCCGGGATCGCCAACCGCCGCGGCAACGTAGCGGGACTGATGCCGCACCCTGAACGCGCCGTCGAGGAAGCCCTCGGCTCGGTCGACGGTCGGGTGCTACTCGGCTCGTTCGCCACTTCGGTCGAAGAGTACGAAGCGACGAGGCCGGCACGTGTCTGACGCACCTCCCGTCCACCGGCAACTCGGCATGACCGATGGCGAGTTCGGGTCGGTCGTCGACCTGCTGGGCCGGGCTCCGCGCATCGCCGAGCTGGCGATGTACTCGGTGATGTGGTCGGAGCACTGCTCGTACAAGTCCTCGCGGCCGCATCTGGGGCGGTTCCCGACGGAGGCACCCTGGGTCGTGGTCGGACCGGGCGAGAACGCCGGCGTGATCGACCTCGGAGACGGGTGGCTGGCCGCCTTCCGCATCGAGAGCCACAACCATCCATCGTTCGTCGAGCCCTATCAAGGGGCGGCGACCGGCGTCGGCGGCATCCTCCGCGACGTCTTCACCATGGGCGCCCGCCCGATCGCCCTCTGGGATCAGATCAGGTTCGGCCACCTCGACGAACCGCACAATCGGTACCTCTTCGCCGGCGTGGTGTCGGGAATCGCCGGATACGGCAACGCCGTCGGCGTCCCGACCGTCGGAGGCGAGGTGGCGTTCGAGGACTGTTACCGGGGCAACCCGCTGGTGAACGTCATGTGTCTCGGCTTGCTGCGGAAAGAGCAACTCGTGCTCGGCACCGCCGGCGAGCCGGGGACCATCTCGGTGCTGCTGGGCGCATCCACCGGCCGTGACGGCATCGGTGGGGCATCGGTCCTGGCCTCGGCATCGTTCGCCGAGGACAGCGGCGCCAAGCGGCCTTCGGTGCAGGTCGGCGACCCCTTCGAAGAGAAGAAGCTGATCGAAGCCTGCTTGGAACTGTACGAGCGCAAGCTGGTGGTCGGCATCCAGGACCTCGGGGCCGCCGGGCTCTCGTGCTCGACCTCCGAACCGGCCGCCCGAGCCGGCATGGGAATGGACGTCGACCTCGACCGGGTCCACGTACGTGAGAGCGACATGTCTGCCGCCGAACTCCTGATGTCGGAATCCCAGGAGCGGATGATGGCGTTCGTCCATCCCGATCTCCTCGACGACGTCCTCGCCGTGGCCCGCAAATGGGAGATCGACGCCTCGGTGGTCGGCAAGGTGAGGCCGGGCGGCACGCTGCGGGTGTTTCAGGACGGCGACCTGGTGGCGGAGGTGCCGGCGGCGTCGCTCTCCGAGGACGCTCCCGTGTACCACCGTCCGTTCGAAGAGCCCGTGTGGCTCCGGGACGTGTGGCAGGCGACACCCAACCCCGACGGCGCGCCGGGCATCCGGGAGAGCCTGTTGAGGATGCTCGCCGATCCCTCGCTCGGAGATCCGTCCTGGGTGTACGAACAGTACGACCACATGCTGTTTCTCAATACCGTCGTCGGTCCCGGCAACGACGGCGCCCTGCTGCGCATCAAAGGGACCTCGAAGGGACTCGCCGTCTCCACGGACGGCAACGGGCGCATCTGCTACCTCGATCCCCGGCGCGGCGCCGCCCGGCTCGTCTACGAGGCCGCCCTCAACGTCGCCGTCACCGGAGCGAAGCCGATGGCCGTCGTGGACAACCTCAACTTCGGCAACCCCGAGAAGCCCGAGGTCATGTGGCAGTTCACAGAAACGGTCGAGGGACTCTCGGCAGCCTGCGAAGCCCTCGGGATCCCCGTGATCGGTGGCAACGTGTCGTTCTACAACGAGACCGACGGCGTCGACATCTACCCGACCCCGGTGGTCGGTCTGGTCGGCCTCGCCGATCCGATGCCGGAGCGCCCGCCGCGGCTCGACGCCGGCGAGTCGGGCATGGAAGTGTTCCTGCTGGGACCGGACGGTGAACCGGACCCGGCCGGATCGGCGTACGAGAAGATCGTCGCCGACCACCTGGGCGGACGTCCGGTCGACGCCGACCCGACTGCGGGGAACGCCATCGTCGCCCTCGCCCGCAGGCTCGCCGTCGCCGGAACGGCCTCCGTGCTCCACGACGTGTCCGAAGGTGGGCTCGCCGTAGCCATTGCCGAGATATGCATCCGGTCGAACGTGGGCGCCACCGTTCACCACGACGGCCGGCCGCATCTCTTCGCCGAGAACCCCCACCGGCTCGTCGCGGTGGTTGCACCAGGGGACGTCGATTCACTCCTCGACGCGGCGGCGGACGAGGGTGTTCCGGCCCGGCGCATCGGGCGGCTCGAAGGCGACTCCATCGAGTTTCTGTCCGGGACGGGGGAGTCGGAGCGAGTCACAGTCCGGGAAGCCGCCGGTGCCTGGCGCAATGCCATCCGTGGAGTCATGGAGAGGTGAACCGGTCACCCGTCCCGGCGACCCCTACGGATTCGATAGGCTCATAGGGAGATCACTAGCAAGGGAAGACCATGAAGCGGTTGTTGAAGCTCGCATTGTTCATCGCGGTCATCGTCGGCATCGCCAAGTTCCTCGAGGCGAAGAAGGCCGAGTGGACGGGCCTCACCGAGGCGCAGATCAGGGACAAGCTGCACTCACTGCTGTCGACACGCATGCCTGCCGACAAGCTGGAGGAGGTCCAGAGCCAGGTCGTCAAGGCCATGCGGGAGAAGGGCATGGTCGCCGCCGAACCGGCGGAGGCCGCTCCCGCCGACGAGACGGGCACCACCGACTCCTGAAGCCGCCGAACCGCGCCCCCACGCCTCCGCCCTACAATCGCCCCCGTGGTGGAAGGGACCTTCGAGAGCACTCCCGGTGAAGCGTGCGGCGTGTTCGGCGTCTATGCGCCGGGACAGGATGCCGCCCACCTGATCTCCTTCGGGCTCTTCGCGCTCCAGCATCGGGGGCAGGAGAGCGCCGGAATCGCCGCGTCGGACGGTGAGACGATCACCGTGTTCAAGGACATGGGACTCGTCTCGCAGGTGTTCGACGAGCGCCGGCTCGCCGGGTTGCCGGGACATCTGGGCATAGGCCACACCCGATACTCGACGAGCGGTTCGACCGTGTGGGAAAACGCCCAGCCCGCCTTCCGGCAGGTCGGCCACACGGGAATCGCGCTGGGGCACAACGGCAACCTGACCAACACCTCGGATCTCGCCGCTCGATTCGGCGACCCATCGACGACCACTGATTCACTGGTCATGCTGAACGCCATCGCAGCCGCTCTCGACGACAACCGGTCCGACGGACGACAGCTGGAACGGGCGGTGGTACAGGTGCTACCGCAGCTAGAAGGAGCGTTCTCGCTGGTGGTGATGGATCAGGGTCACCTGGTCGGTGTACGGGACCCACACGGCTACCGACCGATGTGCCTGGGCTCTCTGCCCGAGGGTGGTTGGGTGATCGCCTCCGAGACTGCTGCGCTGGACCTGGTCGGAGCCACCTTCGTACGCGACGTCGAGGCCGGCGAGATGGTGGTGATCGATGCCGGCGGCGTTCGCAGTCTTCGTCCCTTCGACCAGATCGATCCCCGTCTGTGCATATTCGAGTTCGTGTACTTCGCGCGACCCGACTCCAACCTGTACGGCCAGAACGTCCACGGGGCCCGACAGCGGATGGGACGCCGGTTGGCGATCGAAGCCCCTGCCGACGCTGATGTCGTGGTGCCTGTTCCCGAATCGGGAATCCCGGCCGCGCAGGGCTTCTCCGCCGAATCGGGGATCCCGTATGCGGACGGACTGGTCAAGAACCGGTATGTGGGCCGGACGTTCATCGAGCCGACCCAGATGCTTCGCGATCGCGGCATCCGGCTCAAGCTCAATCCGATTCCCGAGAATCTCGAAGGGCGGCGGGTCGTCCTGGTGGACGATTCGATCGTGCGCGGCAGCACAACCCGGCAGCTGATCACGATGGTGCGCGAAGCCGGAGCCGCCGAGGTGCACGTGCGCGTCTCCTCCCCGCCCTATCGATGGCCCTGCTACTACGGCATGGACACCGCCGACCGGACGCGACTCCTGGCGGCGCAGATGTCGGTCGAGGAGATCAGCCGGTTCCTCCATGCCGACTCCCTGGCCTACCTCTCTCTCGAAGGCCTGGAGGACTCTGCAGGAGGCGCGTCCCTCGGGTTCTGCAATGCCTGCCTCAGTGGTGACTACCCGACGCCGATCCGCGAGCGCGCAGACAAGTTCGTCCTGGAGCAGCGCTAGTGGCGACCTACCGGGAGTCGGGCGTCGACCTCGAGGCCGCGGATCGACTCGTGGCGGGTATCAATTCCGTTGTCACGGCCACCTGGGGAGCGCAGGTCGTGGGCGGATTCGGGGGCTTCGCCGCCGGAGTGACCCTCCCCTCCGGGTACCGCCGGCCCGTGCTGATGATGAGCACCGACGGCGTCGGCACCAAACTGGAGCTCGCCCGCAGGACGGGAAGGTACGAAGGGGTCGGCCGGGATCTCGTCGCCATGTGCGTGGACGATCTGGCCGCCGCCGGCGCCTCTCCGATCGCCTTCACCGACTACCTGGCCGTCGGCCGCATCGACCCTGAACGTGACCGGACGATCGTCGCCTCGGTTGCGCAGGCCTGTTCCATGGCCGGTTGCGCACTGGTGGGCGGCGAGACGGCCGAGCATCCCGGCGTCGTCGACGACGACCACGTCGACCTCGCCGGCGCGGCACTAGGGGTGGTCGAACTGGGTTCGGAGATCACCGGAGCAGACATTCGGGACGGAGACGTGATCATCGGCGTGGCCAGTCCGAATCTCCGGTCGAACGGCTTCTCGTTGGTCCGGGCCATACTCGGCGATCGCCCGCTGAACGATCCTTTCCCGGGAGAAGATCGTACGGTGGCCGACGTACTGCTCGAGCCGTCCATCATCTACGCGCCCGCCGTGCTCGAATCCGTCGCCACCGGGTTCATTCGGGGCCTCGTGCACGTGACCGGCGGCGGCATCACCGGGAACCTGGGCCGGGTTCTCCCCAAAGGCCTCGAAGGTGTGGTCGACGCCGGATCGTGGCCGGTACCTGCCGTCTTCGACAC
>JABAOG010015560.1_pt1 | contig 17930 bp, 17 predicted proteins | sample 7062131 | NCBI WGS metagenome assembly JABAOG01 (sample SAMN14538629, study PRJNA623070) | marine sediment metagenome | biome: marine biome [ENVO:00000428]; feature: marine pelagic biome [ENVO:01000023]; material: deep marine sediment [ENVO:00002113] | place: India: Arabian Sea | collected...
GGGCCTCTCCTACAGCGATCACTTCCCGGTCAACGACGGCGACGACACGATGGTCGGGTTCGCGGTGCTGAATTGGGCCGGGTTGACGCCGGACGACGCGCCGGTACTGGCGTTCTGGAACGGCGATCACTTCCGGTCGTACATGGACGAGCGCCACGCGTCCGCCTCGGCGAACCTGCACGCGCTGACTGCGCTGCGCCTTCAGCCGGGCTTCCCGCACCGCGCGCTGGCAGAAACCGTCACCGCCTGGCTGCGCGAGCGCATGAGCCAGGATGGCCGCTTCGACGACAAGTGGCATTATTCGCCTTACTATTCCATCGCCCACGCGGTTTCGGCGTTCGCCGGGTGGGACGACAAGGCTGCGGCGTGCAGCCTGAGCTACCTGCTCGACCAGCAGCGCGACGACGGCGGCTGGGGGATGTTCCGCAGCACCGGGGAGGAGACCGCACACTGCGTGCTCGCCCTGGCAGACGCGCAGGACGCCGGGCTGCTGCCCGACGCCCGCCCGCTGAAAGACGCGGCGAAGTACCTGCGCCGTAACGCATACCGCCCGATGACCGAGCGGCTGTGGATCGGCAAGACGCTGTTCTACCCGGAGGGCATCGTGCAGGCGGCGCTGACCGGGGCACGCATCACACTGGAAGCGCGGGGCTTCAACGCCGGGCTGGCCGCTACGCGTGTGGCTCAGCCCGCTCAGCGGCGGATTTCCCCTGCGCCCGGTTGGAAGTAGACTATGACTCAACGCAGGCTTTCATTCTTTTTCACAGCACCACTACACGACAGGAAGGCAGCATCATGACACATCGCCGGCCGTTTAATAAATGGTTGATTGCATTAGGGGTGCTGATGCTGATCGGGAGTCTGGCGGCGGCGCTGCCCGCCGCCGCGGCGTCCACCAGCAGCACGCAGACTCAATGCCTGACCCACAAGCGCATCCCGGCATGGAACAATCAGGCGCAGGTCGCAGCGCAGGGCTTCTTCGCCGAGGTCAATGGCGCGGTTGCCAGCCTCGAGTTCGAGAAAGAGGCGGCGGATCATTACCTCGAGCTGGAGGTGGACCAAACCCCGAGCGCGGATCCGGTGGGCGCGCGCATCACGGAGGTCGACAACCACTTCGCGCCCGCGGAACGCGTCAAGTGCTGGCAGCCGAGCGCCAACCGCAGCGTGGTGGCGGAGTTCTCGCTTCGCTACGACCAGCCAGCAGCCCCCTTCGGGCTAACCGAGACCGCCATGCTGTGGAACGCGCCGTTCGGCGAAAATCCGCTGCCGATGACGGCCTTCGGCGTGACGCGCAGCCTCGACATCTTCACGCAGCAGCCGCAGTATTCGGCCATCGTCGCGCAGAATCTCGTGCTCGACCCGTTCTCCGGCCTGCTGCTGACCGCTCCGATGCCGGACTGGCTCGACGCCACGCGCTGGCACACGGTGTGGGTCACGCTCACCGAGGGCAGCGTGCTGATCGAGGTCGCGCAGGACGGCAACCACACGGTCGTGCTGGCCACGCCGCTGCTTGAGGCGCCTGAGCCGGTGGCGATGGAGTTCTCAGTCGATAACGAGCTGCTTCCGGGCCTCCAGTCGCCTGTCATCATCCCTGACGCCATGGAGGTGAACTTCCTCGACGTCAGGCTCGCCCACTAGGCGACAGACACAAAATACGAAAAACGGGCGCACCTGCTAACGGTGCGCCCGTTTTTCGTACCCGGCTGCGGAGGCCGCCTACCCTTCCTCGGGCAGGTCCTCCGACAACGGCTGAAGATTCGGCCAGAGCGCGGGCCGCCACGTCTGGCTGGGCGGGTGGTAGCTGCCGACCCCCTGCGTCGCGCCGTGGTTGGCGGTGTAGAAGGCGCGCATCTCCTCGAAGCGGTCCCCGGCCAACTTGGTGAAGTCCCGGTAGTGACCCCGCCGCGCGAACAGGTGATCGTACAGAATGTGCCGCCACTGCTCGTGATCGAGGAACAGGCTGGGGCTGACGGTGAAATACAGGTCGCGCGCTTCCACCAGCGGCGGGAGCATCCCCCCAATCGACAATTTGTTGTTGCTGATGAAGATGTCGATCTGCTCGACCGAGCGCCCGTAGTACGCCTCGGCCAGCTCCGCGGCGGACGGCGTGCGCCCGGTCTGCTGGATGCGCTCCAGCGCCAGCGGCATCACGTCTTCGGGGATCACGTCGTCAGGCACGAACCACACCAGCCGCCGGGCGCGGTGCGCGGTTTCCGCTTCGAGCTGGCGGTAGCGCGGGGCGAGATCCGGCGCGTCGAGCTGCGCGAACAGGTCCGCCCAGCGCCCGCGGAAGATCACGCCCATGTCGTAGCGGTCGTACAGTGCCCGCGTCTCGTCGTCGGCCAGCAGCTCGTACGCCCACATCATGTTGCGCATGTAGCTGGCGTCGCGCTGGCCCTGCCCGCCGCCGAACCCGACGACGAACACACGGTCGAAGCACCGTCCTCGAACATCCAGTTGACGATCTGCGTGACGCGCTCCAGCACGTTCCGCCCGTAATGCAGGAATCGCTCGGAATCACCATACCCGGCGGCGGCATCGCCGTGGGTGAGGAAATACCAGCGCGAGGTGCCGCCGGTGGCGAACACCACCGCCTTGCCCGCAGCCAGCGGCTGCACGTCAGCGGCAGGCCACGCCACAAAATCGGAGGCGGTGGGGATAGTCGAGGGTGAGGTAGAGGTCATGGGTTCGGTCGCCCCCTAATACATCTGCGTGACAGGTACCGTAATACTACTGTGCCACGCGCAGGAGGCAACTGGGGGAATACCCGGCATTCCCTAGCCGACGAGGTCGATGCCCTCCTCGCGGAAGCGGGATTCGACCAGCGCCACCAGCCGGGGGCGCATCACCGCCGCCTGACCGAAGCGAGCCTTCGCCAGCAGCGTGAGCTCGACGGACTGGCCGAGTGCGCTGCTGGCCGCGATCACGTGCCAGGGCTCCAGCAGGCGCGGCAGCAGCGAGGGCGCTTCGTCCGCCAGCGCCTCCAGCAGGTTGAGCGCGCGCTCGACGTCATGTGCGTGGACGCGCAGCGTGACGTCCGCGCGGGAGAACTGCCCCCGGCTGAAGTTCCGCACCACGCGGATCTCGCCGTTCGGCACGGTGTACAGCTCGCCGGACGTGGCGCGGACGAGGGTCGTGCGCAGGTTGACTTCCTCGATGATGCCCTCGACCGTGGTGCTGCCCGGTATCGGCATCTCGACCTTCTCGCCGACGCCAAACGCGTCCTCGAAGATGAAGCTCATCCCGGAGAGAAAGTCGCTGACCAGCGGGCGCGCGCCCAGGCCGAACGCCGCGCTGAACAGGCCGACCACCCACACCAGCGTAGCCGCATCCACCACGCGGGAGAGGCTGACCAGCACGGCGATGACGATCGCCGCGAAGCTGATCAGCCCGGCAACCAGCCCCTGCAGCGCGGCCTGCCGCGCCGGGGCGGTGCGGTCGCCGCTGGCGAACGTCTGGATGNNCGCGCCAGCCGCCGGGCCAGCAGGTGAATGACCCACGCGACGACGAACGCGATCAGGACGACCAGCAGGTCGTCCCGGTTAAATCGAGTGACCACTACCTCTTCCAGTTGGTCGAACATACCACCTCAATGCCCGGTACTGCCGGGCCTCGCTTGCGTCTGCGCCCCGCGTCAGGGGGCGGTCACGGGCACGCCGTCGAGCGTGCCGCCCAGGCTGACGAACTGTGCCATCACCCAGCCGCTGACGCCTGAGATCGGCGCGCTGGCCTGCAACCATACCCCATCCGCCGACTGGCCGACCACATTCAGCGCGGTGCCCGACTCCAGCGCCGCGATCACGTCGTAGCCCTCGCCGGGGCCGCTGCGCATCCGCAGGCGCTCGTCCTCGGTGGCGACCTCGGCGTAGACGCTGGCTGCCGCGTCGAGCGGCTCTTCAGCGGGCTGCGCTTCCTCCGGCGGGGGCGGCGCGGTCGGCTCGAACAGCCCCGGGATGATCAGCTCGTCGCCGATGGCGAGGTCATCCGGATTGTATCCGGGGTTGGCGGCTTCGAGGTCTTCCAGCGTCATGCCGTAGTTGAGCGCGATGGCCCACATCGACTCCCCGGCGGCGACGGTGTGCGTCAGCGGGGCAGGCGTCGGGCTGAGCGTGGGCAGCGGCGTGACGGTCGGGGCGGGCGTCGGCGAGGGGCCGGGTGTGGCGGTCGGCAGCGGGGTGAGCGTCGGCGGCGGGGTGAAGGTCGGCGGGCCGCCGGGCAGCGTGGCAACCACGAACTCGACGTCCTCGGCCTGGTGGCGCACGCGGCTCAGAAACAGCAGCACCACGCCTGCCACCACGACCAGCACTACCACCCCAATCAATCGACTGCGACGCATCTGCCCCTGCCCTGTCTGTGTGATCTGCTCACCAGTTTACCACGCAGGGGCGCGGCGGGGGAGTGCACACTTACCCTCACCCCGCCTCGCTAACGCTCGGCTGCGAATGCTTGCATTCCGCTCTCCCACTAATGCTTTGCATTGGGGAGAGGGGCGAAGTGCCGACCGGATAAAATTCCTGTGTATTTGCTGTTAGTCGAGCAGCGTGAGGGATGCTACCCGTCCGACACCGGCGCGCCGGGCTGGTGGCTGAGCGTGGCCCCGGCCTCTGCCAGCAGGTCGCCGAGCAGTTCGGCGGAGGCAGTGGCCTTGCCCTCCCAGTGGTTGTTCATATAGACCAGCGTCAGGTTGGTTTCCTTCTGCTCGTCCATCGCCTTGATGCGCGGCACCCACTCGGCCAGCTCGTCGGCCCTGTACTCGTAGTCGTAGCGCTCCCACGCCTCGTCGTGGTGCCACCATTTCTGGTAGTTGCGCCCGTGGAAGCGCACGTAGGCGACCGGGCCGGTCGCGATGGCGATGGGTGGCAGCAGGCTGTCAAACTGGGGCTGATCCACGCACACGAAACCCATGTCGTTGTCGTGCAGCAGGTCGAACGTGTCCTCGCTGACCCAGTCGCGGTTGCGGAACTCGACCACGACTTCGGTGTCGCCGAAGCCCTCGCGCAGCCGCTTGAGGTAGTCCTCGCTCTCCTCGGTGGCGTGGAAGCTGTACGGGAACTGCACCAGCGCGCAGGCGAACTGGTCGCGCTCTTTGAGCGGCACCAGCGCGTCGTTGAACTGCCTGACGGCGGGCAGCGGGTCGTCGTCGCGCTCGTGGGTGATCTCGCCGGGGGTCTTGACCGAGAACACGAAGCCGGGGCGCACCTTGTTCCCGATGTTGGCCAGCATCCCGGCGGTGGGCATCCGGTAGTAGGTGAAGTTCAGCTCGGTGGTGTCGAACCGCCCCGCATAATAGTCGAGGTAGTCGCCCTGCTTCGTACCCTCCGGGTAGAACGGGCCTACCCAGTCTTTATACGAATATCCGCTGGTGCCGATCCGGATCATCACTCGTGCCTCCCCACTCGAACGCATGGTCTACTCTGATTGTAGGTGGCGGCGCGTGGTGGATCAACTGCACAATCGTGCGAGCTTGCCGCGACGCCGGCGGCGGTGTGATTGGGCATCGGTATTCTGCTTTATGATGGAGCTAATAATGTATTCTGCACGAAGGAGAAGCCCGATGTCGGTTGAGGACAATCAAGAGGTTGTGCGCCGCTACCTCGAAGAGGCGTTTAACGAGAAGAAGACGGACCTACTGTACGAACTGGTCGCCGAGGACTGCGTGGATCATCACATCCCGCCGGAGCTGCCGAAAGGCCCGCAGGGCGCGGAACAGTGGTTCCGCACAGTCTACGCCGGGCTGTCGGATATTCGCGTCACCCTATACGACCTGTTCGCCGCCGGGGACAAAGTTGCCGCGCGTTTTCTGGTGAGCGGCACACACGACGGCGAGTTCCTCGGCCTCCCCGCCACCGGCAACGCGGTGGCCTTCCCGGCGATGGCGATCGTCCACCTCGCTGACGGCAAGATCGTGGAGTGGTGGGAAACCGGCGATTCGCTGACGATGATGCAGCAGCTCGGCGCAGTTTCTGCGTCTTAGCCCGGCCAACCCCTGAAACAGAAGCGGCCCGCACTCAACCTGTGCGGGTCGCGTTCGATTCGGGATGCGTCGTTTTACGCGCCGGGGAGGAACGTGACCGCGACGTTACGGCGGCGCGGATAACATATTGAACAAAATGCCCCCGACATACGGGGGCATTCATATGGTACAGCGTGCTGATGTTAGAAGTCGCAGTTGACCTTCTCGATCTTCCAGCCGTCGCCAGCCATGCCCAGTTCAACTGTGAAGCTGTGGCCCTCGAACGAGGTTGTGACCGGCACGACCGCCTGCTCGCCATCGATCTCGGCTGAGCCGACCTCGATGCTCTGCGGCACGTCCTGCGCGCACAGAATTGGATNNATTCACGAACTCGACCAATGCCGGCGAGACTTCCGGGCGCTCGGCGTAGGTGCCTTCGTACACCGGATTACGCATGACATCCTCATCCGGATCGTAGCCGGTGTTCTCCAGCATCCAGCCGTAGAAGCTCTCGACCACGACTTCCGGCGAGTCAGCGGCCTGCGCACCTGCGACCGAGCAGGCAGCACCCACCAACGCGACCAACACCAAACCTGCTACTGCTAGCCACGCCTTACCAAACATGTCTTCCTCCAAACCTTACCATAGGCATCCTAATCAGATACGCTCAGAGTACAGTTGTTATTAAATTCACAAAACGGTCAGGAGACGGGTTTGCGAGCTGGCGCGGCGGCGAGTACCCGGCTGGTCACGCGGTGAGGATCTGGCTGGTCAGGTGGCGGAGGCCAGCAAGCTAACTGCGACGTTGCGGCGGCGCGGGCCGTCGAACTCGAACAGCACCACGCGCTGCCACGTGCCGAGCACCAGCCGCCCGCCGCTGACGGGCACCCCCACCGAGGGGCCGATCAGCGCGGCGAGGATGTGATCGGGCGCGTGGGCGGGGTCGTGCGGATGGCGGTAGCGGAGGTCGGGGAGCATGCCGGTGTACGCGTCGAGCATATCCTGATCGGTGCCGGGGTCGAGGTCGGCAGTGGTGATCGCGGCGGTGGTGTGCAGCACCGTGACGTAGCAGATACCCTCCCCGAAGCCTGTCCGGTCGATCAGGTCGTCCAGCCGCGGGGTAATGTCGATCACCTGCTTGCTGCGCTGAGTTTCCACGATGATCTGCTGCATAGAACGGCCTCCGGCGGTCTGGGGTAGATCACAGGAATAACTATATCCTACCTGCTTCCGCATTGCGTTCCCGGCGCGGATAACGTTAAACTACCGGCAGTGCCACCCCCGCCCGGAGGGACGTGTGATGCGCCGCCGAATCGCCACGATTGCCACCTGCCTGCTGCTCGGCCTCGCGCTGCCCGCGCTGGCCCGCTCGCAGGAAGCCACCGAGCTCACCATAACAGACGTGGACCCCGCCGAATACCCGGAGATATCGGTCAGCTTCGCCGTGCGTGACGCGAACGGGCGCGCGGTGCCGAACGTCCAGCCCGCCGACCTGCTAATCACCGATGGCAGCCTGCCCACCGACGTGCTCGGCGTCGAGCCGCAGCAGGCCGACCCGATGGCGGTGGTGTACCTGATCGACCTCGGGCGCTACGCGAATTACCAGTTGTTCGGCATCGACGCGCTCCGCGCAGCGCTGGGTGCGCTGGCCGAGTCCGATGCGTTTACGCCGGGGGTGGACACGGTCGAGGTGCTGGGGCGGCAGGGCGCGCTGCAAGGCGAGCAGAACATCACGCTGCGGGAGGCCACTACCGACGAAACCGCGCTCCGCGGCTTTCTGGAGGAGGCGCAGTTCCTGCCCACCGCCGGGCCGACTCAGGTGCTGGACGGCGTCGCAGAAGCGGTCGAACGCGCGGATGAGCTCGCCGGGGAGAACGGCGCGGGCGCGGTGGTGCTGGTGACGCCGGTCGTGGACACCCTGACCGTGCCGGAAGCCATCACCGCGGCGGAGGAGGTCGGCGCGGCGGCGCAGGAGCGCGGCGTGCCGGTATACGTGCTGCACACGCAGCTCAGCGGCAACTTCGCCGATCCGCTGCAAGCGCTGGCCGACGCGTCGGGCAGCGGCTACCTGCTGCTCGACCCGGCCAACCCCACCCCGCCGGAGCTGGCCGCAGCGTTCGACGCGCTCTCACAGGCGCGCGTCAGCTACACCGCGCGCTACCGCACCAGTGGCGCTGACCCCGGCGAGCGCGAGTTCACGCTGGCGGTCACCGCGGGCGGCGCTACCGCCTCCGCCGAAGGCACCTACACCGTGCCGTTCGAGCCGCCGAGCGTGGGGTTCGTCACCCCGGAGGACGGGCAGACGTTCGCGCTGCCCGGCGACGCGTTCGACGAGGAGGGCCAGCCAGTCACCCCGCAGCCGGTCGTGGTACCGGTGATCGCCGAGATCGACGGCTGGCCGGACGGCGAGCCACGGGGTATCGCACAAGCCGCGCTGCTGGTGGATGGCGCGGTAGCGCAGTCGATCACGCCCGACGCCAGTGACAACCGCTTNNCGCCAGTGACAATCGCTTCGAGTTCACGTGGCAGGTCGACCCCGGCACCGCCGCCGAAACGCACACGCTGACCGTGCAGGTGCGCGACGAGATGGGATTCACCGGGGAGAGCGCGCCGGTCGAGATCGTGCTGGAAGCGCCCGCCCCCGCCCCCGAGCCAGAGCCAGCCCCCAGCGTCGGCGGGTGCTTCAGCGCGCCGTTTGCCCCGGAGTGCGCGCAGGCCAGCGCAGCAGTCGGCGCGGTGCTGGGGTTCGCCGCGGTGCTCGGCGGCGCATACTACATCCACCAGCGCGGCGGCACGCCACCCTCACCGGTCACGCTGCCCGTCCCGGCGCTCCGCATGCGCCCGAAGCCAGCGCCCAGCGCGGAAGCTGCCGCCCCCGGCCCCGCCGCGCCCGCACCCGAGGCCGCCCCGCCTGCGCGCCCGGAGCTCGACACGCCGCCGCTGGCGTGGCTGAAGGTGGTGCGCGGCCCGGCGGAGCTGACCGGGCGCGAGCTGCCGATGATCGAGGCGATCACCCGGCTGGGCACCCACGCCGAGGACTGTGAGATCGCGTTCTACGTAGGCGAGCGCAGCACGCTCAGCAAGCACCACGCCACGCTCCAGCACTACCGCGGCGCGTTCTTCCTGACCGACCAGCGCTCGCGCAGTGGCACGCGCGTCGGCGGACAGGCGTTGATCCCCGGCAGGCCGCTGCGGCTGACCGGGGGCGAGCGCATCACCCTCGGCGGCGCGGATGGACCGGGGGTCGAGCTGGCCTTTGAACCGGTACCGCCCGAGACGGCGGCAGAGGATCAGGCATGACGCTTGAGATGTGGCTGACGCTGGGGATTCTGGCGGCAGCTATCGTACTGTTCGTCACCGAGTGGCTGCGCGTGGACGTGGTCGCGCTGGGCGTGGTGGTGGCGCTGATGCTGGTCGGCGTGCTGACGACCGGGGAGGCGCTGGCGGGGTTCGCCAGCACTGCGGTGCTCACCATCGCGTCGCTGTTCATCGTCGGCGGGGCGGTACTCAACACCGGGCTGGCGGCGATGCTGGGGCGGCGCATCCTGCGCGTGGCAGGCACCAGCGAGCTGCGCCTGACCGTGATCATCATGCTGGCCGTGGCGGTGATGTCCGGCTTTATGAGCGACACCGGCGTGGTGGCGGTGATGCTCCCGGCGCTGATCAGCCTCGCGGGGGCGGCGAACATCGCGCCGTCCAAGCTGCTGATCCCGCTGGCGTACGGGTCGCTGCTGGGCGGCGCGTCCACGCTGATCGGCACGCCACCGAACATTATCGTGACCGACCTGCTGCAGGAGAACGGGCTGCGCCCGTTCGAGTTCTTCAGCTTCACGCCGATGGGCGCGATCCTGATCGTGGCAGGGGTGGTGTACATGGCGCTGATCGGGCGGCAGCTGCTGCCCGACCGCCGCCGCAAGCAGCACGACATCCAGCGCGTCGAGACGCCTGAAGAGCTGGTCGAGCTATACCGTCTGCCGGACAACCTCTACCGGCTGCGCGTGCGGCGGCGCTCCCCGCTGATCGGGGAAACCATCGCCGGGTCGCAGCTTGGCGCGCAGTACGGCCTCAACGTGCTGGAGGTGCGCCGTAAAGCCGCCACCGGGCCGCCCCGGCTGGCCGCCGAGCCGCAGGCCAGTGAAGGCCCGGACGGCATGCGGCACATCCTCTCGCAGCAGAACCCCAGCCTGATGCCCGACGACGTGCTGATCGTGCAGGGGCCCGCCACGGCGGTCAGCCAGGCGGCGGCGCGCTGGAACCTCGCGATACTGCCCGCACCGGTCGACGAGCCGGATACGCTGATCACCGACGAGATCGGCATCGCCGAGGTGGTGCTGCCGCCGCGCTCCTCGCTGATCGGGCGCACGCTGCGCGATCTGCGCTTCGGCTCACGCTACCACCTGACCGTGCTGGCGATCCGCCGCCCCGGCAGCGACGAGCCGCTCGACCTGAAAGACACGCCGCTGCGCTTCGGCGACACGCTGCTGGTGCAGGGAAGCTGGACGGACATCCTCGCGCTGCGGCGGCAGCGGCGGGACTTCGTGGTGATGGGCGAGCCGGAGGCAACGCGCGGCGCGCCGAACCGGCCCAAAGCCCCGATCGCGCTGGCGATCCTCGCCGGGATGCTGGTGCTGATGGTCACCGAACTGATCTCGGTAACCGCGGCGAGCATGCTGGCAGGGCTGGCGATGGTGCTGACCGGCTGCCTGACGATGGACGAGGCGTACGAGGCAATCGACTGGAAGAGCGTGGTGCTGGTGGCAGGCATGCTGCCGATGGCGACCGCGCTGGAGAAGGTCGGGCTGGTCGGCGTCGCCGCGACCGGGCTAACCTCGGTGCTGGGTGGCCTCGGCCCGCAGGGTATTCTCGCAGGGTTGTTCCTGCTGACCTCGATCTTCACGCAGGTGCTCTCGAACACCGCGACGACCGTGCTGGTCGCCCCTATCGCGCTGGCGACGGCGCAAAGCCTCGGCGTGTCGCCCTACCCGCTGCTGATGGCGGTCGCCATCGGCGCGTCCACCGCGTTCGGCTCGCCGGTCGCCTCGCCGGTCAATACGCTGGTGATGGGCGCGGGCAGCTACCGCTTCAGCGACTACATCAAGGCCGGGGTGCCGATGATCCTGCTGGTGATGGCGGTCACGGTGCTGGTGCTGCCGCTGCTGTGGCCATTCTGATGCAGCACTAACGTGCGCGTGGTAGGATCTGGTTCATACGGGTGTGAAGCAGTTTCGACGGGGCTATTCCGGGCGCGGTAGCGGCGAAGGCGCACAGCAAACACCGCGAAACGCCCCATGAAAGGGATGGTTTCGGACCCCGGGGCAGTGCCGGGCACATCCACCTGAACACGCGGAGGCAGATCGAGCAGGAGGCCAGCCTTGACAATCGAGGCATTCAGCGAGGCGCTGAAAGCGCGCGTGGTCCCCGTGCTCCGCGAGCACGGTTTCTACGGGCGCTTTCCGCATTTCTACCGCGTTCGCGGGCAGGTGATCGACCTGCTGAGCTTCTCGGCGGCCGGGCGCGGCTTCGTGATCGAGCTGGGCACGGTGCCCAACGATCGCGGCCTGTTCTACCGACCGCGCCGCGCCAACGCACAGCCGCTGCTGGCGCTCCGCGCGACCGACCTGCCCTACAGGCAGCGCGCGCGGCTGCTGTACCAGCGCACCAGCGCCGACGGGCGCACCGTGCTGCGCGTGTGGCAGCAGGGCCCGGCCGCCGGCCAGCCAACCGCCGAGGAGACGATGGTCGAGCTGCTGCGCCAGGCCGAACGCTGGTGGCGCGTCGGGCAGCCCGGCCCGGCGATCCGGCTGCTGCGCCTCCCCTGAGCGATCAGTCCTCTTTCAGCGTCATGGGGTACAGATTGTAGTTCGCCGCCGAGGCGGCCTGACCGCCCTCGTGCACTGCCGTCGTCACCTGGTGTGAGTGCAGGTACGTCACATCCCCCGCTGCGTAAAAGCCGGGGACGTTGGTTTTCTGCTCGGTGTCCACGATGATATACCCCGCCGGAGTGACCTCGACCCCGACCGACACCGCGAGATCGCTACGCGGTGTGGCACCCTGCTGGTTGAACAGCCGGTCGAGCTCGATGCACTGCCCGCGCTCGGTGTACAATGCCTCGAACTGCCCGTGCTGCCCTTCAACGCGGTCGATGCAGTCGTGGATGAACGGGATCTGCATCTCGGCGAGCAGGGCCTGCTCCTTCTCGCTAACGGTGTGGTCGTGGCTATTGGTCAGCACCAGCACCCTGTCGGTGAAGCGCAGAAGCTGGCGGGCGGTTGCCCCGGCGTCGTCGGTGTCGCCGACCACCACGATGCGCATCCCGCGGGAACTGTAGCCGTCACACGTGATGCACCAGAACATGCTCCGCCCGACGTACTCCTGCCAGTCCTCGAAGTGCGGCCAGTGGTCTACCACGCCGCTGCACAGGATGACGGCGGGCGCGCGCCACGTCCCGGCCTGCCCACTGGCGACGAACATGTCGCCGTCGCGTTCGAGGCGCTCGACGCGGTGCGGGTGGCGCGTCACCTGAGGGTACGCCGTGACCTGCTCCAGCCCGAGCGCGACCAGATCCCGTATCGCGATCCCCCCCGGGAAGCCCAGATAATTGAAGTTGGTCTGGTGCCAGTTCGAGCGCCCGTGCCCGGTATCGAACAACGCCACCTCGCGGTCGTAACGTGCCAGGTAAAGTGCCGCAGACAGCCCCGCCGGGCCGCCACCGACCACCAGCACTTCGTATTCTTGTTCGCTCAACTCAGCCTCCAGTTTGTACCCTGGCACGAATTTAACCCTCGAGCCACCCGTTATGATAAAGATTATGTTATTATAGATGATGAAAGACCCGTTTGGCCGGGAACCTTCTCTCGTTCGTGTGGTTGCTGCTGTGGACTAGCCGCGTTATTGCCAGCGCACCTTCCCTGTCCCACTACCTTCGCAGCTGGCTGCCTGTTCTGCTCTGCGGCGCGTGAGCCTCTTGCCATATCTTTCTCCCTTGGGCACCTTGTTCGTGCTCTCATCGCTAAGGAGGCACTACCCTCATGACATCCCCCAACTCCCTGAAGGAACTTGTCGAGTTCACCGCGAAGCAAATTGTCGACGACCCTGACTCGGTGCGGGTGAACGAGATCCTGGGCGCCACGTCAGTCGTGCTGGAGCTGTCCGTTGCGCCGGAGGATATGGGGCGCGTGATCGGGCGGGACGGACAGGTTGCCAACGCCATGCGCACTATTCTGCGCTGCCTGGGTGCGAAGCAAGATAAGCGGGTCACGCTGGAGATCGTTGAGTAGCTCCCTGCCCGGCTGAGGCGGCACGCACCCCGACTCGCCGGTTTCCCGGCCAACGCCACCCGTCGTACACTACGACCGGGCCACAAAGCCCGGTCGTTCCCACGCCTGATGCTGGAGCCAACCACGATGCCCCTTCGCCACTTCCGCCTGCTTTCGTTCGCCGTTCTGCTGATCGCCCTGCTCACCGGCTGCCTGCCGAACGAGGCCACCGAAACACGCACCACCCCGGCCACGATCCCGCTCCCCGCGGGTGAGCCCAACCCGGTCGAGGTAGTCATCGCGCAGCGCAGCGGGGTGCTGTCGCTGAGCGGCGGCGCCGGGCCGCTGCTCGACGCGAGCTTCACGCATGCGGCTGCGTCCCCTCCGGAGATCGTCCATAAGACAACCGGGGACGGCCCGGCACGCCTGATCGTCCGGCAGCCGCAGGCCAGCAGCACCCGCCGCAGCCCCGACAGCAAAACCGTACTGAACCTCAGCCCGGCAGCCCCGATCAGCCTGAAGGCCCGGCTCGGCACCGGGCTGTACACGCTGGCGCTCGGCGGGCTGAACGTGCAGCAGGCGGACATCCGCGTAGGCGGCGGCAGCGCCACGGTCGTGGATCTGACCGGCTACTGGCCCGCCGATGCCGCAATCGACATCACCGCCGGGCCGGGGAGCGTCTCAGTGCTGCTGCCACGTGGCACGGGCGCGCGCGTCGACGTGTTCGGCGAGAAGGTGCATGTGGACGAAGGCCCGCTGAACGTAGCAGAGCCCGGCGTGTACACCAACAGCGCGTACCCGGACGCGCCGCGGACCCTGTCGGTGCGGGTGGTGGCTTTCGGCGGGGAGGTCAATTTCGCGGAGGGCCTGCCCGCCGACCGCACCATCGCGGAGGCGCTGGAAGCCGCCCGGACACTGTACAGCGCCGAGGCGTGGGGCTGCCTTGAACGCAGCGAAGCCCCCGGCAGCGAGCACCCCACCCCACAGACCGTTGGCGAGATGTGGGACGACTACATCTGCGAGCGCGGGCCGGAGCACATCACGCTCGACGGCAGCAGTCCGCTGACCGCCGAGCTGGCCCGTTCTGAGCTGCTCGACCGCATCCGGCGAAGCTACTACGCGGGCACCGATGAAGCGGTCGAGGACATGCTGGCATTCAACATCTCAGAGTTCGTCTCGGCAACCGGGGACGTGCTGATCACGATGCAGGAGCGTGACGAGATGGCGATCAGCATCACGCACTTCATCGGCTCGTTCGAGTACAGCGTCGAGCCGGAAGGCGACCGGCTGCGCTACACCGTGACTAACCAGACCGACCTCGCATCCGGCACGCACATCCCGCTGCGCTTCCCCGATGCAGGCTACACCGCCACGGTCGAGTCGCTGGTCGAGGAAGACCCGTTGCTGGCACAGGCGTACATCGGGGAGGTGATCGTCAGCGAGCGCTACCCAATCGTCGCACTGCTCGACCCAAAGACGCGCGCACAGACCGCCGACGAAGCCGGGGAGGGCGGCGGCGTGTTCGTGCAGACGTTTACGTGGACGGAGGCGCGCATCCCCACCGGGGAGGACGGTGCCCTCCCGCCCTGGCCGGAATACACCTCAAAGCTCGACCTGCGCTGAGCTTTCCGCAGCCNNTTTTTCCGCGCATCTATGCAAGGTGTTTAGGTTTTATTTACCTCCGGTTTGGGACTTTTTTAGCCCTCCGGTGTTACGCTTGCGACAGTTCATTAAGACTTGACTGGTACTAAGAACAGGGCAGAAGAGACAACTATGGTTGACGAACAACTCGAACAGCTCCTCGAAGCACACGACCAGCAGGAGGACCTCTTTACCGATCGCGACAACACCCCTGAGAACATCGACCATATCCCGGCAGACGATGTTGTCAGTGTTTACTTTCGCCAGATGGCTGCCGAGCCCCTCCTGAACGCCGAGCAGGAAGTTGCCCTCGCGCAGCGCATCGAGCGCGGCAAGGAAGCCGAGACGTTCCTGCAAGCCAACCCCGACCTGCCCTCCGAGCAGAAGTCACAACTTCTGGAGATCATCGAGGACGGTGTCGAGGCACGGGAGCACCTGGCACGGGCCAACACTCGCCTGGTGGTGAGCTTCGCGAAGCGGTACCGTAACCAGGGCCTGCCGATGTCCGACCTGATCCAGGAAGGCAACATCGGGCTGATGAAGGCGGTGGANNGGCAACATCGGCCTGATGAAGGCGGTGGATCGCTTCGATTACACGATGGGCAACCGCTTCAGCACGTACGCAAGCTGGTGGATCCGCCAGACCATCACCCGCGCGCTCTCGCAGAAGTCGCGCACGATCCGCCTGCCGCTGCACCTGAGCGCCACGATCCGCAAGATCAACACCGCGCAGGAAATTATGGAGCAGCAGCTCAGCCGCGAGCCAACCCTCAAAGAACTTGCCGAGCATTTGGAGATGGAGCCCGATAAGATCCAGGAAATCCTGGAAGTCAATCCGCAGACTATCGCGCTTGAGATGCCGGTTGGCGATGACAGCGAGTTCGGTGATTTTCTGGAGGACCACGACTCCCCAACGCCGTACGAGGCGATTCAGGGGTCGGTGCTGAAGGAGACGGTGGACCGTGCGCTCTCAGAGCTGCTCCCACGGGAGGCGCGTATCATCCGGCTGCGGTTCGGGCTGGAAGACGGCGTGCCGCAGACGCTGGAACAGGTGGGGGAGGCCGTCGGCCTCTCGCGCGAGCGCATCCGCCAGATCGAACGTCAGGCACTGCGCCGCCTACGCCAGCCGCAGTTCGCAGCCATGCTGCGTGATTTCGTGGCCACCTAGGCCACCCCGGGCACGTGCCCGCAGCAGCCCCCAACCTCACAGACTTCCCGGTGTGCGGCCAGACGACTGGCCGCGCGCCTTGTATGAACCGGACGACCCGACGAGCCGAATGGAGAAACGGGCAACATGAATATTCGGTTTTCAGAAGCGCCTACCAATTTCTACATGGGCGCGCAGATCGACCCCGAAACCGGGAACATCCTGCCTTCCTCACCCGTATACTACGAATCACGCGATCTCACCACGCACGCCGTGATTCTGGGGATGACGGGCAGTGGCAAAACCGGGCTCGGGATNNTGACGGGCGAGCACTTCGAGCCGTGGATCAGCCCGGACGAGGTCCCGCACGACAAAAGCCCCGCCGAGTACGCCGACACGCTCGCCGAGCGGTGGCGGGAAGGGCTGGCGAAGTGGGGGATGGACAACGACCGGGTGCAGATGTTCCGGCGCTCGTCGCGCTTTACCATCTACACACCGGGCTCGGACGACGGGCTGCCGGTCAGCATCCTGTCGTCGTTTGCGCGCCCACCGGAGGGCTGGCAGGGCAATGAGCAGATGCTGCGCGAGCGCATCTCGCGGCTGGTATCGGCCATTCTGGGGCTGATCGGCGTCAGCGCCGAGCCATTGGAACACCCCGAGCACATCCTGATCTCGAACATCTTCGAATACCACTGGCGCAACGACTCCGACCTCTCGCTGGAGCAGGTGATCCTGAACGTGCAGCAGCCGCCGTTCAACAAGCTCGGCGTGCTGGACGTGGACACCGTGATCGACAAAGATCAGCGCATGAAGCTCGCCAAGAAGCTGAACAACATCATCGCCGCGCCGAACTTCCAGAGCTGGATCGAAGGCGAGCCGATCAACGTCCCGAACCTGCTGTACACACCCGAAGGCCAGCCGCGCGCGACGGTCTTCTACATTGCGCACCTGAATGAAGCCGAGCAGCAATTCATCGTGACGCTGCTGCTGGACAGCCTGTACGGGTGGATGCACACGCTGGCGGGCGTCTCGCGCCTGCGCGCACTGCTGTACATCGACGAGGTGTTCGGGCTGATGCCCCCGCACCCCAGCAACCCGCCGACCAAAGAGCCGCTGATGCGCCTGCTGAAGGAGGGGCGCGCGTTCGGCGTGGGCGTGGTGCTGGCCTCGCAGAACGCGAAAGACGTGGACTACAAGGGGCTGTCGAACGCCGGGACGTGGTTCATCGGCAAGCTGCAAACGCAGCACGACCGCCGCCGCGTGCTGGAGGGGCTGGATTCGGCCACGCAGGGCAAGGTACAGCTCAGCATCGACGAGATCCGCAACCTGCTGAACGAGCTCAAGACGCGCGAGTTCATCCTGCACGACATCCACCGCGACGACACGCCGCTGCTGTTCCGCACGCGCTGGGCGATGTCGTACCTGCACGGCCCGCTGACGCGCCAGCAGATCCAGCGGCTGATGGCGAACCAGCGCGAGACGTTCCAGCCGACTTCCGCACCACAGTACCCGCGCCGCATGATGGCGGGCGGCATGAGCGCGGATCAGCGCGGGCAGGGCCGCGCGGCGATGGCGATCCAGCCGTACCAGCCCACTGCGATGCAGGGCGGCGGGGTGAGTATGCAGGCGCTGCCACCCGCGCGCGAGACTCCGGCGACCGCGCCGACGTATTCCGGGGAGCGCATCGTCCTGCCCCCGCAGCGCGACGGCGAGCCGATCACGAAGGAGAAGGCGCCGCCGGGGTTCACACCGATCCAGCCAACGCTCACCACGACCGTCGAGCAGTACTTCCTGCCGACCGAGTTCGCGCCGGAGCAGTCGCTGCGCAACTGGCAGACCCGCACCGGGGACTACAACGCGTCACTGACCAGCCAGCCGTCACTGCTGTACCGCCCGTCGCTGCTGGCACAGGCCACAGTGCGCTTCAGCCACA
>JABAOG010016618.1_pt1 | contig 17898 bp, 15 predicted proteins | sample 7062131 | NCBI WGS metagenome assembly JABAOG01 (sample SAMN14538629, study PRJNA623070) | marine sediment metagenome | biome: marine biome [ENVO:00000428]; feature: marine pelagic biome [ENVO:01000023]; material: deep marine sediment [ENVO:00002113] | place: India: Arabian Sea | collected...
TGTGGAGTTGGACAATTACACAGATTTCAAGGCGGCTTGTGCTTGGGCTAACCTGGATCAAGCGGTATGTGTCAATGGGACGTTGACGGCTGACGACAACACCGGCACGCCGCCGCCAGCGACCGCCACCTCTCGTTTTGATGTGGGAAACAATTACCAGGGGGTGGATATGTACGGCTTTGCGTCCAGGGTGGCTTTTTGGCCTGTGCGTAAGCCAAACGATTTTTTGATAGGCATCACCAACTAGGAGGTTTTTGTGATGGTAGGACAGACTGGCTCGGACATTCGAGCAATTCCCGTGGACGCGGCTTTTCTGCACGAAGGCGTTCGCGTCGCGTGGCAGGACATTCATCTGATGATGGACGAGATCAGAGCGATGGCGTTGGCTCTTGAAGCCGATCCTGCGGCTCTGCCGGATANNCTAGTTCACAGGCTAATTCGATGGTCAACCTGTCGTATTCGACTGTGCTCGAAGCCCGCCGGGTGGACGCGACGACGCCGTGACCCGCGCCCTGACACTGTTTGCGATTGCTTTACTGACAATATTGTTGTCAGTAGGGCAATCGCTTGCGTTTCCGGTAACGATCCCGCCGTCGGAAATCGCAGCCAGGGTGGAGCCGTTCACTGTCAAAACCGCGTGCGCTGGCAAGAAGGTCAACGGGGTGCGGGTGATTTGCGTGAGCTACTGGATGATCCACGTTCTCTGCACCGAATACAAAGGGCGATATGGGCCTGTCACGAAGCGGAGGCAGATTGGGCCTTCTGACCCCCGATCGAGGCCGGTCATCATTGAGCGCACCCAGGGCCGGATTTCCGGCTGTTTCTACAGAAATCTCAACGGCAAAGGGCTTGATGTCGCGTGGGTTCCCAAGCCCGGCGTCGCCGGATGGGGCGAACACGACGTTAAAGGGATGATTATCCACGAGGTTGCCCACAAATGGCCGGAGTGGGGGCACCGCCATAGGGGCGCGAGGTTCTGGAAGTAATGGCTACTACCGTTCAAATGAGCCAGGGGCATCAGCCCGATAAGCGTGCGGAGCGGGTGCTCCAGGCGTTTGACAGGCTCGTCGCTTCGCGGGGCAACTGGGAAACCTATTGGCAAGAGATCGCCGAGAATTTGCTCCCGCGGTATTCCGGTACGTTTTTGCAGGTCAATTCCCGCTTCAACAAGGGCGAGAAGAAGACCGACCTCATTCTCGACATGACCGGCCCGAAAGGGCTGGAGCGCTTCGCTGCTGTCATGGACGGAATGCTGACACCACGCACGCAACGCTGGCACCGGCTCCGGGCGTCGAATGCCGATCTAATGAGGTCGCTCCAGGTTCGTCAGTATTTCGAGCAGACGAACGACATCCTGTTCCGCCATCGTTATTCGGCGAAAGCCAACTTCGCTTCGCAGGTTCATGAAAACTGGATCGGCGTGGGGGCTTTCGGCAACGCCGGACTTTTCATCGAGCCGCCTCGTGACGATGAAAGGGGTCTTCGCTATCGGGCGGAGCCTTTGGGCGGGCTTTATGTCCAGGCCAACTACTTCGGCGTCGTCGACACCTTCTATCGCCGTCTTTGGCTGACAGCGCGCCAGGCCGAACAGATGTTTGGCAAAGACGCTCTCGGCCCGCAGTTGGTCAAAGAGCTTGACAAGCCTGACAAGGCGAAAGACCCCACCAAGGAATTTGAGTTCGTCCATTGCGTGCGTCCGCGCGGCGAAGATGACGCCCCGAAGGTGGGCGAGGAAGACATGAAGTGGGCGTCCATCTATGTCAGTCGCGACGACCAGAATGTCGTCAAGACGGGTGGGTATTACACCTTCCCCCTGGCGTTCTCCAGGTACGTGACAGCGCCGCACGAACTATATGGCCGGTCTCCCGCCATGTTGGCCCTGGGCGCCATCAAGAGCCTGCACGAGCAGAAGAAAACGGGTTTGAAGGCCGGGCATCGCGCGGCGGACCCGGCGTTTCTCGTTCATGACGACGGCATTCTTGACGGGCTGGATAACCTGCCGGGGCATATCAACTACGGTGGCGTCAACGCCCAGGGTCAGAAACTCGTTCACACGCTCCAGGACGGCTCCAATTGGCGCCCGGCGGAAGCGATGATGGATATTGATCGTTCGGACGTCAACGACGTGTTCCTCGTCACGCTGTTCCAAATTCTGACAGAGAGCCCCCAGATGACCGCGACGGAAGTTCTGGAGCGGACGCGGGAAAAGGGGCTGTTGATGGCGCCGACGATGGGGCGTCAGAACAGCGAATATATCGGCCCGATGATCGAGCGCGAGCTTGATGTCCTGGCCCGGCAGAACATGCTGCCGGAGATGCCTCCGGAGATGATCGAGGCCGAAGGCGAGTTCGAGATCGAATACGACAGCCCGCTGTCCCGCGCCATGCGGGCAGAAGAGGCTGGCGGAACAATGCGGTTCATGGAGTTCGCGGGTCTCTACGGAGAAGCAACCGGCGACCCGTCGATGTTTGACCACCTGGACCCGGACGAAATGTCTCCCGACATGATGTGGATACTCAACGTCCCCGCCAAGTATCGCGCGACCGAAGAACAGATCGCCGCGAAGCGCCAGGCCCGACAGCAGCAGGCAGAGATGCAGCAGGCTATCGAGGGCGCTCCGGCTGCTGCTGGAATTATGAAGACATTACAGGGTGGTGAGGGTGGCAGCTAAAGACCTTTTGGACAGGTTCCGGGGGCGGCAGCACGCATACCGGACACAGCTTCAAGGCCCGCTCGGCAACAAAATACTGGTCGATCTGGCCGAGTTCTGCCGGGCTGACAAGTCTTGCTTCCACCCGGACCCAAGAACGCACGCTGTCCTGGAGGGCAGGCGTGAGGTTTGGTTGCGGATACAGAAGTATCTCAACCTGACACCGGAGCAGATTTCTTTGCTCCGTTTTGAGGACACACCGAACAGGAGATATGACTGATGATCGGTTTTCTTTTCTTCCTCGCCATCATCGCGGGGGTTTTCTTCTTCCTTTGGCACAAATCTGACAAGTTCAAGGCACTGGCTATCGCTGCGGGCGGGTCGATCGTCATGCTTTGGGAAAAGCTCGTGGGGTTCTTCACGTCCCTCGCCAACTACATCGGATGACCCAACACTTTTGAGACCGGAAACACACAGAGAGGTTTGACAGATGGCTGACAACGAAGGTGCTCCTGAAGGGGAGGGCGGCACGCCAGAGGGAGAGGGTGGCACGCCCGATCCCAACATCCCCGCATACGCCGCCATCGAAGACGAAGGTATCCGCGGCCTGATGGAGACAAAGGGCTATCGGGAATATGGCGATGTCGCCAAAGCGTATTTCAACCTCAACAAGCTGGTGAAAGGCTCTAACGACGTTATAGCCATCCCCGGCGAAGAGGCTGACAGCGCGACGCGCGATGCTTTCTACGGCAAGCTTGGCCGCCCTGACACACCGGAAGGGTACGACATCCAGCTTCCGGAGCAGGTGCAGGTGGACGACGAGTTCTTCAACGCGGCGAAGAATTGGATGCATGGCATCGGGCTGAATAACGAACAGGCCAACAAGTTCGTCACCATGTACCAGAGCTATGTCACTGACAGGACGGCAAACGAAGCTGAGGCTGCTGTTCGTGACACCGAAGCGGCAGTCGCCGAGATCAAGGAGAAGTTCGGCAAAGACTTCGACCAGGCGCTCGTCCACGGCAACAACGCGGTCAAGGCTTTCGGGCTGTCTGACGAGTTGCTTGACAGAGTGGAGTCCAATATCGGCGCCCCTGCGTTGATGGAAATGATCGCCACTATCGGCAAGAAGATCAGTTCCGAAGACACCATGATCGAAGGCATCACCAAGGAAGGGTTCGCCCCATCCACGGCTGAGTTGCAATCGCGCCGTGAAGCCATGCAGGGCAATCCGGAGATCGTCGCCGCGTTGACGGACCCCCGGAACCCGAACCATGCGCGCTACAAGCGCGAGTGGGATGGCATCATCGATAAGCTGGCGAGGGCGGGTTAGTGCCTCGCCCGGCGTCACGTCCGCTGAAAAGCCCGGACGATCGGTGGTTGCGGCTGGAGTGCTTGAAGCTCGCCAGCGATCGCACCATGAAGTTGAGTTTGGCCAACGACAATGACGCCCTTATTTCGCTGGCCAGGCATTTCTATGCTTACGTCGAAAAGGGCTGACAGCAGAACAGGAGACCTCCATGGCTGTTGATATTGTTACGGAGAAGCTGGCCCGCGACGTCGCCGCCGGTCACAATCCACAAATACTCGAAGACCTTCTCGCCGCGGTCGGCGGGGAGATCACCTTCGGCGCTGGTACTGCCACGATCGCGTCTGCGGGCGTCGCCGTTAAGGTGGCTTCCACGACCGCTGCCAAAGGCAGTTCCCACAAGATGACCCTCGCCACCAACAACCGGATGACGGCTGACTGGAAGGGAACCCGCCTGGTTCGCGTCCAGGGGCGGTTTGACGTTGATGTCGCCTCCGGCGCTGACGCTCTTGTCTTGCAGATCGTCAAGAACGGCGCCACGGTCATGTTCGAGACAGCGGCTCAGACTGTCACGGCGGCGACGTTGAAGCAGTTTGACATCGATGTGCTCATCGAAATGTCGAACGGCGACTACATCGAGCTTTACGCTGAGAACGAAGATACCACCGCGAATGTCACTACAGCGGCGGCTTCCGAAGCGCTCGACACTGTCCCGGCACATGGGTTCCTCCGCGTAACCGGGTAGTTCTGACACGTTTCTGACAGGGGGNNAAAGGGCTGACACGTTTCTGACACGTTTCTGACAGGGGGGTTGCTTAAAACGCAATCCCCCTGTATATAAGCAATCGTAAACCCTGGCCCCGCCTCTGCTTTTCAGTATGCGGCCAGGGTCATTTTAGGGGACCACCGCTGACACAGCGCCCCCGATGACAGTCGGACAGACGACGTTGTTGGGCCGGGCCACCCCCGAACACCCCAGAGAAAAACCGATCCACCCGCTCTGTGAGCCGGTGGGTTTTGCGTAACACTTTGGAGGTGTTCAGAAATGGCATTTGAAGTTTCTGACCATTATTCGAAACAGTTCACCGCGAATACCGAACTTCTGCTCCAGCGCACGGGGCCGAAGCTTCTGCCGTACGTGACAATGGCGTCCTACGAAGGCGAAAGCGCCCAGGTCGTCAAGCAGTTCGGCGAAGTTGAGTTCAACACCGCGGCGGGCCGGTTCGAAGACACGGTCTGGAGCGAGATCGAGCACAAGCAGCGTTGGGTGTTCCCCACGGACTACGATCTGGCTCTCCCCATCGACAAGCGCGACGAAATCCGCATGGTCGGCGATCTCGACAGCCCGTATGTGGCAGCCATGGCTGCGGCGTATGGCCGGAAAGTCGACGACAAGATCATCGCTGCGGTTTTCGGAACAGCCAAAACAGGCACGAACGGCGGCACATCGACCGTCCACGACACCACAAACCAGCAGGTCGCTGTGACCGTTGGCAACGGTGGTTCGGGCAACGTCGGTCTCAATGTTGAGAAGCTTCGGGAAGCACGGAAAATCCTGCTTTCCCAGGAAGTCGATCTCACCATGGAGATGCCCGTCATTGTCTGCAAGGCCAAGCAGCTTGATGACATGCTCGGTGAAACCGAGGTGACGTCTGCCGATTACGCCGCCGTTAAGGCGCTCGTGAACGGTGAGATCGACACCTTTATGGGTTTCAAGTTCATCCACAACGAAGGTCTTCTCGCGACCGCCGACCCCTATACCCGCGTCCCCGTCTGGGTGATGTCCGGTATGCATTGGGGTACGTGGAACAACCTGGAGACCGACATCGGTCCTCGCCGGGACAAGAAAAATACGATGCAGATTTTCCAGCGCTTCACTGGCGCAGCGACCCGTCTCGAAGAGAAAAAGGTCGTGGAAATCCTCTGCAACGAAGCCTGATAGGAGGGTACTGATATGGCTGTTACCACAGAATACTCCGATCAGATCGACAACGCCGAAGCCACCCCGGTTGTTCGCAACCATGCGGTGGATGTCAGCGGCAAGCTGCGTGTGGCTTACTTCAACTTCACGCAGGGCGCTGCCGCTGGCGACGCGACGTCAACCCAGGGGTGGGTGGACCTCCCCGCTGGCCGGGTTCGTATCTTCCACGACCTCGGACGGTTCGACTTCTCTGCCTTTGGTGCCTCGCGCACCCTGGATGTGGGTCTCGAAGCCTACACCGACTGGCAGGGGACCTCGGTTGCTGCCGATGCTACGGCGCTCGCTTCGGCGGTCGACGTGTCGAGTGCAGGCGCCGCGAAACTGTCGGAAGCGGATGACATCGCGCAGACCACGTTGATCCAGTCGAAGAATGGTGTCCGCGTGAGTTCCGCTGTTGCGGGCGGCACCATCCCGGCAGCGGCAACGCTGAACGGGTTCATCGTTTACGCGATGGAGTAGTCGTCTGACTTCGGTCCCCCGCCTGCCCGGTCGGTCTTTGTCTGCGGGCGGGGGACTTTTTTAGAGGAGAACGCAGTCAATGGCTGCTGCTGATGTTGTCAATCACGCTTTAGTTCTTCTTGGCGACACAGAGACCATTACCGACATAACCGACAATGTCGTTGTGGCTCGTGCCGCGAACACCATTTACAACAAAACTCGCCAGGCTGAACTCCGCAAGCACCCCTGGAACTTTGCCCGCAAGAGCGTCCAGATCGCCAAGGACGCCACTGACCCGGATGTCAGCTCAGGGTACAACTATCGCTATGCGCTGCCCGGCGATTACATGCGTCTGGTCAAGAACGATGAAGACGACAGTTGGCAAATCTCCGAAAGCTGGATTTTCACGGACGACAGCGGCCCGCTGTATTTCACCTATGTCGCTGACGTAACTGACACTGACAGCTGGGACGTCCTCTTCTTCGAGGCGATGGCGCACCGCATGGCGCTTCTTCTCCAACCGCTCAGGACCAAGAGCAACACCAAGAAACAGTTGTCGGAAAAAGACTATGACAGGGTCATCGCCGCGGCGCGCAAGGCCAATGCTTTTGAGCGCGAACCCGTCAAGCCAAAGGAAGACGTCTGGGTTAGCGTGAGACGCTGACATGGCCCAATTCGCTCCCATACTGCTCAACTTCAACGGCGGGGAAGTGACCCCTTCGATCCATGCTCGCGTGGATCACGAGAAATATCCGTCTTGGGCCGAGACCATCGAGAACTATATTCTGACACCCCAGGGAATGCTGATGAAGCCCACTGGGTCGCAGTTTATCGCCCGGTGCATCTCCAACACTTTCGTGTCAGAAATCATTCCGTTTGAGTATAGCAACACCGAGACTTACTTCCTTGAGTTCGGCGAAACCGAAATCCGTTTTTTCACCAACGATGGCGCCATCGTTGAAGCCNNACACTCTGTCGGCCAACGACTACGTCTATCTGTCGTCGATCGCCGCAAGCAACGACAATGGCAGGATCATCAAGGTCGCGAGCGTCAACGTCAACGACTTCACCCTGGCCGAAGCGCTCGATGTCTCGACCGGCTCGCTGACAGTCCAGAAGGTCTACCAGATTTCCCACCCGTACACGGGCGCCGATCTGGCGGACATCCAATATCTGCAATCCGGTAACGTGCTTTGGCTCTTCCACAAGGATTATGAGCCGAGAACGCTGACACGGGCGGGCAACGCTTCGTGGACGCTTGCAACGTATCCTTTTGTCGACGGGCCTTATGAAGACATCAACGCCGGAGAAACCACACTGACGCTGAGTGCCAGCGGCGATCTGGGCCGGATGTCAGGCACCACCGTCACTGTGAACGCCGGGACGGCTGCCAATGCCGTGGATGGCGACACCTCGACAGCTTGGACGTCGGGTAGCCCGGCTGTTGCTTGGGCCAAGCTCGATATGGGCGTTGGCAACTCAACCAAATGCGTTGGGTATGTCTTGGGGTCGACTGGGCAAAACTCTGATGTCAACGGGCCGGGCAAGTGGAGAGTTGAAGGGTCCAATGACGACGTGACATACGATGTGTTGGACGAACAAAGCGCTACAGAGATTTGGGCGTCAGAAGAGCTGAAGTTCTTCCAGCTTTCCAACAGCAAAGCGTACAGATATTTCCGTCTCTACATAACCACCAGCTATGACGGGGCCAACGCCATCTACGTTAGCTGGTTTGGCATTCTGCCACAGCCGGAAGATGGTGAGACGATCACTGTCACTGCCAGCAGCGTGACAGACATAAATGACGGCAACGGGTTCCAGTCGTCGGATGTCGGCAGGCATTTGCGTTTGTTGACGTCCAAGGGGCATTGGGTTTCCGCTAAAATAACCGCTTACACGTCTACCACGTCCGTGGACGTGGTGATGCAAGACTACCCCATGCCTGTTGAACTTGATGTCCAGGCGTTTCGTATGAGCAAGTTTTCTTCCAACGGCGTGTGGCCTGACAGCGGAGCCTTTTACCAGAACCGACTGTCTGTTGCGGGTGGCGACCCCTCCGTGGCCCTGGCGATGTCCCAATCCGATGTCTACGACAGGCACACCCCATCCAACCCGGAAGGCGTCGTGGTTGACAGTGATGCAATCAATGTCGCCGCTACGACCAGGATGGCAGACGGCGTCCGGTGGGTCGCAGACACAGACAAAGCGGTTATCATGGGGACTGGGGCGGACGAGTGGGCAATCTCGTCGGCGACGTCTGACAAAGCCGTGTCTCCCACCAATGTTCGAGCGGATCGTATTTCGAGCTTTGGGTCTCAGCGTGGGCTTCGGCCTGTCAGGGCGGGGCAATCGGTCTTGTTTTTTGACAAGACCAAGACCAGGCTTCGGGAGCTGTCGTATGTCTACGAGATCGACACTTACAAGGCGCCGGACCTGACGCTCCTGGCAAACCATTTGTTCGAAACCTATAATGCGTGCTCCGTTGCTTATACCGCAGCGCCATATCCTTTAATTTATGCGTGCCGGGATGACGGTCAGATTGCGGTTATGACTTATGCCCGTGAGCACGAGATCACAGGCTGGACCCGGCGTATCCTCGGTGGTTTTTCTGACAGCGGCGGCACCACCCCGGCCAAGGTCAAGAAACTTGCGTCAGCTACGAATACCGCTGGCGATGGCGAAGACGTCTATGCTGTTGTCGAGAGATACATCGATGGTGGTACGGTCTATTGTATCGAGCGCCTTGGTAGCTTTTTCAACGATGGCACGGCGCTGGAAGACAGCTTCTTCGTTGACTGCGGGCTTACCTATAGCGGCTCCGCCGTGACAACGATCGGCAACCTCTGGCACCTTGAGGGTGAGAGCGTTGCGGTTCTTGCAGACGGGGAGATAATCACCGGGAAAACAGTGTCGAGCGGGCAGATAACGCTGACCGATGCCGCGGCGAAGGTCCACGTTGGATACACCATAGACAGCGTATACAAGTCGTTGCCCATCCGGGTCCAGGTGTTTGATGGCACGGGGCAGGGGCGCACCGGGCGGATTTACGAAGTGGTGTTCAACTTCTGGCGCACATACGGCGGCAGCTTTGGCCCCGACGCTGACACCCTGGATGTCATCGACTTTATTGATCCTGACACTTTTGTCCCTGGGTCGCCGCCGCCCTTGAAGACGGGGCTTCGCGGGCCCCTTGCGTTCCCAGGCCCGCACGACAAGCAGCACACCATCTACTACAGCCACAGCGATCCGACGCCGTGCAACATCCGGGCGGTATACCCGCGCATGGAGATCACAGACAATGGCTGAGTTGGAGATTGTCGGTTTCAAGTTTGAGCACATGCGCGACGCCCGTACCACTTTGGGGGAGATGCTTATGCCTCCGACCCATGCGGTTACGCTGGAGCGATCCCCCTCTTTCTCCGGTTTTTTGGGCGGGGAGTATGTCGGCTCGGCGGGCATCATCAAGATTTGGCCGCGCCGCTGGCAAGCGTGGGCGCATCTGACGCCTTTGGCAAAAGACTGTATCCGTCCGGTCATTAAGAAAACCCGGAGTTTTTGCGAGCTAATCGAGGGGCGTATCGAGGCGACAGTGCCGGATGGTTTTCCCGAAGGGGACCGCTTCGCACGAGCATGTGGCTTTCAACCGGAGGGGTTTATGCGTCAGTTTTTCGCTGACGGTAGGGGCGCGACGATGTACGCGAGGGTGAAGTAATGGCTTTAGCAGTTCTCGGCGTTGTTGCATCTGTCGCAGGTACGTTTGTCCAGATGTCAGCGGCCAAGGCCGCGGCAGACCACAACGCCAAGGTCGCTGAGATCAACGCCAAGGTCGCTCGCCAGCAGGCGGGCGCTGACGCAAAAGAGAAGCGTCGCGAACGCTTGCGGCTCATGGGTCAAATCAGAAACCAGGTTGCGGGCAATGGATTACAGACAACGGGTTCTGTTCTCGATGTCACGAATGACAATTTTCTGACAGCGTTCCACGACGAGAAAATGACTGTTTACCAGGGTGAGGTGAGGGCTACCGATTTTGAGAACAAGGCGGCAGGCGAAAAGCTGAAAAAGAAAGCCGCCGGTTTCGAAGGCGGGGTCGGCATTGTTTCTGACCTCGTTACCGGCGCGGGCAAGGTATTGGACTTGGCATAATGTGCAAGATTTCGACGTTTAAGCGAAAGGAAATCGCATAATGGGCAAAATACCGACGTTTAAGCGAACGGAAAGCGCTCGGCGAGCGGGTCAGTTGGTTCATTCCGATCTTGGGCCTGACGCCTTTGGCGCCGGAGCAGGTAGGGCGCTCAAGGGCTTGGGCGGTGCTGTGGTGGGTTTGGCCGGATCGCTTAAAGCCTTTCAGGAGAGGCGAGAGGGTACTGAGGCCGACATCGCCATCGCCCAACTGACAGGTGCGGCCCAGGCGGAGATGTCTCGGCTGACACACGAGGCGCCCGCCGACGGCTCTGGCGTTGTGGACGGACTGCGGACTTTCCTTGAGACGCAGGGGCAGGAGACAAGGAACAGGTTTTCGACCAAGGCGGCCCAGGACAAAATCGACGTGTCCAGGGCGCGGCTCGAAGCGTCCATGTTGCCGCGGGCTATGGACCGCGAGGCATCAAAAGCGGCACTCAACGCCAAGAACGATACGAAAGAAGCTCTGGAGCAGCTTTACCTCGGCGTCCAGACGGACCCGACGACATTTCTTTTGATGCTCGACCAGGGTGATAATCTTATCAAAGACCACTTCGCTTTGGAGGCGGATGACAAGAAAGAGTTGCGCGAGGCTTTCAAAGAGAACCTGGCCAAATACTATTTTGACACGCTCATTGGCAACGCTGACACGCTGGACAGTATCGAAGCTGTTCGTCAGCAACTCGAAAAATCCGATGCGGGTAAGCTTCTCGAACCCGAAGCGCGGAATGTCTTCGATGGTCAGCTTCGATCGCAGGAGCGCGCCATCAAATCGGGGCTGACTGAGAGCACGAAAGCTGACACCAACGCCATGATCGCGCATCTCAAGGCGGGTGGCGTGGCGACGCCGGATGAAATTGCGGGTGTTGTCGATCGAGCAATCCAGTACGGTTCACCCGCGTTACGGCGTAAGCTCGGAGAGGCGATTGCTACGTCGGACGCGAGGAAGGCGCTGTCAGGCGCCACGAGGGAAGACCTGAAAGAGCTTGCCAGGCCGGGGCAACCGCCTGTCACAAGCGCGAAGGGCAGCGGCAAGACCGCACGTCAAAGGAACAAATACACTGACCTGGCGTCGCGCGCCTCCGGCGTGTCAGTCTCGTATTTCCGCAAGATGTTTGGCGCGGAAAGCGGTTTCGATCCGAAAATCAAAAACAAAGCGGGCGCGTCGTCCGCCGAGGGCTTGGGCCAGGTGGTTGATGGCACCTGGATCGGCCTCATGGATCGTCACGCTGCCAGGGTGTTTGGCGTCGACGTGTCCAAGATGTCAAAAGAGGAGAAGCTGTCTTACCGCACAGACGGCACCTGGAATGCTGTCATGACAGGTTTGTTCACCGCGGAAAACAAGGCTTATCTGAAAAACAAACTGGACCGCGAGCCGAGCGACGAAGAGCTTTACATCGCGCACTTCCTTGGCAAAGGGGGCGCTGTTCTGTTTTTGCGGGCGATGGAAGGCGGAGCGGGCGGCGAGCACGCATATCTGTACGTTGACAAAAACAGTGTCGCGGCCAACCCGGCCACGTTCTTTGTCAAGGGCAACAAGAAGCAACCCCGCACCGTCGACCAGGTGTATGACCATCTGGTCGCTGGCTATGACCGCGGCGGCGGCGGTCGGTCGTCACGACAAGCCAGTCTTGAGCAGCAGGCCGCGGACGATGCGTTGTCAGATTACGATGCGGGCATGAAGAAAGACGGCTCGGCGTTCGTGCAAGACTACGTTCCGCAGTTCTTCGAGAACGATGAATTTGACCCCACAACCGGCGAAGGCATCGGTGAGCGGGCCAAGGGCATCTTCGCGGCCAACAGCTATCTCGGCGAGGATGTCCCCTTGCTGACAAAGCGTGAGCTTGACCAACTCAACACCCGGCTTGACGACATGTCGGTGGAGGACAAGATCAAATATTCTGCCACCGTAAACAGCGAGCTTGGTGGCGAGGCGACTGAGTTCTTCAAGCTGCTGAAGCCCACGCAATTCGACATGTACTGGGCGGGCATGATGGTCGCCAACGGTGGCGACGAAGACGTGGCGCTGTCTGTCATGAGGGGTCAGCAGGTCTTTACGGCTCGTGGCAGCGACGGCAAGCCGCAGTCGGCGCACCGCTACTACAAGGACGATCTGGACGCCGAACAGCGCGTCCCCGAAGACATCGCCAAGGCGTTCATGCCGTTCCCGCAGCGGCTCGATGAAATCCAGAAAGCTGCTGATCTGGCATATGCTTACAAGACGAGGTTCGACCAGAAGTTCAATGCCGACGACTACCGTCAGACAATGCTCGACGTCGCTGGTGGGATTGGTGTCGAGCAAGTCAACGGTGTCCCGACTGTTCTTCCGCCGGGCGTTTCCGGCGACGAGATGGAAGATGCGCTCGACAACGTCACGCCGGAGCACCTCACAAAGTTCTCTGTCGGTGGTGGGGTTCCCGTCTACCAGACTTTGTCAGTCCAGACAGACGATGGGACCAGGGAAGTGTATCGCCCTGTCGATCCCGCTGACATCGGGAGCAAGGTCTACCTGGAGATGGAAAGCCCGGACACGTATCTCGTTCGGATTTGGCGCGATGGCGGGTACGCTTTTGACAGCGAGCTTGTCAGAGAAGACAACTCTGACGACGAGATGGCTTATCGTATTGTTCTGTCGACAGAGAACATCAGGGAGCTTGCTTCTCTTGACGGAGGACTGATCGACGACGACGTCGATGAGGGTCCGGGGTTGGCAGCACCATGACCGCCTGGGTTCTCGGCAATCTTGACAAGAAAGGGGTCATCCCGCGAGGCATAAAGCCTTCGACCGGCCCCAGTGTCGATTTCACTGACATCGTTCGCTCCGCTTACGACGAGCAGACCCGCAACTGGTCGCTCTTCGGTTTGCGCGTGGACATGGCTGACAAGTACCAGGAGGTGCGGGAGCAGGCCAAAGCAGAAGGCAAGACGCTTCCCGGTATCTCCCGGTTCGAAATGGACGCTGTCGCTGACAATATCGTCAACAACACCCCGCTTCCTGACAGAATACCGGAAGGCCGCAACTACTGGGACTTGAGCGAGGAGGATCGAGCCAAGCCTCTCCGGCAGCGCGTGGCTGAGTTCAACAACGCATCTCCGGTCAAGATGTCTGACATCCTGGCTGGCGTCCAGGCACAGGCGGCCAGGACGGAGATGAACACAAGAGATGTCATGCGCCGGGCTGGCACTGTCAGCGGCGTAGTCGGCTCCCTGGCAGGAGGCGCAGGCGGCATCATGAACGTCGAGCGCGATCCGGTGAACTTCTTCACCCTCGGCATGGGCGGCGTGGGGAAGAGCTTCGGCGCTCGTGTTGCCGGGGAGGCCGGGATCAACATGAGTGTTGAGGCAGGCAACATGGCGCTCGGCGCGCTAAAGAACCGTCAGCTTCTTGGCCTGGAGACGACCCCGGAGCAGATCGCGACACAGCTTGCGCTGACAGGCGCGGCGTCAGCCGGGCTACGTGGTCTTGGGGAGTTGCCGAACGTCTACATCCGGCGCAAGAAAGCCAAGCGGCTCAACCTGGTGAAGAAAGCCAACAGAGCCGTGGCCAACGTCGAGATCGAGGCAGCGGCGGGTCGCGCGGCACGCGGGTCGCCGAGGGTGGCACAGGTCAAGACAGAGCAGGGTGTCACGGCGCGCCTGGAAGAGCCAATCCGGGTTGAGCTGGATGAAGCTGGTCGTGCCAACCGCGAAGTGCTCAACGAGGAAATTTACCAGGACTTCCGGCTTATCGAGACACAGCAGCGCATCCTTTTTAGCGAGCGCCAGCAGACGCCCTTGCGTATTCGCCAGACAACCGAAGCCGACTTCACCTTCAAGGCCCGCGCGCTCGACCAGGCGTTCATGGACGGCGTCTTTGGGCGCCCCGATAAGACGTTCGCCGAAGCCATGGCGGAGATCAAGGTGGCCTCCCCCATTGATGGAGAGACGATCGCGCCCTTTCGTTTTCTTTCTGACACCCTGGCGTCAGCCGCCGAGGCCGAGAGGGCTGTTCAAGAAGCGCACCCTCATCTGTTCACCGAACAGGCCCGTCTTGAAACCAAGATCGAAAAGCTGGAGGCCCGCATTGACGCCGCGACGGCAAAGTCGGAGCGGGCCAAAGGCAACATCGTTGAAATCTCCCGTCTCGAAAAAGAGATAGCCAAACTGTCAGACGCCATCGAGCGCGGGGAGTATCCGAAAGGACGCAAGCGCAAGCTCGTAGAGCAGGACATCGCTGACAAGCAGGCGCGCATCGCCGAGCTTTCGCCGCAGCGGGGCTCCAGCATCGCACGGAAGAAATTGGGCAAGCTTAACCGCGAGTTGGCTGCCGTCGAAGACGAAATACAGCGGCTTAACGAGGGTTCGTGGCTCCGGCGGGTGCCGGAGGCGCAGGTCAAAGAGCGCGCCCGACGGCTGACAGGCGACCCAATTCTGTCAGAGAATTTTGCGTCAACAGCGGCGGGACGGATAGAGTTCTCTAAACAGCTTGACACATTTCTGGATCAATACGAGAAGGTCAAAGATAGTAATGTCGATGCCATGGCGGAAGACTTGAAGAAATCCGCGCTCGACGAAGGTCTGGAGAAAATAACCCTTGGCGATCTCGAAGACATACCGATGGATATGGAATGGTTAGACGTCGACATGAAGACAAAGTCCGTGCGTCAGATGATAAAAGAGGCGGGAGACGACGAACTCGCCGCGGCAATGAAGGCGTGCGCGATATGAACCCCGTGGCCAAAAACGTGAACAAGGTGCATCGCCCTGTCAGAATTTCCCCGAAAAAGGGAAAAGGCAGCTACCAGAGGCACCGTAAGCACCCAGAGGGGCTTGGTTGATGGCGCATCCTTTTATCAATTGTCTGGCTGACGCGGTTGAAGCGAAGGCTCTGACAAAGACGCAGTTCAAGAAAGCCCAGGCTCGTTTTGAGAACCTGGCGGACGAGTATGCCGAGACCATGGACCCGCTCGAAGCGGCGAACCGCGCTGCCGGTGAGGCGACCGAGCAGTTCGCCATTGAGAACCGGGAGATGAAGCGCCGGAAGCTCCTGGCCATGGTGGCGAACATCCGGTTGTGGCGCGACATGCAGAAATACGTCGGAGACAACAAACACCAGGCTTGGCGCGGTTTCTTCGATACTGACGACGCTGCGCCGTTTGCCAATCAGGCGGCGCTCAAAGACGCCTACCACGGCATGATTATGGAAAAGATGAACGCTGTGGTGCAGCAGTTCAAGAACCGTTGGGCGGGCGTTGTCAGGCCGACGAAAGACATGGAGGAGATGCTTTTCGAGGTTTCCGGGCGCGACACCGGCAACGCGAACGCCAAGGTGCTTGCTGACGCCTGGAAAGACGCACAGAAGACCGCCTCCCGGCTGTTCCATCTCGTCGGTGGCTCTGTCAGAGAGCTTCCGGACTGGCGTCTTCCTCAGAGCCAGGACTACCTGAAACTCCATCGTGCCGGATCGGACGAGTGGGTGGCCGACCATTTGGACTGGATGGACTGGGACAAAGTTCGTCGGTCTGACGGATCGCGCTTGATAACACCCGAAGAGCGGAAGAAGTTTCTGGAAGAAGCTTTCAAAACGCTCCACACGGACGGGGCCAACAAGCTCGATCTGGCCAACCCAAAGATGGCGACGAACTTCTCTAACAAGCTCGCGAACCACAGGGTGCTTCACTACAACGGGCCGGAAGCCTGGCTTGCCATGCACAAGAAATATGGCTCCGGCAGCATATTCGACGTGATGCTCCAGCACACGCAGGACATGGCCCATGAAATAGCGATGATCGAGCGCTTTGGTCCGTCCCCCACGGTCGCCTTGGCCAATATCGAGCAGATGATCTCCAAGCTGGCGCCGACACCTGGCCATGCTCAGAAAGAAATCAAGGCTCTCCGGGCCAACGCTGCGATCATGCTCCGGCAGACAGGGCTTGCCAGGACTGACAAGATCGGCGTGGCCCTGGCAGGGACGCGCAACATGCTCCAGGCGTCGCTCCTAGGCTCCGCGGCGCTGATCGCTGTCCCGTCTGACTTGAACCTCATGGTCATGGCGAAGCACTTCAACCGGCTGGATGATATGAAGTTCATGCGCCAATATCTGAAGCTCATGAACCCCTTGAGCAGCAAGGACCGTGCCCTGGCTGTCAGACTGGGCTTCGTTGCTGACACCGTGTCAGCACAGATGTACGGTGCTCGGCGCTTCATGGGCGAAGCGATGCTCGACGGCCCTTCGTGGACCCGGCGCATCGCCGATGTCTCTCTCAACCTGTCAGCTCTGACACCACATACCCAGTCCGCCAGGTGGGCGTTCGGCATGGAGATGCTTGGTCTTTTCGCTGACAACCGCACCAAAGCGTTTGACGATCTTCCTTTTGCCGACATGCTGCGTCGTCACGGAATAACTGCCAACGAATGGGACTTGTTTCGTCAGGTCGACGTCTTCGAACCTGACACACACCCTGGCGCGACATTCTTGAGGCCCGACGACATTCTCGACCACTATGGCGGCACCCGCACCGCGCAGGCTTTGATGGCGAAGATCAAATCGGCTGTCATCGATGAAAGCAGGGTGGCCGTTCCCGACATGAACAACAGGTCACGCGCCTGGCTTGTCGGAGAGAGCAACCCCAGTACGTGGCCGGGTGAGATCGCTCGCTCCGTCGCCATGTTCAAAAACTTCCCTGTCACGTTCTTGAACGTGATCGCCCGGCGATACCTCATGACCGCCCTCAACGAACGGGGCGGCAGATCAGCGGCCATGTGGACTGCCTATCTGATGACGTCCATGACAGCCTTGGGCGCGTTGAGGATACAGATGTCGAACATTTCCCAGGGACACGATACCCAGGACATGACAAACGGTCAGTTCATGCTGCGGTCGATGATGATCGGAGGGGGCTTCGGTCTCCTGGGTGATTTCGTGCTTGGTGACTACAATCGCCTGGGCGGTGGCCCAATCGCTTCCATCGGTGGCCCGGTGGCTCAGTTCGGTGACGATCTCATGAAAGTCACATGGGGTAATGTCAGAGAAGTGACAGAGGGCAAAGACACCAAGGCTCTGACAGAGCTTGTGGAGTTCGGTCAGCGGTATGCGCCCGGCTCCAGGCTGTGGTGGTCCCGGCTGATGGTCGATCGGCTGTTCTGGGACCAGCTTGTCAAGCTGACAGACCCGGACGCAGAAGCTCGGTTTGACCGAAAGGCCAAGCGTCAGGAAAAGCTCTATGGGCGCAAGGGCTATTGGGAGCGCGGCGATCTGGCGCCGCGGCGGGCGCCCGATGTCAGCAACACTTTCGGGGGCGGATGATTGCCTAAAACGCAATACTCTGGTAGGTAAGCAACATGACCATCACCTCCACGAAC
>JABAOG010000100.1_pt2 | contig 17896 bp, 16 predicted proteins | sample 7062131 | NCBI WGS metagenome assembly JABAOG01 (sample SAMN14538629, study PRJNA623070) | marine sediment metagenome | biome: marine biome [ENVO:00000428]; feature: marine pelagic biome [ENVO:01000023]; material: deep marine sediment [ENVO:00002113] | place: India: Arabian Sea | collected...
GCTTATATCATCTTCAATCACCTGCTGCCCAACGTGATGGGACCGATCATCGTGGCGGCGACCTTCGGCATCGCCAGCGCCATCCTGACGGAGGCTTCCCTGAGTTTCCTGGGGTTGGGTGTGCCGCCACCACAGCCAAGCTGGGGGCAGATGCTCACCGACGCCCAGAAACTCACCATCCTGGCAGAGATGCCCTGGTTGTGGATCCCGCCGGGATTNNCGGCGATGGGTTGCGCGATGCGCTTGACCCGCGCACCAATCTGACCTCTGGTCCAGAAGCATAGGTGGGAATAATATGAAGCACACTATCCTTTATAAAAACGACGGTGCCTACAGCTGTTTCCCGGCGATCGCCAAAGCGCCGGAAGGTCGCCTGTGGGTTTCCTTCCGCCGGGCAGGTGGATTCAGCCTGGAGGCGGTGCGGCAGGGTAAATATGACCACGTCGATAAAGGTGCCCGGATCGGGCTGCTCCATTCGGATGACGGTGGGGAGAACTGGTCCGATGTACGTATCCTGCCGGGATTCGACCCCGAATGTGGGGAGCAGGATCCCTCCATCCAGGTCCTGTCTGACGGCACCCTGATGGTCAACTTCTTCCAGTGGTTTGTCGTCCCGGAAGAGGAGAAAGACCGCCTACCTTACCCTGCCCGCCAGCAGATCGATGGATCCTGGGCGGATGTGCTGGGTCCGTCGATCATCCGCTCAACTGACCAGGGGAAAACCTGGGAGACGGAACCAGTCCCCGTGGACAGCGGTGTACTGCCGCGTGCCGGGACATCCGATGCGGTTGTTGAACTGCCAAATTCGGCCCTTCGACAGGCTCAGGGTCCGATTCTGATGATGGGTATCTACGGCGCCGATGACGGCAGCAGCGTTTGCCGGGCTTATTCCGTGCTGTCGAGAGACGGCGGGGATACCTGGGGGGAACACAGCCTGGTCGCCGCGGACCCGCGCGGGAAGATCAGCTTCGAAGAGCCGGCCATCACTTTGACTCCGGACGGCGACCTGATCGCCATTCTACGCGCCGGTGAACCCGGAAAATACCAGTACCTGCACCAGGCGTTTTCCTCCGATGGTGGCCAGACCTGGGGCGACCTGGCGAAGACCCCGATGTGGGGACACCCAGGACATGTCCTGCTGCTCTCCGACGGCAGGCTGCTGTGCACTTACGGCTACCGGCGGGAACCGTACGGCATCCGCGGCTGCTTCAGCCGGGATGGCGGAAAAACCTGGGATATCGAGAACGAAATCGTCCTGCGGGACGACGGCAGCTCGCGGGACCTGGGCTACCCGTGCTCAGTGGAGCTGGGCGACGGGTCGATCCTGACCGTTTATTACATTCACCAGGATGACCTGATCCGGCATATCGCCGCGACGCGCTGGAGCGCATAACCCATGCCTGATTTTGACTATTTGATTACCAGCGGCAAGCTGGTGGACGGGATGGGGACACCCTGGCGTTATGCTGACGTGGCAGTATCCGGGGGGACAATCGCGGCGATCGGCAAAAACCTGGACCCCACCGGCGCGCATCGAGTCATCGACGCCACTGGGAAGTTCGTCTGCCCGGGCTTTATCGACACCCACAGCCATGTGGACATCACCGTGCTGGCGGATGAACGCATGGAATACCGCCTGCTGCAAGGGATCACCACAGAGGTTGTCGGCCAGGATGGGCTTTCTTATGCGCCGGTATCGCCGGAGCACCTGCAGGAATGGCGCAAATACCTGACCGGTCTCAACGGAGATTATGGCGACCGGGTAGCCTGGGACTGGACCTCCACCGCGGAGCTGATCGAGCAGTATCAGGGTCGGGTTTCTAACGTCGTCCACCTGGTGCCGCACGGCGCCGTCCGGGTGGAAGTCATGGGTTGGGAGCCTCGACCGGCAGCAGCGGACGAACTGCGAGGGATGCAGAAACTGGTGGAGAAGTCGATCGCCGAGGGCGCGGCCGGGATCTCGACCGGATTGACGTACATCCCCTGTTCGCACGCCACCACCGAGGAGATGATTGCCCTTTGCACGCCGGTAGGCGAGGCGGGCGGCATCCTGTCCATCCACCTGCGCTCCTATGCAGGCGAGATGCTGGATGCTGTCGAAGAGGCCATCGAGATCGGCCGGCGGAGCGGCGCCGGTATCCAGCTTTCCCATATGCGCATGGCGGACCGTACCACCTGGGGGATGGCGGACCAGGTGCTGGAACGGATCGACCGGGCGCGTGACGATGGCGTAGACGTCACCTATGATATCTACCCATATACTTTTGGCTGTGCCCCACTGTTCTGCCTGATCCCTGCCTGGGCACAGACAGGCGGACCCGATGCGGTCATCGAACGCCTGCAGGATCCCGTTCAGCGAGAAAAGATCACCAGGGATCTGAGCACATGGCAGATCGATTGGTCGAACTACACGCTGAGCAACCTGCCGGAGACGGACCTGGGGGAGTGGGAAGGGCATTCGCTCCCCGCGGCGGCTGATGCCAGCGGGGCGAACGTGTTCAATTTCATGATGGATGTCCTTCACCAGACGGAACTGGACGCCACGATCGTCGCCGATGGCGGCAGTGAAGCGGATAATTTGAAGATGCTGATCCATCCGGCCGGGATGATTGGCAGCGATGGTGTGATGATAGGCGGCAGGCCCCACCCGCGCGGCTACGGCACGTATCCTAGGCTGCTGGGTAAATATGTGCGGGATGACAGGCACCTGCGCCTGGAGGAGACCATCCACAAGATGACCGCCATCCCGGCAGCGCGCCACAGCCTGACAGGGCGGGGCACGCTGGCCGTTGGCAGCGCCGCCGATATCGTTGTCTTCTCCCTCGAAGAAATCAAAGATAACGCCACATTTGAAAATGCCCTGCAGCTCCCGGAGGGTGTGGATTCGGTATTTATTAACGGAAAGGCGGCTGTCCTGGAAGGTAAATATCTTGGCGGCAGTTACGGACAGGCGCTGAAACCTTTTGCGTAAAGAAGGAACGATTATTTCAATGATTGCTCTGCCAGAAATCGGGATGACCATCACGGATATTGACACACCGGCCTTGCTGGTCGATTTGGACCTGCTGCGCGGCAACATCCGCATGATGGCGGAGGCGTACGTGGACACGGAAGTCCGCCTGCGCCCGCACATGAAAACACACAAGTGCCCGCAGATCGCTCACCTGCAGCTGGAAGCCGGCGCGGTGGGGATCACCTGCGCCAAAGTCAGCGAGGCGGAGGTCTTTGCGTTGGCGGGGGTTGCCGATATCCTGATCGCCAACCAGGTCACCGGGGCGATCAAGATTGATCGGCTGACGGACCTGGCAGGAGGCATTCGCCTGGCGGTTGCCGTCGATGACCGGGAGAATGTCAGGGCGCTGGATAAGGCTTGTCGGGAGAAGGACGTCCGGCTGGACGTGCTGGTGGAAGTCAACATCGGTATGAACCGCTGCGGGGTTGACCCCGGAGAGGACACCCTGCGCCTGGTGCGTGAGGTGGCATCCTGCTCGCACCTGGATTTCAAAGGCTTCCAGGCCTATGAAGGTCACCTGGTGATGATCCAGGACCCGGCTGAGCGCCAGGCGAAAGTCGAAGCGGCGTTTGCTCCCCTGCAAGAGACAATCTCTCTAGTGGAGGAAGCCGGGTTCCCCGTGCAGACCGTCAGCGGTGGGGGCACCGGGACGTTCGACCTGGCAGCCTCCAGCACCCCGCTGACCGAGGTCCAGGTTGGCTCGTACGTGTTCATGGACCAGACTTATTCGTCCATTCGGCTAGAGTTCGCCCAGTCGCTGACAGTCCTATCCACGGTTGTCAGCCGTCCGGTACCGGGGCGCCTGGTCACCGATGCCGGTTTGAAGGCGATGACGAGTGAGTTTGGTTGGCCGTCCTTACTGGATATCGACAGCGCCTCGATGGACTACCTATCGGAAGAACACGCCGTCCTGACCCTCGAAAATCCAGAGGATGTCCACCTGACCGGTGGAGACAGGGTCAGGTTCATGCCCTCGCATGTGTGTACGACCGTAAATTTACATGACCGCTTCTACCTGCATCAGAATGGCCGTCTCGTTGATATTTGGGACATCGCTGCCAGAGGATGTACGCAATAACCATCCAGGTATTTTTAGAGAAAGGAAAAATCGTTGTACACAGGAATCATACCCGCGTTATTAACCCCTTTTACTGCTGATGGGCAGGTCAATCAGGGAATGCTGGCGGAGCTGGTAAATTATTTTATTAACCAGGGCGTTGCCGGGTTGTATGTCTGCGGCAGTACGGGGGAAGGGCTGTTGATGTCGGAAGAAGAACGGGAGGTCGTCGCCCAGGTCGTAGTGACCGCGGTGGGGGGGCGGGTTCCGGTCATCGTGCATGTCGGTGCCCCGGCTACCTTCATGGCGGAACGCCTGTCGGCGCACGCTGCTGAAATTGGGGCGGACGCCATCGCCTCCATCCCACCGCTCTACTATGTCGTCGGGCGGAAAGAAATTGGGGCATATTATCGGCGCCTGAAGAAAGCCGCCGGTGACCTGCCGCTGTATTTTTACAACATCCCTTACCTTTTGAACATCAGCCTGGATACAGAACTGGCCCACTCCCTGTACGCGGAGGGCAGCATCCAGGGGATGAAGTATACCCATAACGATATCCTGACCTTCCGCGGCATCATGGAAGCCTGCGGCAATAACCTGAATATCCTCTCCGGTCCGGATGAGCACCTTCTCAATTTTCTGGTGATGGGCGCTCACGGCGGGATCGGAACGACCTACAACTGCATGCCGAAAGTCTATCTGGACCTGTACCAGGCCTGGACCTCGGGCGATATCTCCCTGGCGCAGGAGCTACAGTACCTGGCCAACCGGGTGATCTCGATCCTGGCGGAGTACAACATGATCCCGGCTGTCAAAGCTGTCATGCAGATGAAGGGCCGGGATTGCGGGGACCCGCGTGGCCCGTTTTTACCGCTCAGCGACGAGGAGAAAGCTCAATTGAAGTCCGAGCTGGATGAAATCGGTTTCTTCGAGGCTGGGTCCAGGACGGCGGCATGAATTCTCGCGAACGCGTTTTAGCAGCCCTGAACCACCAGACGCCGGACCGCCCGCCCAGGGACCTGGGGAGTACAACCGCCACCGGGATCCACCCGACAGCCTATGTGGCATTGAAAGGTGCCCTTGGTATGGGCGATGAGTTCGAGTTCCTGAGCGCCCGCGCTCAATTGGCGAATGTGGAACAGTCCATCATCGAGAGGTTCGACATCGATCTGCTGCCGATCATCTCCAGGGATTCCGGGGAACCGCCCGAACTGGATGAGAACCTGACCTATGTGGATAGCTGGGGCGTCGAGCGCCGCATGCCCGAGGCTGGCGGGCATTACCTGGTCAGCCGGCCTCCGCTGGCAGGGATGAACTCCATCGGCGAGCTGGATGCCTATACCTGGCCGGAACCACGCGTGGATTTCTCCGAACTCACCGACCAGGCTGCCCATTTGCGCCAGACGACCGACAAGGCACTGGTGCTCAACCTGGAAGTCGGCTTTCTGCATCAGTCCCAGTTCATGCGCGGCTTCGACGGGTGGTTGATGGACCTGGCCGCTGATCCGGCGTTTGCGGAAGCCTATATGGACCGCATCCTGGAAATCTGGCTGGCTGAAGCCCGGGGAATGATCGAGGCGACCCGCGGGCTGGCAGATATCATCATCTATGCCGACGATATTGCGTTCCAGAACGGCCCGATGGTCTCGGCGGACATGTACCGCAGGTTTTTCAAGCCAAGGCAGAAGCAGGTCTTCGACCTGATGGCGGACAGCGGGATGCGGGTTCTGTATCACAGCTGCGGCAGCCTGCCAACCCTGCTGGATGACCTGGTGGACATGGGTGTGGAGGCTCTCAACCCGGTTCAGGTCTCAGCCAAAGGGATGGGTGACACAGCTACCCTCAAGAAGCGCTGGGGAAAGCACCTGACCTTCTGGGGCGGCATCGATACGCACGAAGTGCTACCGAGAGGCTGCCCGCAGGATGTCCGGGCAGAGGTTCACCGCCGCATGGATGACCTGGCGGGAGAAGGCGGCTATGTGCTGGCCAGCGTCCACGACATCCAGGCGGAAGTCCCGCCGGAGAACATCATTGCCATGTTCGAGAGCGCTGATGAATGGTCGAATGAGCGAAAAGGTGGATGACGATGACGAGCAGGGAATTGAAACAAAAAGCCTGGCAGGCGATCCGAGAGCAGGAAAACCGGTGGACGGAACTGGCGCTGTACATTCTCGAACACCCGGAACTGGGCTATCAGGAAGTCAAATCTTCCAGGGCATTGATAGATGCTCTGGAAGAGGGCAGTTTCGAAATCGAACAGCCGTACGGTGGGCTGGAAACTGCCTTCCGGGCGCAGGCCTCGAATGGCGGAGGACCTGCGCTCGCCTTCCTGGCGGAATATGACGCCCTGCCGGGTGTTGGTCACGGCTGCGGGCACAACCTGATCGGAACGGCGGCAGTGGCGGCAGCCCTGGGTGTAGCCGCGGTGCTCGACAGCATACGTGGATCGATAAGTGTGATCGGCACGCCCGCCGAGGAGTATAACGGCGAGGAAGAAGGCAAGATCAGATTATTGCGCGACGGGGCGTTTGAGGGCCTCTCCGCGGCAATCATGCTCCACCCGAACTACTACCGCCAGGTGCTGGCGCGCGACCTGGGCTTCATCGCCTGCGAGTTTCGCTTCACCGGCAAGGCAGCTCACGCCTCGGCGGATCCCTGGAACGGTCGCAATGCCTTGGATGGCCTGCTGGCGACCTTCAACAACATCAACGCCCTGCGACAGCAGGTCCAGCCGCATGTGCGCATCCATGGCATCATCACGGAAGGCGGCCAGGTGCCGAACATCATCCCGGAGACCGCCGAAGCGCAGTTCATGGTGCGCGCCGAGGACCCGGCTACCCTGGAGCAGGTCTATGCCAGGGTGTGTGACTGTGCCCGGGCGGGAGCCCTGGCTTCCGGCACTGAAGTGGAGATTAACAAGGTCACCACCGTATACAACACGCGCATCAACCCGACCCTCAACGAACTGGTGGTCAGCAACTATGAAGAGCTCGACCTGCAGATGACCGCTCCGCCGCGGTTGATGGACGCCTCGTCCGACTTCGGGAACGTCAGCCAGGAAATCCCGGCCGTCATGTTCATGATCGAAAGCCACCCGGAAGGTATCCCGTGGCATTCGGTGGATGTTGCCACGGCGTCCGGGGAAGAAAAAGCCTTGAAATCCATGCTCAACGGGGCCTGCGTGATGGCGGGCATCGCCCTGGACTTGCTGACGGATGCGGCTTTATTGACCCAGGTACGTGAAGATTTCGAGAGGAAATGAGTTTGCAGCAGAAAACATTCGTCCCAATAGAACCGGACTTCGAACGTTTGCGGAAAATCCTGTGCCTGGAAGGTGAACCCGACCGGGTGCCGAATATCGAACTGCATGTGGACTGGCAGATCAAGCAAGCCTTCCTTGGAAGGCCGATCACCAGCGTTCATGACGATGTCGATTTCTGGTACCTGGCCGGTTATGACTATATCTACCTGCGGGCAAATTATGAATACCGTATGGTCGGCGACGGAAAAGCCGATCAGGATCACATCTATGCCGGGGACATGCAGGTCACGGAATGGTCCGGTGACGAGACCAGCCTGGTCAGTAATTGGGAAGAGTATGAACGCTACCCCTGGCCCGACCCGGAAACGATCGATTACAGCAACCTGGTCGAATGCGCCCGCTGTCTGTATCCCGGGATGAAGATCATCTCCGGGGTGGGAGGTATCTTCACCCGCGTGTGGCGCATCATGGGTTTTGACACATTCGCCTATGCCATCGTTGATCAGCCTGATCTGGTGGCGGAGATGTTTCGCCGCGTTGGCGAGACCCAGCTGGCTGTTTTCCGCAAGATTGTTGAAATGGATCAGATCGGGGCGATGTGGACCGGTGATGACCTGGCGTATAAGTCCGGGACGATGATCCACCCGGACCTGCTGCGGAAGTACCTGTTCCCTTACCTGCGCGAAATGGGTGATATCTGCCGGCAGAAAGACATCCCCTTCATGCTGCATTCCGACGGCAACCTGTGGAAGATCCTGCCGGACCTGCTGGATGCCGGTCTGTGTGCCCTGCATCCCATCGAGCCGCTGGCGATGGACAGCCAGGAGTTGAAAAAGGCGTACGGCGACCGCCTGTGTTTGCTCGGCAATATTGAAATCGGGGAGACCCTCACCCTGGGGACCCCTGCGGAGGTGGAAGCGGAGGTCCGGGAGCGCATCCGCAAGCTCGCCCCGGGCGGCGGATATGCCGTCGGGTCCAGCAACACAGTTGCCCACTACGTCAAATTGGAGAATTTTAAGGCCATGATCCAGGCCACCCGCAAATACGGCCGCTACCCGATCGAGGCAGGAGGATGAGGCAAAGCTGTTTATGAATTCCAGAGAACGCGTCATGTGCGCCCTGGCAGGCGAACAGCCCGACCGGGTGCCGTTCTGCGAAGGCAATATCCACCAGAAGATCGCCCGGGCAGTCGCTGGCGTTGACCACGACCTCAGCGAGCGGGAGATTTCTGACCTGTTTGACCGTGACGTGGTCGTGCCGATCATCTTTCCTCCTTATTTTGCTGATTCGGAAATTGGTGTAGATGGAGCCTCTTATGTCACCACCGGGTGGATCAAAACCCGGGCTGATCTGGAGCGGATGGTGCTCCCTGACCCGAACGACCCAGCCCTGTATGAAGGCGCCCGGCAGGCCATCGAAGACAGGGGCGACCATGCGGCAGCACCTGCCATCAAGCTGGGGGTTGCGCCGATGCTGATGAGCATGGGGCTGGATGGGTTTTCCTACGCCCTGGCCGATGACCCGGACCTGATCCACGAGGTACTGCGCCGCTACACCGACTGGCAGATCGTCGTTTCACAAAACCTGATCGGGATGGGTTTTGATTTCCTGTGGTGTTACGATGACATTGCCTATAAATCCGGTCCATTCTGCTCGCGGGAGACCTTCCAGGAATTCTTCATGCCGGCTTTCCGCAAGGTCTCAGAGACTTTCACGATCCCCTGGGTGTTCCACAGCGACGGCAACCTGATGCCGATCATGGAAGACCTGCTCACCCTGGGCATGGATGGGCTGCATCCCATCGAACCGGGACCGATGGACCTGGCGGCCGTCAAAAAAGAACTGGGTGATAAACTGTGCATCATCGGTAATGTTTCCGTGGATAGGCTCAGTTCCGGTACACCGGAAGAGATCGATGAAATTGTCCGGCAGTGCATCGCCGCCGCGGGACCTGGGGGTGGCTACATGGTCTCCTCTTCGAACAGCGTCCCGTCTTACGCACTCCCGGAGAACGTGCAGGCAATGGCCGAAGCAATCCAGAAGTATGGGAAATACCCTTTGGAGGTAACCCGCCAGTGAACTTCAGGCTGCGACGGATTTTTGTCATCTGCGGGGATCCCGGGGGCGCAAGTGCGCTCGCTCCGGTTGTCCGGGAACTGCTGCAGGATGCGTCCCTCAGCGTTCATCTGGCGGCATACTACCAGGCAGTGAACGTTTTCGAGGCGCAGCACCTGCCGTTTGAGGAACTTCCGCTTGATCTTTCCATTGAGGGCGCCGTCGCTGCGCTGCGGAAGGCGGAAATCGATCTGCTGATCACCGGGACATCGAACAACCAGCTCGATCTGGAAAAATCTTTCATTGCCGCAGCAGGGAACCTGGGCATCCCATCGCTGGCGGTCCTGGATTTCTGGTCAAATTATGCTCTCCGCTTCAGCGATCGAGATCGCGACATGAGCTACCTGCCCGACCGGATTGCCGTTATGGATCAACTGGCCTATGACGAGATGGTCTCTGAGGGGATCCCGGAAGAAAATCTTGTCGTCACCGGCCAGCCGGCATTCGACCACCTGGCAGACGCCAGCGCGAGCTTTACCCGGGAGGATCGGGAGCGAACCCGGCGGGGGCTGGGAGTCGGTCGGGATGATTGGATGGTAATCTTCATCTCCCAACCCTTCACGACCGTATTTGGCAGCGATCCCGGACCCGGATATGACGAACAAACCGTTCTTGCCGATCTACTGGAAGTCCTGGAAACCCTCTCTGGCAGGTCAGGACGCAGACTGAGTGTGATTATCAAGCCTCATTTAAGGGAAGCCTATCCCTGGTGGCGAGACATCCGCAGTGACACGGTGTATGTCGAGGTAGCTGGGGGGACACGATTTTCCTCCCTGGCACTATCGGCTGACCTGGTCGCCGGGATGACCAGCACCCGGCTTGTCGAGGCGGCCATGCTGGGCTGTCGGACGATAAGCCTGCAGATCGGCGCTGAAGCTGGCGCGCACTTCGATATAGAACGCCTGGGCGTCCACAAGACCGTGTTTTCGAAAGAAAGGCTCCAGCGGCAGATCGATGCTTACCTGTCTGCACCTCTGGTTCGGGATGCTCGCAGGATGAGCGCCGCGGCTGGAAATGCCGCTGAAAAGGTGACTGCTCTCGTCCACCGCATGCTGGAACCTGAAAAAACAGCTGAACGACAATAGGAGATATTGATGTTATTTGGCTATGCCGGAAAATTCTTATGGGTAGATCTGACACAGGGCACGCTTCGTGAGGAAACTCCACCGCCGAACCTGCTGCGCGATTTTGTTGGTGGGTACGGCGTCGGGGCGAAAATCCTCTATGACAACATGCAGCCCGGTGTCGATCCGTTGGGACCGGAGAACATCCTGGGCGTCCTGACCGGTCCGCTGACGGGCACCACCGCGCCGACAGCCACCCGCTGGACGGTCGTCGCCAAGTCACCCCTGACCGGCGGCTGGGGGGACGCCAACGGGAGCGGGTTCTTTGGCGTTGCCATGAAGAAATCCGGCTTCGACGCTGTTTTCTTCACCGGGGTCTCTGAGAAACCGGTCTACCTGTACCTGGAGGATGGGCATTACGAACTGCGCGATGCCTCGGAATTATGGGGTCTGGACACCTACGAGACTGAGGATTGGATCAAAGAGACCCTGGGGAAAGATGTCGAGGGCATCTGCATCGGTCCGTCTGGGGAGAAGCTCTCCCTGATCGCCGGTGTATTGCATTCCAAGGGCAGGGCGGCAGCCCGCTCCGGGTTGGGCGCGGTGATGGGCTCCAAGAGACTGAAAATGATCGCCGCCAGGGGCAGCCTCGATTTCCCGGTGGCTGATCGAGAAAAGGAAAAAGAAGCACGCAAGACCTACATGAAAGAGATCAACGACGGGGTTGGGGCTTCCAATTTCTACCGGGAGACGGGGACGCCGGGTATCCTTACCTGGACGATCCACATGGCTGACGTACCGGTGAAGAACTGGGGAGCTTCCGTGGAGGAATTCCCCGACCCGGACCCGCTGGAATACAGCGAGCTGATGCAATACCGCAAGAAGCGGCAGGCTTGCTACCGCTGTGCCATCGCCTGCTGGGGCACCAGCGAGCTCGAATACGACGGACGTAAAGTCAGCGCCCACCAGCCGGAATTCCAGACCAGCGCGGCCTTCGGCTGCCTGACATTGAACAACGATTACCCCTCGCTGATCACCGCCAACGAGATTTGCAACCGCTATGGGCTGGACACGATCTCCGCCGGCGCCTGTGTCGCCTTTGCCATCGAGTGCTACCAGAACGGTCTGATCGATAAAGACGATACCGGTGGGATTGAACTGGATTGGGGCGACCACCGCTCGATGATCGCCTTCCTGGAGAAGCTCGCCCGTCGGGAGGCTTTTGGCGATGTGCTGGCGCAGGGCGTCAAACGGGCGGCGGAGCAACTCGGGCCTGAGGCGGAGCCATTCGCTATCCATATTGGTGGGCAGGAACTACCCATGCATGACCCACGTCACGAACCGGGGCTTGGCCTGGTCTACAAGCTGGATGCCACCCCCGGCAGGCACACCCAGGCCTCCCAATTCACCGTCCCACCCGGCTTTGAGACCGACCGCCCGGCTTACGGTGCGGACCGGGAAAACCAGGCCGGGCGCGGCCGCTATTTCAAAGAAGCCAGCCTGCTGACCCACACCATGAACGCCTCCGGGATGTGCCTGTTCGGGTTCGCCTCCACACACGTGACTTTTATCCCGGATTATTTGAGTGCTATCTGTGGAGAAAACTTCACGGTGGATGATATGCTGACGGTGGGGGAGAGGATCGCCAACGTGCGCCAGGCTTTCAATGTGCGCGAGGGGCTCAACCCGGTCACCCAGCCGGTACCCTCCAGGCCTTTGGGAAACCCGCCGCTGGAAGCAGGGGCGACCAAGGGCATCCGCGTGGATATCGACCAGATGACCGGGGAATATCTGGAAGACATGGGCTGGACCCAGGATGCCGCAGTGCCGACTCGGTATGTCCTGGAGAGATTGGGGCTTCCCGATATCGCCGCAGACCTGTGGGGCAGGGATGATGACTAGCTCGAGCGAAACCTCTCTCCGCTTGGGGTTTTTCACCTACCCCTGGGACCTGGTCAAAGAAGGAGCGGGGCATGCGATTGGTTCGATGGCTGGTGAACTGCACTGCAATGCCATCTACCTGAATGCCTGCTATCACCATGCCCGCACGCTGCATCCGCGCTGGGATGGGCCAAAAACTTACTTCAAGGACGCCGCGCTCGCCGCTTTCCGCCCGCAGGCACATCTGTATGGCGAAGCTGGACTGCTGCCGGTTATTGACGAAGATCTGGCGGATTCAGGCGTGCTGCTGAAGACACAGGAGCTGTGCCGCTCCCAAAATATGGATTTCGGTGCCTGGGTTGTCGGGCTGCACAATTCTTCCCTGGGTGAGACCAACCCGCACCTGTGCGTTGAAAACTGCTTTGGTGACATCTATACTTACGCACTGTGCCCCAGCCAACCAGACAACCGGGGATACCTGGTCGGGCTGGTGAGGGACGTCTGCACACAGTTCGAACCGGACCGGGTTGCCCTGGAAGCCGTTGGAGCCCTGGGACTGCGCCACTGGGTGCACCACGAGCTTTTTCTGACCGAATGGGACGAATCGCTGGAACTGCTGACCGAGATCTGCTTCTGCCCTGCCTGCCAGGCGACCGGGCGAAACAATGGGGTCGATGTAGAGTCTCTTCGACAGCGGGTTGCCAGGCTGGCAGAGCGGCTGTTGAATGACGAGCGCGGCGGGCTACCGGCATCCTTTTCCGCCGGAGATAGCGCCTCCTTGCTGGTGGAGATCGATGGGCTACAGCCGTACCTAGACGCCTGCACGGATTCCGTGACGGAGCTGGTCCGGCATTGTTATCAGGTCGCTTCCAGGTTGGGCGCAGCGCTGGAGGTTATCCCGGCGAGCTTCCACCGTCCGGCCTCCCGGGCGTGGCTCGAGCGGGTTTCGATCGCTGATGTAGCCCTGGCCTGCGACGGTATGCTGATCCCGTCCTATTTCAACTCGGCGGCGGAGGTGGAAGCGGATCTGAAGTGGGCTTCTTATCTCGCTCCGGATGCCACACTGGTTGCCGGGCTGAATGCCTGCGCGCCGATGCCAAACGAGGCCACATTGGACGCTCAAGCGGCGGCGTGTGTGACTGCTGGCTGCCGGGGAATCTATTATTATAATTACGGCTTGCTCAACCACAGGCGGCTGGAGTGGGTTGCCCGGGCGAACAGGTCGATTTTGGAAGGGAATAGATGAAGGATCGTTTTACAGATAAAGTTACCCTGATCACTGGAGGTTCCCAGGGGATCGGGCGCGGTATTGCCCTCTCGCTGGCGGAAGAAGGGGCGTCGATCGTCATTAACTACCGTTCGAACCTGGCGGAAGCTCAGGAGACCGCCAGGGCTGTTGAAGCCCTGGGTCGCGAAGCGCTGGTCTGTCAGGCGGATGTCGCCGACCGGAAGGCCGTCCGGGCGATGTTCGACCAGGCCATCGAGCGTTTTGGGCGTGTTGACATCGTCGTTGCCAATGCCGCTTATTCAGAGCGCGAAACCGTGGTTGATGCTAAATGGGAAAACGTGCTCCGGACAATTGAGGTCAGCCAGTTCGGGGTTTTCCATACCTGCCAGTTTGCCGCCCAGCACATGGTGGAGCAGGAACTGACAGGTAGGAGCCGCGGCAAGATCATCATCATCAGCTCAATCCTGGCGGAGGTGGCGCCCCCGGCAAACGGGGCCTACAACATGGCCAAGGCTGCCGTCAATCACCTGGGTTCGACGATGGCAGCAGAACTGGCCGCTGAACGCATAAATGTGAATATGATCAATCCCGGATGGATCGATACACCCGGCGAGCGTAAATATACCTCGGACGAGGAGATGGCCGCCGGCGCCCGGCGCATCCCCTGGAAACGGCTGGGCACCCCGGAAGACATCGGCAAAGCGGTCGCTTACCTGGCCAGCGATGATGCCGATTACGTTACTGGTGCAACCCTGCGCATCGATGGTGGCTTTTTACTTGGGCTGCAGCTGCCCCCCTGCCGAGAGTGATTAACATGGTCGCTCGAGGATCGCTGTGCTCAATACAGTCAATCAGAGAATGGATCAGAACATGAAATTTGTTAGTGTACACAATTTAAAGGACCGGCCTCATGCGTGAGCAGGACAGGAATTTATTGGAAGTCAGGGATTTGAAGACCTATTTCTACACGCCGGAAGGCGTTGTAAAAGCTGTTGATGGGGTCGATTTCGAAGTAAAACCCGGCGAAGTCCTGGGTCTGGTGGGCGAATCCGGCTGCGGGAAGAGCGTCACCTCGCTGTCGATCATGCGGTTGATCAAGAAGCCAGGCAAGATCATGGGGGGCGAGGTGTTTTTTGAAGGACGGAACCTGCTGGAACTGCCCGAGAAGAAGATGGTGGAGGTGCGCGGCAATGAAATTTCGATCATCTTCCAGCAGCCGCAAAGCAGCCTGAACCCGGTGTTTACTGTCGGCAGCCAGGTCACCGAGGTCTATCAGCTCCACAGCAAGATGAAGCGGAAGGAGATGAAAAAGCGGGCGGTCGATTTGTTCAAACTGGTCGGCATCCCGGACGCCGATGAAAAGGTGCTCTCGTTCCCGCACGAGATGTCGGGGGGGCAGGCCCAGCGGGTGATGATCGCCATGGCCCTGGCGCTGGACCCCAAGCTGCTGATTGCCGACGAACCGACCACTGCCCTGGATGTCACCATTCAGGCGCAGATCCTGGACCTGATGCGTGATCTCAAGGACCGCAAAGGCACCGCCATGATCCTGATCACCCACGACCTGGGAGTGATTGCTGAAATGGCTGATCGGGTAGCTGTGATGTATGCCGGCGTGATTTTAGAGCAGGCTGAGGTGCGCACATTGTTCAACCGCCCGCTTCACCCGTACACACAGGGGCTGTTGGAGTCCATCCCCACGCTGGGCGAGGTCAAGGAGTACCTGGCGGTCATCCCGGGAGCGGTACCCAGCCTGATCAACTTGCCCAAGGGTTGCCGTTTTGCACCCCGCTGCCGGGCAAGACTGGACTACGACCTAGATATCTGCACGGAAGTGGAGCCGTCCCTGGATTTCGTCGACCCCGAACATTCCGTGCGCTGCTGGCTTTACCAGGACTATGAAGGGCATCGGGCGCCGATTGACCTGACGGATGAATCGTAAGAACAACATGATAGGTGTAGATATGCAGGACCAGGTATTGGTAAAAGTTGAGAATCTAAAGAAATATTACCCGGTGCGGGGCGGGGTGCTGCGGCAGATCACCGATTGGGTGCAGGCAGTCGATGATGTCAGTTTCGAGATCTACCGCGGGGAAACCCTGGGTCTGGTGGGTGAATCCGGTTGCGGAAAGACCACCGTTGGTCGGACGATTTTGAATCTGATCGAGCCGACGGACGGCAAAGTGTTCATTGAGGGCAAGAATGTCTTCGAACTGAACCGGCGGGAGCTCAAAGCGCTGCGTAGCGAGATGCAGATCATCTTCCAGGACCCGTTCGCGTCCCTCGATCCGCGCATCTCGATCGCTGAGTCGATCGCTGAGGGGATGAAGATCCACCGGATGGGGAACGGCAAGGAACGCTTCGAAGAAGTCCTCAGCATCCTGAAGAAGGTCGGCATGGAGGAATACCACGCCCGCAGGTTCCCCCATGAATTCTCCGGCGGTCAGCGGCAGCGGATCGGGATCGCCCGCGCCCTGGCGATGAAACCGAAATTCATCGTTTGCGACGAGCCAGTATCCGCGCTGGATGTGTCCATCCAATCGCAGGTCCTGAACCTGCTGAACGATCTGCAGAAAGAGTTCAACCTGGCCTACCTTTTCATTGCGCATAACCTTTCGGTGGTGGAACATATTTCCGATCGGGTGGCGGTGATGTACCTGGGCAAGATCGTCGAACTGGCCACACGGGAGGAGCTTTTCCGCAACCCGCTGCATCCCTACACCCAGGCGCTGATGTCTGCAGTGCCCGTGCCCGACCCGGACCTTAAACGCGAGCGCATCATCCTGGAGGGGGACGTGCCCAGCCCGCTCGACCCGCCCAGCGGATGCCGATTCCACCCCCGCTGCCCGTTCGTCATGGATCACTGCAAGGTCGAAGAGCCGGAATTCAAACCGCACCCCTCTGGCAGCCAGGTGGCGTGCTGGTTGTATGAGTGAAGTGGGGATGGTACGTATAGATAAGAGATGCGGGCTATCGATGCTGAATTGCTATTAAAGGGGGAAAACAACGTGCACCAATGAGGCCTTGAGCTTGGTGACCGGGTTATCGCTGCTTGTGGCGTGTGCAAACATGGTCAGGGCAACATAGCCATCCGTGAACCTACGGCTCGCAGATGATGTTAAGGTGGACAATGTTTCACAGATCCACAGCTCTCAGAAGTGCTCTGACGGGGCTTCCGTCTGCCCCTTCAATTTTCAGGGGGATTGCGACCAGGTCATAAAGCCCATCNNATATGGATTTTGTTGGAATAGAGAGCTTTGTGTACATCCAGAGTTTTGCTGTCGAGTTTGTCAACAGAAGGGGCATCGACGCCATATAAAACAATGGCATGATCAGCAAAATAATCAACCAGTTCCACTGATGGATATGAAATCGATTCTGGAAACAGGGCATCGGGCTGATCGCTTAGATTTGTCCGCACTAAAACTCTGGGCGCAAGGCTCAAATTGATATGAGAAAAATCTTCCACTTTCATTGGACCAGCTTTACCACGAAAAGTGACAACTTGTGCCTGTCCCCAAAAAGGGGACAGGTCCACCTGTTCGATCGTCTGTCCCTGTTCCAGATAGTGGTATGGTGCGTCCACATGCGTGCCGGTGTGGATGCTCATCGTAATTTTGGATAGGTTTACTGAAGCGCCATCAGTAATTTTTAAAGTCTCAGACGACTCAAATTGATAATCCCCCGGCCAGACGGCAGTTGAAGAGTTGAGAGTTCGAGAAATATCATATATTTTAGTCATCAGGTTACCGTTGGTCTGTCTTGCGAATATTTGAGGAACACTTCCAATTCCACAATTTCCTTTAAGGCGGAGACTGCCTTATGCACCTCGGTGAAGGTCGTATATACTGGGGCAAATCCAAATCGGATATTATCCGGTGCACGGAAATCGGGGATGATTTTATAGTCTTCGATCAACGCCTTATCGATACGCAACCCCTCTTCGTGTCCCAGAGAAACGTGTGATCCGCGAAGTTTTGCGTCCAGGGGTGAATTGATGTTATAGCCCAGGGGCAGTAAAAATGCCTGGGCAAGCTCAATGAAATACTCTGTCAGATGTATCGATTTTTNNAATTAAACTTCCTGACAATATGGTAGGTGTACCCGTCAGCATCCGCCTCAAATCATTCACAGGTTGGTATTCCAGGTCAAAATCAAACATATTTTTCTGACCCATCCAACCTGCGATCGGGTTATTCAACTTACGCTGAAGGTCTTCTCGAACGTACAGAAACGCCGGCGCACCTGGGCCGCCATTCAAATATTTGTAAGTACA
>JABAOG010003032.1_pt1 | contig 17886 bp, 21 predicted proteins | sample 7062131 | NCBI WGS metagenome assembly JABAOG01 (sample SAMN14538629, study PRJNA623070) | marine sediment metagenome | biome: marine biome [ENVO:00000428]; feature: marine pelagic biome [ENVO:01000023]; material: deep marine sediment [ENVO:00002113] | place: India: Arabian Sea | collected...
ACGCTTCCGGATCGCGCATATGGGCGACCACCGGCGCGAGAAGGAACAGGGCGGCATCGGCATCGACCGCTGGAATGCCACCGAAATGGCGCTGAAGCTGGAAGAGGCGGGCGTACCCGTCGTGTTCTTCGGGATGGGCTATGCCTCCATGTCGGCGCCGTCGAAGGAACTGGAACGCCTGGTGATGTGCAACGGTTTTCATCACGGCAATCATCCGGTGCTGAAACGCCACGCCCAAGTGGTGGCGATCGAGACGGACCCGGCCGAGAACATCAAGCCGGCCAAGAACAAGTCGACCGAGCGTATCGACGGCATTGTCGGCGGCATCATCGCCATCGGGATCGCTACCCGGGAAAAGGTCAATGAAAACTATGTCGAAGGCGGAGTAGTCTTTCTGTGAACCTCTTTGGGCTGAATATTACGCGGGCGCGGGCTCCGGAGGTGGCGGAGGCGAAGGAGTCGGCTATTTCGCTGAATACTCTCCTGCGGCGGCTGGATGAACGATTCAGCACCTCGGCCAAGGTCGCGGTCACGCCGGAGACAGCCATGCAGGCGCCGACCGTTCATGCCATCGTCACCGGCCTGTCGCGGCGCATCGCCACCCTGCAGATCCGTGTGCAGCGTTTGACTGTGAGCGACGGGCGAAAGATCAACGAGGATCTGCCGAAGCATTGGGTAAACCGGCTGTTGAACCGGCCGAACGACTGGCAGGACCGGGTGAGCTTCTGGCTCGACGCGGCGAGCTGGCTGATCCGCTATGGTAACTGCTATTGGGTCAAGTCCCAGGGCAGTACCGGCCCGGTGCGAAATCTTGTGCCGGTGCCCGCCGGTGAGATGAGTGTGGAACAGGACCTGGAGACAGGCGACCTGCACTACCGGGCAAAGACCGGCATGGATCGCCGGCAGATGACCTGGAATCCGAACCGCATTGTCCATGCACGGACGGGCGCGCGCGACGGTGTGGTGGGCGACTCGCCGATCATGGATGTGCGCGAGGCGATCGGGCTGGAGATCGCCGCCGAGAAGATGGGCTCGGAAGTGTTCGGCAATCTGGCGATGCCGGGGCCGGTATTCGGTTTCGAGGAATGGTCGGCAGGCTTCAAGACCGATGAAGAGCGCCAGAAGTTCATCGAGGAATTCCAGGCGGCCTATGGCAGCGGCGGGCGCTGGCGGCCCATGGTATTGCCCCGCGGCATGACCCTCGGCGACGGGCCGCAAATCGACAACGACAAGGCGCAATATCTGCAGTTGCGGCAATATCAGCGCTCGGTGATCGCGGGTGCCTTCGGGGTGCCGCTGCATCTGGTCGGCGACCTGTCGAAGGGCACATTCAACAATGTGTCCGAACAGAACCGCGACCTGATCATGAATGTGATCCTGCCGTATATTCAGGTCTTCGAGGCGGCGCTGGAACGGGCGCTGCTGACGGATGCGGACCGCAATTCGGGCGTGATCATCCGCTTCGATCTCGATGCCGCCCTGCGGGCCGATTTCAAGACCCGGCAGGAGGGCCTGAAGATCCGCCGCGAGATGGGTACGCTGACCGCCAACGAATGGCGTGAGAAGGAAGGCGACAATCCGCTGCCGGAGGGACAGGGCGGCGACGATGTCTGGCGCCAGGGTCCTTCCGGGCAGAACGCAGAGCCGTCCGGAGACAAGCCGCCTGGCGACGATCCGGCGGCGAACGACGACGGACAGGATGACGAGGAGGCCGCCAAGCGGCGGGCCGCCACGGTTGCACGCATTCAACTGCGCGCGGCGTCCAATGTGCGCGGCGGCCGTGTATCCAGGGCGCTCGCCGGTCTCAAGACCAGCATAGATCAATACACGGAGAAAACGCCATGACCGCCCAGGTGCTCACCTTTCCTTTCGAGGTCAAGCAAATCGGCGAGCGGGAGTTCGAGGGTTACGGCTCCACTTTCGGCAATGTGGACCTGGGGGACGATATCGTGGTGCGCGGCGCGTTCAAAAGGACGCTGGCGGAGCACCGCAAGGCGGGCACCATGCCGCTCATGTTCTGGATGCATGATCCGCGCCAAGTGCCGGGCGTCTGGAAGACCATGAAGGAGGACGAGAAGGGCCTCTATGTCAAGGGCGAACTGGTGGACACTCAGCTCGGAAACGAGACCCGCACCCTGCTGGACATGAAGGCCGTGAGGGGCCTTTCCATCGGTTTCCGGATTCCGGGGCCGGACGCCGTCGATTTCAACGAGCACGGCATCAGGCTCATCAAGGACGTCGATCTTATTGAGGTCTCCGTGGTTTCCCTCGCCATGAATCCGCTGGCGCGGGTGACGGCGGCCAAGACCCGCCTCTCCGACGGCGGCGAATATGTGCCCAGTACGCGCGAATTCGAGAAGTGGATGCGCCGCTGGGGCTGCAGCAAGGCCGTGTCGCGCGAACTTTGCGCCAAGGTGTTCGGCGAGCCGGCCAAGAGCCGGGAGGATGAGGCGGCGGACGACTTGACCGGTACTCTTGCCGCCATGCGCCGGTTCACGGATGCCGCGGGCGCCCATGCCCTGCGCCGCATGATCCGTTAACGGATTTCAGTTCACGCGCCCTCGGCGGGGCGCGGCCTGAAGGCCTGCGGTGGGACGCCGCGGAGCCCAAGGGCGGGCCGGTGGGATGCCGGACCCGAGCCACCCTGTGCAGCCGGTGGGATGCCGGATCGGCAGGTTTCACTCAAGGTTGAAACTTGGCGGTCCGCATTGCGGCCGTCCGTATACGGAGGCACAGGCCATGTCCTATGCTGAAATCAGGGAAGCTGTAACCGAAATGGCGACGGCTTTCGAGGCGTTCAAAGCCGCGAACGACGAGCGGCTGGACGCCCTGGAAAAGGGCGACGATTCCAAGGCTGCGGAGATTGACGAAACGCTCAAGAAGATCAACGCTTCGATCACGGCGGGCGAAAAGAAGAAGAAGGACGAGGAAGCCGAAATCGAAGCGATGCGCGAGCGCATCGAGATCCTGGAGGCCAAGGAGAAGTCGCCCAAGCTGACGCCCCTCAAGCAGATCGAGGAAGACCACAAGCGGTTGTTCATCAAATGGATTCGGGCCGGCGGCAATGACCGCGAAGCCGAACAGGCGATGAAGAAGTGCGAAAGCAAGGCCATCGATCTGCAGCAGAGGCTGAAAGCCGACGGCCAATATGACGACGTCAAGGCGGGCTCGGTGCTCACCTCGGTGGGTGCCCAGGGCGGCGTGGCCGTGCCGGAAGAAATCTCGCGCATGATCGAAAAGCTGGAACTCAAGTTCTCGCCCATACGCGAGGATGTGAAGGTAGTGAAGACCAATACCAGCGATTACAAGGAGCTGGTGAATATCCGCCAGGCCACCTCGGGCTGGGCGGGCGAGACCACCACCCGCACCCAGACGGAAGCCTCCAATTTGCGCGAGGTTACGCCCACCAATGGCGAGCTCTTCGCCTATCCGTGGGCGTCGGATTGGGCGCTCGAAGATATCTTCTTCGATGTCGAGGAGTGGCTCGCCATGGAGGCGGCCGATGCTTTTGCCCAGGCCGAGGCCACGGCCGTGGTCTCGGGCGACGGCTCCAACAAGCTCACGGGCATGCTCAATACGCAACCGGTACTGACGGATGACCAGGCCTCGCCCCTGCGCGCCGCCACGGCCTATGAGTATATCGCGCATGACGCGGCAACCAATCTGTCGCCGCCCTCGGGCACCGCGCAGATCGTCGCCGACACGCTGATCGACATGATCTATCTGCTCAACAGCCGTTACCGCATGGGCGCCAAGTGGATCATGAACTCGGCCACCACCGGCGGCGTGCGCAAGCTGAAGGATACCCAGAACCAGTATCTGTGGGCGCCGGGCCTGCAGCCCGGCCAGCCGGCCATGCTGCTGGGCTATCCGGTCAGCACCTGGGAGCAGATGCCGGATATCGGGCTGAACAATTTCCCGATCGCCTTCGGCAATCTCAAGCGGGCCTATCTGCTGACCGACCGTGTGGGCCTGCGCATCACGCGGGACGACGTCACCAAGGTGGGTTACGTCAAGTTTTTCATGCGCCGCCGCGAGGGCGGCATCGTGCTGAACAACGACGCGCTGAAGTTCGGCCGCACCATCGGCTAACCGCCGGTTTCCGTAATCATTTGATCAGAGGACGGGGAGGGCATTCGCCCTCCCCGGAATTCAGCATGCGGACAGCAGTTGAGATCACCAAGCCCTTTGCGGGGCGACTCAAGATTTTCGACGCCGGGACCTATGTTGTGGGCGCGGAGATCAGCGAAATCGAGGCCAAATGCGCCGTCATCGACGGCAAGGGCAAATGGACGGACGCACGGCGGGCGAAGCCGAAGGCGGGAACCAAGCGGCCGGGGCGAAAGGGCCCGGCTCCGGAAAACAAGCTCGGGACCGGCGCTCCTGAGACTAAGCAGCCGGGGCTGGAGGAAGGTGATCGTGGCGGCGCCGGGGCCGGGGCTGACGGAGGCGACGGCGGCACTTTGCCGGGAATCGGGGCTGCCGGTAATCGCGGTCAATGACGCCTGGCGGCGGCTGCCGGAGGCGGTGATTCTCTATGCCTCCGATAACCGCTGGTGGCAGCACCATGAGGGTGTGCCGGAGTTTCGCGGCGAGAAATGGTCGACCCATTCGGGCACCAATCATCGCGGCAACGACAAGTCCGCCACCGGCCCGAAATACGGCCTGAAGCTGGTCGAGGGGCGCGACGGCGACGGCTTCTCGCGCAATCCCGGCTGGCTCTATCATGGCGGTAACAGCGGCTTTGCGGCCGTCAACATGGCGATGCTGCTGTCCTCGGCCTTCGCCGATCCGCCGGAAGCGGCCGAAATCGTCATGGTCGGCTTCGACATGCACCGCACCAACGGCCGCCATTTCTTCGGCGACCATCATCACAACCTGGCGCAGACCAACAGCTATCTGACCTTCATCCGCAATTTCGACCATGCGGCGCGAAGGGTGCCGAAAAATATCCGTATCGTGAACGCCACGCCGGGCAGCGCGTTGCGCTGTTTTCCGGTCGTCAAACCCGAAAAGGCTCTCCATGGCGGCGCTGCTGAAACCGTTGCGGCTTGACATCGACAATGTCGGCGGGCTGTCGCCCCTGCCGCTGTCGCTGTCACTGGCGAAATCGCATTGCGCCATCGACACCACCGATTTCGACACGCTGCTGAATACCTATATTCTGGCGGCGATCGAATGGGCGGAAGGCGCGACCCACCGCACGATCTACAGCCGCAGCCATGTCTGGGTGCTGGCGGATTTCCCGCGTGGGGCCGACCAGGCGATCCGCCTGCCGCGGGGCAAGACGCAATCGGTGGAATCGATCGTCTATATCGACAGCGACGGCAACAGCCAGACGCTGACGGGTCCCTCCTCGGCGGTGGCGGGCACGGATTATCGCGAAGACCTGCGCGGGGATGACGGCGGCACGGTGATGCCGGCCCTCGACGATGACTGGCCGGAGGCGGAGACGGACCATCCCTCGCCGGTGGTGATCACCTTCACGGCGGGCTGGCTTGATGCCCAAGTGCCGCAGCAAATGGTGCATGCGCTGCTGTTTGCGGTTTCGGATGCGTTCGATATGCGTGGCGCAGCGGATCTGAAGGACAGCGGCCAGAGCCTGCGCGTTCGGGAGTCGATCGTCAGTCCGTATCGGCTGGTGAGGTGGTACTGATGCCCGCGGGACATTTCAACCGTCTGTTTCTGATCGGGCTGCCGAAGACGGGAACGCATTCCATGATGGCGGCGCTGGAGCGGCTGGGATGGGTGCGGCACAAGATCGACTCGCTTGAATATTATCGAACCGGGCGCATGGAGGTGCCCGAAGGATGCTTTGTGGCGGACGAAGCGCAGCGGGATTACTGGTATCTGGACGATCTCTATCCGGCCGCCGGGTTCATCCTCATGGATCGCGATCGAGCGTCATGGCTGGCTTCTCTCGAGGCACATATGAAAGCCCGGCCGCCGGATGCGGATTCAAGGCGGCTGCGGCGGATCGGCATACTCGGCTTGCTGAATTTTAACCGGGACTATCACAATTGTCTTTACGAGCGTCATTTCCATGAGGTCGCGGAATTCTTCAACCATGGCCGGAATTTCCATGTCCATCGTCTGGGCAGGGAGGGATATCCGGAACTGTGCGACTGGCTGGGTGTGCCGGCGATCGACGAACCCTGGCCGCATGAGAACCGGAGCGCGGCATGATGGACAAGCGCGACAGGGCGAAGGGCTTTTCCGGCAAGGGCTGGCCGCAACTGCAAAGCGAGTTCCGGCCCTTTGTGGAAATGCTCAAGGCCGAGGGCGTGCGCTCATGGCTGGAGATCGGCTGTCTTTACGGCGACACCTTCCACGCCGTCGGCATGGCCCTGCCCGAGGGTTCGACTCTCGTAGCGGTAGATCTTCCGGGTACGAAGCGCGGCATTCCAGGCGCGGGGCGGCACAAGGACAGCGCGGATTATCTGCGGCGGGCCGCGGCCGATCTGCATGAGCGTGGCCAGAATGTCCATGTGATCATCGGCGACAGCCATGACCGGGCCATCATCGCGGCGGCAAGGCGCTGCGGGCCGTTCGATGCCGTTCTTATCGACGGCGACCATACGCTGGAGGGGGCGAGGCAGGATTGGGAAGCCTACGGAGCGATGGGCCGGATTGTCGCCTTTCATGACATCAGCGGCGAGAAGTACCGGGCCGATGTACGCAAGGTCTGGCATGAGGCGCGCGAGAGCGCGCTGCGCTGGCAGGAATTCGTTTCCGATGACGTGCGCGGCGGGATCGGGGTGCTATGGCGGAGCTGATTACCGTTGCCTGCTGGTATTGGCGCGACAATCAGGACCGGTGCCAGAATGTGTATGAATATTCGGGCGAGGACGTGTCGATCCTGCGCAACCAGGTGGCGCGGAATCTGAGGCTGGAGCACGAATTCGTCTGCGTCACAGACCGGCCGCAGGATATCGAGGCGGGCATACGGACGATTGCGCTCGATAACCGGCTGCACATTCCTGGCGGACGCTATGCGAAGCTGGCGGCCTTCGCGCCCGAGGCCGGGGAAGTGATCGGCGGGCGGATCCTGACGCTCGATCTCGACACGGTGATTGTGGGCGACATGACGCCGCTGGTGGAGCGGTGCGACGATCTGGTGTTGTGGCGAAATCCGAATTTCGGCCTGCCGCGGCGCGCCTTTTATAATACCAGCATGATGCTGGTTCGCGCCGGGACGCGGACGGAATTCTACACGAAATTCAACGCCCGCCGCAGTCCGGACCAATGCCGCGGCGCGACGGGCTGGGGCGGCACCGACCAGGCCTGGGTCTCATGGATCGCCGGGCGCCAGGAGGCGCACTGGACGGCCGAGGACGGTGTCTATGGCGCCGGGCGCCTCGGCGATTACCACCCGGATCTGACGCATACGGTACTGCCCGAAAATGCGCGCGTTGTGTTCTTTCCGGGGCGGCGCCATCCGAAAATGCGGGACGTACACGAAAAGCATCCGTGGATTGCCGGCCGAGCACCGGTGCTGAACAGAGGAGATCGGATTATGGAATGGTACATCGCCGCGAGCCTGCTGGTCGGTGCGGCGCTGGCGTCCTGGCCCGCTTTTTATAGCGGCAGGCGGTGGGAGCGGAACAGGAACTGCGGGTTGATCCGCAGGAGGTGTCCGGAATGTATCGATAACCTGCCGGAGATCTGCGGCAGTCGCGGGCTGGCGGATCATTTCCGGAAGTGAGGGTATATGACATCGGTCAGAACACGGAAGGCGGCGGAGAATTACCGCGGCGAGACGGCCCGGAACTATGAGGCCCGGCGGACGCCGCAGGTGAAGTGGCAGCATGAACAATCAATCCTGAACCACATCGTGGACTATATTCCCGGCGGTTCCACGGTTCTCGACATTCCCTGCGGGACGGGGAGGTTGTTCAAGTTCTTCGCAACGCAGCGCCTGAAAGTCATCGCGATGGATATCAGCGAGGACATGCTGGCCGAGGCACGGGAGAAGGGGTCTTACAAGGACATCGATATTCGTTCCGGGGACATATTCACTATCGATCTGCCGGACGGTGCGGTGGAATACGCCTTCGCCATCCGTATCATGAACAAGATCGGTGTCGAGGACGTGCCGGCGGCGCTGTCCGAACTGCAGCGGGTGACGCAAAAGCAAATCGTCTTCAACCTGCGTGTGGACTTCGGTAACAGCCGCTTCCGCCATCCGGTGCCGCTGTCGGTTGTTCGCGAAGCGCTGATCGACGGTTGGCACATCGCAACGACACAGGAAATCCATGAGCATGATTTCCGGATGATAACGCTGCAGCGGGGCCAAGAGTGAATTGGATCGACGTCTGCGGGCCGCCGGGGGTGGGCAAGTCCACCCTGCTTGATGATCTCTGGCCGCCGCGCTGCATCAAGACGGACGGGAGGCCCTATCCGGGCGAATGGCGGGAGTTCCTTCTGTGCGCGGAGGACTTGCTCGGCGAAGTCCGGAACCATCCGAGTTATCGTGCCTGTCTGTCGATGATGAACCGCTCATTCAGGAAGATGAACGCTGTTCATCGGCTGCAGGACGACCGCACCTATATGCAGACCGGCTTTGCCCAGCGTGGACTCGGGCTGGGCTGGCGGCTTGGCGATCCGGAGCGGGTCGCCGCTTATTACGAGGTAATGCCGGTATCGCTGGGCGTCGTTATTCTGACCGCGCCGGTGGACATCGTCCAGCGGCGCAATGTGGAGCGGGGCAAGGACCGCTCACATATGGTGCCGCCCATGCAACGGCCGCTGGAGATCGCGGCCGAAGTGCTGCAGGGACGAGGCGTCCCGATGCTGCTGGTCGATACCTCGGCGCCGGTGGAATTGTGCCGCCGGGCGCTGGAAGCCTTCGCCGAGGGCGTCGGCGGCGTGCTGCCGGTGGCGGCATGAAGCCGCTTGTGCTGTTCGGCGATACGCATCTTTTCCCGCGCAGCGTCCTCTTCAAGGCGCTGTCGAGGGCAAGGCTGAAATGGATCGACGGCAACGGGCTTCGCGAGCCGGTCGGCGGCGTGCTGCTGGCCTGGGAGAAGTACTGCACCCATGACAGCCGGGCGAAGGGACGGCGCGCCATTCCGGCGGGGGCGGAATTGCTGAACGAGCACTTTCATTCTGGCAAGGACGTTATCGACGCCGTCCATTGCAGGGTGTTCGGTTACGGCCTGAACGTCGATCCGCTGACGTATCGGGCGCGGGGGGTGCGCAAGTCGAAAAAGAACGCCCGGCATGACGGCATTCTGGTCGACATGCCGGTGGCCGAGCCGATGCCGTCGAAGGTCTATCAGCGTCTGGTGAGGAACGAGCACGGCGGCGAGGTCGAGGACATCCGCCTGTGCACGCTGAAGGGAAAGCCGCTGATCTGCTACCGGAAGCGGCGGCCGATTGCCGAGCGGTTCCTGAATACGCTGTCCAGCGCCGCGATCGTGCCGGTGGCCGATATGCTGACGGCGGACGAGTTGCTGCTGATCGAAAGCTTTTGCGGCGAGGCCCGGATGGATTACGGGGCTCTCGATATTCTGAGGGATACGGACGATGGACGGATCTACATTGCCGACGCCAACAACACGCCCCGCGGCCCGCCCAAGGCCCTCAGCGAACTGGAATCCGCTCGGGCTCTCAAAATCATCGGTGGCGCTTTTGCGGAGTTCCTCGGAAGTTGATCCATATGTGTTCGTGTGCCGTGCGCGGCTCGATATTGCGGTGAAGGTGATGTACTTCCGGCAGCTCCCGGACACGGGGCCCGCCGATTGCCTATATGACCGACATATCGAGCAGCGCACCGGTGGGGTGGAGAAACGCAGNNTCATACTTGGAAATAATCTAAACCTCATGGGCGGCGCCCACCGGATTGCCTGTGCCATTGCTCTCGATTGCAAGGTGCACGTCATAATAAAGGACAAGCCCGGCAATGCCGCACCATGGGATGAAGCATTCATGCTGTCGCGGGGAATGAACGCCGCCGACATGACCTTGATCCTCACCGAGCAGGAGAGGCTTGAAAATGAAGCGCGCCGCCGTCTTGGTTAATCCGCGTATGAACCATCAGGGGTCGTGGGCGGAGGCGTTCGCGGGCGGGCTGCGGCGGCATGGCTGGCGGGCGGAGGTCGTCACGGATTACCGCAAGGCCGATCTGTTCGTCATGTGGTCGGTGCGGCGCAGCGACTTCATCGGCCGCGCGAAAGCCGACGGCGCCGAGGTCTGCATTTGCGAGCGCGGCTATCTGGGCGACCGGAAGAAATATTGTTCCGTGTCCTTCGGCGGTGAGTTGAACGGACGGGCGGAATTCCGCGGGCCATTCCATGATCCGGGCCGTTTCGACAGCCTATTCGGCCCGGATCTGAAAAACTGGAATCCGCCGGCGGACGGTTACGCGCTGCTGATGGGCCAGGTGCCGGGCGACATGAGCGTGCGCCATGTGGACCTGGGCACCTGGTACCGGGAGACGAAGGCGGCCCTGAAGGAACGGGGCTGGAAGGTGCTGTTCCGGCCGCACCCGCTGGCCGACCGGCGGGCGGGGATTACGGACGATTACCGGGTGGCGCAGCAGGCCGATCTTGCCGATCTGGGCCGGGCGCTTGAAGGCGCCGCCGTGGTGGTGACCTTCAATTCGAATGCCGGGGTCGATGCCGTCATGGCCGGGCGGCCGGTGATCGCGCTCGACCGCGGCTCGATGGTGTGGGAGGTAGCGGGGCACGATCTCGATACCGTCATCATGCCGTCGCGCAGCGACTGGGCCAAGCGGCTGGCCTGGTGTCAGTACACGAAGGATGAAATGGAAACCGGTTTTTGCTGGGAGGCGGTGACATGCCGGGAGCAGGAAGCCTCGACCGCCGCATAACGCTGCAGAGGTCGACCGTCAGCGATACCGGCAATGCCTATGGCGAGCCGCAGGAGACGTGGACGACGCTGGCCACCGTCTGGGCGAAGCGCGTGGACGCCAGCGCCGCGGAACGCTACCGGGCGCGGGAGGTGGGCGCGGAGATCACGCGGCACTTCCGCATCCGCTGGTCATCGGACGTTTCGGACCTCTCGCCCACCGACCGGGTGCTCTACGGCGGTGTGGTGCATGCAATCACCGGCGTGCGCGAACCGGAAGGGACGCGCAACCGGTGGATCGAGATCGATTGTGTGGCACGGCAGGACGTGGCGGCGACGGAGACTTCGCCTTAGCAGAGGTCAGGGGTCAGAGGTCAGGGGTCAGAGGTCAGGGGTCAGAGGTCAGATGACTGTCACGGTGAAGGTCGAGGGGTTCAAGGAGCTGGAGCGGGCGCTGCATGAATTGCCGAACAAGGCGACGGCGAAGAACGTCATGAAGCGGGTGCTGCTGCGCCGCGGCGAGCCGGTGGCGCGGGCGGCGCGGGCCAATGTGCCGATCGAGGAGGGCTGGCTGCAGGAATCGATCGATGTTTCCGGCAAGCTCTCGCGGCGCCAGCGCAGCATGCACAAGAAGCCGCACCGGGACGAGGTGGAAGTGTTCATCGGGCCGGGGCCGGACCCGGCGGCGCATCTGGTGGAATTCGGCTCCTCGCATCAGCGGGCGCAGCCTTTTTTGCGTCCTGCATGGGATCAGCACAAGGCGGGTGTGCTGAGCGGAATCGCCAACGATATGTGGGCGGAAATTCAGAGTGCGGCGGCGCGGGTGGCGCGCAAGGCGGCGCGGGCCGCGGCCAGGGCGGCAGGCAGGTGATTCATGGAAGGGGCGATTGTCGCGAAGCTTCGGGCCACGGCGGGGGTGAGCGCGCTGGCCGGGCAGCGCGTCTGGCCCGGGCGGCGGGTGCAGGCGCGGGACCGGCCCTCGATCACGGTAATCAGGGTCGACGGCGCGCCGATCTATACGGACGAAGGACAGGGAGACCTGACCATGGCACGGGTCCAGATCGATTGCTGGGCCGGGAGCTATACGGACGCCAAGGACCTGGCGCGGGCGGTGCAGGCGGCGCTGTCGGGCTTTGTGGGCACGCAGGGCTCCACCACCTTCCGCTATTTCTATCTGGACGCCGAACGGGATTTCGACGAGGGCGGCTCCAACACATCGGAGTATCTGTACAGAACATCGCTGGATTTCCTCGTGATGTTCGATAACTGACGGAGAGAGAGAAATGACGCATACCGCCGGGCGCACCCTGAAACTCTACTGGGGGGACGAATCGCCCATTCCCCTGATCGCCGGGATCAAGGAAAAGAGCGTAACGATCAACGGCGAGGCCATCGACGTCACCGACGACGGGGATTCCGGCTGGCGGACCAAGATCGCTGCCGTCGGTATCAAGAGCATCGACATCAGGGGCTCCGGCGTTACCGATGACGATGTGCTGCTGGCGGACATCATGAACGGCAACAATTACCAGAATGCGGTGATCGAGTTCCCGAGCGGCGCCACCCTGTCGGGCAAGTTCGCGCTGGATAACTTTACCGTTACCGGCGAGCTGGAGGGCGCCACCACCTTCGAATGCACCCTCGCCTCGGCCGGGCAAATCACCTATACGGCCGCGCCCTGATGAGCGGTTTCGATCCGATCGTCCTGGAATGGGGCGGGCGCAGCTGGACAATCGAACCTCACAAGATGATGGGCGCCCTGCAGATCTATGAACGGGCGGTGACGCCCCAGGATTTCCAGCTTTTGGCGGCCGGCGGCATGGCGGCGGCTCCTGCCGTTGTCTCGGCAGCCTATGGCGCATTGTTGCGCTATGCCGGGGCGCGGGTCGGCGATGACGAAGTCTTCCTCAAATGCCGGCAGGAGACCTTCACCGGCGAGAAATCCATGGCGATCATGGACCGGCTGGTGGATCTGCAATGGCTGCGGATCGATCCGGCCGAGCGCGAGAGAATAAGGGCGGAACTTGAAAGGCAGCAGCCCGGGTCAGGCGAGGAGACGAAACCGGAAAACCCTCCGCCCGCCGGCTGACCTTCGTGGAGCAGGCCTACAGGGCGGCGGTCGGCAATAAATGGGTGAGCCGGGATGCATTCTGGCGTCTGCATCCGGACGAATTCTGGTGGCTGTTCGATTTCCACCGTCCACGGAAAATGTATGGCAGCCTGACCGAGGACGAGGTCAGGGAATTGAGGGAAGCGACGTTCGGCCATGGCCGCAGAAATCGGAAGTTTAAGGGTCCGCCTCGGCATGGACGCCGGGGAGTTCGACCGGGCGGCAAAGCGGGCCGCCGGGCGCGAAGCGGCACGAGGCTCACCCCGTCGACGTGCTGCTCGGGNNCTGAATTTCGCGGCGGTCGGCCTCGCCGTGCAGCAGCTTACCTCGCACACCAACAAGGCGGTGGAGCGGCTCGACGCGGTTGCCAAACAGGCGCGCCTGGCCGGGACCAGCGCCGAGGAATTCCAGAAGCTGGCTTTCGCGGCGCGCACGGTGGGCATCGAAAACGAGAAGCTGTCGGACATCTTCAAGGACACGCGCGACCGGGTCGGCGACTTCCTGCAGACCGGCGGCGGGCCGCTGGTGGATTTCTTCGATAATATCGCGCCCAAGATCGGCATTACCGCCGAGCAGCTGCGCCATATGTCCGGCCCGCAAATCCTGGGCACGGTGGCCAAGGCGATGGAGGATGCCGGGCTGTCGGCCAATGAAATGGTGTTCCATTTCGAGGCCATCGCCGGGGACGCCGCCAAGCTGCTGCCGCTGTACAAGGACAATGCCCGCGCCCTGAACGATCTGGGCCGCCAGGCCGAAAAGACCGGCGCCATCATCTCCAACCGGATGGTCGCGCAATCGGAGCAGATGGCGGCGAAGATGAAGATCGCCTCCAGCGTCATCGATGCCCAGCTGACGAAAGCCTTCCTGGAACTGGCGCCGGCGCTGACGATTGCCGCAAGGGGCATTGCCCGGGTTGCCACCGAAATCGGCAAGGCGGTGGGCGCGGCGCGGCAGCTGGTGCTGATGAACAGCGAGTCGGTGAAGGTTTTCAAGGAACTGCACGAATCGGAAATCAAGCTGCGCAAGCTGCCGGAGACGCTGCAGAAAATGGCCGACGCGGGGGCCCAGAACACAAGGGAATATCAACGCCTGCTGGTGCTGGCCTCCGAACTTCCCGGCCGCATCGTCCGGCTGCGGAAGGAAGCAGTCGCCTTTCGTGAGGAAGCTGCGAAGGCTTTCGGCATTCCGCTGGAACCGCCGCCCGAGAAGGATAAGGGAACGCAGGGCGGCGGCACCAACAAGCGGCTGGAGGAGGAGCGCAAGGCGCTGGCCGACAAGCTGGCGATTGTCGAGCAGGGACTGCTGGACGAGACGGAGCTGATCCAGACCGAATATGACAAGCGGCTGGAAATGATCGCCGCCGCGGAGGCGGCCGGTCTCGAAACGGCGATGTCCTTTGATGAACTGCGGCTGCGGTCCTGGCGGCAGATGAACGAGAAGATGAACGAGATCGCCGATCGCCAGGCGGCGCTGGAGAGGCTGCGCCAGCAGCAGCAGGTTCAGGGCTGGATGACGGCGGCGGGAAATGTCGTCCAGGCAATGGAAACGCTGTTCGGCGAATCCAAGGCCACGGCCATCGCCTCGACCATCATCAACACCTCCCAGGCCATCATGAACGCGCTGGCGCATATTCCCCCTCCCGCGGGCTATGCCGTCGCGGCGAGCATCGGGGCGCTCGGCGCGGCCCAGGTCGCCAAGATCGCCAGCACGACGCGCAAGAGCGGCGGCGGCGGCGGCACCGCGCCGGCCGCCCCGCCGCCGGTGAACACCCAGGCGCAGCCGGCGGCGGCCCAGCAGGCGGTGCTGATCAACGTCACCGGCGACACGTTCACACGCGAGCATTTCATCAGGCTGGTGGACGGCTTGAACGCCGTGCAGGGCGACGGCCCGCGGCTGGTGGTGGCGGGAGGTTAGGGCATGAGCATCGTCGTTTCCGGTGCCGTCTCCAATGTCGACACGCCGTCCATCGGTTACGAAAACCGCGTCACCTCGGCGAATATCTCCTCGACCACGGAGGATGCCGACTTTCCGGTCACCAATCTCGCCAACGTCTCCACTAATCTGCTCTGGAAGGGGGTCGCCGTCTCGCCGGCGGTGGATGAATATATCACCGTCGATCTTCCGGGGGCGAACGATGCCGATTATGTCGGCATCGCCCGGCACAATTTCGGCTCGGCCGGGATTACCATGTCGGTGGAAGGGCTTGTCGATGAAGCCGCCAGCCCGGAAGTCTGGATCGTGCTGGTGGAGGAAACGGCGATCGCTTCCGACCAGCCGCTGATCTTCAAATTCGAGGCGCAGACGCTGGACAAGATCCGGGTGCGGCTGCAGCCCGGCACGGCGGCGCCCCAGGCGGCGGTGCTCTACGTGGGCGCCCTGCTGGAACTGCAGCGCAACATCTATGTCGGCCATACGCCGATTACGCTGGGCCGCCACACGGTGACGGCGCAGCAGCGTTCCGAAAGCGGCAACTACCTCGGCCGGGTGATTGTCGATGAGCGCACGCAGACCAGCGTCAACCTGCGCAACCTGACGCCTGCCTGGTACCGGACCTTTTTCGACCCGTTCGTGACGGCGGCGCGGGACAACCCGTTCTTCTTTGCCTGGCGGCCTTCGTCCTATCCGAACGAAGTCGGCTTCGCCTGGCTGACCGATGATCCGATCCCGGTGAATGAGCAGCCGAACGGCATGATGCAGGTCGAGTTCAGGATGAACGGGATTCTGACGTGAGGGCGCTTACGTTCATCGAGATCGACGTGCCCAGTTTCGTCGAGACCTCGCCGGAGACGATCGAGACCTACCGCTTTGCAAAGTCCACGGATTATCTGGTCGACAGCGGCATCGAGGCCATTCCCTCGCTGGTCAGCGTCGATTACAGCCCGCAGCGCCTGTCGCTTGGCAAGGACCTGGGCTTGCGGGCCGAGCTTTCGATCACCTTCCATGATCATCCGCACATTCTCGGTGCGGAGGCCTTCAGTTCGGGGACCTTCTGGGGCAAGTGGCGGGGCCGCTACGGCCAGCGCCTGCGCGGGCGGGAATTGCGCTGGATCAGGGGCTTTCTGGGCGAAACCCTGGCGGGCATGGAAACCCGCACTTTCATCATCGATTCGACGGACGGGCCGCGCGCCGACGGCAGCTACACGATTATCGCCAAGGACATCCTCAAACTTGCCGATAATGACCGGGCGCAGGCCCCGGCGCCCTCGAGCGGCTTTCTGATTGCCGGGATTACCTCCACCGACACCACGGCGACACTCTCGCCGGCGGGCATCGGCGATGCAGAATATCCGGCCAGCGGCTATGTCAATATCGGCGGCGAGGAGATTGCGCAGTTTACCCGCTCCGGCGACGTGCTCGATTTCAGCAACGGCACCTCGCCACCGGCGCCGGACGGGCGCGGAGTGCTGGGCACCGATGCCGCCGCCCATGACGCCGAGGACAAGGTGCAGTTGGTCCTGCGCTATTCGGGGCAGGACCCGGGGGACATTATCGCCGACCTGCTGGAGACCTATGCGGGGGTGGATTCCGCCTATATCCCGCTTTCGTCGTGGAATTCGGAGACGGACAATTACCTGTCGCGGCTCTACACGGCCACCATCCCGGAGCCGACGGGCGTCCGCGACTTGATCTCGGAACTGATCGAGCAGGCGGGGCTGGCCATGTGGTGGGACGACATCGCCTCGCTGATCCGCCTGCAGGTGCTGCGCGCCATTCCGACGACGGCGGCGACGTTCAACGAGGACAATACGCTCGAGAAGTCGCTGCGCATCAGGGACCAGCCCGGCAAGCGCGTCAGCGAGGTCTGGGTCTATTACGGCCAGCGCAACCCGCTGGAGCCGCTGGACGAGGTGAAGAATTACCGCTCGCTCTATATCGATATCGACGGTGATGCGGAGACGGAATACGGCAGCGCCGCCATTCACAAGGTGTTCAGCCGCTGGATCCCGGCCTTCGGGCGCTCCAATGCCTCGACGCTGGCGAGCCTGATCCTGGCGCGCTTCGTCGACCCGCCGCGCAGGTTCAACTTCGCCACCTCGCGCCTGTCGCCCGCCACGCCCTCGCTGGGCGGCGGCTATCAGCTGGGCAGCCGGGTGTTTCAGCAGGCGGACGGCAGCGAGGTGACGGCGCCGATCCAGGTCACGCGGCTCGATCCGCAGCCGGATCGTTTCGACCTCGAGGCCGAGGAGATGCTCTACGACTCGGCCCTGCTGGCGAACGTCACCGACCGCACGATCATCATCGACAGTAATGTCAACAATTTCAATCTGCGCACGACGCACGATTCGCTGTATCCGGAGGTTACGGGCACCGAAAGCCCGGAAGTGACTCTGACCTGCATTGTCCAGCCCGGCGTGATCGTCGGTTCGGATGATGCGGACGACCCGGCCTTTGATGTCGGCAACTGGCCCATGGGCTTTACGCCGCTGATCATCGTTCAGGGGCGTATCGAGGGCGCGGGCGGGCGCGGCGGCGCGGGCACGGCGACCGGGACCGGCAGCGGCGAGGACGGCGGCACGGCGCTTTATACCCGCCACGCCGTGAACGTGAACGACACGGAAGGCGAGATCTGGGGCGGCGGCGGCGGCGGCGCGGGCGGTGCCAACGCCTTCGGCTCCGACAGTGCCGACGGCGGCGGCGGCGGCGCCGGGCAGGTGCCCGGGGCGGGCGGCCCCGGTATCGGCAGCGGGGTGGCGGGCGATCCCGGCACCACGGAGGCCGGCGGCGACGGCGGCTTCGAGGCCGGCGGTCTGGAACTGCCGGCCGGGGACGGCGGCGATCCCGGCGAGGCGGGAACCGAGGACGCGGCGGACCCGTCGTTCAACAGCCCCGGCGCGGCCGGAAATGCCGTTGACGGCGTTTCCTTCGTCACCTTCACCGGCAGCCCGGAAGGCGACCGGCGCGGGGGCGAGGTGAACTGATCAGAGGTCAGAGGCCAGAGGTCAGAGGGCAGAGGTCAGAGGTCA
>JABAOG010000596.1_pt2 | contig 17883 bp, 17 predicted proteins | sample 7062131 | NCBI WGS metagenome assembly JABAOG01 (sample SAMN14538629, study PRJNA623070) | marine sediment metagenome | biome: marine biome [ENVO:00000428]; feature: marine pelagic biome [ENVO:01000023]; material: deep marine sediment [ENVO:00002113] | place: India: Arabian Sea | collected...
GGCTCAAACAGCCGACTTACTCATCGAAAACGCCCGCGTGATTACCATGAATGAAGGTCATCCAGAGGCCGAAGCAGTCGCCATTCGCGGCAATCGCATTGTCTTTGTTGAGGATAATCTCGAAGCCAACAACTGGCAAGCTCGGCGCGTGATTGATGCAAACGGCCGTACCCTCATCCCCGGCATAACCGACTGCCACTTTCATCTCTGGTCGGGGGCCATTCAATTGGCCGACATGCAGTTGGACGGAATTCAAAATCTCAACCAACTGGGGCAAGCCGTCCGGGCCTTCGTCGCCCAAGCCAATCCCAACCGGGAATGGCTAATTGGATACCAGCTAATTTATTTCAACCCCGGCCTGACCCGCCACGATTTGGACGTGATGGAAGCGGAACGGCCGTTAGTCCTCTTTGCCTACGATATGCACACTGCCTGGGCCAATACCAGGGCTTTGGAACTGGGCGGCATCTTACACGGCGGTCCGGCCGGCCCCGCCGGCCAAATCGTTATAGCTGATGACGGTTCGGCAACCGGAGAACTTCGCGAATCCGGTGCATACAATCACCTCTCCAAATTGTTCCCCAAATTAACGGCCGTCGAAGAACGCGCCTTATTACATCGAGGCTTAAAAGAAACGGCCGCCCTGGGCATCACCAGCGTCCACAATATGGACGGCGACCTGGAGCAAATAGCCCGCTATGCCGCCTTAGAGGACTTGGGCGAGATGAGCCTGCGGATTTACATGCCCTACAGCGTCACTCCTGAAACAACCGCAGCTCAGCTGGCCGACGCCGTCGCCATGCGTGACGACTTCCAGAGCGACATCGTCCGGGGCGGGGCCGTCAAATTTTTCATGGACGGCGTCATCGAATCCTACACCGCCCTGCTTTTCGACGACTACACCGGCCAGCCCGGCAACACCGGCGATGCCCTCTACTCCGCAGAACATTTTAACCGCATGGCTGCCACGGCCGACAGCCTGGGCTTGCAAATCTTCGTCCATGCCATCGGCGACGCGGCCGTCAACCGCGCCCTCAATGGTTTCGAGGCAGCCCAGCGGATAAACGGCAAACTGTCTCAAAGGCCCGACAGCCGCCACCGTCTCGAGCATATTGAACTCATCGCGCCGCAAGACATTCCCCGGCTGGCGCAGTTAGGTGTCATCGCTTCCATGCAGCCCCTCCATGCCCCCGACGTCCCGGACGGCAGCGACATCTGGCCCAGCCGGGTCGGTCCGGAACGCTGGCCGCTCAGCTTCGCCTGGCACACAATACGACAGGCTGGGGCGCGTCTCGTCTTTGGCAGCGACTGGCCGGTTGTCACCCAAAATCCATACCAGGCCATGGCCCACGCCTTGCAGCGCCAGCCCTGGCTCNNCGCCAGAGCCTGATGGACATTCTGGCCGCTTACACCCACGACGCCGCCTACGCTGAATTCCAGGAACATCAAAAGGGGCAAATAAAACCTGGCTACCTGGCCGATATGGTCTTGCTCTCTGACAATTTATTGGATTTAACGGCCGAAGAAATTGGCGAAGTGCGGCCGTTGTTGACTATTTGCGACGGTCGTATTGTGTATGAGGTTTGAACATAATCGTGTAGAAATCGGCCCAATTTTCTACTGGAGACCCTCACTTGAAAATCATCAAAGAATTTCCCCACTCCTTTACCATCCTGGAAAACGTCTGGATTCCCCTTGCTGATGGGGCGCGGCTGGCGGCCCGCATCTGGCTGCCCGATTCGGCCGAAACCAGCCCCCTGCCCGCCCTGCTGGAATACCTCCCCTATCGCAAAAGCGATTTCACCTCCCGCCGGGACAACAAGCGCAACGGCTACCTGGCCGGACATGGCTACGTCGTCGTCCGGGTAGACATGCGTGGCAGCGGCGACTCCGACGGCATCCTCTATGACGAATATCTGCGACAGGAACAGGATGACGCCCTGGAGGTCATCGAATGGCTGGCCCGGCAGCCCTGGTGCGATGGCAATGTCGGCATGCACGGTATCTCCTGGGGCGGGTTCAACAGCTTGCAGGTTGCCGCCCGCAAACCGCCCCATCTCAAGGCCATCATCGCCATCGGGGCGACCGACGACCGCTACCACGACGATGTTCATTATATGGGCGGCTGCCTGCTGACTTCCCAAATGCTGCCCTGGGCTTCGCTCATGTTCGCCTACAACCCGTCGCCGCCCGACCCCCGCTGGGTGGGCGACAAATGGCGGGCGATGTGGCTGGAACGGCTGGAGCAGGCGCCCCCCTTTGTAGAAACCTGGCTGGAACACCAGACCAAAGACGCCTACTGGAAACACGGCTCCGTCAGCGAATCCTATGAAGACATTGAAGTGCCCGTCTATATGGTCGGCGGTTGGGCCGACAGCTACAACAACTCCATTCCCCGCCTGATGGCCGGATTGACCGGGCCACGCAAAGGGCTGATTGGCCCCTGGTCCCACGCCTTCCCTGAACTATGCGACACCCCCGGCCCGCCCATCGGCTTTCTGCAGGAGAGTCTGCGCTGGTGGGACCACTGGCTCAAGGGCATCGACACCGGCATCATGGACGAGCCGATGCTGCGCTGCTGGCTGCAAGATGCGGTCTATCCGGCCGTTTCCTACGCCGAACGACCCGGCCGCTGGATTGCCGAACCGTCCTGGCCTTCTCCCTACGTTCGGGACAACATCTATTATTTGAATGAAGGAACCCTTGATTCGCTGCCGGGCGAAACGGCCGCATTGACCCTCACCGGTCTAACCCATCACGGCCTGGAAAGCGGCGGTTGGGGTGGTCATGGATCCCCCGGCGACTTTGCCGGCGACCAACGCGGAGCCGACGGCGAATGCCTGACTTTCACCAGCCGGCCCTTACCGGAAGCGGTGAACCTGTTAGGCCGCCCGGAATTGCGCCTGACCTTGAAAGTAGACCAGCCTTTAGCCCTGGTCGCGGTCCGGTTGTGTGATGTCGCCCCGGACGGCCGTTCCACCCTGGTCACCTGGGGGCTGCTCAACCTCACCCACCGCCAGAGCCATGAAGAACCGGTCCCACTCGTTCCCGGCCAGACCTACACCGTCACCGTTCCTTTGAATCTAATGGCCTACCGTATCCCCGCCGGACACCGCTGGCGGGTGGGCGTCTCGCCGACTTACATGCGCCATGCCTGGCCTTCACCGAGGCCGGTAACATTAACTTTACTGGCCGGGGAGGGATGTTGGTTAACGCTACCGGAACGGCCGTTCCAACCCACCGACGACCAATTGCCCGCCTTTCTCCCGGCCGAAATCTCGCCGCCGGAACCGATTAAGGCGCTTCGCCCCGAACAACGCCGCCAGACGATTGAACGTGATATAATCAACAGCACAACGACTTTCATTGATTTCCAGGATTCCGGCCGTATCCGTTACACCAACCATGACCTGGAACTGGACGACATCAGCACCCGGACACTCTCCGTGCGCGATAATGAACCGCTGTCAATGAAACAAACCGTCACCTACCGGCTGGAATACAAACGGGAAGATTGGCAGGTGGTGATGGAGACGGAGAGTGAGTTAACGGCCGATGCGACCCATTTTTATCTCACCAATACCCTGATTGCCTATGAAGGTCAGACTCAGATTTTTAACAAGCGCCGGACCAAACAGATTGCCCGGAACGGGGTGTAAAAAATGACAATTCCGGCGCCTCTAAAATTATATCAAACGGCCGTCCAGCCCGATTGGCTCGATTACAACAACCATATGACCGAAGGTTATTATGGCTATGTGTTTGGTTGCGCCAGTGACGCCTTTATCGATTACGCCCGGCTCGACGCCGGTTACAGGGCCAAAAGCAACTGTACTATTTACACGGTGGAAACCCATATTTGCTTCTTACGAGAACTACCGGCCAACGCGCCATTAAGCTTTACCACCCAACTCCTCGGTTATGATGAGAAGCGGCTCCATGTGTTCCACCAGATGTTCCATACCCGGGCCAATTACCTGGCGGCGACCTTTGAAACAATGATGCTCCATGTCAACCAGGAAATCGGCCGTGTCACCCCAATGCCCATTGAAATTCAAGCGTGGCTGGCTGAGATTGCAGCTGCCCATTCAACGTTACCGCTCCCGGAGCAAGTCGGCCGTTCAATTAAGTTATCACCACCCAATAGAGGCTAAAATCGATGGATATTTCGGAAGATTTGCTGAATTTGTTAAATAAGGCGCCTTTGTTCGCCGGGGCGGGGGGGATAGAACGCGGGGCGGCGCTGCTTGCTGCCCAGGAATGTAAACGGGAAAAAGGAGAATTCTTTTTTCACCAGGGGGAGGAGGCTGTCGCGTTTTATGTGGTCATTGAGGGGCGGGTGCGGTTGACCCAACTAACGCCGGAGGGTCACCAGGTGATTATTCGTTTTTTGGGGCCGGGAGAGGGAATGGGGCTTATCGTGGTGCTGAGCAATACCGTTTATCCACTTTCGGCCGAAGTGGTCGCTGATTGTACCGCTTTGAGATGGGATAAGGCGGCGACGATTCAGTTGATGGAGGATTTTCCACGGCTGGCGTTGAATGGGCTGCGGTTGGTAGGCGGCCGTTTTCAAGAATTGCAAAATCGTTACCGGGAGCTGGCGACCGAACGGGTGGAGCGGCGGGTGGCGCGGGCGCTGCTGCGGCTGGCCCGCCAGACGGGCCGGCGAACCGAGAAAGGCGTCTTGATTGACCTGCCGCTTTCCCGCCAGGATTTGGGGGAAATGACCGGAACAACCCTGTACACCGTCAGCCGGATTCTGTCCAATTGGGAGCAGCAAGATTTGATTGATACGGGCCGGGAGCAGGTTACCATCGTTAATCCGCATGGATTAGTGGTCATTGCCGAAGATTTACCTGAGAAAGAAATAAGGTAAGCGTTTATTATTCCTCTGTTTGCGCTGGCGCAAAGACGGGAGCCATTCTTTCTTTTACACTTCCGACAAAGTTAGCCTTGGGCTAATTGCATTATTGATCCTTAAATTTCATGGCAGCCAATTAAAATGGGTGGGGAAATAAAGCACCCGCCAACATTTTGATTGATGCAGGAGGAAAAAGAAAGAAATGGATAGTAACGGTTTTCGAAGATATATGCCGTACGCTGTCATTGGTGTCATAGTTTTGGCAGTGCTGGCAGTTGTTATTTTTATTATTCAGCCGGGGGGAGATGATGATGTGGAGGAAGCGGCGCCGGCGGCAACAACAGCGCCCTCAGCTTTGTCCGGAGATGCGGCCGATATTGCCCAGGCCCGCGGCTTGACTCCCGATGACATTACGGCCGCCCTTAAAACCTATGTTCCAACCGGCACCCACGATGAATACATCATGTTCGCTTCCGGTGGTCATGCGGGCCAAATGTTCGTCATCGGGATGCCTTCCATGCGCTTACTGAAAACCATCGCCGTCTTTACGCCGGAACCCTGGCAAGGCTATGGCTATGGCGCGGAAGCAACCATGGATGTATTGGCCCAAGGCAATGTCGGCGACAACGAATTGACCTGGGGTGACACCCATCATCCAGCCCTCAGTGAAACGGGTGGAGATTATGACGGTCAGTTCGTTTTCATCAACGACAAAGCCAACGCCCGGGTTGCTGTAATTGATTTGAAGGACTTTGAAACCAAGCAAATTATCAAGAACCCCATTGCCGTCAGCGACCACGGTGGCACCATGGTCACGCCGGACACTGACTGGGTCATTGAAGGCGGCCAGTATGCTGCCCCATTGGGTTGGGAATATTCTAGTATAGAAAACTATGCCGAGGATTACCGGGGCATGGTGACGTTCTGGAAATTCGACCGGGACGCCGGCCGTTTGCAGGCAGACAGCTCTTTTGCTATGGAAATGCCGCCCTACTGGCAAGACCTGTGCGACGCGGGCAAATTGGTCAGCGATGGCTGGGTTTTCTGCAACTCCTTTAACACGGAGATGGCGACCGGCGGCATCGAAGATGGTGCACCGCCATTCGAGGCCGGAGCATCACAGGCGGATATGGACTTGATGCACGTTATCAACCTGGATAAAGCGGCCGAAGTCGCGGCCGGCGGCGCCACAGTCGATGTCAATGGCTTCCCGGTTATCCCCTTACAAACCGCCATTGATGAAGGCTTGCTCTATTTCATACCGGAACCGAAAAGCCCGCACGGCGTTGACATTTCACCCGGGGGCGAGTATATGGTCGTCTCCGGCAAGCTTGACCCTCACGTAACCATTTACAGCTTTGAGAAGATACAGCAAGCGATTGNNCCCAGTTCGACAACAAGGGCTATGCTTATACCAGCCTCTTCCTGGACAGCGCCGTTGCCCGCTGGAGCCTGGGCGGCCCCTATGCCGAGTTGAATGAGGACCCGGAATGGTCACTCGTCTCCAAAATTAATGTTCATTACAATGTCGGCCACATCGCTACGGCCGAAGGGGACACCGTCAGTCCGGACGGTAACTACCTGGTCTCGCTCAACAAATGGGCCGTGGACCGGTTCCAGAATGTCGGCCCGCTGCTGCCTCAAAACTTCCAGTTGATTGATATTCTTTCACCGGGTGACAATATGCAGCTTCTCTATGATATGCCTATCGGCGTCGGTGAACCGCACTACGCCCAGATTATCAAAGCCGATAAGCTTGACCCCTGGGAAGTGTATCCTGAGGTGGGTTGGGACCCACACACCCAATCGCTCCACCCTGACGCGACCCAGCCTGGTGAAGAACGGATTGAACGGGATGGCAATACCGTCGAAATCTGGATGACGGCCGTTCGCAGCCACTTCACTCCGGAACACGTCCAGATTCAACAGGGCGACCACGTTATCTGGCATATCACTAACGTTGAGCGAGCCTATGACGCCACCCACGGCTTCACGATTCCGATCTATAATATCAATCTAAGCATCGAACCGGGTGAGACGGTAACATTTGAATTTGATGCCACCGAGGATGGGGTCTTCTCATACTACTGCACCGAATTCTGCTCCGCCCTGCACCTCGAGATGCAGGGTTATCTGTTTATTGAACCGTAAAGTGTGACATGGAAGACGAATAAAGAGTTAAAGTAATTTGGTAATTGGGTAATTGGTAATTAAGTCATTGGCCGGAACCGGCTACCAAATACCCAATTACCAATCACAAATCACCAATCACTATTGAAGGCAATAAAATGATGAGTAAAAGATGGCAAAACATTATTGGACCACGAGCGCCGGAGGCAGCGAAGGAAAGTATGAACCTGGATTATCTGCTCCCGACTGTGTTCCTGGGCCTGGCTGCTTTTTGCCTGCTAATATCAATATTCCAACCTTATTGGCGAATGACCCTGCTGGCCCCCCAATATCCGGGCGGGCTGGAAGTCCAGGCCTATGTAAACCGGTTGGAGGGGGATGTGGCCGAGATTGATGGGTTGAATCATTACATCGGCATGCGGCCTTTGGGCGAAGCAGCCCAATTAGAACGCTCTTTGAGCTTTTTCATTATCACTGTCACCGCTTTGCTGGTGGTATCGGCGATATTTATTCACACCAAGTGGGCGGCGCTCCTGGCGCTACCGGCGTTGTTGTTCCCGGCCATATTTCTGGGAGATATGTATTTCTGGCTCCGGAATTTTGGCCTGAACCTTGACCCGACGGCCGCATTGAGCGGGGCTATCGAGCCGTTTGTGCCGCCGGTGCTGGGTGAGGGGTTGGTTGGGCAGTTCAAGACGATTGCGTCGCCCGACAGCGGCCTTTACCTGGCATTCTTCGCCTCCTTCCTGATTCTGGTCGGCCTCTACTTCCATCGCCGGGCCTATAAGCCGCTGGTAGACGAGATGGAAAATAATAAATAACGAAAAATGAACGGTGAATGGTTGATTGTGAAGTGACTTCACTATTCATTATCTTCAGTTCATTATTAAATTGGAATTCGAGATGAGACATTGGAGAAAAACGCAACTGCCCCTATTCCTACTCCTGCTATGTTTGTTGGTGGGCATTGTTCCGGCAAGCGCCCAGGAATCAGGACTGCAAGACGGCCGTATCGTGGGGCCAGGCGGCGAATACAACAGCCTGACGGCCGCATTGGCCGGGGCCGAACCAGGAGAAACACTCCAGGTCTACGGCGGCGCTTATGAGGGGCCGTTGACGATTGACCAACCGGTCACACTAATTGGCCATGATTGGCCGGTGATAGACGGCCGAAATCAAGGCAATGTCATCCATATTACCGCTCCCGATGTCACTATCCAGGGATTTGTAGTGGCCAACAGTGGCGATTCTTTAAACGATGAGAATTCCGGCATAGCGGTAGACGCTCCGAATGCAACCCTGGAAAACAACCGCCTGGAAGAAACATTGTTCGGCATCTATCTGAAAAAAGCCAGCAACAGCGTCGTGAGGGGCAACGTTATCAACAGCATGGATTTGCCCGTTCCCCGGCGGGGCGACGCGATTCGGTCCTGGTACAGCCACCATGTCATTGTCGAAAACAACGTCGTAACAAAGGGGCGGGATGTCGTTCTCTGGTATTCAGAAGATTTGATTGTCAGAGGCAATGAGGTGCGAGACGGCCGTTACGGCCTCCACTTCATGTACTGTGATGACGCCTTGATTGAACAGAATTTGCTGCTCAATAACTCGGTCGGCACCTTTATGATGTACAGCCGCCGGCTGCACATGGTCGAGAATACGGTGGCCAACAATCGCGGCCCAAGCGGTTACGGCATTGGTCTCAAAGATATGGACGATGCCGTTATTGAAAACAACCTCTTTCTCGATAACCGGATTGGGGCTTACGTGGATAATTCGCCCAGAGAGGTGGACAGCACCGGCATTTTTGAGGGCAACGTTTTCGCCTACAACGATATCGGGGTCGAGATGCTGCCCTCGGTCCGCCACAATGAATTTAGCAACAACAGCTTTGTCGATAACGGCGAACAGGTCGGAATTGCCGGGGGCGGGGGCGGCCGTCTTCAAGATAATGAGTGGACGGTGGCCGGGCAGGGCAATTACTGGAGCGATTACGCCGGGTATGACGGCGGCAACGACGGCCAGGGAGATATTCCCTACCGCTCAGAGAAGTTATTTGAAAATTTGATGGACCAGAACAGCAGCCTGCGTCTGTTTCTGTACAGTCCTATCCAACAGGCGGTCGATTTTGCGGCCCGGGCTGTGCCGTTCGTGCGCCCCCAGCCAAAGCTGGTGGATGAGGCGCCTTTGATGGACCCGGTGGTTCCGGTGGGACTGCCGGTGGTCGAGAGGGCGGGCGGCATTTCATTGTGGGCGGCCTCGGCCGTGTTACTGCTGGTTGCGGCGCTGGTCTGGCAGCTCGATTTACAATTTGGCCGGAAAAAGAGCGGCGGCAAAGGGAAGGGTGAAACGGCCGAAACGAAAACCCAACCCGGAAAAGGATTACAAATGGTACAAGTAGAAAATCTTAGCAAGCAGTTCGGCAAAGTTCGCGCCCTGGACAACCTCACTTTTGAGATTGAAGCGGGGGAGGCGGTGGCCTTGTGGGGCCCGAACGGGGCCGGTAAGACGACGGCGCTGCGCTGCCTGTTGGGCGTTATCCCCTATGAAGGTCAGGTCAAGCTGGGTGAGTTTCATTCGACCTGGCAGGGTAAGGCAGTGCGGCGGCTGTTGGGCTTTGTGCCCCAGGAGATTAATTTCCACGACGATATGACCGTTCAGGAGACGATGCACTTTTACGCCCGGCTGAAGAAAACGGCCGTCAACCAACCCCACACCGAAGCCTTCCTGGAAAAATTAGGGCTGAACGTTTACCTGGAGAAGCAGGTTGGCGAACTGTCGGGCGGGATGAAGCAGCGGCTGGCGCTGGCAATCGCCCTGCTGGCCGACCCGCCGGTATTGGTGCTCGACGAGCCGACGGCTAACCTGGATGTCCGGGCGCGGGAACAGTTTTTGTCTTTGCTGGCGGAATTGAAAACGGCCGGCAAGACGCTCATCTTTTCCTCCCACCGCCCGGACGAGGTTTCGACGCTGGCGGACCGGGTATTGGTTTTAGAAAACGGCCGTCTGGTGGCCGACTGCCCGCCGAATCAGATGGGGAAGTATCTCGGCGATTGGGCGATGCTCAAGCTGTATTTGTCGGGCGAACAGTATATCGGTCCGGCGATGGAGATGTTGGACGGTCATGGCTACCAGGTGCAGCGGAATGGGACCGGCGTCTGGGTCCGTGTTGTGCCGTTGGAGAAGGCGCGGCCGATTTCGCTGCTGGCCGAGGCCGGGATTCCGGTAAATGATTTTCAGTTGGATGTGAATACGTAGGAAAGAACCAACCTCCAGGAGGTTGCGAACCTCCGGGAGGATTACCAACACAGGTATCGAATGATGATTGATTTTAGAAATATTTTAATTTTGACCCAGAAGGAGCTGCGGGACGCGCGGCGGAACCGGTGGTTTTTGCTTTACACGATTGCGTTCGCGGGGCTGGCGCTGGCGCTGGCCTGGCTGGCCCTTTCGGGGGTCGGCACGTATGGTCTGGCGGGATTCGGCCGAACAGGGGCCAGTCTCATCAACCTGGTGCTGTTGATTGTGCCGCTGATGGGACTGACGCTGGGTGCTCTGAGCCTGGCCGGGGAACGGGAGCGGGGCACGCTCCTCTACCTGATGACCCAGCCGGTGGCGCAGATTGAATTATTGTTGGGTAAGTTTTTTGGGCTGGCGCTGGCCGTCCTGGTGACGCTGGTGCTGGGCTTTGGATTGAGCGGCCTGCTTATTGCCTGGCGGGGCGGTCTGACCCAGGCGGGTGAATACCTGTCGTTGGTTTTGCTGGCCTTTGTTTTGGCTTTGGTCAGCCTGAGCCTGGGTTTTTTGATTTCGGCCGCGACCCGCAAGAGCGCGACGGCCGTCGGCATTGCCCTCTTTTTGTGGCTGGTGCTGGTTTTCTTTGGAGATTTGGGGTTGATGGGAACGGCCGTTGTGATGCAGTTGGAAATTGACCAGCTTTTCACCCTGGCGCTGTTGAACCCGCTCCAAATTTTCAAGATGGCCTCCATTTTAGCCATTCGAAGCAACCTGGAGGTGTTGGGGCCGGCCGGTATTTATGCCGTCCGCACCTATGGCTCCGGTTTGATGGCGGTCCTGCTTGTCATCCTGGCGGCCTGGATTATTCTGCCCATGTCTTCCACTTACCTGGTCTTTAGAAGGCGAGNNCAGATTTACCAGCTTACTGTTGTTTGTTTTATTGTTAGCGGCTTGCGGCAGCAGCCCGGACCTGGATACGCCGCCGGAGATTCGTTACGGTGAAGATAGCTGCGACCTATGCCAGATGATCATTAACGAGGCCCGCTTTGCGGCCGCTTATGTAACTGAGAATGGAGATGTGCGCCGGTTTGACGATATCGGCGGCATGTTTATCTATACCCAGGAGACGCCGGAAGATGTAGCTGTATATTGGGTTCACGATTATGAAACGGAGGAATGGATAAAAGGAAAGGAAGCCCAATACGTGGCGGCAGCCGGCTTGCGCACGCCGATGGGATTTGATATTGTCGCCTTTGCAACCGAAGAACAGGCAGAGAGCCTGGCGGCCGAGATGGACGGCACAGTCCATACCTTTGATTCGCTTATGGCTCTGACAACTGCCGGCGATATCGGGATGACTCGTGAACATGACGAGTAAATTATTGTCAACCTATCAAGAAGGAGAGATTCATGCGTAAACAATTTTTGTTGTTGTTACTATTCCTGGCCATTGGAATGATTTTAATTGGTTGTGGCGGGGATAATGGTTCGGATTCGGAACCGGTCGAGGAGAATTCGGCCGAAGAACCGGCCGAATCTGGAGAAGAAGTGATGGTTGGGGACGCCGAGGCCGGGAAGACCCATTATGATTCGGTCTGTATTGCCTGTCATGGGCCGGACGCAACGGGCGTTGAGAACCTGGGCAAGGACCTGACAACCAGTGAATTTGTGCAGGGCTTGTCCGACCAGGAGCTGGTTGATTTCATCAAGATGGGCCGTTCTGTCGGCGACCCGGCCAATACGACCGGGGTGGATATGCCGCCCAAGGGAGGCAATCCGGCTCTGACGGACCAGGACCTCTTTGATATTGTGGCTTATTTACGGACGTTAGAGAAATAGTGACCCGGGGGGAGCCTGAATGATGGCGCCGGGTAAGGACAGGGTTTTAAGGTGGAAAAGATTGCCGCTGATATGACTGTTGAATATATTCTGGAGAATTGGCCGGAAACAGCGCCGGTTTTTAACCAGGAATTGAAGACGGCCTGTGTCGGTTGCCCCATCGCGCCCTTTGATACACTGGAAGATGTAGCCCGGATATATGAATTTGACCTGGACTATGTCCTGTCGTTGATACGGAATGCGGCCGAAAAGACGGACGAAGCGTCTTCAGGCTAATTTCTCACATCCTCCGGAAGGTTTAGCCGGCGTGTTTCACTCTGAGAGAAGCCTCCTGGAGGGTTGATACTTTTTATGCCTACCCTGACCCGTTGGTTCCTAAAAACCTCGTTGCTGTATCTGGTGGCGGCGCTGGTTGTGGGCCTGCTGCTGGCGGCAGGCTCGGCCTCGATTTTCCCCGCCATACCGGCCGGGATCGGGCCGTTGTATTTTCATCTGTTTATGGTGGGGTGGGTGGCACAGCTTATTTTTGGGGTGGTTTTCTGGTTGTTTCCCAAATATAGTAAGGAACGGCCGCGGGGCTATGAATGGCTGGGGTGGGCGACGTATGTCTTGATTAATGCCGGCCTGCTGCTGCGGGTGGTTGGGGAGCCGGCTAATGCGGCCGATCCGCGGGAGATTTGGGGCTGGCTTTTGGCGGTTTCGGCCGTTTTACAATGGCTGGCGGGGCTGGCCTTCGTTATCAACACCTGGCCCCGGGTCCATGGCGGACCCCGGCGGCGGAACCGGAAGACGTGAAATGCCTCGTCTGAGCCAATATTTTATCAAGCTGGCCCTGCTGCACCTGGTTTTGGGCTTTACCTTTGGGGCCTTAATGCTGGCTAACAAGGGGCTGCCCATTCATCCGGGGCTGTGGCGTCTGCTGCCGCTGCATATCGAAGTGCTTTTGTTAGGCTGGACCATGCAGCTGGCTTTGGGGGTGGCTTTTTGGATTTTGCCCCGGTTTTTAGCCGATCAGCCAAGAGGCAATGAGACGGGAGCCTGGTTGGCTTTGATTTTGCTGAATGGGGGCTTGTGGTTATACAGCCTGGGGGTATTCTTTTCGGCTCCGAAGCTGTTACTGTTTTTGGGCAGAACGGCCGAAGTGGGGGCAGTTGCGGCTTTTGTCTGGCATATCTGGCCGCGGATTATTTCTAGAATTTAGATTCATACATCTGATTTGTACCCATTTTAAACTATAGATTATCATATTGTTATCCAACCTGAGATTGGTGCCGATTGATTTCGGATTTTTTCAACAAGGAAGGCTAAACAATGGCAACAGAAAGACCCAATATCCTATTTATTATGGCTGATCAGTTAACGGCCCCGGCGCTACCTTTTTACGGACATGCGATTGTAAAGACCCCCCATCTATCTGATTTGGCCGACAATGGTATTGTCTTTGAAAATGCTTACTGCAACAGCCCGCTATGCGCGCCGTCGCGGTTTTCTATGATGTCTGGACAACTGCCATCCCGGATTGGGGCGTATGATAATGCCGCATTTTTTTCGGCCGAAATTCCAACCCTGGCCCACTACCTCCGCGACCTGGACTATTACACCTGCCTCGTTGGCAAGATGCATTTTGTGGGGCCGGACCAGCTGCATGGCTTTGAAGAGCGGCTAACGACCGATATTTACCCCTCGGATTTCGGTTGGACGCCGGACTGGGAAAATTTTGCGGTACGGCCGTCCTGGTACCATAACATGTTGAGCGTCGTTCAGGCGGGGGTGTGCCAGTCGAGCAACCAGCTGGATTTCGATGAGGAGGTGGCCTTTAAGGCGGCGCGCAAGCTTCATGACCTGGCCCGCGGCAGACATAGACGGCCGTTCATGCTCCTGGTCTCTTTTACCCATCCCCACGACCCATTCACGATTACGCCGGAGTATTGGAACCGCTATGACCACGCTGACATCGATATGCCGCAGGTGCCGGTCATACCTTATGATGAATTGGACCCCCACAGCCGGCGTCTCCACCATGTGTGCAATATGAAGCAGTACCAACAAACTGACGAGCGGGTTCGGAATGCGCGCCACGCCTATTATGGCATGATCAGTTATATTGATGACAAGGTGGGCCAACTGGTAAAGACGCTGGAGGCGACCGGCCAGAAGGACAATACCATCATTATTTTTGTCTCGGACCACGGCGAGATGCTGGGGGAGCGGGGCATGTGGTATAAGATGTCGTTTTTTGAAGGCTCGGCCCGGGTGCCGGTGGTGTTTTACGCGCCGGAAAGATTTCAACCGGGGCGGGTTAAAGCGCCTGTCTCCCTGGTTGATTTGCTGCCGACCCTGGTGGAAATTGGGAATGATGGTCAGGCGGTTGACTATGTTGACAGGTTGGATGGGAACAGCCTGCTGCCGATGATAACTGGTGGGGAGAAGGCCTCTGCCGCGCCGGTACTGGGGGAAATGTTGGGAGAGGGGGCTGTCGCGCCGATTTTTATGGTTCGAAACGGCCGTTACAAATATATATACAGCAGTCCTGACCCCGAACAACTGTACGATGTCGAGGCCGACCCCAATGAATTGAATAACCTGGTTGGACAAGATGCTTATGAGGCGATACGCCAGGCATTTCACAACGAAATGATGGCCCGCTGGAACCCGGCTGACGTCCATCGAGAAGTGCTTGAAAGCCAGCGACGGCGACAGTTTTTAGACAGGGCTTTACGAGGCGGGCAATTTAAGCCCTGGGACTTTCAACCTCATCAGGACGCCTCACAGCAGTATATGCGCAATCATTTAGACTTGAACGTCTTGGAAAAAAGTTCTCGTTTTCCATCACCGGATGTCCCACCGCCGGATGGGTCGGGCAATTGATTTTGACAGGTTGCACGATATCTTTACCTGCGCCTTTCCACAGTCACCCAGAAGTGGAACTAAATTGGTTGATATATTTGTAATATATTAGATATAAGTTTACAATGTAATCATTCATTGCCGGAATTTATCCCACTAAGCGCCCAGACTTTTGTTTTTTTTGCACACGCTAAACCTGGGTTGAAAGATACCGAAAAACAAAAGTCTATTCCTCAGAGGCGCCAGGCACTTACAAACGCCTATGATATTTGAGTTATCTCTGACAAAGTGCCTGGCGCCTGAATAGTTACTTTTACTTACCTTTGCTGATTTCACAGGCCGTTAGTTTAGTCATCTAATTGAGGAGGAATATGACTACGACAGTTTTTGTAATGATTGACGGCTTACGCCCGGACGCATTGTCAGAAGTCAGCTGCCCAAACATTCAAAGTATTAGACAACGCGGTTCCTATACCCTGCGGGCTTCCTCGGTTAATCCCAGTATTACCCTGCCCTGCCATTTATCCATCTTCTATAGTGTGCCGCCGGCCAGGCATGGCATCACCACCAATAACTGGCAGCCCATGGCACGGCCGTTACCCGGATTGATAGAACAGGCCAGCGCCGCCAACAAAAATACCGCCTTTTTCCACAACTGGGAGCCGCTCCGCAACCTCAATTCGCCGGGCAGTCTAAACTTCTCCTATTTCCGCGACAACGTCTATACCGATTTGGAACGGGGCGATTATGTCATCGCCACCGAAGCGGCCCGCTACATTGAAAGCGACCGGCCCGACTTTGCATTTGTTTATTTTGGTACGGTTGACACCGTCGGCCATATTGCCGGCTGGATGTCGGCCGAATACCTTCAACAGGCCGAACGGGCTGACAAAGCCTTAGGCGTTGTGTTGAACAGCTTGCCAGAAGATCACACCATTCTTTTGCACAGCGATCATGGCGGGCATGAGCGCTCCCATGGCACAGAGATGCCGGAGGATATGACAATTCCCTGGATGGTTGCCGGGCCGGGAATCCGTTCCGGATATGAAATTCAAGGGCCGGTCAGCTTACTCGATACGGCGCCAACCCTGGCTGCCATTCTCGGGGTGAACCCCCACAGAGATTGGGAAGGCAATTGCGTAAATGAACTATTTGAGTAGCATGCGATATTTTGGTGGAGGTGACTTATTGGAAAATTGCTAAATAAATGTTGCTAATGAAAAGTCAATCAGTAACCGTTCGGTCCCTCTAAAGACTTTTGCTTTTTGAGTATCTATTAACCCAAGTCTTTGGAGTGCAAAAAACAAAAGTCTGAACGCTTACGCCAATTCATTTACAAAGTGAGGAGAAATACATGAAACGCAAGTTACATTTAACAACCCTGTTTTTGATTTTATCAATTCTGGTCGTTGCCTGCTCGTCAGAGTCAACGCCGGTTGAGGTGACCCGCATTGTCACTGAAACGAACACGGAACAGGTTGAAGTAACCAGGGTGGTCGAGGGGGAAGTTATCACCGAACAGATAGAGGTTACGCGGGTGGTTGAGGTGGACGCCCCGGCCGCGCCGGAAGGCGAACTGATTGTAGCCCTCTCAACGCTGCCGAATTCCATTTACACCCCAAATGCGGCCGAACGGAATGCCAGTAATGTCGCCCAACAGATGTTTGAGGGGTTGACCTGGATAGACGAAGATAATAATGTCGTCGGCGCCCTGGCGGAAAGTTGGGATATTTCTGAGGATGGCACCGAGTATACTTTCTATCTCAGAGAAGGGGTGAAATTCCACAATGGGGCTGACTTTACGGCCGAAGACGTGCTAACCAGTTGGGAGGCCGGTAAAGACCCGGCGAATGCCTATGCTTATATTCACGAACGTGCCGAATCCGTGGAAGTCATTGACACCTATACCGTTAAAATTACGACCCCGGAACCGGACCCCCTCTTTTTAGTCATTCCCGCCCGGGATTGGGCCATGATTCCGACTGAATACTTTAATGAAGTTGGTTTAGCGGGCATAGAAGAGAATCCTGTCGGAACCGGACCGTTCAAGTTTGTGGAGTGGGTTAAAGGCGAACGGGTTGTTCTGGAAGCCTTTGAAGATTACTGGGACGCAGGCTTTCCAAAAGTTGCCAGTGTGACCTTCCGGCCGATTCCCGAATCATCCACCCGGCTGGCGGCCATTCAAACCGGTGAAATTCATATCGCCAACCGTCTGAGTTCCGAAGAAGCCCAAAGTTTACTGGGGGTGGAAAATGTTCAGGTTGTCCGTTACCCGGTCGATCGGGTCTTTTATATTGCCTTTAACAACCTGACCTCCGGTATTGGCCAGCCGACTGAAGATGTGTTGGTTAGGCAGGCGATGAATTACGCTGTTGACCGGCAGGCGATTATCGACGCTTTGTTCGACGGCTTTGCCGATCTGTCAACCGGGTTTATGACACCGGAGAACCTGGGCTATAACGACGCGATAGAGCCATATCCTTATGATCCCGATCAGGCTCGCGCTCTACTGGAAGAAGCCGGCTATCCTGACGGCTTCGAGATTGGCTTTGCCTGTCCGATTGGGGCCTACACCAACTTTGAACAGGTTTGCCAGGCGGTTGCCGGGTATCTGGAAGATGTGGGCATCACCCTGGAAGGCGGCGAAATCCAGTTTATGGAATCCGGCCAGTATTGGGATTTGGAAGCGAACAAAGAACTGCCGCCCCTCTTTGGCGACAGTTGGTCCACGGCTGACGGTGAGGCGTTGAACCGGCTGATTGGCGCGGTGACGGCCGATGCCAGTTATGCAGCCTGGTCCGATCCAACCATTGAGGATTATATTGCTCAAATTAGCGTTGAGGTCGATCAGGAGGCCCGGGCAGCTTTATACATGGAGTTGCACCAATACATGTATGACAATCCGCCCTTCATCTACCTGTATGAGCCAAATACTTTTGAAGCGATCAACGCCGCCGTTCAGAATTACA
>JABAOG010002790.1_pt3 | contig 17876 bp, 18 predicted proteins | sample 7062131 | NCBI WGS metagenome assembly JABAOG01 (sample SAMN14538629, study PRJNA623070) | marine sediment metagenome | biome: marine biome [ENVO:00000428]; feature: marine pelagic biome [ENVO:01000023]; material: deep marine sediment [ENVO:00002113] | place: India: Arabian Sea | collected...
TCCCGCAGCACGTCGCCGAGTGACTCGTCTTTCATCACGGCGGCACCGATCGCCAACTCCTGGCTGTTCATGTCGCCACCGGACACAACCCACTCGCCATCGGCCAGCGTGAAGATTTCGCGAATCTCGTTGGAGCCGTCGATGCCGTGGTAGTTCAGACCATCGGCACCGGACATCCGGCCCGACTTGGCACCGATGACCTTGAACGACGGGAACGCACCGCGAGCGACCGCCAGCTTGTCGAACAGTTGGAGGCGTTTCTTGTGCTTGCGGACCTTGAGGATATGGGCAGCACGCTTGGCGATCGGAAGCAGACCGGGTTCGTTGTAGCCACGTCCCTCGCAGTATTCGCAACCGTCCCCGCAGCAATCCTCACGCTCGGTGATGCGGTACTCTTTGACGATCGACTTGAGCACGTTCTTGTCGCACGAGTGAGCGATGACTTCCTGCTCCAACGGGTCCAGCACTTCCGACAAGAATTCTCGGACCTGCTTGTGGGCGTCCACGTTGACTTGGGCAGTCTCGACAACCGAACGCGACTTGGCAATCTCGGCGTCCAGCTTGTCGTTGTCGGTCGCGAAGCCAGCCATGCGGCACGACGCGACTTGGCAGGCAATCTCGCCGTCGAAGTCGGTCGTAGGCTTGCCCAGATGCTCGTCCAGCTTGCGAAGCAAGTGGATGTCGTCCAGGGCGTACCGGACTGCGTTCTCGTTTGTGTTCCAGAAGTGGACGTGATCCTCGACCAGTGCAGGCCAGAGCACCCAATCCTCCGGAGCCGACCGGGCCAGGACGACGGTGTACGGGCAGTAACCCAACTCGTCGGGCATACGTGGCGGCAGTACGGAGCCACCGATCTTCTGCGTATCCTCGATGCCCAGGACGTGGGTAGCCACTTCCTTCAAGCCGTTGGACGGGGCGAAGGTCAGAGCGATGTCACGCCACGCGTGCCCGGCGTCCGACTCGACGACCTTCCAGGCTTGCCCTTCGACCTTGCGGCGGGCGAACAGGATGGACGGCAGGTTAGTGTTCTGGTTCAGAGTCGAAGCCAGCAACTCGGCAGCGTCGGCAGGGATGCGACGGACGCGAATCTGCTTGGCAGCGAGAGCGGAGCCGCCCAATTCCTTCTGGCAGAGCAGGAGGGTACAGACCGCAGCCGGTGGCTTGAGGCAGTAGACGGAGCGGTTGTGGTACTCGGCCAGAGCGAATCGCTCGATGTCGCTGATCGGAATCTCGTGATCCTCGAACGCACACAAGCCTGCCCACAGACTGTGAATCTTCTGCCAGTCGAACGTCAGGTTGTGGGCGACGACGCGGCAGCTTGCAATGCGGCGGATCAGGTCACGAGTCTTGCCAGCGGGCTCCAACCAGGGGTTGTATAGCTCCGGAGTCTCGTCGTCGAACGCGTACTGTAGGATCGCGGCGGGACCGTAAAGTCCCAGAGTCTCGGTGTCGATGTAGGCTGTTTGCATGGTACCTCCAAAGGAAAACGTGGTGTCTCTACCTAAAGAGTACACCACGTGGGGCGAATGTCAAATTAAATGTTCGCGTTATGCGAACAATTCCTCCCGGCTGATTCCGCCGATCGCGTAGGACAGTGCCTTCGCTTCCGCTTCCCGACCAGCCGCGACCAGTTGGGTGATCGTTTCCTTGATCTCGTCCTGCTTCGGGGTTCCCTCCCGCTTCGACGTTGCGGTGTCTTTCCCGGTCCTGGCTCGCAGTCGCTTGCGAATCTCTTGGATGCCAGCCACGCCGAGTCGAACGCGGTCGATGAAGTCTTGCGGCATTTCCCAAACCTTGACGCGGGGTTCCACCCACGGACGCGACTTGGACAACTGCCGGGCAATCTCCGACTGCGAAGCCTCAATGCCGAACACGTCACGGATGGCTTGGATTTCCTCCCAGAGCGTCAACTCGGTTCGCTGCATGTTCTCAAGCAGGTTGACCACCTTCGACTTCTGGGCGTCGTCTCCCGCCCGCACCATCGCTTCAATCTCATGCCAGCCGAGTGACTGGGCAGCGTGGTAGCGACGGTAGCCAGCGATCAGGTTGCCGTGGTCGTCCAGAATCACCGGGGTGATCTGACCGTGTTCCTGCATCGACTCTGCCAACTCGGTCACGTCCCCGACTCCAAAGGTGCGGGAGTAGTTCTTGCCAAGTTGGATTTCGTTAAGTGGCACTTTCAATTTTCAGTTCTCCGTTTTCGAGTACGATCGTGTCGCCTTCGTAGGCAGTGTAATCAATGTAGCTGCCGTTGTCCGCCAGGGTTGTGATCTGCACGAAGTTGAAACCCGGCAGAACACGGTGGTCGTATTGGGTCATAACGACGAAAGGCTTGTCGAGGTTTATCAACCACTCCGAGACTTCCCTTGCGTTCCCATCCAGCTTAACTCTCACCGTCGTCTCCGTAGATGTCGAGGAAGCGTTCTTGGTAAGCCTTTTCGCATTNNGGGTTGGCACACTCCGGGTGCTTTGAAGTCATGGCTTCCGCCAGGGCGTGCCCCAGTTGTTGGGGCGTTCTGTTGTCACGAGGCATTCCAATCTCCCTGAATTCGAGGTGCGTTAAGGGTGTAGTCGAGTCCATCCACGCAATCAAGTACGCAATCGTAGCGGCACTGCTTGGCATTGTCACGACCGTCCAAGTGAAGGGGAAGGTTCCACGTCTTACCGTGGTCCGGGTGAACCCCGAACATCATCTGTTGCGGTCGCCCGGCAACGCGAAGGGACTGGTAGGCGTAGGCGTCAGTAGCGATCCAAGCTCCGTTGCAGATATACCCGACTCCGTTTCCATCGACGCACCCGATTGTGTGGTGGTGCCCGATGACGTAGTAGTCGATGGTTCTTGCGTTACAAAAGGGTTGGTTCGTACTGGTCCCTCGGTGAATCCCACTGTTGGTCTTGTGGAGATTGGCGAGCCCGTTCCAAGGGTTACCACCGGACGACGCGACATCGTCGCCATGCGAAGCATGAAAGGTGAAACCTTCAATGTTGATCGTGGTGTCCCACGAGTTTGGGATGAACATCTGCACGTTCGGTTGGTCCGACAAGTGGAGTTGGCACACCTTGTTGACCATGTAATCCCAGTTGTTGTGGGCACCACCAGCGTATTCCTTCCGGTTCGTACGGCGACCGTGGTTCCCGCTCGTGCAGACGATGTCCACCTGGGGGAAGACCGCCGCAAGGTCGCGGTACATCGCTGCCTTGAGTGCCCCGATTGCAAAGCAGTTCTTGTACTGATTCCCGAATGCCGAACGACGTTCCGCGTCGTGAATCTCTCCGCATGTACTGTCGCCAAGGTCGAAAATGACAATGCGAGGAAAGCTGTAGCCAGAAAGAGTTTTTGTTGCGTACCTGATAATCCCATCGACGAATACCTCCGCTCTGCGTAGTGAAACTGGAAACGTGTGATGCTCCAAGCCGTTCACTTCCTCCGCACGGACCACTTGATCGTGGTGACCGTCCGAATTGACGACGCAGAAAGTCTCGGTGACCTTCTCGTTGTTGCGTGCCCAACTGGGAGCCTTGACTGGTTTGAGTGGCTTGATGTCGCGTGCCGCAATCTCGGCACAGTTGCGAATGATGTCTTCGTTGCGAAGACCCTCACGCAGACGCTTGCGGGCGTAGTTGGACTTGTCCTGCAACTGTAGCATCTTGGATGCCTGCTGCGGATCGTCCAGTGGACCGGCAGTGCGGACGATGCGTGACACGTGTCCGGGGTTCAGCCCGTACTTGTCAGCGATGTCGCGTTGGGTCCAGCCTGCGGCGTGCAGTGCTTTGATTTCGGCATTTCGTTCTTGGTTGGTCATGGTGCCTCCCTTGTAAGTGGTAAGTGTCTACTAATAGTATGGCTCAAGAATTGGAAAGGTCAAGCAAATATGGGAATTCTCTTTCGAGAAACTTCCGCACCCTTGCCCGCGAGAAGTGGGCGACGGTTTTCTTGTCGTCGCCCGTCAGGATGTATCCGAGTGGTCCCCCTTGTGGCGTGAGTCGGATACGCTCCCCGGTCGATCGCCGGGGAATGACCAGGGCAACGTCGCCGTCACCCTGGCACTTTTCATACAGCTTCAATACTGGGTTCATTTGTAACTCCTAGACATTCGGCGATCAGTCCAAGCGACAGGTCTTCCAGACGCTTGTTCTCGGTCAGTGTTTCGAGAATCAACTCGTCCACCGGGAGGTGCAACAGGTCGATCACTTCCACCTGCTCGTCCTGCCCGATCCGATAGTTTCGGTCGAGCGATTGGAGCCGATGCTCGGCAGAGAAGTTTTGGTCGAAGACGACCGCCGTCTTGGCTTCCACCAGGGTCAGACCGAATCGGCATGACGCGGGGTTGCCAATGAAGACCGTCTTGTTCGGGTTGTTCGCCCAGAAGTCTAGGATGTGTTCCTTGACCCGCTCGTTGTTGGCGTCGTAGCAATTCCAGCCGCGACCGTCCACGATGATCGTGTCCCACCCTTCCGCTTGGCAGATACGCTTCACGCGGTCGATGGAGCCTTGGAACGATGCGAAGGCGATCATGCGTCCACGCGGTGTCTCTCGTTCGAGGTACTCGCGGAGCATGTCATCCTTGGGGCACTTGGTTTCGACCATTGCCCGCTCCCCGTCGTCGCCCGACTCCCCATCTTTGTACTGGAAGCCGCTGGACAGAGTCCGCAGCCGAGTCAACGCCGTGATGACGTTGGGGGCCGAGTCGGTCAGAGTCTTGGCGACACGAATGAGGCGGGGGTTCGGCTTCGCGATGCGACGGGTGAAGGTACGCTCCGGCAGGTTGAGAATGTCATCCTTCCGGTACACGGACATCATGCCGTCCAGTCGTGCGGGAATCTGGCTGACTTGGTCATCCTTCCACCCAACGATCTTGGTGAACACACTGCCGTCCAGTGTCTCGCCCTTCTCGACGATGGCGTAGCGATCCTTGAACGCGGTCAGCGAACCTTCGCGGAGGAATCCAGGCCAGCAAATCTCAGCCTGGGACCAGATGTCGGAGGGAGCCTTGGCGGTCGGCGTACCGGACAACAGGATGACGCACCCATCGGTTCCCCACTTCTCTCGAATCGCGTCAGCCGTTCTCTGTGCTGCGGACGTGCGGAGAGCGGAGGGGGTCTTGAGGCTTGAGCATTCGTCGAAGAAGATCGCCTGCGGGACTCCACCGTTAGTGATTAGGTCGGGACCGTCCAGCATGAGACGCTCGTAGGTCATCAGCTTCGGCTTGAGTCCAACGTGCCACTTGTAAAGGTCGGCTTCCACCGACTCCAACGCGGACTTGGGACCGACAAACCAGCACTCTCGTCCACAGGTGATGGGCCAATCGTACCAGTCCGACAGACGCTCCATGATTTCGATCGCCGTCAGAGTCTTGCCCAGACCCATGTCAGCCGCGAACAACTGGTAGCGGTACGTGAGAGCCTTGCGGATCATTTCGATCTGGTGATCCTTGAGCGGTCGCAAGATGGTGTCGGGGTCGATGTCGAGCAGGGGACGCTCGAACCATGCGTAGGGGTTCTCGTTGATCGGCTCCATCATCATAGCCTTCAACTGGAAGTGATTGCGGGGGCAGTTGCGAACCCGCCAGTGACGATGGTCGGGGAACCAGCGGGCTCCCGCCATAGCTTTGATTTCGTTCTTGAATTGGAACGGGGCACGGTTGAAGATGATATGCCCGTCAGTCATGCTGATCGTGCAATCGTAACGCTTGCCCATTGAGCGGAGTGTGCATTTCATGGTAGGAGTCTCCTATGTTGGGCCGATGGCGGACACAGACCTTCCACCGGCAAATGTTTCTGTTTCTAACGAGGCAAAGGGGACGTGCCGTTTCCAGCACGCCCCCAAAGGGAGCCACACCAACCACTATCGCGAGCGGTCTTCGTCTTCGACTTCGTTGTCGGTCACTTGCTTATAGAAGTTTCCGAGAGCCTTCTGGACCAACTCGTTCGCGGGAGGCTCGACGCCTTCCAACGAGTCCGGACCAGCCTTGGTGTCGAACACAAACCACTTGTGCTGCTTGCCGTCGATGAAACGGCTTGTCAAGGTCGCCAGAGCAGGACCACGAGGCTCAATGCCAAGTTCCTTCGCCTGATCGGGACCGATCGGCACGAACGCGTCCAGCTTGGATTCCTCACGCTTGCCCGACTTGGACACGAGTCCAATCTCGACAAACAGTTCGGAGTCCACGTTGTAGCACAGGTACACAGGACCGTGCATACATCCGGACGAGAAACCACCGGAGGCTTCGCGGGCTGCGATGTCTTGGTAGACTTCGCTGCTCGGGTCGAAGTTGACGACGACTTCCTCGCCGCTACGATCGACTGCCTTGTAAATCTTGCCAAGCACGACCACGGTGATCTGCCTGCCATCTTTGGCACCAACGACGCTGGTGTCCTGCCCGTCTTGAACGACGAACTGACCTGCCTTCGCCTTGTCTTCCAAGACGATCTTGGAGTTGCCGGTCGAAACCAGTTGGAGCCGGGGAGCGTAGCCGCGATCCAAGTCCTGCCCTTTCTTGGCGGGAGCCAAGGCGGGGGTGAAAGGAATCGAGCCACCGAAAGTTGCGAGTTCGTTGGACATAAATGGTCCTCCTAAATACGAGTAATGGTGTGAACTTCGCGGGCGTTGTTGCCCTGTCTACTTAAACTATACACTGCTCAGGGGCAGAGTCAAATGAAACTCAGGAATTTTCCAAAAGTTTCTCCATAGCGTCATGCTTCCGCTGGATCACCTGGGCAGGGTCGCACACAACCAGTCGATCGGTTGCGACTACGTCTTCCCGGCGTCCGTTCAATTCAAAGCGATACTGGGTGGCTTGGTTAAGAGCCGAGTACCGTGATGAAGTCGAGCCTCCCGCTCGATTGAACCGTTCGTAAATTGAATCAGACATTTCACCTTCCTTTCAAGTTAGAGTAACGATTCACAACGAAGCCTCACAGTGAGGATTTGCACCACCAGTCATTGTCGGTTCCGGAAACCATCTGTGAATCTGCCTAGACCCGCGTTAGCTAATATCACGAGTCTCCCTGTGAGTTAGAGCAGAGGGCGGGAATCGAACCCACGAACCACACCATCGAGGGCGTCACGCCCTGGTCAAGTTTCTCTCTGCTACCTATAGTATGCACCACCTAGCGGCAATGTCAAATCATTTTGTGGAAAGAATCCAATTTAGGCAAGCGATCCAACCATCCAGCGGCGTTTCGGCCTTCGCCTTGATTAGTTCCAGTCCTGCTTCCGTTGGCACCGCACGCTCGCGTAGTATTGCGTTGTACCCTTTGCCGCGTGGTCGAGACACCATTGACCTACGGCGAGCAGAACGCGTCTCACGGTGGAGAGCCGCCGATCGAGATAGTAGATCGCCAAGTCCCTCGTCCCAGAGTCCCTTCTGACCTTCGTCACGGCAACGCGAGACATGCCATACTTCGAGAAGACTGACTTCCCCGCTTCGGTATGCCTTCTTGAACGGATCGAGCAGGTACTCATACCCGGCAAGCGATTCAACCTCTTGAACAGACCAGTTGAACGCGTGGGCGACTTCTCCGGCAGTTGCATCGCGGTGCCGTTGTAGCCAATCTCCGAGTAGAATGCGACGATCGGTTCGGTCGAATGGAGTGGAGCGGGACTGGGCAATGATTCTGAGTGCATCTGGTTCTCCTTCTACTACGTGTACGTCAATCTCTGTCCACCCGATCGCCTTGCAACAGAGCCATCGACGGTAGCCGTCCACGATCTTGCCGTCGCAGACCGTCAGCGGCACCAGCAAACCGTTCTTCTCAATCGAGTCGGTCAGCAGTGTCATGTCGATGTCGTCAGGGGAGCAACCGCGTACCACCACAGAGGGTGGTCGAAGGTCAGCCAAGGGTGTCTTCATACCTACAACTTATGAAGTTCAAATACGGTTTTCTCGTAAATTCCGGGCTAAATCTCATTTTCATGTCAGATTCCGACAAAAACCCTCTTTAGGAATTACTACCTAGATAGAAATTTTCTAACTAGGTAGTAAGTAGTAAAGAAGGTTTTTCCCAACTTCCCTGCCGAAATCTCGATCGAGCCCGCAATTTACGTGTTTTCTCAAAATGAGACTGAACTATTCCGACATTCCGCCAACTTTGGCTTGCATTTTCGTGTGCGTACTTCATAATTTGAGTGTAAGGAATCAATTACTCTAACCAGCGGAGGTACTATGGCTACCCGATTACGCAAAGGCATCCAAAACTTTCTCGATGCCCGCATCCCCGACTCGCCTTTCCTGCTCGACATCTATTCTACCGACCTTGAGACTCAGGTCATGTGCTCCACTGACGGCGAACCCGGCGAGAAGTCGGGCACCTACGAAGCCGATGGCGAAGTCTGGGGCAACAAACGCTGGCCGTATCAGGCAGGCAGCAATCCCAACTACAACGATCCCGACTTGACCTTCAATACCGACACGCGTGTGGAACGGGTGGGCACCACTTGGTGGGACTTCAAAGCGAAGCGATCGGTCGCCGTTGGCATCGACATCGACTCGGTCGAAGGTCACGCGGCGGGAACCACTGCCCACGACTCGGAAGGCATCGACTCACTGATCGACCGAATCTCCAAGCTGGACTACGTCACCATCGTGCGTTCGACTGGCGGGAAGGGGATTCACGTCTACGTGTTCTTCGATCCGAACAACCAGCCGGTGGCAGACAACCACCATCACCATACCCTGCACGCCCGCAAGGTTCTCAAGCTAATCTCGAACGATCTGGACTACGACTTGACCGACAAGGTTGACTGCGTGGGCAGCGTGTTCTGGATTTGGGCGAAGTCGTCGCCAGCCGATCACCCCGGATTCTCGGTCGTGAAGGAAGGCAACTACCTTGACACCGCACGCCTGGACGGCATCGTTCTGGATCGTGCGACCATCAAGCAGGGCAACAACAACTTCGACGCGGTCGAGTTGGACGCGGAGCACAAGCGACTGCTGGACGCCATCGGCGAACAGCCGTACTACTTCAACGTCCGTGCGGACATGAACGTCGTCCACGCTCACACGTGTGCCATCCGTGACGCCATCGCTGGCGGCTTGGAGATTCGCGGTAGCTTCGAGACGGTGTCGGAAGGCAACGACCCGAACACTGCCAACTGCTATCTGGTCCCGCTCAACGGTGGCGTGTTCCGTGTGTTCCGATTCGGGAACGCTCAACAAGAGCCTGCCTGGGAGTGGAACGACAAGAGCAACTTCTGCATCCTGAACGACGCCCCGTCGTTGCAGGAAGTCATCTTCTCAAACTCAACCAAGAAAGGTAACCGGGTAATTGCGTCCCGCTCCGATGTCGCTGAGATTGCGAGACTGACGGGAAACTCCTGCCCCGATGACCTTCCAGACGAAGTGGAGTTGGACTTGTCCAACATTGGCTCCGGTCGCTTCGCCGTCATCGGGAAAGAACCTTTCAAGGGTGCCGAGAAGTCTGGTGACAAGACCTACCGATGGGACGTGGAGAATCAGGAAAACCTGGGCAGCTTCACCGATCGAATCTTGCGTCAGTGCGACTCACGACTCCGCTACGTCACCCAAGGCGGGTGTACGCGGGGTTGGTTCCACAAGCTGGACAGTGGCGACTGGTTGGAGTACAAGCACTACAACGAGTTGGCTGTTCTGGTCAAGGAATACTTCGGCAAGTTTGCGGACAAGGCTCACTCCATTATGATGCAGAATCCGTGGGAGTTGGTCTGCGAACCTTTCCAGGCGAAAGAGTTGGACGGTCGCCGATGGAACATGCTGGCCCCCAACTTCGCAGTGGAGCCGACCGTGTCCGGTGGCGACCATCCCCACTTCGATATGATCTTGGATCACGTCGGGCAGGAGTTGGACGAGCCGGTACAGAAGTCGGAGTGGTGTCGGAAGGGTAACATCCTGACCGGTGCCGACTACCTGCGGACGTGGCTGGCGTGTCTGATCCACCACACCGACCAGCCGTTGCCCTACCTGTTCATGGCGGGACCGCAGAACAGCGGGAAGTCGATCTTCCCCGAATGCTGCCGGTACCTGTTCACTGGCGGGGTGGCATCGGCTAACTCGGCACTGACGACCAACTTCAACGCCGAGTTGCGTGGTTGCTTCCTCGTCTACGTGGAGGAATCCGACTTGTCCGATCGTCGTCACGGTGCGTACCAGAAGATCAAGGAATGGGTCACCGGTCGCTCGCTGACGATCTTGGAGAAGTACCAGACTCCGGTCGAGGTGCCGAACTACCTGCACTTCGTTCAGATGGCGAACAATACCACCCACCTCCCGTTGGAGGATGGGGACACCCGTATCGTCGCCATCGACGTGCCAGCTTTGCAGAACCCGATCCCCAAGGCGATCATGGAACGAGCGTTGGCTCAGGAGGCTCCCCGCTTCCTGCGTACCCTGCTCGACACCCGCATCCCCGAACCGATCGACCGTCTGCGAATCCCGGCACTGACAACCCGGACCAAGGAACTGATGGAGCGGAAGGCAATGTCGCCGCTCATGGCGTTCCGCAAGGAAAAGGTCTTCGACGTGGACGGGCAGAAGATCAAGTTGGAGAAGTTTCTGGACGAGTACGCGTCGTACTGCACCGGGAACGGACGTGACCCCGATCCCCTGTTCGCGGTTCAGCAGGAGATTATCCTCCGCTCGGATCGGTTCACGACGGCAGTGCGGAACGGGACGCAGTGGTTGGTCAACGTCAGCTTCGACGAGAAGGCCAAGCCTGGGAAACGGATCACCCCCAACAAAGATGGTCGATTTTAGCAGATTTTGTTTGCCTCTACCTGATAGTGTGGTACTATTAGGTAGAGGCATTTCTTTTACCCCAACCCCCGGAGGCACAATGAACTACATCATTCGAGTGATCGACAAGGAAGGCGAAGTGATCGCCGTCAAGGAAGCGGACGAACATCCCAGTGAGGATTCGCTTCGGAAGACTGCCGCACAGTGCGGTGGTGAATACTGTGACGTTTGCCGCAAGTAGGAGAAACCAATGAATCCAAAAGATCGAATGGGTGCCAAGAAACCCAACCTTTCCGTTCTCCCCTTCGCCCCGCTCTTGGAAGTCGTCCCGGCTCTCTACGAAGGTCGCCGCAAGTACGGAGGAACACACCATGAATCCAAAAGACCGTATGGGTGCAGCGAAACCCAATCTCTCAGTGCTTCCCTTCGCTCCATTGTTGGAAGCAGTCCCCGCTCTCTACGAAGGTCGCCGCAAGTACGGACCCTGGAATTGGCGTGCGGAGAAAGTCAGCGAGTCGATCTACGCTGACGCTGCCATCCGTCACCTGATGCAATTCCTGGCTGGCGAAGACGTTGACCCCGACTCCGGCGTCCACCATATCGCCAAGGCGATTGCTGGCCTGCTGGTTGTGCGTGACGCTCAACTTCACGGTTGCTCAGTCGATGATCGCATGGTTGACCAGAACCTTAACATCGAGGGCATCATGGAACAACTGGCGACCGTCAACGAGAAGTACCCAGAGCCGGTCGAGTCTGCCCTGCCGCCGCGTGGCGAGCCTAAGCGACAAGGGTGCTGCCAAGACCCGGTCGAAGTCCCTTGCGAGATTAAGCCTACCCACGAGATTTACGACGTGGGCACTGGCAAGCAGGTCAGCTACTTCAAGTATTCCGACACCGTGGCTGGTGACGGCTCGTACGAGATTTCGGAAGACGACGTTGGCAAGCCTTGCCTGCTGCGTAACGGCAAGTGGGGCAAGATCGTCCGGTGGTCCAAGCTACCCGACCTAGGCACCGTTGACTACCCTGTCGCCGTGCGGTTGGAAGACGGCACTGAGGGTGGGGTCATGTTGTCCCACTCAGAGGAAGGATACCAGTACATGAGCCGTCGCGTAATCATCAACGACATCGTGAGGGTGATCCACGCATGAGCATTCCATCACTTATCACACTGAACGACAACGTCTTGACCGCGTTGGACGTGGAGACGACCGGGCGTGACCCATGCCGACACGAGGTGATCCAGATCGCCATCGTGACGCTGGACTGTCACCTTGAGCCCGGTCCACACTTCTACACCAACATCAAGCCGCAGTACCCAGACCGAATGTCTCCGGAAGCAGTTGCGACTCACGGAATCACCAACGAAGACCTTGCGTCATGCCCAGACCGCCATCAGGTGGCAGACGATCTTTGGGATTGGTTCCAAGAGTTGCACCTCGCTCCGACCAAGCGACTCGTTCCGCTCTGTCACAATTCGCAGTTCGACATCCCGTTCGTCCAGTCCATGCTCGGCATGGATTTGTTCTACGAGATTTTCGGATACCCGACCCGCGACACCCAAGCCGCCATCGTCGCCATGAACGACAAGGCAGCTTTCAACGGCACGGCGATTCCGTACGACTACGTCAAGTTGAGCTACGTGTGCGAGAAGGAAGGCATCAAGCTGGACGACGCACACGACGCCCTGGCGGACGCTATTGCGACTGCTCGGTTGTATCGTCGGCTTTTGGAGAAGGGGGCTTGGTAGCGGGATAACGCTTAGTCACCGGGATAGCTCGCGGGCGTGCGTTGGGGTGACCCTTCGGGGTCACCATCAGTTTCCCGCCCACCAGCTTCGGTGCTTGTACTTGTTCGCCGCACTTGCGGCATCGTCGTGATCTAGGCATCGTTGATTAACCTGAATGCTGGTGAGATACATAGCTCGGTGAATTTGCACTTCTTGACCCGCACCCCAATCTCTGACATTTCCTCTTGCATCGCGAGAGTGAGTGCGACGTTCAACGCCTTGCTCGACTTGAGCATGTCACAGTTGCACGTGGACAGAACGTCCACCAGAATCGACTGGGCAGTCTCGGCTACCGTGTCGGCGTAGTCTTCCTCGTTGGTCACGCAGTCCAACGGTTTCTCAGGCTTCCACCGCGTGAGTGTGCGGGCGGATACCGTGGTCCCATCCACCAGCGTCACGGTCTGGACGTGGGTTAGCAGAGACTTCCATCGGATGTCCACTTCCTCCACGTCGGTCACGATCGGCCAATACCAGATGATCCCAGGTCCGTGCAGGGTTCCTTCCTGGCAGCTTGACCACTTGACGAGTCGGTGAGTTGGCGGGACTTTGTAAAACTTGGGGCACCACGCTGTGATCCTTTCTAGGAACGCTGACAACCATTCAACCATCTTACTTGTCTCCCGTCTTCACCTTGGCAGGGAACCTCCCCAGTGGACATTCCTCAGTTGCCATCCTTAGCTTGTTGCGAAGGGCTGGCTGGTCTGTATTCGCCGGGCAACCGCACGAGTTGCAAATCTTGCGATCCTTGTCGTACATCTCACACTTGGAACAGTGCTCGTCGTAGATCACCTGCATCTCTGCTTCGGTTCTCTCCGGCCTTCCTGCTGCCGTCCATCGTCGGACAGCGGCCAAGTAGTTCATTGGCTTTTGCAGTAGGCTCGCGGTTTCCATCTTCTCATCCTTGGCACACCGCTGGCAGATTTCCTTCGACGCCGGTAACCCGGTGACACTGCAATGAGGCTTCCCTTGCTGCTTCATCCGAAAGTCACAACTGGGCCAGCTATCCGTATTGACTACGGGCAGAGCCAGTTGCGGTTTGTCTTTGTTCTTCTTCTGTTCAAGGAACACACGTACCGGACACGAGTCACAGATGTCGGAGCAGACCGGCAGCTTGTATGCTTCGGCCTGCTTGTTGATACACCTGTGAGTTACCTCGTCGCCACGTCGCTCCACTTGACGCTTCCGACAGTCTTTCATTACGTTCCCGAACCCTCCCCGTCACTTCCGGTTTGCTGGTCGATGTCGGGGCAGTTGCTCCCCTTCACCGGTAGGATGGTCGCCGAGATTGGAGCCGTCACACCAACCCGGAATGAACAGTGAGCCTTCTCGACTTGGGCGTCGATGACTGCCTTGTAAGCAGATGCCATCGTGAACGAGCCGAACGTACGACACTGGAAGAAGTTGGGACCAGAGCAACGCTTGCCCCGCTTCGTCTGCGAACATGGACCCGGCTCAATACCACAATCGAATCCACCACCGGGCGGGATGCCGGGGGCGATCGCCGTCGCGGTGCCGTACTGAACCTGCACGGTCCAGATGCACGTCTCAAGTGTCGGGCGACCACACGCGGTGCTTTCTTCCGGTTCCTCAAAGTTGTAGCTGATCCCGTTGCTCGCGACTTCGTCCGCACGATCCGCTTGCTGTTCTGTGTCCGCCGCGAACCCGATCCGATCGAACTGCGGAGCAATCACGTCCACGAGTTCGGAGTCGTTCATGTCCTGGCAGATCGTATCAGGGAACGTGTCATCCAAGTCAGACGGCACGCGGTCACCAGTAGTAGGTACAGCAATAGGGTCATCAGACCGAGGATCAATCCAGAGCGGGTGACCTTCCGGTGGCGTGATGCTAATGAGCGGGGGCTCGATTTCATAGGCGTCACCTGGGTACGGTTCCTGTGCTTGGTTGGCAGGCCAAGCGAAGAAGTACGTGTCGGTCGTCCCACTGAGTACCGGCGTCCAGCATTCAAACTCGATGACCCCGTTGTCCGGGTTCACGGTCATCTGCTCAACGACTGTCTTGACGTTGGGGAACTGGGGGATGTTCAACGTGATCGTGTCGAACAGTTCCAAGTCCATGTGCTCAAGCGTGGTTTGGAACCGCACACGTCGCCACGTGTTCGAGTCACGGATGGACCAGAACGTCGCGGTCTTCAACGCTTGTGTCTCGTTGTTGATTGATTCGTAGATGCGAGTGCTACCAAAGTAACCGTACTTCTGCACGTTACGCTCGACAGTCAATCGGCGAAGGACAGACCGTGCTTCCAGAATGTCAACGCCACGTGGTTGCCACGTTACGTCCTGGCTGGTGATAAGGTCTTCGGTGCCAGTGTGGTTGAAGCTGAACGAACCAGCAACAAGGTCAGCCTGGGTGAACGTCTTGTCCGTGTCGGGCTCGTCGGATAGGTACTTGATCTTCACCACGTTGTCGGTGATGATGAGAGCACACCGTGCCTCGTACGCCAATCGGTTCAACGTCGTCAGCACGCTTTCCTTGCGAGCGTGATAGTAGTTGCATGGGTAGTTCGCCAATGCAGTAGTCACGCTCGCAAAGGAAGCGGCGTCAACGGTGAAGTCGGTAAAGTTCTCGATGATCCATTGGATGACCGCCGCAGGGTTTGGCCCAACGTCGGAGTCGAAGTGAACGTAGAGTTGGTCGTCCCAGTTCTCGTCCGGGTATGCAGACAGGTCGCGTTGGAGGTGAATCTCCACGGCAGTGTAGTCGCCGTAGTCAGTCTCCACCACTTCGTAGTAGTCGGTCGGTAGCTCGGTCAGTTGTCGGTTGGCTCCGAACGTGCGGTAGGCGTAGATGCCAGTGACAGTGCCGGGCACGAGTGACACAACGTGGACGCGAGTCGATACGTCGTTCAGGTACACGTCACTGCCGGAGGGGAGCCAGATGAATTCCGACTCTGCCATGTCGCCTAGCAGTCGCCATGCCTCGCCCGCACCACCGACAACGCGTAGCTCGATGTTCTCGCTAGGCTCTGCACACGCTTCGAGTGATCCGGGGTCAGCCTCATTCGCTTGCCTGTAACCTTCGGTGAGGGGACCGACCTGGGTGCAGTCCACGTTCTCGGTCGGGGCGTCCAACCGGTTCGTGCTTGTGATGGTGTAGATGTCACCAGAGAAGGTACCGGTGTACTCTACGTCACCGATACGGATGTTCGTTTCAACGCCTTGCGGGAAGTCACTGCCACCGAGGATGTCGAGTGTTCCGTTGACGTACGTCAGTTGGTTCGCACGGTCACGGAGAAGCTGACAGAGCGTTTCGTATTTGTTCCGTTCGCACTCGCGATCACGCACGAGCGGTCGGTTGTTGTTGTACCCGTCCGGGTTGATCGAACCATCCGGACTTGAGTACGCAGTCTTCGTCCCAAAGAAGTAGTCGGTACCGGAGCCGCCGTCAATCTGCCCAAACTCGTCCACGTTGGACTCATAGTCCTGCTTCGCATACGTGACCGGATCAGCACCGTCTTGAATCTCTTGAGGCACGTCCGGGCCGAGTGTGGACTCAATGAGCGGACAACTGATCTGCTTTGCTTGGCAAATCTTCGCGTCCAACGTCGGGTCCAATACTCCCTGCCCGAACCGCAAGATTCCGGCAGTACCGTTGCGAACCTGAACAGCAGGGTAGGCACACGTCTCCCCGAATCGGAAGGGCCAAGGTTTCGCACGGTCCTGCTCGTTGACTTGCACGAACTGTCCGTCCTCCATTGCGAAGCCGAACAGTCGTCCCTCGATCTTATTCAGAATCGTGAACGTGAGGGTGCGGGCACGGTCGTCCCACTTCATGTCAGAGTTGATTTCACCTTCGATCAATGTAACCGATTGGCCGATCGGCACGCCATCGAATCCCAGGTAGACCTTCGCCGGTCGCTTGTGGATGTCAACGGTGTCGAGGATTTCACGCATGTGCCCGTCAGTGTCGGACAGCGTGACGGTGACAGACTGAGACGCACCGGTACCGTTCAGCACTTGAGTTGTTTCCAACCCGCTGATGTTTACGATCTGTTTGCGAGCACCAGGGAACTCGTGCGAACTGTAGAAGTATTCGTCGTCGTCATCCCACCGCACACCGATAAACATGGTCGGGTCAAGACCGTGTTTCTTCGCGAGTGCTCCGCTTACTCCGGGTGTGAAAGTTCTCATTGTGTCTCGATCAGTTCAATGGTTACTTGGTACCGTGCTGGTTGTCCGCCGATTCCGCGTAGCTCGACGGGGTTGATTCCTAGCTTGCCGATGAATGTTTCGCCACGCCACGACACCTTGAACGTACTGCCACGGTATCGTTTCCAGAAGTCGGCGAGTTCTTCCATCTTCCCCTCACCGGTTGTGATGTCCCACCGGTGCCGCTTCTTGCCTTCGGCCTTCTTGACGAAAGAGCGTCGAGAGCCGTCCATCATCTTGATGACTGTCACCTGAGAGAGCAACCCGCTGTTGTTGCCCATCTCCGGTTGTGGCAACAGAACAGTCGAAGCTAATGCAGGGTAGGGGGCTTCCACTCTAAAGTATTCTGTCGCCATGTTACGCAATCACAAAGGAGGCATCGGTCGTAAAGCCAATCGGGGCCGAAAGTGTAGTCACGTCGCCATCGACATCGTAGTGTCGTCCCAGTTGTTGGGAGGCTACACTTCCGTGAGTTGCAGAGCGGTTGTAGATACTTCCCGCCCGGCTCAAGGTTTCGCTCAAGCCGAGTCGGCTAAAGAACCACTCACCGTCAAGTGCGTAGCCTTCAACTTCAAACTGGACAGTCCACAGACCACCGCATCCATTATCACGCCCGTCCTCCGCGTGGAGGTCACCTGGGTTCGTGATGATAACAACCCACGTCACCCCGTTCCAATCTTTCAGGATCACTTCCCGTCCCAGGTTGTCTTGCACGAACGTGAAGACCGAGTCGAGTTCGGATCGCTTGTTGGCGACGATGGTGTAGAGTTGCGATTCTTCGACTGCCCAGTCCGTGTCCGAGAAGATGTCGGGCGAGCCATCAAAGAAGTTTCGGTTCACGCGATTGAACGCGTACCGTTGTCGGTCATCCGTCTCCGGGTTACGAAGCGTAACGATCGTTCCGTCGTCGATCGACTCAAGATAGAACTGGTTTGTGTAGTTCAGTTTCTTGGTCGCTGGTTCGACTCCACCCTCTCCGTGGAATCGGTTGTACTCGAACCGGTTGCAGCGGGACTCGATGAAGTACGTGCAAGCCTGCGACACGATGTCCGTGTCGCTTAGACTTTGGTTGAGGGTCTTGTTGACTAAGACGCTATCAGTCAGGTCGAGGTCTGACTCTGCATCGTAACCATACCCCCACTCAGCCTCACTGGTTAGTCCCAGAGGATTGTTCGGAGTGAACATCCGACACGCGATCGAGCTAAGGTTCAGGGC
>JABAOG010009106.1_pt1 | contig 17874 bp, 17 predicted proteins | sample 7062131 | NCBI WGS metagenome assembly JABAOG01 (sample SAMN14538629, study PRJNA623070) | marine sediment metagenome | biome: marine biome [ENVO:00000428]; feature: marine pelagic biome [ENVO:01000023]; material: deep marine sediment [ENVO:00002113] | place: India: Arabian Sea | collected...
GGATCTCCGACGGCTCGCTCGCCGGCCGGCCCTCCAGCGGGTCGGTCTGCGTCAGCTCCGTCGCCGGCGTCGCGTCGCTCCACGCCGCCTCCTCCAGTCGGCCGTCCAGCAGGATCGGCTGTCCGACGCGAACCGCCTGGATCTCCGGCACCGTATCCCAGCGCCCCGACGCCGCGGGATCCTCCATCTGCGCCGCCGCCACCGCCGGCAAGGCAAGAATGGCGGCCACGGCAGCGGCGGCGGCGGATCCCAGCCGGGTCAGCGTAGTTCGATTCAATGCAACCACCTCGTTCTCAACGTTCGGGGGGCGCGAATGATAGTGGACGCGACGCATTTCGTCGAGTAACGTTCACGGCCTCCATCCAATGTCGGCGGCGCGTCGCGGCTCATCGACCGCCGCGCCGGCCCGGCCGCGACAACCGTGGAAAGGTGCACGCAATGGATCGCGCATCACTGGATCCGGGCCAGCTCGCCCTCGGCGACATGGACGCCGAGGCGTTCCGCCGCCACGGCCACGCCGTGATCGACTGGATCGCGGAGTATCTGGCGCGACCCGAGGCGTGGCCGGTACTTCCGGGCGCAGCGCCCGGCGACGTCCGGGCGGCGCTGCCCGCCGCGCCGCCAGCGGGGCCGGAGCCGATGCCGGAGATCCTGGCGGACTTCGACAGGCTGATCGCGCCGGCCACGACGCACTGGAACCACCCGGGCTTCCTGGCCTACTTCTCGATCACGGGGTCGGGCCCCGGGATCCTCGGCGAGGCGCTGGCGGCGGCGCTGAACGTGAACGCCATGCTCTGGCGGACCGGCCCGGCGGCGACGGAGCTGGAGGAAGTCGCCCTGGACTGGCTGCGGCAGCTACTGGCGCTCCCGTCCGGGTTCGACGGCGTCATCAACGACACCGCATCGACCAGCACGCTCTACGCGCTCGCGGCGGCCCGGGAGGCGGCGGCGGAGCTCCGCATCCGGGAGCAGGGCCTCGCCGGGCGGCCGGAGCTGCCGAGGCTGCGCGTCTACTGCTCGGCAGACGCGCATTCCAGCGTGGACAAGNNCGGTCGACCGGAGCTGCCTCCGCTCCGGGTCTACTGCTCCGAGGAGGCCCATTCCAGCGTGGACAAGGCGGCGATCACGCTGGGGCTCGGTCTCGAGGGCGTAGTCCGTGTACTTACAGACGCGGAGCACCGCCTCGACGTTGAGGCGCTGGAGCGGGCGATCGCCGAGGACCGTGCGCGCGGCATCCGGCCGCTCGCGGTGATCGCGACGGTCGGCACGACCTCGACGACGTCCATCGATCCGGTCGCGGCGATCGCCGAGCTCTGCGAGCGGGAGGGGCTCTGGCTGCACGTGGATGCGGCGTACGGCGGCGCGCTCGCCGCGGTCCCGGAGCGGCGAGAAGTGCTGGCCGGCTGCGAGCGCGCGGACTCGCTCGTCATCAATCCGCACAAGTGGCTGTTCACGCCCATCGACTGCTCGGTGCTCTACATGCGTCGGCCGGACGTGGTGCGGCGTGCGTTCAGCCTGGTGCCGGAGTACCTGAAGACGGCCGAGGGCGAGGAGGCGCGGAACCTGATGGACTACGGCGTCGCGCTCGGGCGGCGGTTCCGGGCGCTCAAGCTATGGTTCGTGCTGCGGTACTTCGGCGCTGACGGGATCGCGGCCCGGCTGCGCGAGCACCTGCGTCTGGCCTCGCTCTTCGCGTCCTGGGTCGACGAGGCCGACGACTTCGAGCGCCTGGCGCCGGTGCCGATGTCGGTGGTCGTGTTCCGGCACCGCCCGCCGGGGGTCGAGGACGAGTCCGAGCTCGACGAGCGGAACGCGGCGCTGATGGCGCGGCTCAACGCGACGGGCGAGGTCTTCGTGTCGCACACGCGGGTGAACGGCCGGTACGCGCTGCGCCTGGCGATCGGGAACCTGCGCACGACGGAGGCCCACGTCCGGCGCGCATGGGAGCTGCTGGGCGGCCTGGCCCGGTCGGCGCCATCCGGGGTCCCGGCCGCGTAGCGCATCGGCGTCCGCCATGCACCCGATCGATCTCGCCCTCACGACGCGGTCCGGCTGTTCCACGGGGTCGGCCGCCGCCCGGGTTCCTGAGCCGCGGCACGGGCCACACCGGATGCCGGCTGCCGCGACCGCGTCCTTGCCCGGAGCTCACTCCTCGGCGATGCAGATCCGATTACGGCCTTCGGTCTTCGCCCGGTACAGCGCCTGGTCCGCCGCGACGACGAGATCGATCGGGCCCGACATCCCCGGCCGGTACTCGGCGATGCCCGCGCTCACGCTCAGCCGGCCGTTCGTCTCCTGGAGCACGCGGCGCCGGATGCGCTCGGCGTGCATCCGTCCGCCCGCTTTGCCGGTGCCCGAAAGGACGGCGGCGAACTCCTCGCCGCCGTAGCGCGCCGCCAGGTTCATGGAGCGAGTCTCGGCCCGGAGGATCTGGGCGAAGCGGATCAGCGCGTCGTCGCCCTCCCGGTGGCCGAACGTGTCGTTGTAATCCTTGAAGTGGTCGAGGTCGAAGAGGACGAAGCACAGCGCGCGACCGCGCATGGCCGCCGCGAACTCCCGCTCCAGGAACAGGTCGAGCTGCCGCCGGTTCGGGAGCTGGACGAGCGGATCCGTGAGCGAGACCTCGCGCAGCTCGGCGTGCATCCGCGCGTTCTCGATCGCGGAGGCCGCGTAGGGCGCCATGCGCAGCAGGAGCCGGAGCTTCTCGCGATCCGGGGATTCGTCGACCCACGGGCCGGCGGCGAGGAACCCGACCAGTCGCTGCCCGAGCGTGAGCGGCACGGAGATCCGGCCGGCCAGCGAGGGATCCGGGCGTCCCGTGCCGCGCTCGCCCACCGCGAGGCCGAGCGCGGCCATACGCACGTCGTGGTCAGCGATGTCGAGCGCATCGCGCAGCGCCTGGCCGCTGCGGCCGATGCGCGCCTCGTCGCTCGGCGAGAGCAGCCGCTCCTCGCCCAGGCGGACCAGCGCGCCGCCCGCGCGCGCCGCCGCGCGCGCCCGCTCGGTTTCGACCAGCCAGACCACGATCGGCTTCTCGATGAGGGCGTTGGCGTGATCCGCCACGCGCTGCACGACCTCCTCGAGCTCGAGCGATGCGCCGAGGTCGCGCGCCGCCGCGTCCAGGCGCTGGATCTCATCGCCCCGCCGCCGTGCGATGACCGAGAGCCAGGCGCCGTCCACCGCCGCCGCGGCAAGCCGGCCGACCGCTTCCAGGAACGCCGCGTCCGCCGGCGTGAACGCGCCGTCCGGGCCGCTGCGCTCCGCGACCAGGCAGCCGAGGAGCCGCTCGTCGCGCGACAGCGGTACCGCGACGTGCGACGGGTCGTGTCGGCCCTCGAGCACGCTCTGACCGACGCGCAGGCGGTCGAGCGCCCCCGTGGCGAACGCGTGGCACCCGGCCGCNNGGGCCGGGAAGCACAGCGCCGGCCCCAGGCTGGTCTCGAGAATCCGCGAGACGTCGAGCAGCGCCGCGTATCGTCGCTCCGCAGTGACCGGGAGCGGATCGGGGGGGATCGGGCGGCCGTCCACCGGCTGAATCTTCGGGGCGTGGGCGAGGTATCTCCGCACCGTGCGGATCGTGGTCGGCCGCGACACGCCAGGATCTAGGCCGCCAGGGTATGGCCGTGGTTCGCGAGCGGGGGCGTCAACGCGTGCGGTTGCGGCTCCGCTTTCTTCCGGCATCACTGTACAACGTATTGCGGGCTCTAGCAATGGCGTCGTGGGCCACGACAGCGCCCGGCGGCCGCGCCTCGGCCCCGCGTCGATCGGGGTGGTTCGGGCGGGTCGGGCACGGCGCTCAAGTGGCGGTGAAGACGGTGGCCTCGTCCTGGATCGCGGTGAGGAACTCTTCGTCGACGTCCACGCCGATCCCCTGTCCGTCGGGCACGGCGATGGTACCGTCCGGTCGCAGCTCGAAGGCGGGGCGGACCAGGTCGCGCGCCCAGTAGCGCCGGCTGGCGGAGGTGTCGCCCGGGAGGCGGAAGTTGGGGAGGCTCGCGAGCGCGACGTTGTGGGCGCGGCCGATGCCGGACTCGAGCATGCCGCCGCACCACACGGGGACGTCGGCGTCCGCGCAGAGGTCGTGGATGCGGATGGAGGCGGCGTGGCCGCCGACGCGGCCGGGCTTGATGTTGACGATGCGCGCGCTCTTGAGGTGCAGCGCTTCGGCGCAGCGACCGGGACTCGTCACGGACTCGTCCAGGCAGATCGGTGTGTGCAGCCCGGCCTGGAGCTCGGCGTGGGCGAGCAGCTCGTCCTCGCCGAAGGGCTGCTCGATCATGGCGAGGTCGAAGCGGTCGAGTGCGAGGAGGTGGCGCATCTCGGCCGGGTCGTAGGCGGCGTTGGCGTCCACGGTGAGCGTCAGCTCGGGGAATCGCGTGCGCACGCGATCGAGGACCCGTTCGTCCCAGCCGTGGGTGATCTTGAGCTTGATGCGCCGGTAGCCCTCGCCCGCGAACCGCTCGATCCGCTCGAGGAGCTCCTCGATCCCCGGCTGGATGCCGATGCTGACGCCGGCGGGGACGGCGTTCCTGGTGCCCCCGAGCAAACGGCCGAGGGGGACGGCGCGCTGCTTGGCGTCGAGGTCCCACGCGGCCATTTCGAGGGCGGCCTTGGCCATGCGGTGGCCCCGGGCGGCGGCGTCGAGGGCGGCGGCCAGCTCGCGCGCCGAGTCGAAGCGGCGGCCGAGGATGGCCGGGATCAGGTAGCGTTCCAGGACGAGGCGGGCGGTGTGGACGGTCTCGTACGAGTAATTCGGCTCCTCCCCGGCGACGCACTCGCCGTAGCCGCGCAGGTCATCGTCGAGCTTGACGAGGAGGATGTGGCGGTCGTGGACCGCGCCCGATGAGATGCGGAACGGTTCGTTGAGGCTCAGGCGAACCTGCTGGAGCGTGATGCGGCCGATCTTCATGGAACACGGAATCCTTGATTGCCGAGGGGCCGGTCGGTAATATCGTCGCAACTCCTGCCAACGATCCGGCCGGCCGACACGCCGCTCGTACCGTGCGCCGGCGGCCGACCGACCGATTCATGAGCGCAGAGCCGCCCACCCCGATGCCGATGAAGATGCCCGATGCCGCGCGAGCGGGCAATGGCTCGCGGTGGCATCTCGCGTCATGGCTGCTCGTGACGGGTTACGCGGTGGTCGGCGCCGTGTACCTGAGCGCGCCGGCCGGGGCGACCGGGCGAGCCGGGCTCGGCCATGCGGTTCTCCTGGCGGCCACGCTGCTGGCGGCGGTCTCGTGCCTGCGCGCCGCGCGGCGCGGTCCACCCGGTTCCCGGCTGGCGTGGTGGCTGTTCGCCGGCGCGGCGGCTGCGGGGCTGGTGGGCCAGTCGATCTGGGCGGTGCAGCATCTCGTGCTCGGTCGGACCATCGCGTTCGGATCGTCCGCGTTCTACTTCCTGCTGCTCTTNNGCGGCGGTCGCGCTGCGGCCGGCCCGGGTGCGCGGCGTCACCGAGGTGACGATCGACGGCGCGCTCATCGTCACGGCCGCGCTGCTGATGATCGCCCGGTTCGTCTTCGAGCCGCTGTTCGCGGGGCCGCCGATCGAGTCCGGCGATCTGACGGTGATCGTGCTCGCGCAGTTCGGCGCGGTGAGCTCGTGCCTCTTCGCGGGGCTGCTGGTCCTGTGGGGCGATCCGGTGCTGCCGGGCCGGCCGTACGGTCCCCGCACTGGCCGGCGCGGCGGCGGCGTTCCTGGCGGTGACGGTCCTGACGGCGACGGGCGTCGATCCCTCGCCTCGCGCCCCGGGTGACACCTTCGACCTGGTCTGGCTCGGCGGCTGGACGCTGCTCGCGACGGCGGGGCTCGCGGGCGCGCGCGGCGGCGCCGACCCGGAGATCGAGGCGGCGGCGGACCGCATCCGGCGGCGCCTGCGCCGTGCCGTCGCGCCGGGTGCGGCGCTGTTCCTGGGTGTCGCGGCCGTGGACGCGGCGCTCCATCCCGCGACGCTCCGCCAGGTCGCCGTGATGTCGATCGCCCTGGCGCTGCTGCTGGCGATCCGGATCCGCTACGCGGCGGCGGAGGCCGAGCGGCGGACGGAGGAGGGTGTGCAGCTCGTGCACACGCGGGCGCTGATCGAACTGAACCGCGCGCTCGCGGGCGCGACCGAGCTGGACCGCACGCTCGAGCTGGTCAGCCAGTGGGCGTGCCGGCTTCTGGACGCGCGCGCGGCCGGGATCGAGCTGCTCACGCCGGATGGCGAGATGCTGGAGCTGCGCGCCGCGCACGGTCTGCCGGAGCACGTGATCGGGATGCGTTTCCCGGTCGAGGGCAGCTTCACCGGCTGGGTGGTGCGCCAGCGACGGCCGCGCACGACGTTGAACCCGAGCGTCGACCCGTACATCCGCCCCGAGAGCATCGCGTTCCTCGACGCCAAACCCACCGCGGCCGCGCCGCTCCATTTCGGCGACCTTCAGCTCGGCGCGCTCTTCGCCGCGAACCGTGACCGCCCGTTCGCAGTGGGCGACCTGGAGCTGCTCGGCTCGCTGGCGGACCAGGCGGCGCTGGCCATCGAGAACGCCCAGCTCTTCGAGCAGGTCCACGCGCTGTCGCTGACGGACCCACTGACCGGGCTCGCGAATCGCCGCCAGCTCGAGCGGGATCTCGCGCGCGAGTTCGCGGCCGCCCAACGGGGCCGCCGGCTGACACTGGTCCTCTTCGACCTGGACGGGTTCAAGGAGTACAACGACCGGCACGGCCACCTGGCCGGCGACGAGGTGCTGCGCATCTTCGGGCAGGTGCTGGCGGCCGAGACGCGGGCCATGAACCTCGCCGCCCGCTACGGCGGCGACGAGTTCGTGGTGCTGCTCGCCGACACCGGCCCGAGCGGCGCACGGACGTTCATCGAGCGTGTGGAGTCGCGGTTCCGCCGGTCGGTCGAGCGGCTCGGGACCAGCCAGCTCACCGTGAGCGCGGGGCTGGCCGCGTACGGCCCGGCGATGGAGGCGCCGGACGAGCTGATCGCGGCCGCGGACCGGGTGCTCTACGAGATCAAGGCCGAGCGCCCACCGCGTGCGAGCACGTAACAGCTCCTGTCCCCGTCGCGCACGACCTCGACGGCCTCGTACCCCCGATCGAAGTACGCCTCGAACGCGGCCCGCGTCTTCCGGCGCCAGTCGGCGGCCCGATCGGGCGCCCGTTCCTTGAGACCCTGTATGTCGGCCGGGATCGCGATCCGTATGTGCGCCGCATCGAGCGTCAGGTCGGGCTCGAGGCTGTCCAGCCCGAGGGGCCCGGGTCGCGTCTCGTTGGCGAGCGGCGCGTCGGCCACGTCCCCGGCGCTCGGCGCCGCTCCTGCAAGGCGACGCCGGACCCGCTCGTCGCGGATCTCCCAGACGGCGACCAGCCGGTCCGTCCCGATGCCCCGGTGCNNAGGTCGCGGTGGTACTCGCGCGCGGTGATGCCGAGCCGGCCGAAGTTCAAATACGCGTTCTTCGACTCCAGCGGATCGAAGGTCCAGTACACGACGTCGACGCCGAGCCGGAGCAGCTCGTCGCGCTGGAATCGCTTGAGCCGCGCGCCGATGCCGCGGTCGCGGAGCTCGGGGCGGACGGCGAGCATGTCCGACCAGTGGACGAGCCGGCCGGCCTGGACCCCGGTCAGTCCGAAGACGAAGCCGGCCATGCGGCCATCGGCGTCGAAGGCGCCGGCGGTCACGCCGCCCACCTTCTGCGCCGCCCAGAGGATGGCCGGCGGGACCAGCTCGCTGAAGTGCTGGCCCCAGATGGCTTTCTGGAGCGCCACGCACAGTTGCGCCTCCTGGATCGTGCGTAGCGGCCGGATCTCGAAGGGCTCGTTCACAGCGTCTCGAACAGGCGGGCGTAGAACGCGGCGCGTCGGACCAGGTCGGCAAGGATGATGTACTCGTCGGCCGAGTGCGCGCCGCCGCCGACCGGGCCGAGGCCGTCGAGGGTGGGGATGCCGAGCGCGGCGGTGAAGTTGCCGTCGCTCCCACCGCCGGCCGCGCCCTCGCCCAGCTCGAATCCGAGCTCGGCGGCCCGCGCCCTGGCGTGCCGGTAGAGCCGGAGCACGCCCTCGGTGCGCTCGAGCGGCGGCCGGTTCTCGCCGCCCTCGATGGTGAGTCGCGAGCCCGGCAGCGTCGGTGTCAGCGAACGTACGGCCTCATCGACGCGCCGTTCCTCGTCCACGGTGGCGAAGCGTACGTCCAGCTCGGTCCGGGCCCGGGCGGGCACGACGTTGGTCGCGGTGCCGCCCGCGACGAGGCCGGCGCTGATGGTGGTGCCGCGCTCGGGGTCGGCCAGTGCGGAGATACGCACGATCTGGTGGGCCAGCTCGAGGATCGCGTTGACGCCCTTTTCCGGCTCGAGCCCCGCGTGCGAGGCCTTGCCGTGCGCCTGCACCGTGTAGTTGGAGATCCCCTTGCGCAGCGTCTTGGCACCGCCGTCGGGGAGCGAGGGTTCGAGGACAAGGACGGCCTCGGCGCCGCGGGCAGTCGCCTCGATCAGCTCGCGCGACGTGCCGGAGCCGGCCTCCTCGTCGCAGGTGATCAGCACGATGACCGGCCGTCGTGGGGCGGCGCCGGCCTCGCGGAAGACCCGCAGCACCTCGGCCAGGAGCGCGAGGCCGGCCTTCATGTCGTTGATCCCCGGCCCGGTGGCGCGGCCATCCACGATCCCGAACGGCTGCTCCGCCAGGGTGCCGCGGGGGTGCACGGTGTCCAGGTGACCGAGCACGAGTACCGGCTCGAGTCCCGGCTCGCGACCCGGCACGCGGGCGACGAGGTGGCGGCCGCAGCCGGGTGCATCGAGCAGCTCGACGTCGGCACCGGCGTCCGCGAGCGCGTCCCCGATGTCGCCGGCCAGCGCCGTGCAGGCGGACTCGTCGCCGGTGGGCGTCTCGTGCTCGACCCAGTGTCGCAGCCGCTCCAGCGCCCGGGCCTCGAACACGGAGGCGCCCTCGAGGATCACACGGGCGATCCCCTGTGCGGCCGGACCGGCCGTGGCATCTCCGGGCCGCGGCTCGGCCCCGGGTGGATCTGGCGGCATCGGCTGGAGCGGGTCACTGGAGGCCGGGGGTTGCGTGGCCATGCTGAAAAGATCTACTCCCGCGGCTCCGGTGGCAACCTCCGGTAGCTCTCGTCCAGCAACTCGATCGGGTGCAGCACCGGGCGGCCGTCGCCTTCGAGGAGCAGCCCGGCGCCGATCTGCATCATGCAGCCGGGGTTCGGCGTCACGACCCCGTCGGCTCCGGTCGATCGGATCGCCGCGACCTTGTCCGCAAGGATCCGGCCGCCGAGCTCCGGGTGCGTGAGCCCGTAGATCCCGGCGCCGCCGCAGCATTCGTCGGCACCGGGCAGCGGGACCAGCTCGAGGCCGGGGATCGCGTGCAACACCGCGAGCGGCTCTCGGGTCACCCGCTGCGCGTGGTGCAGGTGACACGGCGCGTCGTAGGTGACCCGGAGCGGCAGTGGCGCGCCGGGACGGGGCCCCCGCTCGACCAGGAGCTCCGAGACATCCCGGACGCGGGCGGCCAGCGCGCGGGCACGCGCCGCGTACGCCGGGTCGTCGGCGAGCAGCGCGCCGTACTCCTTCATCGCGGCGCCGCAGCCGGCGGCGTTGACCGCCACGGCATCGACGCCCGCGCGCTCGAAGGCGTCGATGTTCGCGCGCGCCAGCGCCCGCGCCCGCTCGCGGTCACCGCCGTGGGCGTGCAACGCGCCGCAGCAGCGCTGCTCCGGCGCGGGCACGACCTCGCAGCCGTTGGCTTCCAGCACTCGCCGCGTCGCGTCGTTGACCCGGCGGAACAGGCCGTCCTGGACGCAGCCGGAGAGGAGGGCGGTGCGGGGCGGGGCGGGGGTGTGGGCGCATGGGGCGTCGGGGGTGGCGCCTGCGGCGCGGGGGGTGCCGCCTTCGGCGGCGGGGGTGCCGCCTTTGGCGGCGGGAGTGCCGCCTTTGGCGGCGACCTCCGGCGGCGGGGGCTGAGGCTCCGGCCCGGGGGGTGGGCGCTGCGCGTCCGGGGGCAGACGTCGATCGGGGGGCGGGACCGGCCGTTCGCAGGGCGGGCCACGGGCGGGTCGCGGCGAGCATGGCGAGGCCGAAGCGGATCCGGTGGAGCCGTCGGGGCAGGAGTCGGACCAGCCAGGGGAGCGCGCCGGCGCGGCGCAGGAGCCTGCCGCCCGCCAGTGCCAGCCGGCTCGGGAGCGGGCTGCCGAAGATCGCGAGGAGCATGCGGGTTGCGGGTCCGGTCCCGCGTCCGCGCGCGGAGACGGCGCGCGCGTGCTCGAGGAGGTGGCCGTACTCGACGCCGGACGGGCAGACGGTTTCGCAGGCGCGGCAGCCGAGGCAGCGGTCGATGTGCGAGGCGAACGCGTCGGCACCCGGCTCGAGCCGTCCCTCCGCGACCGCGCGCATGAGGTACAGGCGCCCGCGCGGCGAGTCCGCCTCGTCACCCAGACGGACGTAGGTCGGGCACGCCGGGAGGCAGAACCCGCAGTGCACGCAGGCGAGCAGCTTGTCCCCTTCACGGGCCAGGATCGCGGCCAGCTCGCCGCGCCGGGCATCGGTCATCGTTCCGGCCATTCCATCATCCTCATGCGACGAACCGGCCCGGCGCGAGCACGCCCGCCGGATCGAACCGGTTCTTCAGCTCCTTCATCAGGCGTAGTGCCGGGCCCGGGTCGCCGAACGGCTCGATCCGCTCCAGCAGCGTGGCCGGCGCCCTCGTCACGGTCAGGCCGCCGCCGCGCGCGACGAGCGCCGCGCGCGCGGCGGCGAGTGTGCGGGCGAGCGCCACGGCCCGGTCGTCCGGCTTCCGGCCGTCCGGCTCCCGCGACCGCACGTTCGCCGGAGGCACCGCGCTCACGCGGACGACGCCGGCGCCCGCGTGCGCCGCGATCGATGCGCCCGAGCCGACGCCGGGCAGCTCGAGTGCCAGCCGCAGCGTGTCCCCGAGGCGCGACGGCGCGTCGGCCATGCGAACGGCGAGCCCGGCGTCGGCCTCGACGCCGGCGAGCTCCGCCCACGGGTCCGGACCTTCGCCCTCGTGCCGACTCGCCTCGAGCGACGCCCCGGCGGCCAGCCGCCGGACCCGGTCTTCCGTGGCCGCCACGGCCTCCGCGTTCCCCTGGAGCCGCGCGAGCAGGCGCCATCTCCGCGCCCCGGCGCCGCCGGCGCCGTCGTGGACGGAGACCAGTTCGAGCGCCGCCGTCTCGATGCGCTCCTCACGCAGCCCCGCGACCAGCTCGAGGAGCGCCGCGGGCGCCGCGGCGTGTACCGCGAGCGTGGCATCCCGCCCGGGCACCGGCCGCAGACGCAGGTGCAGCCTCGTGATCAGCCCCAGCGTGCCGCGGCCGCCGATGACCGGCTTGATCAGGTCGTACCCGGCGACGTTCTTCACCACCTTCCCGCCGAGGTCGACGATCCGGCCGTCGCCGGTCACGAGCCGCAGGCCGAGCACGTGGTCGCGCGGCGTGCCGTACCCCTCCCGCAGCGGGCCGGCGGCCGCGAGCGAAACGACCGCGCCCAGCGTCGCGCCCGCGCGGGCCGGCGGATCGAGCGGCAGCCATTGCCGGTGCCGCGCGAGCCGCTCGCCGAGCGCCCTCAGCGCGAGCCCGGACTCCGCCGTCGCGACCAGGTCCGCGGGCTCGTGCGCCTCCAGGCGCGCCATGCGCTCCGTCGTGACGACGAGGTCCACTCGCGTCGGCGGGCCGCCGGCGTCCAGCCAGCCACCGGCCCCGGCCGGCTCGACCGCCCAGCCCTCCGCACTGGCCAGCGCGAGCACCGCCGCAGCCTCCTCGGACGTCGCCGGCGCCACCACCGCCCGCGGCTTCACCCCGTGCACCATCCACCGCTCCGCCTCGCCGCCCGTCCATACGCCGCCCGCGCCGACGATCGCCCCCAGCCGCNNGGTGCCGCAGGCACCGCCCCCGCCCGGGGCGTACCCGCAGTGCCCGGACCCGCAGAGCCGGCCCCCGGCGTAGCCGCAGGCACCGCCCCCGGCGGCGCCCCCGGCACCGCCGTCGTCGCCGGCCCGATCCACTCCCGGCAGACCCGCACGGGAAACACCTTCGCGGGATTGGCCAGACCGCGCGGGTTGAACACCCTGCGCACCGCGCACATCAACTCCATCTCGGCCTCGCCGAAGATGAGCCCCATGTACTCGCGCTTGTCGAGGCCGACGCCGTGCTCGCCGGNNCCGTCGCCGGCGTGGAAGACGTTCGAGATGCGCAGCTCGTAGCGCGCGGCCACGTCGTAGATCCGCGAGAGGACGTCCGGCAGCCGGCTGCGCGGCACGACCGCGTCCTGAACGAGCAGGTCCGGCGCCAGGCGGCCCATCGCGCCGAACGCCTTCTTGCGGCCCTGCCACAGCCGCTGCCGCTCGGCCTCGTCGGCCGCGCGCTGGACCTCGCGGGCACCTTCGCCCCGGCAGATCTCCGCCGCGCGGTCGGCCTCGGCGGCCAGCCCGGCGCGCGGGCCGTCGAACTCGATCACCAGCGCCGCGCCCACGTCCGTCGGGATGCCGGCGGCGTAGATGCTCTCCTCGACGGCGCGGATCGTCTCGCGGTCGATCATCTCGAGCGCGGCGGGGACCCGCCCGTCCGCGATGATCGCGCTGACCGCGCGGCCGGCGTCGTCGACGTCGTCGAAGAGCGCGAGCAGCGTCTCGACCGCCTCGGGGAGCGGCGAGAGCCGGACCTCGATCTCCGTCGCCACGCCGAACGTGCCCTCGCTGCCCACGAACAGGCCGACCAGGTCGTAGCCCGCGGCTTCGTCGCCGCCCAGCTCCACCACCGCGCCGTCGGGAAGGACTGCCGTCAATCCCGTGACGTGGTTCGTCGTGGTGCCGTACTTCAGGCAGTGCGGCCCGCCGGAGTTCTCGGCGACGTTGCCGCCGATCGTGCACGCGGACTGCGAGGAGGGGTCCGGCGCGTAGTAGAGCCCGTGCGGCGCCGCGGCGCGGCTCAGGTGCGCGTTCACCACGCCCGGCTCGACGCGCGCGCGCCGGTTCGCCGGGTCGAGCGAGAGGATGCGGTTCATCCGCGTGAGCGCGAGGACGACGGCGCCCTCGAGCGCCAGCGCGCCGCCGGAGAGGCCCGTGCCCGCGCCGCGCGGGACGAACGGGACCCCGGCGTCCGCCAGCCGCCGGACGACCGCCGCGACCTGTGCGGTGCCGCGGGGCAGCACCACCGCGCGTGGCCGGATCCGGTACGCGGTCAGCCCGTCCGACTCGTAGACGAGGAGCGCGCCGGGGTCGGCGACGAGCCCGTCGTCGCCTACGATGCGGCGGAGGGCGGCGACGAGGGCCGGCTCCAGCCCCGCCGCCGCGGATCCGCTCGCTGTCACAGAGGCTGCCGTCATGCGAAACGGTACACCGGGGACGGGTACGCGGTTCAGCGGATGGCCTCCCAGCGTGCGTCGACGCGGCGGCACACCCTTCCGGCGCGCTCCAGGTGCTCGAGGTAGGCGACGGCCGCGCCCGCCGCGAACTCGCGCACGCCCGGGTCCAGCCCCGGCCCGTACACCGCCTCCACCAACGCGTCGAGCTCCGCCGGCCCCGCCGCGAGCGCCGCGACCACCTGCGCCTCGCGCTCTCGCCGGTGGCGGACGTAAGCGTCCAGCGCCGCCGGCGGGTCCTCGAACGCCGGGCCGTGCGCCGGATAAATCACGCGCGGCTCGAGCGTGCGGATGCGTTCCAGCGATGCGAGGTACGCGGCCATGTTGCCCTCGGGCGCGGCGACGAGGGCGGTGTCCATCCCGCCCAGCATCAGGTCGCCGCAGAAGACGGCGCCGCCGGCCGGCCAGTGGAACGCGACGTGGTCGGGCGAGTGTCCCGGCGTCGCCGCGGCCACGACCGCGCCGGCGTCGGTCTCGATCGCGTCGCCGTCGGCGAGCGTGCCGGCCGCATGCGAGCGGACCGGAGCGCCGAGCCGCTTCGCGAGCGCCGCCGTGCCGCCGTCGTGGTCCGGGTGTGCGTGCGTGACCAGCACCCCGACGACGACGCCGTCGCCGATCTCCTCGGCGACGGCGTCCAGGTGCGCGTCGAGCGCCGGCCCCGGATCCATTACGGCCACCCGCCGGCGGCCGACGAGGTAGGTGCGCGTCCCGTCCAGCGTCATCGGCGAGGGGTTCGGGGCCAGGACGGTGCGGATCACGGCTCCGGGCGGCTCAGGGGTCGGCCGCCCGGCGTGCGCGCTGCCCGTTTCCCGCCGCCTCCGTTGCCCGCGCCCACCGCTCGGGTCGCGCTCGGGCCCGTACCCGCCGACGGTGCAGCGGTCACGCCCGCCTAGCGGCGCTCGGACATCACGACCTCGGCGAGCTTGTCGGCCACGGCCTGGACCGCCTCCTCGTCTTCGTCCGTGAACGCGCCCGTCTCGTGGCTGTCGATGTCGATCTGGCCGAAGATCTCGTCGCCGGCGCGGATCAGCACGACCAGCTCCGCCTTGGTCTTCGGGCTGCACGCCAGGTAGTTCTCGATCTCCGTGACGTCCGCGACGTTCTGGTTCCTGCCCTCGGCGACCGCCGTACCGCACACGCCCTCGCCTACCGGGATGCGCGCGTGCTCCGTGCCCTCGCCCACGTAGTTGTGCAGCCACAGGATCTTCTCGTCCGGGTTCAGGAGGTAGATCCCGACCCAGTCGTAGCGATCGTCCGAGCCGGCGATCGTCTTGACCGCCTCCCGCATGATCGCGTCCGAGAGGTAGCCTCCCTCGCGCATCTCCTGTAGCCGCTTCACCAGGTTCCCCGCTTCCAGCATGCCCGTCTCACCTCGGGTCGTAGGGTTCAAAGGTTTCGGCCGGCGCGGTCCACGCCAGCAGCCACCGCCAGAGAGCGCGTCGCGCTCCTCCGTCCGTTTCCTCGTACAGCCGTTCGATCGCCTCGCCCACCGCCGCGTCGCGGTAGAGCCAGACGTGGTACTGCGGCACCGCGACCGTGCGACCGCCGACCCAGCGGGCGAGGTTCTCGACCCGCTGCATGCGGTAGCGCAGCCTGTGGCGCTCCGCCTGCTTCTCGACCAGCGCGCGGTAGCGGTCCCAGTCGGCCTCGGTCGGGGAGACCAGGCGCCAGTCCAGCTCGGTGTAGGGCAGCTCGCGCGACGGATCCTCGGCGACGGGCGAGAAGATCGCATCCAACCGCGGCAGCAGCGCCGCGCGGCGCACGCCCGCGGCCAGGCATTCGCACCAGACCGTGACCCGCCCCAGGTGCAGGTCCCAGGAGATCTGAATCGGAACCGCCATGAATGTAGCGCCCGTCAGCGCGGCACGAAATCCGTGTCCGGCTCCAGCTCCCGCGCGAACGCCGCGATCAGCCGCGCGGCCCGGTCCAGATCCTCGAGGCTGACCAGCTCGTTCGGCGAATGCATGTACCGGTTCGGGATCGAGATCACGCCGGTCGCCACGCCGGCCCGCGTCAGGTAGATCGCGTCCGCGTCCGTCGACGTGTACTTCGGCGAGGCCGTGATCGTGTGCGGGATCTCGTGCCGCTCCGCCACCTCGACCAGCCTCTCGAAGACCAGCGGATGCGCCGCCGAGCCGCGCGTCAGCACCGGGCCGCTGCCGATCCCGTGCTCGCCCAGCTCCTTCTTCTCGATGCCGGGCGAATCGGTCGCGAACGTCACGTCCACGACCAGCGCGACCTGCGGCTCGATCCGGTACGCGCCCGTGCGCGCGCCGCCGCCCGCGTAGCCGATCTCCTCCTGCGTCGTCGCGACCGCCGTGACCTCCGCCCGCGGCTTCTCTTCCGACAGCAGCCGCAGCGCCTCCAGCACCACGTACGCGCCGATCCGGTTGTCGATCGAGCGGCTCACGATCAGTCCGCCGCCCAGCTCGATCATCCGTGCGTCCAGCACCGCCGGGTCCCCGACCCGCAGCCCCCGCCCGACCGCGTCCGCGCGGTCCTTCACGCCGACGTCGATCCACAGGTCCGTGATCTTCGACGCCTTCTCGCGCTCGTCGCCCTTGATCAGGTGGATCGGCTTCTTGCCGATCACCCCGGCCACCTCGCCCGACCGCGTCAGGACCCGCACCCGCTGGCCCACCAGGACCTGCGGGTCCCAGCCGCCGATCCCGTCGAAGTACAGGAAGCCGTCGTCGTCGATGTGCGTGACCATGAGGCCGATCTCGTCCACGTGACCGGCCAGCATCACCCGCGGCGCGCCACCCACGCCCACCGTCGCGTAGGAGTTGCCGCTCACGTCCACGTCCACCCGCTCGGCGATGCGCTCGGCCTCCTCGCGCCACACACGCGCCGCCGCCGCCTCGAACCCGCTCGGGCCCGGCGTGTCGAGCAGCCGCTTCAGAAAGTCCACCGATGACACGTCCACATCCTCCCTGCGCGCGGTACGCCCGCGACAAACCCATACAACATACGCCTGTCGGCCGGTCGGGTCCAGCCGCTCACCCCGCGGCCCGACGCACCAGCCAGTCGTCCAGCGCCAGCTTGCCCGAGCCGGACAGGATCAACGTTCCGAGCCCGGCCAGCAGCAGCAGGTTGTACTCGTACCCCCACTGGCCCTCCGGCCGGAACACGAAGAAGCCGTGCGGCACGTGCACCGTGAACGTCGCGACCAGCATCTCGACGAACAGCACGATGGCGACCCAGCGCGTCAGCCAACCCACCAGAACCAGCAATCCGCCCACGAACTCGACCAGCGCGACGACCCAGGCCATCACGACCGGTGCCGGGATGCCGAGCGACGACAGGAACTCCGCGAACCCGCCGATCCCCGCCTCGCCGAACAGCTTGTCCCAGCCGTGCACGATGAAGATCAGACCGAGCACCAGCCGAAGCAGCGCCAGTCCCCAGCCCGGATAGTAGGGTACCGCCATGAGTTCCTCCCGTTCGGTTCAGGACGCCGTTCCGTGGCCGCCTTGATCCTCCCTTCCAATTCCCGTACCATACACGAACGCGGATCTCACGACGACTGAATCATCCGGCCGCCCTCCGGGGCGGCCTCATCCGAAATGCGGACGTCATGGAGCAGACCTACTTCCGGCGGGGGTTCGGCCTCAAGAAGGCGATCGAGCCCGTCATCGCCGCCGAGTACCACAGTGCGATCGTCGAGGACATCCGGGGCAGGGGGTACCAGGCCGACTTCGGCGACGTGACGATCCGCCTGGCCGAGGAGTTCGGCTTCTGCTACGGCGTCGACCGCGCCGTCGACTACGCCTACGAGACCGCGCACAAGTTCCCCGACAAGCGCATCTTCCTCGTCGGCGAGATCATCCACAATCCGCACGTCAACCAGCGGATGCGGGAGATGGGCATCACCTTCCTCTATCCGGACGCCGACGGCCGCTTCGACTTCGACGCGGTCACCCCCGACGACGTCGTCCTCATCCCGGCCTTCGGCGTCACGCTCCACGACTTCAAGCGCCTGCGCGACATCGGCTGCGTCCTCGTCGACACCACCTGCGGCTCGGTCCTCAACGTCTGGAAGCGCGTCGAGTCCTACGCCCGTGACGGCTTCACCGCGCTCATCCACGGCAAGTACGCGCACGAGGAGTCCCGGGCCACCGCGTCGCAGGTCACGACGCACCCCGGCGGCAAGTACATCATCGTCCGCGACATGGACGAGGCCCGCCTCGTCTGCGACTACATCGAGCAGAACGAGAACGCGCTCCCTCGCGACGCGTTCCGCGCCCACTTCGCCAACAAGGCATCCCACGGCTTCGACCCGGACGCCGACCTCGTCCGCATCGGCGTCGCCAATCAGACCACCATGCTCGCGACCGAGTCCCTCGCCATCGCCGCCGCGGTCGGCAGGAGCCTCGCCCGCCGCTACGGTCCGGACGCCGCCACCCAACACTTCCGCTCCTTCGACACCATCTGCTCGGCCACCCAGGAGCGGCAGGACGCCATCCTCGAGTTGATGCAGGACCCGCCTGACATCATGGTCGTCATCGGCGGCTACAAC
>JABAOG010002077.1_pt2 | contig 17864 bp, 20 predicted proteins | sample 7062131 | NCBI WGS metagenome assembly JABAOG01 (sample SAMN14538629, study PRJNA623070) | marine sediment metagenome | biome: marine biome [ENVO:00000428]; feature: marine pelagic biome [ENVO:01000023]; material: deep marine sediment [ENVO:00002113] | place: India: Arabian Sea | collected...
CGGCGTCGTCGATACGCTCCGGTTGCACTTGCAGAGAAGGGGTGACGAAGCGCCGCGCGTTCACGTCGCCCTTGCGGCCGATGCATTGCGCACTGCCGACATAGACACTGCGACCTCGGAGAGCTCGCTTGCCATGCAAGAGGACGCGACGGACACCTATGTCGACTTGGTGGCCGGTGAGATCGCGCTCAAGGCACGCGACGGCCAGGCGGCGGTGGACGCATTCGATCGCGCGATGAAGAAGCACGACAGCGCCCGCGCTCAATGGGGGCTTGCGCGGGGCTATCGCATCCTTGGTGACTCCGAAAAAGCTGCTGCGGCTGCCCAAGCGAGTCTGAAGGTCAGCCCGAACCACGCTGGGGCACGCGTCGCGGTTGCGGACCTGCTCATCGCGGACGGCGAGATCGACAAAGCCTACGAGCTGCTCCAGGCCCCTGCGGGCCTCGCACCCATTGACGGCGCTACGTTGCAGGTCGCGCGAGCCGACGAGTCTGCCGCCCTGACGCTGGTCGCGCGCATCGAAGAGTACCGGGGGCGTCTCGGCGCCGCTCGCGAAATGTACGAGAAGGCGATCGAGCTCGACACCAGCAACACAGACGCGGCGCTCGGAGCGGCGCGTCTCGTTCTCTTGGAGGGCGTCTATCAAGATGCCTATGCCCGCTTCCAGACCGTGCTCGGATCGGAGATTCGACCGGGCGCCGAGATGGACGTGACCGGGAAGCCCAAAGTCGTGGTGGAAGCAAAGCTCGGCGCCGCCGAAGCGCTCCTCGCGATGGACAAGGCCGAGGAGGCCAACAAGCTGCTCGCTGATCTTCAGACGCCCGAGCCGGCGAACGCCGACGTCGAGCTCTGGCAGGGCAAGGTCTCCGAAGCTTTGGGCAATAGTAGCGAGGCCGTGGGTCACTTCCGAAACGCGATCGCGCTCGAGCCGAAGTCGTTCCGCGCGTACATGGCTCTCGCCCAACACTACACCGCGACCAAGCGCCCCGGTGAGGCCGTCGGGGTCCTCGTCGAAGCACAGCAAAACGTCGAGATCAACGCCGAGGTGCGGCGCATGTTGGGTTGGGCGGAGCTGCAGCGAAACCGCCTCGACGATGCGATCAAGCAGTTCGTGACGGCACTCGAGATGGAGCCCCGGGATTCCTCTGCTCAATTCGGGCTTGCCGTGGCGTACCGCCGCAAGGGAATGCTCGAAGAGGCGAGCGCGGAGCTCGCGAAGGTCGAGTCGTTGGACGCGAAGTTCCCTGGTCTTCCGCTCGAGAAGGGTAGGCTCGCCGAGGCTTCGGGCGACATGGATGTCGCTGTCGCCAGCTACCGCACGGCACTCGAGGATTCCCCAAACGATATGGCGCTGAAGTCGCGCCTGGGCGCCGTTTTGATGCTCACCGGCCAGCTCGACGAGGGCGAGACGCTATTGCGCGAAGTGCTCGAGGCACAGCCCTACTCCGCCGAGGCGGAGCACTATCTCGGCCGGATCGCGATGGAGCGGGACCAGGTCGATGTTGCGCGGCAGCGCTTCCTTCGCGCCGCCCGTCTCGATGCCGGCAGCGGCCAGTACCGGATGTACGTAGCTTGGGCGGCGCTCGAGTCGAACGAGATGACCACCGCGCTGCGCAACCTCGATGCCGCGTTGAAGCTCGACCCGACCCTCGGTGATGCGTACTGGCTGCGCGCGCGGATTCGAATNNCGGATCGACGCTTGGGCGGCGATGGGCGAGTGCCACTATCAACTCGGCCAGATGAACGAAGCGATCGCAGACTTCGAGAAAGCCGTCGCGGGGGACCCGAAGCGCGGATACTGGTGGTACCGCTTGGGACGCTTGCAGCTCGACGAAGGACGGCGCCCCCAAGCGCTCACCTCGCTGAGCACCGCCACCTCCCTGGGCGACAAGGCCCCGAGCGGTAAAGGGTGGCTCGCGGATGCACACCGGCTGGCCGGCGACATCTACTACGCGCAGAAAAAGCACCAGGACGCCGTCGTTCAATACGGGCGCTACCTCGAGCTTTCCGACCGCGATGCGATCGATCGGGCGGACGTGGAAGCCAAGCTTCGCAAGATCGGCGAAGGCCTCGACTGACGCGGTCTCAGTCGAGCTGGTCGCGATCAAAGGCGTCGGGCAACAAGGACGCGAGGTCGTACTCGACGCACCCATTGCCCGCGTAGCTCCGGATCGAAAGACTCGGTGCGAGCTCGATCAAGCTTTGTCGACAGATGCCGCAAGGCGGGGTAGGGCTCTTGGCGCCCGAAGCGATCGCGAGCGCGACCAGCTCACGCTCCCCCGCCGCGACGGCAGCCGCCAATGCAGCGCGCTCCGCACAGATCGTGGCGCCATAGCTCGCGTTCTCGACGTTGCACCCCGTGAACACCGCGCCGCTCTTGGTTTGGAGGGCTGCTCCAACCGTGAATCCAGAGTACGGGGCGTATGCGTGCGCGCGCGCGTTCATCGCCGCACGCTTCAACCCATCCCAAGCGTCGTCGTCCATCAGAGCGACTCCAGCACGCCCGACAGCAGTGACTCGAACCGCGACCGCACACGGCCGGCGGTCTCTTCCACTTCTTCGTGGCTCAGCGGGCCTTTCGAAATCCCGGCAGCCAGGTTGGAGATGCACGAGATGCCGAGAATGCGAAGCCCCATGTGACGCGCCGCAAGTACTTCGAGCACGGTGCTCATTCCGACGGCGTCGGCACCGAGCATCCGGAGCATTCGAACTTCGGCCGGCGTTTCGTAGGAGGGCCCCAACAGACCGGCGTAGATGCCGCGCTTGAGCTCGAACCCGAGCTCTGCGGCAACCCCGCTCGCCGTTTCGATGAGGTTTGGGTCGTATGCCGTGGTCATGTCGACAAAGCGCGGCCCCCGCAGCTCCTCGCTCGGGCCGATGAGACTGCTCGTCCCCGTCAGGTTGAGCTGATCGGTAATCGCCATCAGGTCGCCCGCCTCGAGTTCCGGCGCGATCCCCCCTGCCGCATTGGTCACGATCAAGGTTCGGGCGCCGAGCATCGCCATCAGCCGGACGCCGAATGCAACCTCGTTGGGCGAGTTGCCTTCGTAGAGGTGGGTTCGTCCCTGCATCGCCACGATGCGTTTGCCCGCCCTCCGTCCCGTCACGAGGTTGCCCGCGTGCCCCGACACGCTCGAGAGGGGCATGTGCGGGATTTCGCCGTACGGGATGGCATGGGCGCCGTCCAAGGTGTTGGCGTAGTCGCCGAGCCCCGATCCCAGGACCATGGCGATATCGACTTCACCGGTCTGATGTGCCACCGCCTCCTTGGCCTGGTCGAGCGCTTCCATCATCGCGTCCGCATTGTACGCTACCTCGGCTATAGTGCCTCCCGGATGACGAGACGAGTCGCCGTCGCCTGTTTGATGCTGTTGCTCGCCTGTTCCGGAAGAGGCGCCGACGGGCCCGCCAGCGAGACGGCTCGGGAGGTTTTGGAGCCAGACGAGGTGCTAAGCGTCGTCGAGCCGCCTGTTCTGGTCTCGATCGTCCCGATCTCGACCGCTGAAGAGATTCCACGCGATTGCTCCAACCCCGTCGAAGAGTCGTGCAATGCGATCGACGACAATTGCGACGGCGTCATCGACGATGGCTGTGGGTACGGCACGGGACTCATGCAGGTCACAGCGTCGTGGGACACCGGCGCGGACATCGACCTCTACGTCACGGGTCCGCTCGGCGACACCTTGAGTTTTCAGCGGCGGGCCACACCCTCCGGCGCACGCGTGGATCACTCCGGACGCGGCGACTGCATCGGTGACATGCCGAACCCACAAATCGAAAACGTTCGTTGGGTTGGCAAGCGACCGCTCGACGGAATCTACGAAGTCGAGGTGCACTATTGGGGGGAGTGCGTCAGCAGCGGCGGGCCGACGAACGTGACGATCTCCGTCGCGGTCGGGCGCCAAATCGCCGGCCAGTACCGCCACAGCTTGCTGCCCGGCGAGCGAATTCGCATTCTGCGGTTCGTCGTCCAATGACAACCCGGCGCGACGGCGCGGTCTTGGCCCTGTGCTTGGGATTACAAGGCTGCATCATGTGTTGGCTTGCCTTCGCAGCGTGCTCCGGCTGGCCGCCCTCCGCCGTCGCCGCCGGCTTGGCGGTCTGTTTCGTTCCGTACGCGGGCGTGCTTGGCTTCTCGCGTTGCCTGCCGAGCCGGCGAGCCGCGAACCTAGTGGCGATCGGAACGGCACTGGGCTTCGGCGCAGCGTTGGTCCTCGCGCCGCCCCTCTTGTCAGACGACCTCTATCGCTACCTTTGGGAGGGCCGGCTCTGGCTGGAAGGGTTCAATCCCTACCTGCTCGCCCCCGAGGATCCGGCGCTCGCGCACCTTCGCGATGACCTCTGGGCCAACATCAACAACAGGCCGCTCGCGAGCATCTACCCGCCGTTGTCGCAGCTCCTGTTTGTGGTTGCCGCCGCCCTCGGAGGGAAAGTCTGGACCGTCAAGCTCTTGGCGCTTGTGGCCCACGTGCTCTCGGTCACGCTTGTCGCACGGGTATGCACCGCATCGAGGGCCTCATTGGCCGTCGCCCTCAATCCTCTTCTGCTTGGCGAAGCGGCGCTCAACGGTCACTTCGACATTCTGTGTGGCGTGGCTTTGCTGATCGCCGCGTGGGCCCTCGCACGGAATCGCTTTGTACGAGGCGGTGTCGCGGCCTGCGCTGCGGTCGGGCTCAAAGTGGTTGGCCTGGTCGTGCTCCCGCTTTTCGCACGGCGCCCCAAAGCCTTGTTTGCAACCGGGCTCGCCTCGGCTCTGTTGCTCGCGCCGCTCGTGTGGGGGCGGGCGCCGCTCGATCCAGTCTCGGGTACGGGACAGTTTGCGATCCGCTGGCGTGGAAACGAAAGTGTGTTCGCGCTGATCGACCAACTGAGCCGTGCGCTTTTCGATGAGGGCTTCGCCGGCCTCGTCGCGCGCTCGGTCGTTGTTTTGGTCTTGCTCGCGCTTTGCGCTCTGGTCGTGCGCCGCCGCGTCCCCCCCATGCGGGCGACCCGTGCACTGGTTTGGGCGCTCCTGCTCCTGTCGCCGCAAGTTCACCCCTGGTACCTTGCGTGGCTTGTCCCACTCGAGGTCGCGGCTGGGGGGTCGGCCGGCCTGGTCTGGAGCGCCGCCGTCCTTTGCGCGTACGCGCCGCTCGACCGATGGGTCGCCGAGGGTGTGTGGCACATGCCGGCCTCGCTGCAGGTGTTCGAGTATTCGGTGGTCGGCCTCGCCCTGATCCTCGATCCTCGGCGCCCCACCTTCCGCGGAGCAGGTCTGGATGGGCAATTTCGCATGTGATTCAAAGTAGTTAGCGCAGCACGGGACCCGAACACTCCGCCGTTTTGGTTTTGGCTTGCAGGCAGGGCGCGAGCCCTTAGACTACGCGCCCCTGAAGCCCAGGGACTGACGGATTCACCATGTACGCGGTCATTCAAACAGGCGGAAAACAGTATCGGGTTGCCGAGGGCGACACGATTCGCGTCGAAAAGCTCGAAGGCGATGTCGGCTCCAAGGTCGAGTTCAACGACGTCCTGATGGTCGGCGGCGAAAAGGTCGAAGTGGGCAAGCCGCACGTCGGTGGCGCCAAAGTGACGGCCGAAATCGTCGCGCAGGATCTTGCCAAGAAGATCATCGTCTTCAAGATGAAGCGCCGGAAAGGCTACCGCCGCCGTCGCGGTCATCGGCAGCCGTACACCGAGCTCCGCATCGACAGCGTGAAAGGCTAAGGCAGCGCCATGGCACACAAAAAAGGTCAGGGCTCATCCCGCAACGGCCGCGATTCGAAGCCGCAGTACCGTGGGGTCAAGGTTTTCGGCGGGCAGACCGTGCCAGCAGGCAGCATCTTGGTGCGCCAGGTGGGCCAGTCGTTCCATCCCGGTGCGAACGTGGGCGTGGGCAAGGACTACACGCTTTGGGCCAAGGTGGACGGCGTCGTGAAGTTCGAGCGCCGCGGCCGAACCGGTAAGCGCGTCAGCGTCTATCCCGCCGACAACTGAGCGACTCCTTGCAGGAGCGGTTCCCGGCGCCGGAGTTCGATTCCCCCACGGGGAGCGTCTTTCCACCGCCCGCCGGGCGCAGGGTCTACTGCAACCGCAATCTGAGGCTCGACCAGGTCAAAGCCGTCGGCTTCGACATGGACTACACGCTCGCGATCTATCGCCAGGCGGAGATGGATCGGCTCTGCATCGATGCGACCGTCCGCAAGCTAGTCGATCGGGGCTATCCCGAAGAGCTCCTGTCGATGAAGTACCGGACCGATTTCCCGATCCGCGGGCTGCTGATCGACCGAAAGCTCGGCAATGTGCTCAAAATGGACCGCTATCGGTATGTGAAGACCGCCTACCACGGTTTTCGTAGGCTCACCCGGGAAGAGCGCCGGCGTGCGTATCACACCCGGCGCCTCCGTCCTGGCACCGGACGCTACCACTGGGTCGACACCCTGTACTCCCTGTCCGAGGTCGCGGTCTACGCCGCGGTGATCGAACACCTCGAGACCCACGGAGGATCGGTCGACTACGGTCAACTCTTCGCCGACATTCGAGAGTGCGCCGACATCTCTCATCAGGACGGCTCGATCCTCGATCTTGTGCTCGAGGACCTACCCCGGTACGTCGATCGCGATCCTGACCTAGGCGTCTTGTTTCACAAGCTTCGAAGCGCCGGCAAACGCTTGTTCCTCCTGACCAATTCCGGCCCCGAGTACACCGACGCCATGATGTCGTACCTGCTCGACGATGCGCTCGACGAGTACCCGAGCTGGAGAAATTACCTCGACTACATCTGCACCGCTTCCCAAAAGCCCAGCTTTTTCACGGACAAAGCGCTCTTCACCGACCTCGAGACCGAGGAGGAGAGCAGGGATCCAACGCGCGGCAGGGTCTACGTCGGGGGCAACATTGTGGACCTGCAGCGGGCCTTGGGCTTCACCGGCGATGAGGTGCTTTACGTCGGCGATCACATTTACGGCGACGTGCTCCGGGCCAAAAAGGAATCCACTTGGCGCACCGCGATGATCATCCAGGAGATGGACGACGAGCTTCGGGTTCTCCGCGAGCACGCCGTCAGCTTCGAGCGCGCCGATGCTCTCGAGCAGATGCGCGATGCGGTGCAGGACGAGCTCCGCGAGCACCAGGCGCGCCTCAAGAGGGTCGAGCGCAAGCTCAACGGGCAAGAATCGGGCCCCGAGAGAGCAAGCTGGGACGCCAAACGCGTCCGCCACAGGCGCTCTATCGACCGACTCCGGGCGCAGCTCAAGGACCTGGATACTGAACGTTCGGCGCTGCACGACGTTCTGGACGACGCATTTCATCCCTTTTGGGGCTCGGTTTTCAAGGCGGGGAACGAAGTTTCGAGCTTCGGCAGCCAAATCGAACAATACGCCGGGCTCTACACCTCGCGCGCAACCAACCTCATGCAGTACTCCCCGATGCACTACTTCCAGAGCCCGAGGCACAGGATGCCTCACGAGACCGGGAGCGTGCCGGGCACCTAAGATCGCGAATTTTTTTGTTCGCAAACGACGCGGCTTGTCTATACTGCGCGCCTACTCACAACGGAGTGTGTTATGGCCAAAGCAGCCACGAAAAAGACTACCAAGAAGAGCACCACCAAAAAGCGGGCGTCGAAGAAGTCGGCGCCCAAGAAGAAGGCAGCGCCGAAGAAGGCCGCTAAGAAGCGCGCAGCGCCCAAGAAGGCCGCCAAGAAACGGCCTTCAAAGAAGACCGTCAAGGCTCAAGCAGCTGCACTGAAGAAAAAGGCCGCCAAGAGGCGCGCTCAAGTCAAAAGGAAGCTCACCAAAGCCAAGAGCGATGCCACAAAAGAAACGGCGGCCTTGAAGCGGAAAGCCAAGAAGCAGGTCACGAAGGCAAAGGCACAAGCAAGAAAGAGCCGTGCCGCCACCAAGAAACAGCTCACCAAGGCAAAGACGCAGGCCAAGAAGCAGCGCGCAGCAACCCGGAAAAAGGCCACCAAAGCGATCGCCGATCTCGAAAAGCAGATCGACAAAGCATCGAAGAAGCTAAAGGCGACGACGTCGAAGAAGAGGGCACCGGCGAAGAAGAAAGCGACGTCGAAGAAGGCACCGGCGAAGAAGAAATAATCTTCAACGCATTGGCACTGGCACCGTCGCTGGCGCCGACGCTGCCACTGTTGCTGGTCCTGTCACTGTCACCGCGAAGGGCAAGGGCAGGTTACCGTGCCGGATACTGTCGAGGTTTGGTGGAGCTGAGGGGGATCGAACCCCTGACCCCTACACTGCCAGTGTAGTGCTCTCCCAGCTGAGCTACAGCCCCGTAAACGAGGCGAGCGTAGTAGCAGCACTCCTACAACCACGCCAGGTCATCGTGAAGTATGCAGCGACCGCTCTCGTGCGGTTGTTCTGCACTACGCCTTGACACGGGGCTCGGATTCATCGGAGGCCGGATTTCTTGACCTTTCCCGGTGCCCCGGCGAAACGGAGAGGCAATGCGGGCGGCCGTTTTCCTCTTCGTCTTCCTCGCCGCGTGCAGCGGGTACGACGACCTCGCGCTGCTCGAGGTGGAGAACGTCGAGCCGCCCGAGATCGAGCCCGGCGGAACGCTTCGGATCCACGGCCGCGGCTTCCCGCTCGGGCGGTCCCCTGACATCGTGCTGCGCGGCGCGGTCCACCGTCCGGGGACGCGCGCCAGCGCCGTGGACGCGCACCTCGTCGGCGTCGTGCAGTCCGAGTCGCTCATCGAAGTTCCGATCGGAGAGGAGCTGATCGATGCGCTCGGGGGTCGCGCCACGGTCGACGGGGAGCTGAGGGTCGGGTTTCGTACTGCCGACGGCCACCGCGACGTGTTTTCGGCGGAGCGGGTTCGAGTCGACTTTCTACCGGACACCTCGACGCAGCTGCGGGTCGACAGCGTGCGCGAGGAACAGACCGAGATGGTCGGCACCCCAAGCTTCGGCCTAGAGCTTTCGCGCGAAGAGCTCGGAACCGTGGGTGTTCGAGTGCTCACGGTCGACCCCGGCGGGCTCGCCGAGACCCAGGGGGTGAAACCCGGGGACACACTCGTCGGCCTCGACGGGATGAGTCTCTACAGCTGGCGCGATTTCATTCCCGATCCCAGCAGGGACGAGTCGATCGTATTCGTCGCCCGGGATGGGCTTCGCGGGGTTCATGCCCTCCGCTGGCCACACGAGGCGACCGAGCGTCCGGCAGACCCGATCGCGCTCGGGCTCTTCGTCCTCGTGGGGCTGATGCTCGGCTGGCTCTCCCCGGCCGTGCTCTGCTTGCGCGCCAAGCCTTCCAAGATCTCACTGCCGGCATGGTTGACTCGCTCGAGTCTCGTCCTGGTTTTCGCGGCGCTGTTGCTTTGTGTGCCCGCCCTTCAGTGGACGACCATGTGGATCCTCGGGTTGGGGACCCTCGCCGCGCTTTTCACGCTCGCCGCAAGGCATCGCGCCGGCGCGTCCGGCTTCGCATTTGCGGTAGTTGCGACGCTGACGGTCATGCTGCTCGCGCGGACCGCAAGTATCGCAGCGATCGTTGCCGCGCAAAGCCCACCCGTCTTGCGTTGGTATCTCTTCCAGTCTCCCGCTTCGTTCCTGGCGTTCTGCACGTATGTCTACGCGCTCGGCACGGTGAGCTCTGCGGCCCGCCTCTCCGCGTCGCTCTACTCCGCGGCCGCTGCCGTGTTGGGAGCCACCCTGTTTCTCGGTGGATGGCCATTGGCCGGTTCGATCGCAGGTATTGCGGTCCTCGTCGGCAAAGCAGCCGCGATCATGGTCGCAGCCCAAGCCTTCGGCATGAGCACCAAGACCGCCGCAACGTGCGCAGGGCTCGGTCTTGGTCTGGCCTTGGTCGCGCTCTTCGTCGACCTCGGCTCGCTCTTCCCGCAATGGAGCGCCCTCGCGGTGGGGTGCGTCTGCGCAGTCGCGGCGCGCGCGCTGGTACCGCCCCTGCGTCGCGAATCGGCGCCCGCGATGCTCTGATCGTCCTACGCCGCTTGCTTCAGGAAGTCCTCGAGCAGCTGACGTTGCTCCGCCGACGGTGACAGGAACTGCAATCCGGCTTCGTATGCGTGGTCACCGGCGGGTTTCATCCAACGAATCGATGCGGCGCATTCGAACGGCGATCGATTCGGGTCCTCGATTCCGTCCTGCGTCAAGAAGAAGCCCACGGTGACGACTTCTCCGACGGTGAGAGGACGCGTGAACACGATCGCGGCGCCGCCGGTGCTCAGGTTTTTCGTCTCGGCGTGTTGCGTCTGCCCTGAGATCGTGAGCTCGCAAGAGATGCGCACGGGGTAGCGTGCGTGTTGTCGCTGCGTGGTGGGTGCCTGCGTCACATCTTCATGATGCGCAAGATGTCGCGAGGAGCAAAATTGCTGGCGTCAGTGAACGTGTGACCGCCGCGCACGGGAACGAGCCCGGACCTCGTCGGCTTCCCGGCTCAGCTCGCCATCCCCCGGCTCTTCGCGCATCAACGACGCATAGATCGCAAGCGACCGCTTGAAGTGCCCCTGCTCGGCGAGAATGCGCGCCATGGTTCGAGTCGGGAATGGTTCCTCGAACATCCCGACACTCTTGGAGAACACCCCCGCAGGCGCACGACCCGGCGGCCCGGACTGGGCCGCGGACCCCGAGACGGACTCGATCTCGGACACGGAGTCGATCCCGGTCACGGACTCGATCCCGGTCACGGACTCGGTCACNNGGCACCGACGCTGCCACTGGCACCGACGCTGCCACTGACGGATCGCCCCCTGGAGGGTGCGAAGCATCCTCTTTACGGGGCTCTTCTTGCGCGGCGTGCAGCGCCCACTTTGCGAAGCCCAACACCTTGCCGAAAAAGCCCTCGGATGGTGGCCCGTCCACCCGGTTTCGGATTGCGTGAATGAGCTGGCCGCGGCTCATCGCGTAGGTGTCGCTCACGCCCAAGCGTTCAGCTTCCTCTCGAAGCTCCGGCGTCGTCAGGTTGTAAAGTCGGGTCAGATCCATCGAACCAGTTCCGAGCTGATGTGTTGTAGCGCGATCTTGGCCTGGCGGCAGTCCCGATCGATCTGCGCGCGCAAAGCCGCGAGCCCGTCGAACTTCGATTCGCCTCGAATCCGAGCCACGAAGCCGATACGCAGGCGCTTGCCGTAGAGATCTCCGTCGAAGCCTAACAAATGCACCTCGAAGGAGTGCCCCGCCTCGAACGTGGGCCGGTGCCCGAGATTGGCCACCCCGTGAAGCAAGGGCGTTTCCGCCTCGTCGAGCATCCGCACCACGACGGCGTAGACCCCGTCGCTAGGTAGTTGCAACGGTTCCACTTGGAGGTTCGCGGTCGGAAACCCGATCTCCCGCCCGCGCTGATCGCCGGGCACAACCCGCCCCGTGATCTCGTGCACTCGGGTCATCATGAAGGCGGCGTCTTGCACGTCGCCGTGTTCGCTCAGGATTCGGCGGATCCGCGTCGAGGAGACCGATTCGCCTCGGTAGGACACGGGCCTGACCAGCTCGACCGTGAAGCGCTCCCGCCCGCCCCAATGCCGCAGCGTCTCGATGTTGCCCGAGCGCTTGTGCCCGAAGTGGAAATCGGGCCCCACCACGACGCCCTTCGCGTGGCAAGCATCCAGCAACACCCGCTCGACGAATTGATCCGGCGTCATTTTCGAAAACTCGCTGTCAAACGGCAGGACCACCACATCGTCGCACCCCGCCTCTTTCAGGATCTCGACGCGCCGCTTCATGTCGGTGAGCAACACCGGCGCTCGTTCTGGCGCCAGAACGGCGGTCGGATGGGGCTCGAAGCACATCGCGAGCGTCCGCCAGCCGTGGGCGTCGGCGGTCCGTTTGGCGGCGTCGATCAGCGCCCTGTGACCCAGGTGAACGCCATCGTGGTTGCCAGGGGTGACGACAGAGGGGGGTTGGCGCATCAGCTCAAGGGCCCGGGAGCGGTGAACGTGCTCCTCCTTCACTCACCTACAGCCCCCTCGGGGACACTTCAACTCGAATGCGCCCGATATACACGTTGGTGACGTAGGGCATTTGGTGCTGTATGGTTGAAAACATGGGGAAATCAAAGGGGCGAGCCGGTTCCGCAGAGGAGGCTCCTTTCGAGGAGGTCATGGAGCGCCTCCAGGCGGTCGTGGAGCAATTAGAAGAAGGAGATTTGCCTCTCGAGGAGTCTCTGGCGATGTTTGAAGAGGGGGTCCGCCTGTCGCGGGCCGGAGCGAAACGACTGGATGAAGCCGAGCGTAGAGTAGAGGAGCTCCTCGCAGCCGGAGACGAGCTGCACACGAGTCCTCTCGAAGAAAGCGAAGCGGGGGAGCAATGAGCCAAGTCCTCACGGTACCAACACACTTCAACGACATCGGAGAGCTCTCGGAGGGCTTTCTCGATAGGGTCGAACAAGACACGTTGATCCTTTACGGGCCGGTCGCCTACGAAGAGGGCTCCGAGATCGAATTCGTGGTGCAGCTCGCCGATGGCTCGCCCGCTCTCGAAGGCACAGGCCGTATTCGCGCCGCAGTCGACGGTGGCGCCGACCGATTGCCTGAAACTCGATACGACGTCGTCGTCGAAGACCTGGAGCTCGACGGCCGTTACGAGGTCGTGTTCGAGCGCCTCGTGCTTGCGCGCCAAGCGGTTTCCGATGCTCCGCCGGCCGAAGGAGACGAGCCGCCGACCAGCGACATAGAGGCGCCGCCTGCCGATGACGAGCCTGTCGTCGAAGAGGCCCAGCTCACCAACGACGACGAGCCCATCGTGGAAGAGGCTGAGATCGATGCCGGCGAGGTCTTCTCGGTGGCGCCAGACGAGGTCTACTCCCTCGCCCCGGAAGACGCGGAGCCCGATACGGTTCCGCCCGAGGAGTCTGCGGTCGATACGGTTCCGCCGGCGGCATCTGACGAAGATGACGACTCGGAAGACGAGGACGAGCCGGCTACGGTCATTGCGGCGGTCGACGCCGAGGCGATGATGGCAGAGGCGGAGGCAATGGCCGAGGCAGTGGCAGCGTCACCCCGTAAAGAGGACGCTTCGCATCCTCCACGGGGCGAGGAGCCGGCGGTGGCCGATGAAGGGGACTACGACGAGGTTGTGGTCGAAGCGACCATGAGCGAAGCACCCGAGTGGGACGAGGAGTCGTCGCGTCGCTCGGAGAAACCAACGATGACGGTATGATGAAAGATGAGGGCACGTTGGACTCGGTGTATGCGTTCGAGCACGGCATCGCCGCCGAGCCGCAGGTCGGAATGCCGGTTCCCATGCCTTCGATGGCGGCGCCCCCTGAAGCGCCGCCCGCTCCGCCGACGCTCCGGCTCGCCGAGCCTCCCGAGGGCCTCACAAGGCCTTCCGTGGCGCGGGCCGAGGAGTCGCCGTTCACCACGGACGGCGAGGTCAGTGATGTCCATACGACTGGCCTTTTCGCCTACGAAGACGGGCTTCCGATTCCGTCCAGGCCACCACTTCCCGATCCAAACGGCCCGCAACGTGCGGCTCCCGTTGAAGCTGTGAGCGATTACGACGTCGAAGACTCGGACCCACCCGAAGCCCATGACGACGAATACGAAGAAGTCCGCCTCAGCGATTTCGCCGAGGCCGCCGAAGAGGGGTGACACCTCATGAAACGCGTTGCCGCGATCTTAGTCTGTGCCCTCAGCCTCATGGTGACGACGCAGGTCAAGGCCGACGCTGTCGTCCACGTCAAAGTTCGTAGCAGCGACAACAAGCCGGTCGACGGCCGCGTCGAGTTGAGCGGCGACGGTGGCACGTTCACCTGTACAACCAGTCAGGGGAGCTGCACGATGCGATCGGTGCCCGGTGGCCGATACATCGTCGTATTCAAGCCGAAGAGCGGCAGCGCCACTGCGCCCAAGAAGGTGATGATCCCGCCCGACGGCAAAGCGGATCTCCACATCGCCGCTCCATAGCGCCTCCAAGTTGGCACCCGGCACCCCTGAAATGTCATCATCTCGGGTGGGGAACAGGCGAGGAAAATGCGCAGGAGCTGGATACTGCCCTGTCTCGGGGGCATGATCGCATGGGCATGCGTCGCACCGGCTCGGGCCCAGTCAGACCCTGGGCCCGATGCGGCCGCGCGTGCAGCCCGGCTCACAGAAGTCCAAAACAGCTTCAGTGGTCCGACTGGCGGAATTCGCATCATCGATGCGTCCTCCGGACCCAAGGGAACATTCCGTCTCGCGCTGAACACCGAGTTCTTCATCATCAGCGACTTTTTCGTTCCAACCGACGAAGCACACCACTTCGCGGGCAACCTCTCGCTGAGCATCAGCGCCACGGAATACTTGGAGGTTTTTGCCGCGGCAGAGGTGACATCCGCGTGGGATGACTCCAACGACCCGATGTTGATCCAGCGTGTCGCCGACGTGCTCCTGGGTCTCAAAGGCTTCTACCAAGCCAAGCCTTGGGTCGTGGTCGGTGGCGATGCGAGCCTCGCGTTTCTCGGTGGCGTGGGCGACGCGAAAGCGACGCTGCGGTCAACGAGCTTTGGTTTCCGCGGCAATGTTACCCTCGACTTCCGGGAGTACGAGCGGCGCGACCTTCCGCTGATCGCGCGCTTCAACGCGCAGTATTGGTTCGACAACTCGGCAAAGCTCACCGAGGGGATCGAAGACCGCAGATACGACGCGTTTGGAGGTGCTGTGCCCCGCCCGCTCGAGACTAGTCACCTTCTGACCGCATTTGAGCGTTTCGCGTACGGCGTCAATCGCACCGACTTCGTACGACTCGCGACCGGCCTCGAGGCGCCGCTCAAAGCTCGCAACGTAGGCCTCCATCCGATGCTCGAGTGGCAGTGGGATATCCCAGTCAACCGTCAGGGCTTCGTGTGCGCCACCACTGCGAATCCGAACGACGACGGCTGTTTGGCGCACGAAAAGCTCAAGGCCTTCCCGATGGTGCTCACCTTCGGCTTGCGCATCCTCTCGCCGCCCAAGGGGCTCGCGTTCACGGTCGGAGCGGACGTCGGGCTCACCGGCACCCGCAATTTCGTGAGAGAGCTTGCGCCGACCGCCCCGTACAATGTCCTCCTTGGGATCGCGTACGCTTTCGATCCGCGTCCCGCGACGCCGGTCTCACCGGCTGCCGGGCAGGATCCCGTCGTGGCGGACGAACCGACCGGTGAGGTTCGCGGACGCGTACTCGAGCAGGATGGCGAAACGCCGGTTTCCGACGCGGTCGTTGCCGTCGTCGGCCGGGACATCTCCCCTCAGGTGACCGATTCTGAGGGCCGATTCGTCACCTATGGTCTGCCCGAGGGTGAGGTCGTCCTGGAGGTCTCGCATCGCGACTACCAGAGCGCGCAGTGCCACGCCTCGGTTCCATCCGAACCCGTGTGCGAGCTCGCTCCTTCCAGTGACGATGGGCGGCTCCGTGTCCTCGCCGTCGACCGAGAAGGGAATCCGATCCCGCAGATCGAGATCACGGTGCGAGGCCCCTCGGAGCATCGTCTGATTTCCGACAAAGCAGGCGTCGCGACAGTCGATGGGCTCCAACCCGGGGCGTACACCGCCCACGTCGACGACCCAGCCTACCTGATCGCGGTGGCCGACCTCGATATCCGCGCGCGCCAAGAAACGACGGTCCAGCTTCGCATCCTACCCAAACCCACCCGTCCCGGTGTCGTGGTCAAGAAGAATGAAATCGCCCTACGACGGCAGGTCAGCTTTGCCACGGGCAGCGACGAGATCCTGCCGAACAGCGAGCCGATCCTGCTCGAGGTCGCCGACGTTCTCCTTCGAAATCCCAGCCTCGAGCTCGTCGAGATTCAGGGCCACACCGACAACGTAGGCAACCAAGCGCTCAACATGCGGCTCTCACAGCAACGCGCCGAAGCGGTTCAGACATGGTTGATCGAGCACGGTGTCGAGCCGGCGCGGCTGATGGCAAAGGGCTATGGGTCGACGCGTCCGCTCGCGCCGAACATCACGCAGCACAACCGCGCTCGCAATCGACGCGTTCAGTTCAGGATCGTGCGTCGCGCCGACCTGAGCGCCGCCGCAGCACGGTAAGCCCGGCCAGAGCCGCAAGGAGAGCTCCCCAGGGGGCGTCGGCAGGGGCTTGTCCGGCACTACAGCCACCACCGCTGCTCGGGGCGCCCGCGGGATCGTCGCAGGCGATCTCGCCCTTGGCCGTGGTTTCGCAGTTGAGCTGGAGCCCGCCCATTGGGACGGGGTTGCAGGTCTGAGGATCGAGGCTGCCGGGAGGGTAGATGTCGCACACCGCGTTGATGTCGTCCTGTGCCAGGCTGCGTTTCTCGACCGATTCCCGCTCCGCCGACGCGAACATCGTCGCTTCCGGCACGTCCGAGTGGCCAATGCCGATGAAGTGCCCCGCTTCGTGCGTGATGATGCTCTGCAAATCAGCGTCGTTGCCCGTGCAACCGCTTTCGGGGCAGTTGGCATAGGGGCCGCCAGCATTGCTTCTGGTGGCCTGCTGGTCGTTGATCATCATATCGGCGTCGAAAATCTCCCCGGTCGACGTGTTGTGCCACACGACCGTTACCGCGAAGGCAAACTCGTCGTAACCGCGGTCGTCCGGATCGGCGCACGGGTCCCTCCACGGGTCTAGGAAGGCAATGGTATTCACGTTCCCGGTGGTGTTGAACTCTGCCCGTTGACACGTCGATGGCTGCAGGGGTTTGAAGGCGACATTCGGGGCATCGCCACCACCGCAGTCGGTGCTTTGCCAAGTCGCGAAGGACGCATCGACAGCGGCCTCGACGTCCTCGTAGTCCATCCAAACCGAACCCCGTTCGTCGATCGCATAGGAGAGGCAAGTATTCTTCCAGAAGAGGAGCGCGCCTTTCTCGACGCAGGCCGCGCCGCCGACCTGCGCGCCGCCGTCGGTGGACATGCGGCAATAGGCCGAGGCGTGGTCCGCCGCAAAGTAAGCGAAGAACGCGAGCCCGAGGGCCGCGGCGTGCAGGCTGCGATCACTCATCGACGCTTCCCTGCTTGCTGCTCGACGATGTCTCGCAGCTTCGAAAGCAACGCATCGAGGCGCTCTTCGTCGGGGAGCGCGCCGAGGCTCTTCTCGAAGCGGCCTTGCGCGTTACGGCGCATGAGCAACAAGCCTTCGCGGTTTTGGGTGACGGTTTCGACTCCCCGCTCCCCACGCACGCGCATGACGCCCTGTCCCATGCCGACCGGCCGAAATGCGGTGTAGGGGCCGCCGTCGCGGATGAATACGAGCACGCGCTCGCCGACGGTGAAAGACGGCTCGCCTTCGACCCGCATCCCCACGTCGCCGATCTGGCCGCCCAGCGTCTCGACGATCACCTCCCGCTCGTCCGGCGCGCGCCCTCGAATCTCACGCTCGACCCCGATGCGGTGCCAGGTACCGAGCTGGCCGTCAGGCCGCTGAAAGGACTCCGAGAAGAGCACACGGCCGAGCACGATCCGGTCGGCGTGCCGGACCAGCTCGGGAAGCTCGAGCCCTTGGACGATAGAGGCATCGGCGGGGCTCGCCACCAGGAGGGCTGCCAGGAGGGTGGCAGGGAGCAACCTGAATCTAAGCATTTTCTAAACCTGTAGGCCTGAGCCCCGTCCGTCAAGCGATCCGCCCCACACGATCTCGATTGACAATTTCCCCGCAATTTTCGTACACCTCGGTCCATGTACCAAGATCTGTGGTCTCGCCGTCTGCGACCGGCGGTCGGGGCATTGTGCCTCGTCGCGCTAGGCGGCTGCGATGTCGCGAAGTTCACCGCCGAGTCGACGGCAGGAGTTTTTGAACGGGCAGCCCCCGCGTTCGAATCGTACTGGGACTACGAGCTTGCGGGCGAAGCGGTTCCCGCGACGATCGTGCAGCTCGAAGGCATCCTGCGGGTGGCTCCGGACAACGATAGCCTGCTGGCGCAGCTGTCCCAGGCCTACGTCGCCTACGCGTATGGTTGGGTCGAGGCGGACGT
>JABAOG010008219.1_pt1 | contig 17863 bp, 17 predicted proteins | sample 7062131 | NCBI WGS metagenome assembly JABAOG01 (sample SAMN14538629, study PRJNA623070) | marine sediment metagenome | biome: marine biome [ENVO:00000428]; feature: marine pelagic biome [ENVO:01000023]; material: deep marine sediment [ENVO:00002113] | place: India: Arabian Sea | collected...
ACGGCGACCAGCACGTCGGCCACCTGGCCGGAGCGTACCTGCCCGCCGACATCTTCGCCCGCTACCAGCGGCTGCGCGGCAACCGGGTGCTGATGGTGTCCGGCTCGGACTCCCACGGCACGCCGATCACCGTCACCGCGGACCGCGAGGGTGTCGAGCCGAGGCAGGTGTTCGAGAAGTTCCACGAGCACTTCCTCGACACGCAGAAGCAGATCGGCATCAGCTACGACCTGTTCACGCATACCGACACCGAGAACCACTACCGCATCGCGCAGGATTTCTTCCNNACGGAGAACCACTATCGCATCGCGCAGGATTTCTTCCTGCTGCTCAAGGAACGCGGAGCGCTGTACGAGGAAACCCAGCAGCTCCTCTACGATGAGGAAGCCGACCGCTTCCTGCCCGACCGGCTGGTGGAAGGCACGTGCTACATCTGCGGCTACGAAGAGGCGCGCGGTGACCAGTGCGACAACTGCGGACACCTGCTCGATGCAGTGAAGCTGATCAACCCGCGCAGCAAGCTAACCGGCAATACTCCGGTGGTGCGCGACACCACCCACTACTTCCTCGACCTGGCGCAGTTCAAGGACGGGCTGCGCGAGTATCTGGCCGATAAGGACTACTGGCGCTCGAACGTGATCAACTTCGCGCGTAACATGGTGGCCGACCTGCGCGGGCGGCCGATCACGCGGGACATCGCGTGGGGGATCCCGGTGCCGCTGGAAGGCTGGGAGGACAAGCGCCTGTACGTGTGGTTCGAGGCGGTGATGGGCTACTTCACCGCGTCGGTGGAGTGGGCGAAGAACAACGGCGAGCCGGAAGCGTGGAAGGACTGGTGGTACGACCCGACCTGCAAGATGTACTGCTTCATCGGCAAGGACAATATCCCTTTCCACACCGTGATCTGGCAGGCCGAGCTGCTGGGCGTCTCGGGCATCTACAACGACGACCCGGATGCCGAGCTGGTGCTGCCCTACGATGTGCCCGCCAACGAGTACATGAATGTGCAGGGCGCGCAGCTCTCCAAGAGCCGCAACTGGGCGATCTGGCTGCCGGACATCCTCGAACGCTACGACCCGGACGCGATCCGCTACTACATCGCAGCGGTGATGCCCGAAACGCGCGACACCGACTTTAGCTGGGAGGACTTCGTCGCGCGGAATAACAACGAGCTGGTCGGCTGGTGGGGCAACCTCGTCAACCGCGTGATCAAGTTCGCCAACAAGCACTGGGACGGGCACGTGCCCACCCCCGGCGAGCTGGGTCCCGGTGACCGCGCCCTGCTCGACAGGATCGAGGCGGGCTTCGAGACAGTCGGCGGCTTCCTCGACGAAGTGCGGCTGCGCCGCGCGCTGGAGGAGGCGATGAGCCTCGCCCGCGAGGTGAACGGGTACCTCGACGGCGCGCCGTGGTTCAGCGTCGTAAAGGAAGACAAGGACGCTGCCGCAAAGACGGTATATACTGCGCTTCAGGCCATCAACCACCTGAAGGTGCTGCTTGCGCCGTTCCTGCCTTTCACCGCGCAGCAGCTCCACGAGATGCTCGGCTTCGAGGGGCAGCTGTTCGGCGAGCAGCACATCGAGCAGGTCGAGGAAGAGACGCGCAGCCACAAGGTACTGACCTACGACGCGGCGCAGGCGACCGGGCAGTGGGCACCGCAGCCGCTCCCGGCGGGGCAGGCGTTCGGTGAGGTCAGGGCGCTGTTCCGCAAGCTCGACGCGGCAGAAGTCGTCGAAGACGAGATGGCCCGGCTGGGCGCATAAGAGGAGGAAGGTGTGAAAGTACAGCACTATACTGAGACGTTCGCCGAGCCGCAGGATGTGCNNGATCGAGGTCGAGGCGGGATGCAACACGCCGTACCACACGCACGGCTTCGAGCACGAGGTGTTCGTGCTGGCGGGGGAGGGCGTGGTGCGTGACGAGGCAGGTGAGGAGACGGCTGTCTCAGCCGGGACGGTCGTCTACGTGCCGCCGGACGAGGTGCACGGCTTCTTCAACCGCGGCGATGGGCCGATGCGCTTCATCTGCGTGATCCCGCACCAGAGCTGACGACATCACCGGCAAACGAAAACGCCTGCCTGATGATTCAGGCAGGCGTTTTGAGTCTGGGGGGCAGGTTGTTTAACGGGAGGCCAGCAGCGGAGTCACCTGCGCGTCGAGCACATCCCGCGTGATCGCCCCGGTGTGACGGTAGGCGATCTCGCCATCGGGGTTAATCACGATCGAAGTTGGTAGGCCCGGCACCCCGAACTGGTCCGAGAGCGAGCCATCGATATCGAGCCCGACCGGGAAAGTGTACCCGGTTTGCTGGATGAAGTTCCGGGCGGTGGCTGCCTGCTCCCCGGAGTTGACCGCGATCAACACGAAGCCGTCCGCCTGGTGCGCCTGATAATATGCTTGCAGCTCCGGCATCTCCGCGCGGCAGGGCGGGCACCAGCTCGCCCAGAAGTTGACCAGCACCGTCTGGCCCTTGTATTCCGCCAGATCGACCGGCTGATCGTCCAGCATCGGGATCACCGTCCCGGTGGCGGGCTGATCGCCCCCGGTAAATGCGACCATCAGTGCCGCCGCCAGCACCAGCACCCCGGCGCCGATCAGGATCAGCGGCAGGCGCTGCGCGCCGCTTCGTTTCTTCGTCTTCCGTGCTCTGGCTCGACTGGCCATTTGACCTTCGTACTCCTGTGGTTGCATGCTCTCTTCCTTAGATGCAGATGGGGGTACCGTGGTTTCACAGGGGCACGGGGCAGTTGTCAACCAGCGTTACGATGCGTATAGTAACCGATCAGCAGGCCCTGTAACGAATTCAACAAGAGGATGAGATGTTTGCCGACGAAGAACGCGACGAACTGGAAGGCCCGGATGCCTCAAAATCCGACGAGTTTACAGACGCGTCTGAACCAGATGCCGTCGACAGCAGTGACGCCCCGAGCGAGTCGGCAGCGGACGATACCGGCGAGTTTCTGGACAGCGCACCCCCGCTGACCGACGCAATCGCGCCGATCGCGTCCCCCCCGCCTGATGAAGATGCGGTTGAAGACTGGGTCACGGTCGAGATGCCGCGCTCGAAGGGCAATGGCCCCGGCGAAGACCCGGACGACGCCACGCCTGCCGAAGAGATCACCCCGGTCGACGAGATGCCCAAGGTGCCCGGCGCGGGTGTCGTGGTCGAACCGGCTGCGCCACCCGCGGCGCCGCCCGCTGCCGCCGACCCCAAACCGGCCCCCGAGACGTTTGACGCGCCCGGGCCGGTGATTGACCCGGAGCCTGCGCCACCAGCCGCGGCGCCACCTGTGCCCGCCGCCTCACCGGTTGTGCCGCCAATCGTGCCGCCTAAGCCTGCCGAGCCCGCCCCTGCGGCGAGCGCGCCCCCTGTGAGTGCGCCGCCCGTGAGTGCGCCGCCCGTGAGCACTGCTCCCGATACGGATTTTCTGGGGCCGGTCGGGCGCGGGCTGTCCGGCATCGGCATCCGCGACCGCCGCGCGCAGCAGTGGGTCAGCGCCGGGTTGGCCGCGGTGCTCCTTGCGTGCTGCACCTGCAGCTGCATGGCGGCTATCGCCCTCACCAGCTTTACAACGGTGGGCGGTTAAATCACCTACACAAAACGGGCAGCCTGTAGTGAAGGGGCTGCCCGTTTTTGATTCTGCGTCAGGTGGCGCCTATGGCGCGCAGAAGAAGCTCATGTTCTGGATGACCGGCACGTCACAATACAGATTCAGCGAGTCGATCGCGATCGCCGCGCCGACCAGCGCGCAGCAGAAAACCAGCGTCAGCACCGCGCAGCCGATCACCAGCCAGCGGTTGCGGTCTGCTTCCGGCTCTTCGTCGTCGTAATAGTCCGGCAGCGGGGCCGGTTCGACGGGCCGCGGATCGTACGCAGGCTCGCGGTAGCTGGGCTGGGGCGGGGGTGGGGTCGGAGGGCGGTACGCCGGCACGCCGGGGTCGGGCGCCTGGCGGGATCCCATCGGCGGGGGCGCGTCGACGGTTGCGCCTGCCACCTCGTACGACAGGGTGACCGTTTCCCCCATACCAATCAGATCCCCATCGCGGAGTTGATACGGTGACGAGATCCGTTCCCGGTTGATGAACGTCCCGTTCGTGCTGCGTAGGTCTTCGATCACGTAGCCGCCGGTGCCCCGGATCAGCCGCGCGTGGTGTCGTGAGACTTCGGGATCGCTGATCACGATGTCGTTGGTGATGTCGCGCCCGACAGTCACGGTGTCGCGGGTGAGTTCGTACTGCTGGTTGGGCTGAGGCCCGCGACGGACCACCAGGCGATACCGAGCACCTGCCTGCATCGCTCTCGCCTCCTAATCGGTGTGGGGTATCAATGCCACGTAATGATAGGGGCTATTGGGGGAAGTGTCAACATGCGGTGGCGGTCAGCCAGCAGCCTGCGGCGGCGCGTAGATAGCCGCCATGACGCGCGGCAGATCGGCCAGATCGTCGAAGATCGCGTACGGGCCAGCCGCTTCCAGCGCCCCGCGCGGATGGCCGCCCGTGAGCACGGTGATGGCCCGTGCCCCGTGCGGTTTTCCGCAGGCGACGTCGGCTGGCGTGTCGCCGATCACGACCGCGCGCTCGGCCAGATACGGCACCCCCGAAAGCTGCGAGGCACGCTCGACTGCCATCCGGAACAGATCCGCCCGGTCGGCCAGCTCGCCCCCGAATGCCCCCACGCGAAAAGCGTGCAATGGGTAGCCAGCCGCTTTTAGCTTCAGGTGTGACGTGCTTTCGAGGTTGCCGGTCAGCAGCCCCACCAGCGTATCGCTGCGCTGCGAGAGCGCATCCACCAGCGCCGGGGCACCCGCACACGGCTCGACATGGTGCTCGCCGCAGGCCAGCCGTTCCGCCAGCTCCTCAGCCATCGCGCTGGAGAAGTCCTCGAAACCGGCGTCGATCCGGTCGCCGGGCACGCCAGCTTCTGAGAGCAGGCTGGCCACCAGTTCGCGGTCGGTGCGCCCGCCGAAGGCGTGGTCGTCTATCGTCCCTGCTGTGCCGTACACACGGGTCAGCGCCGCGCGCATGGCCTCCCGCCCCGCGCCGTCTGCACGAAGCAGCGTCCCGTCGATGTCGAACAGAATCAGGTACTGCGGTGGCATAGCGGATACTCCTCGTTTCGTGCCATAGTGGGGGCGGGTCTTTTGGTCAACAGATTATACCGGCGCGGCACGCCGCCGCCCCCCGGTTTGACCCCACCCGGCATTCCACCTATACTGCCGCACATAACAAGCAGCGGCCCGCCGGGCCACCCTGGTGACAGAGATACACATAATGTTCAAGCACGCGGCCGAGCCACCTGCCAACTCACCTCCTCCACTCTGGCGCCGGAAGTCTGGCTCGCTGCCTGCCGGGTTTGAGCTGCTGGTCGATCTGGCGGCGGAGGGTGCGCGTCCGCTACACCCGGCTGCCGCACAGCTGCTCGGCTTTGCCGGGCCGGTGCTGTCTCTCTTCGGGCAGGGGGCAGCCGCCGACGCGCTGGAACGGCTGTTATTTGCGGGCGACGACCCTGCGCAAGACGACAGGCAACCACGATGACGATCCCCCCCATCGAGCTTTTGGGTTTGGTTCTGCTGCTACTGGGCGCCGCGCTGATGCTCGGCCTGTACATCGTGGTGCGGCGCGGCTTTGCCCCGACGCTGCGCCCGCTGAAGGGCTACGAAGCGCTGAGCGACCGCGTGGGACAGGCGGTGGAAAGTGGTGGGCGCATCCACGTTTCGCTGGGGCCGAACAGCATCGTCGGGCCGGAAACCGGTACCACGCTCGCCGGGCTGGCGATGCTCGACGTGATGGCACAGGCAGCCGCTATCAGCGATAAGCCCCCCGTGGCGACGACCGGCAACGCGACCGCGCTTCCCGTGATCAGTGACACGCTGCGCCGCACGCAGGCCAGCGCCGCGGGGCCCGCCCCCGACGTGAGCAACGCACGTCTGATCGCGCTCGACGCGCTGGCTATGGCCGCCGGGACGACCCCGCTGATCAAAGACGCAGCCGTACAGACCAACATTCTGATGGGATCATTCGGGCCCGAGGCAGTGCTGATGACCGAGGCCGGGGCGCGCCGGGGCATCCAGCAGATCGTCGGCAGCGACCGCACCGAGGGGCAGGCCATCGGCTACGCCGTGACCGACAAGCTGCTGATCGGTGAGGAGATTTATGCAGTCCGCGCCTACGCTCAGGACGACGACGTCACCAAGGCCGGGCTGCTGACCGAAGACCTGCTGCGCTGGCTGGTGGCAGGCATGATCGTGATCGGCGCACTCCTACAGACCGTAGGGTTGCTCCGCTAGCCGCGGCAGGATGCGATACCTATGAAGTACATTATCCCGGCTGCTATCGGCATAGGCGTCAGCCTCGTCGTGCTGGCAGGCACGTTCATCCCGCAGGAGACCCTGCTGGCGGCGCGCCTGCTGCTGATCGACTGGGCGGTGATCCTCGGCGGGCTGGCCGTCCTGCTCGGCGTGCTAAACCTGCTGATCGTCAACGTGCGGCGCACCCAATCGCGCGAACGTGGGAGCGTGTATGGTCTCCTCACCGCGCTGGCACTGGTGCTGACGCTCGGCGTGGGCATGCTCGAAGGGGTGGGCGGCGGGCAGGCAGGACTGTACCAGCCGGGCCGGTTCACCAACCTGCTGTTCACCGGGGTGATCGCGCCGTCGCTGGCGGCGCTCACCGGCCTGATTACGGTCTTTCTGANNCTCACTGGCCTGATTACAGTCTTCCTGATTATCGCGGCGATCCGGCTGATGCGGAACCGTCCGAACGGGTGGTCGGTGCTGTTCCTGACGGCAGCGGTAATCGCGCTGGTCGGGTGGCTGCCGCTCGGCGGCATGGCCTTCGCCGGGCGCTTTCGCGATTGGGTGCTGCGGGTTCCGGCAGCTGCCGGGGCGCGGGGCATCCTGCTGGGGACGGCACTCGGCATCGTGCTGATCGGCCTGCGCTTCCTGATGGGCGTCGAGCGCCCGTACAAAGATTAGCCCTGACAGGATGAGATGATGGTTCCTCCTGCCAACCAGCCCGAGCCTATCCGCTGCGCACAGTGCGGCACGCGCAACCCAAGCGGGACGCTGTTCTGCGAGACGTGCGGCGAGCTGCTTGAGTTCAGCGCGCCGCCGCAGGACTCGCAGGACGAGGCGCTGCCCGACTGGCTGAACGCCGCCGCGCCGCAGCCGCCCCACCTCGACGCCACGCAGCCCGCCTCACCCGGTGACGCGCCCGCCTGGGCGCAGCCCACCGAGCCGGGCAGCCGCATCGCCGGGGTGCCGGACTGGCTCAACGCGGCACAGGTGCAGGAAGACCAGCCCGCTGAGCCGCCCGCACCACCTCCTGCGCCCGCTCAGGCCGAGCCCGCATCCGAGGATGACATCCCGGATTGGCTGCGCGCCGCAACGCCGGTCTCCGGCCAACCGGAGCCGCCGCCCGCTTCTCCCGAACCTGAAGCAGCACCCGCAGACGAGGTCCCCAGCTGGCTGGCCGAGCTGGAGGCGGAACGCCCCGACGACGTGGCGGAAGCCGCTGCTCCGGCTGAGCCGGAGACACCCCCTGCGCCGCCCGCAAAGCCGCAGCGCAACGACCTGCCGGACTGGCTGCGCAGTGCGCTCCCGGCCAATGACGAGCCTGCGGCAGCCCTCGCCCCCGACGCCCGCCAAACGAGACGACGCGCTGCCCGAGTGGCTGGCAGCCAGCACGCAGCCGCCACAGGAGCCGGAGCCAGAGGCCAGCCAACCGGTGAACCCGGTGGCGTGGCTCACTTCCCCCAGCCCGGACGACGTGGTAGACAGCCCCGACACAGACCAGTTCGGCTGGCTCTCAGAGGGGGGCGGCACACCCCCCGCAGGCGAAGATCTGCTCGGCCTGTTCGGCGATCTCGAATCCCCGCAGGCAGACGACGGCGCGCTGCCTGACGCGCTCGAGGTGGGTGAGCTGCCGGATTGGATGCACGCGCTCGGCGATGACGGGGAAGACGATCTTGCGCTCGGCAAGCCCCTGAAGAACTTGCGCTACGATGCGATCGCCCGGGAACTGCCCGACGAGCCAGCCGGGCCGGAGCCGGTCGGCGCATTAAAGAACGTCACCGGTGTGATCCGCCCCGAGTTGCTGTTCGAAGCCAGCACGCTCGCGGTGGAGCGCCCGGTCGAGCGGTTGATCGTCACCGACCGGCAGGCTGAGCAGGTGCGCCGCATCTCGGCACTGCTGGCCGAAGAGGGCCGCCCGGTTCAGGTAGGGCGGGGCGGCGCGGGCCGCCTGCCGCTGCTGGAGTGGGTGGTGGCTGCCGTCATGGTGATCGTGACCGGGCTCGCGCTGCTGGCTGATGCGCCGCTCTTCCCGACGGCTACCGCGCACCGTGTCGTCAGCGATACCTACGCTGCGCTGAACACATTGACCGCCGGAGACGCGACTGTGCTGGTCGCGTTCGATTACGAGCCGGATACCGCAGCCGAGATGCAGCCGCTGGCCGACGCCGTGCTGCGGCATCTGGCGCAGGGCGACGGCGTGACGGTCTACGCGATCAGCACCCGTGCGGCTGGCCCGGCGATGGCCGAAGCGGTGCTGAACCAGCCCGCATTGAGCGGCAGGATGGTGGCCCGCGGCGGCACCTGGCAAAACCTCGGGTACGTGTCGGGCGAGGCCAGCGGCATCAGCGGGCTGGCGGTCGGCACACTGCCGGGGGCAGTCTCCCCGCTGGAGTTTGACGCGTTCGGCGAGCCGAGCGGGCTGTCGTTCGAGCGGCTGGCAGGTAGCGAGGTCGACGCGATTGTGGTGCTCGCCGCCCGGCCTGAGGATCTGCGAGCATGGGTCGAGCAGGCGGGCCGCCCCACCGGCATCCCGCTGATTGCCGGGGTGAGCGCCCGCGCGGCCCCGCTGGCCGAGCCGTACCGCGACAGCGGCCAGCTCGCCGGGCTGCTGTCGGGCCTGAACGACGCGGTCGCCTACGCAGGGTTGGCCGGGCAGCCGTCGGCCAGCAGCACGCTCTCATTGTGGAACGTGCAGACGGTCGGGGCGATGACTGCCGCTGCGCTGATCGCGATTGGCGGATTGATTTACGGGCTGGCAGGCCGCATCCGGCGGGAGCGCGCGGAATGATCCCTTCACTCACTGCCCAGCAGGCCGACTTGCTCGGCGGGGCACTGGCCTTCGTCTTCACGGTCGCACTGTTGAGCTACCTTATCGGCGACAACCCGCTGTACCGGCTGGCGCTGCACATCTTCATCGGCGTATCTGTTGGGTACGCCACGCTGATCGTGATCTACCAGGTACTGGTGCCACGGCTTGCCGCGCCGCTGCTCAGCGGCGATCTGCTGCTCATGGCGCTCGCCGCCGCCCCGCTGATCCTGTTCATCTTCCTGATCTTTAAGCTCAGCCCGCGTACCGCATCGTGGGGCAACGTCAGCATCGCCTTCATGCTGGGAGTGGGGGTTGCCGTGGCGGTGGGTGGGGCGATCCGCGGCACGCTGCTGCCGCAGGTGCNNATTGGCCGCATGATCAGCAACCTCGTGATTCTGGTCGGCACGCTGGCCACGCTCCTCAGTTTCCAGTTCTGGCTTCAGCGCGAGGGGCCAGAGGGCGAACCGGCGCGCGGCCCGGTGATGGCGATCGTGGCGCGCATCGGGCAGGGGTTTATCGTCGTGACGCTCGGTACCGTATACGGAGGGATGATTCTCTCCGGGCTGGCCGTACTCGGCGAGCGGCTGTCCGCCCTCGCGGGCTGGCTGGCCACAGTGATCCGGTAGGCGCTATGTCCTTCATGCCAAACATGGTTGACGAAATGGACGACCCGCACGTGCAGATCGAGGGGCCTATCCTGTCGGTGGACATCGGCTCGGTGTCCACGCGCGCCCTGCTGCTCGATCTGGTCGAGGGCCGCTACCGCTTCGTCGCGCTGGGAGAGAGCCCGACCACCACTGGGGAGCCGTGGTACGACGTATCGGCGGGGGTGTACGACGCGATCGAACAGGTATCCAAGGCGACCGGGCGCGCGATCCTGGATCAGCAGGACAACCTGATCATGCCGGAGGTCGCACCATTTATGGGCGTGCGCCATTTCGCGCTGACCGCCAGCGCGGGCGACCCAATCCGCGCCGTTCTGTTCGGGCTGGTGCCTGACCTCAGCCTGGCCAGCGCGCAGCGCGCCGCCGAGAGCATTTACATCTCGCTGGTGGACACGTTCAGCCTGAGCGACCCGCGCACCCCTGCCGAACGCATCGACGCGTTCCTCGAAGCCCAGCCGGACATCGTGATCGTGGTCGGGGGGACGGACGGCGGCGCGATCGAGAGTGTGGAGCGCCAGCTCGATCTGATCGGCATGGCGTATTCGTTAATGGAGGAAGGCCAGCGCCCGCCCCTGTTGTATGCGGGCAACCAGGCCATGTCCGCCGACGTGGTTAAGGCGGGCTCCGAGGCGGGGATCGACGTGATCACCGCCGAGAACGTCCGCCCGACGCTGGAGATCGAGTCGCTGGAGGACATTCAGCAGCAGCTTGCCGCGTTCTACAACGAGCAGAAGACGCTGACCAGCGGCGGCATCGCCGAGCTGGCGGCGTGGTCCACGCAGGATCTGCTGCCGACCGCGTTCGGCTTCGCACGGATCGTGCACCTGCTCGGCGGCCTGCGCGGTGAGAACGTGCTGGGCATCGACCTCGGCAGCAGCGGCGCGACCGTCGCCGCACTGATCGACGGCGTGCGCACGCTCAACGTGTTCGACGCGCTGGGCGTAGGGCATGGCCTCGCCGAGACGCTGCCCACGCTGCGCCTCGAAAACGTTGCCCGCTGGCTGACCACGCCCCCGGCAGACGACGCGCTGGCAAATTATCTGTACAACAAGTCGCTGTTCCCGCACACGCTGCCGGCCACCGCCACCGAGCTGGAGTACGAGTACGCGCTGGCGCGCGAGCTGGTGCGGCGCGCGGTGCTGAACGCGCGTCTGAGCTGGCGGGACGTGCCGCAGCGCGGCCCCCTGCCCGACTTCGGCGCGGTGCTGCTGAGCGGGGCCACGCTGGCCCGCACCCCGGACCCCGGCTGGACGATGCTGATGGCGCTCGACGCGCTGCTGCCGGTGACCGCGCTGCGCGTCCTGACCGATCCGTACGGGCTGGCCCCGTCGCTCGGCGCGCTGGCGGCTTCGAGCCCCGAAGCGGTGACGCAGGTGCTGGAAGCCGGGAGCTTCCGTGACCTCGGCACCGCGATCCCGGTAAATGGCCGCCCGCGAATCGGGGAAGTCGTGCTCACCGGGCGGCTCAAGCGGTCGGGCAGCGCGGAAGAGACATTCGAGCTGCGTGGCGGCGAGATCCTGCGCCTGCCGCTGCGCCCCGGCGAGGAAGCCGATCTCTCGCTGCAACCGAACCGGGTGGACGTGGCGGGTTCGACGCGCTCGCGCCGTCTGAAGGTGACCGGGGGCGACCTCGGCGTGGTGCTCGACGCACGCGGCCGCCCGTGGCGCTTCCCGCGGGGGGCGGAGGAACGCGCGCGGCTGCTCGCCAGCTGGCGTGACGCGCTGGTGGGGGAGGGCGGCTGATGGAACTGGTGCACGGGTTCTTCCGGGCCAAGCTGGCGACCAACATCCGGCGCATCCACCGGCTGCCACCGGGCACGATGCCCACGGTGGACGTCGGGCAGACCGTAACCACGACCGATACCCTGGGCGTGGCGGAAGTTGCGCGGCAGCACGTGATCGTGGACGTGGTGCAGAGCCTCGGGCTGCGGCCCGGGCGGCGCGGCAAGCTGCTGGTGCAGGAAGGCGAGCACTTCGAAGCGGGCGAGGTGCTGGCGGAACGCCCGCGCCTGTTCGGCAAGCGGCGTCTCGAAGCCCCATTTAGCGGGCGGGTGCGCGACGCGTTCGACGGCAAGCTGCTGCTCGAAGCCGACCCGCAGCGAGTCGAGGTGCTGGCCACGGTGCCCGGCCGGGTGGTCGAAGCCGTGCCGGAGCATCACGTCGTGGTCGAAACGACAGCGGCCATCCTGGGCCTGGCGTGGGCGTCGGGCAAGCTGGCGTGGGGCACGCTGAACGTGATGGACCGCGCCCCCGGGCTGGACACGCCGACCGATCGCTTCAACATCGACCACCGCGGCGTGATCATCGCGATCGGCTCGCCGCTGACCGAAGCCTTCTTGAAGGCGGCGGTCGAGATCCGGGTCAAGGGGCTGATCGCCCCCAGCATGGACGTGTCGCTGCTGCCCCGGGTGGCTGAGCTGGAGTTTCCGGTGGCGCTCACACAGGGGTTTGGCCGCCTGCCGATGGGGCAGGGCGTGCTCGGGTGGCTCCAGCAGTTCGACCGCCGGGAGATCATCCTCGACACCGCCCAAACAGCCGATTCGCGTGGGCGGCGGCCTGAGATTATTATTCCCCTAGACCCCACGACCACAAAGACCCAGCCCACTGAAATGGCGCTGGGGGTCGGGCAGCAGGTGCGAATCCTCCAGGAGCCGCACCGGGGTGAGATCGGCACCATCCGGGCCGTGCCTGCCAACCCGCGCCGCCTTTCCAGTGGCCTTATTGCTTATGGTATGATGGTTGAGACTGCCGCGGGTAGCACGATATTTGTGCCCTACGCCAACATGCAGCATCTGGGGTGAGGCGCCTGCGCACCGCGCACGACAGAGGAGAGCACTCATGGCTGATAACGACGATCTGTTCTTCAGTTTCGACGAAGAAGAGGAAGACTACGTAGCTGACCCCGGCGCGGATACCGTCGAGGTTGAGGAACGGGGCAACCGCTCCTTTCTGATCGGCACCATCGTGCTCGCAGCGGTGTTCGTGGTGGGCATCGTGGTGATCGCGATCCTGCTGCTTGGTGGCGGGAACCTGCCCGGCGTCGCCGACGTGGCATCCGCCACCCCGGATGCGGGTGAGGCGCTCGACGAGGTGACGGACGTGGCTGACGCGGGCGACGCGGCGGTCGACGACGCCGAGGCGGGCGAAGCGGAGGGCGAGCTGGAAGGCGACGATGCGGCTGAGGAAGGCGAAGAGCCTGCCGACGATGGCGAGGCCGAAGGCGGCGCGCTAATCGAGCCGAGCGCAACCAGCTCGATTGAGCTGCCGCCCGAGGACACTGCCACCGAAGAAGCCGCCGAGGAAGCCACTGACGAGGCCACGGAAGAGGCCGCTGGTGATGCGACGGAAGAAGCCGCTGGCGACACCACCGAAGAGGTTGCTGCTGGTGACGCGACCGAAGAAGCGACCGAGGACGCGGCGGCCACCGATGAAGCCACGTCTGAGGCGGCTGAGGCCACCGGCGACGCCGCGACTGAGGACTCCTCCGAGATCGTCGAAGTGACTGATGAGCCGGAAGGCACGGGTGAAGCCGATGCCGCCGCGACCGACGAGGCCACGGAAGAGGCGACCGAAGAGGCCGCAGGTGAGGCCACCGAAGAAGCCGCCGCCGGCGACGACGCAACCGGCGAGGCCTCTGGCGTGGTCGAGGCCACGCTCGAGGTGACCGACGAAGCAACCGAGGAAGGCGACGCCGAGGCCACGGACGAAGCCACTGAAGAAGCCGCAGAGGAAGCGACCGAGGAGGCTGCTGCAGAAGAGGCGGAAGCCACCGACGAAGCGACCGACGAAGCGGCTGGTGGCGACCTCGACGTGGATGCAACGCCGATCGGTGAAGGCGGCACGGGCGGCCCTGAGCAATTGCCACAGACCGGGTTCACCGGTGGGGCAGGGCTGGCCGGGGCCGGGTTGCTGGCGCTGGTGCTGGTCGGCGTGGCGCTGGTCGCGCGGCGCGCACGGCTGCGTTAGCTTCTACCGAGGGAATCGAAAAGGGCTGGCACCGGTTGGCGCCAGCCCTTTTGCTTGCGCTCGATCGCGCTACCAGCCATCCGCACTTGCGCGGGTGACGGCTGCCGCTCCGTACCCGACCACACGCTGGCGATCCCCGCTGGTATCCCCTGACGTGCCATACCCGACGATCTCGACCGCATCCGCGCCCAGCCCGCGCGCCGCGATCAGCATCGCGGCGATTGCGCCGCGCCCGCACGCGAACGCCTTCTGCTCAGCTTCGGCGCGAAGCACGCCAGCCGGGTCGAACGCGGCCACCCGGTCGAGCATCACACGGTCCAACGTGCGGGCCTCAGAGTCGGTGTAGAAGTGGGAGAGGTCACTGCTGGCCACCAGCAGCACGCTCTCGACCCCGTCGAACACCACAGCCAGCGCGTCGCCCAGCCGCTGCACCGCACTTTGCGTTTGGTCGCGCAGCATGAGCGGCGTGAGGGTAAATGCGCCGTCGAGCGCGACCTGTAAAAATGGCAGCTCGATCTCCAGCGAGTGCTCGGGGTCTTCACGCACGGCGGCGAGCGGTACGCGCTCGGCCAGTTCTGCGATCACGTCCTGGGCGACCGGCACGCTGCCGAGCGGGGTAGCGTAGCCATCGTGGGCGGTGGTCAGCAGTGGGGCGCTGTAGGGGTGGTGCATCGGCGAGAGCACGATCACGTGGTCGTAGTGACGGCCCGCCACCAGCTTGAACGCCTGCGCCGCCACCGGGCCGGAGTACCGGTAACCGGCGTGCGGCGCGACCAGCCCCACGATCTCGCCGGGGGGCGGTGCCGCGTCGGCATCGGCGAGCAGGCTCTCGATCGTGCTGCGAAGCGTGCGTAGGTCAGCCGGGTACCACTGCCCGGCAATCGGGGAGGGACGCAGGTCAGGCTGGGCGGCCATCAGGGCTTCCTACCACTCAATGGCGTGCATCACCCAGATTGTATCACAGCCCCGCGCCGCCCCTGAGCGTGACCAGCAGGAACGTCAGCGCGAGCAGCAGCCCCGCCAGCAGGACGCCCGCCACCCACGTGCTGGCGAACGCTGACTCGTCGATGACCTGCGCTTCACCGCCGATCAGGCCATCGCGCACGCCGTAGCGTGGTGCCGCAAACCAGCCGAGAGCCAGCCCGCCGATCAGCCCGCCGATGTGCGCCCAGTTGTCGATGCCGGGGGTCAGCCCGATCAGCAGGTTAATCCCGATCACCTGCGCGATCCGCCCGATCTGCCGCTGGGTGTTCGCCAGCACGTGGCGGTTGCGGTACAGCAGCGGGATCCACGCGCCGATCACGCCGAACAGCGCACCGCTGGCGCCGATCGAGTTAGCGCGGCTGAGCGCGAAACTGAGCACGGTGCCTGAGAGCCCGGCGAGGAAGTAGATCGCCAGAAAGCGAGCCGTCCCGAACGCGCGCTCGACGCCGCGGCCCACCACGTACAGGAAGTAGCTGTTGAACCCGAGGTGCAGCAGCCCGCCGTGCAGGAAGAGTGGCGTGATCAACCGCCAGTACTCGCCGTTCACGATCGCGAGGTTGTCCTTCGCGCCGAGCAGCGTCAGCGGGCCGATGCCCCGCGTGCCGTAGCCCGCCGCCGCCAGCGACGTGTCGGCCAGAAATACCAGAATGTTCACTGCCAGCAGCACGTACGTGACCACGGGCGGTGACGCCGGGAGGCGGACGCGCTGCATCGCAGGTGGCGGTGGCGCAGCGGGCGCAGGTGATTCAGGCTGCGGCTCGCGTTCCAGTGGATGCACCGGGCGCGGCGGTTCAGGTTGGATGCTCATACAGGAGGCCTTATGATTAAGATACGGCAGCCCTGCTGCCGGGAAAGTTCATCAGGAATTATACTGCGCTGCCAGAGGAGATTCACTGTGCCACAGTATGACTATCGCTGCCGGGCGTGCCGCAGCGAGTTTACCCAGCACTACGACAGCATCGCCGAGGTCGACGAGGCTGAGCCGCGCTGCCCGGCGTGCGGGGCCAGCCGCCCGTCGCGCCTGATCCGCCGCATCGCAGTGCTGACCAGCGAGGAGACGCGAATCGAACGGTTAACCGACCCGGCACGGCTGGCCGCGCTCGACGACGACGACCCGAAAGCGCTGGGTGGGCTGATGCGCGAGATGGCGGGCGAACTGGGTGAGGACGCCGGGCCGGAGATCGGCGAGGCCATCGAACGTCTCGAATCCGGGGAAAGCCCTGATTCCGTCGAGCAGTCTATGGGGTTGGGGGGTGCGGCAGACACCCTCTAGCCGCGGCGTTGGATCGTACTGCTGCGCTCGGCGAGGCGGTCGTCCACGGCCTTGCGGATTGCAGTCTGGACCTCGTCAACCGGGCCGCTCCCGTCCACCACCACCCAGCGCTCCGGCTCGCTCTCCAGCAGCACCCGGTATCCTTCGCGCACCTGCTCGTGAAACTCCAGCGCAGCGGCGTCGAGCCGGTTCCACTCCGCACCCTGATCCTGCTGGCGGCGGCGCAGCCCTTCGTCCGGGTCCACGTCGAGGTAGATCGTCAGATCCGGGCGCAGGCCCCCGGTGGCAAACTCGGTGAGGCGGCGCAGCATATCCAGGTCCAGCCCGCGCCCGTAGCCCTGATACGCCAGCGTGCTGTCGTAGAAGCGATCGCACAGCACGACCTCCCCGGCATTCAGCGCAGGGCGGATGACTTCGCCCACCAACTGCGCGCGCGACGCGGAGTAGAGCAGCACCTCGGCAATCGCCGTCATCGCGGTATTCTCAGTCGAGTGCAGCACCTCGCGGATCTGCTCGCCGATGCGCGTGCCGCCCGGCTCCCGCATGTGCGCAACGCGATAACCCTGCTGGCGGAGATAGTCGGCCAGCAGGGTTATTTGCGTTGATTTACCACTACCGTCAGGGCCTTCGAAGGTGATCAGCATCGGGCAGCGTTCCCCGGGAGCTAGTCGCGGTAGACGCGAATGTGACGTCGAGGCTCTTTGCCATAGCTGTGGGAGTTCAGGTTCGCCTCCCGGATCATTTCGTGCTGGCGGCGGCGGACATCCGGCGTCTGAGGAGAGAGATCGACCATCGGCGCGCCGCTCAGCACGGCTTCGATCGCCATCTTCGTCTCGTTGATCGCGTTATTCCGCTCCGAGCCACCCTTGCGCTCGATCTCGAAGAAATCCACCATGAAGTCCTCGATCTGTGCCACGGTGTTCGACCGCAGCACGTAGATCGGCAGGCCAATCTGCTCAGCATCGGTGATGATGCGCGGGCGGCGGCGGTAGAAGTTCTTCAGCGTCAGCAGCGCATCGGCATCTTCGAGGTCATCTACGACCTCCAGCCCGACGCGATACTCCTGCGCGGATTCGATCAGCCGGTTGCGGGCGATCCCGTACGGGAATATCTTCACCCGGCGGGTGGAGGCAGGCGTCTGCGGCTCAGCAGCCTCTGCGGCCGGCTGATCCTTGCGCCGCGTCGACCGCTTGCCTGACTTGCTGCGGCCATTGTTGCCGCGGCCCGAGGGGCTGCCGTTGTACGAGCCGTTGCGCTGCTCGACGACCGGCGTGTGCCCCTCTTCGATCACGATCTGCCCGTCCTCGCTGCGGTGGCGGAGCTCCGGCTGCAGGGCCATGCCGCGCAGCAGCGCGTCCACCGACTGCCCCACGTCGTGGTGGGTGGCCAGCGTATTGCGATCCTNNTGGTGGGTGGCCAGCGTATTGCGATCCTGCAGCTCGATCAGCACGTCGAACGTCGCAGGTGCGCGGCGCTCCAGCACCGTCTTCTGCGTGCCACGGCGGCGCGCCTCCTCATCCGAGAGGGTGACGCTTTCGATGCCGCCGACCAGGTCGGAGAGCGTCGGGTTCAGCAGCAGGTTCTCCAGCGTGTTGCCGTGCGCCGTGCCGATCAGCTGCACGCCGCGCTCGGCGATCGTGCGGGCTGCCTGCGCCTCGAGCTCCCGGCCGATCTCGTCGATGACGATGACTTCCGGGTTGTGGTTCTCCACAGCCTCGATCATGACCTCGTGCTGGAGGCTCGGCGTCGGGACCTGCATCCGGCGCGCCCGGCCCACCGCGGGGTGGGGGATGTCGCCGTCGCCGCCGATCTCGTTCGAGGTATCGACGATGACCACGCGCTTGGAGTCTGCGAGCACGCGCGCCGCCTCACGC
>JABAOG010003724.1_pt1 | contig 17847 bp, 11 predicted proteins | sample 7062131 | NCBI WGS metagenome assembly JABAOG01 (sample SAMN14538629, study PRJNA623070) | marine sediment metagenome | biome: marine biome [ENVO:00000428]; feature: marine pelagic biome [ENVO:01000023]; material: deep marine sediment [ENVO:00002113] | place: India: Arabian Sea | collected...
GTGAGGCCGACGGTCGGGATCCGACCGGGCCGAAGGAGCGATGGCCCTGAACATCCAGGTGCTCACGATAGGCGAGGGCCCGAACGAGGGACCGGATGTCCGAGGGGATCGCCCGCCACCTGGCGAAGCTCGGCGCGCAATGGCATGCGGGGTGCGCCATTCGACCCGTGCGGAAGGAGGATGGCGAAGCGGCCGTCGGGCACGGATGGCGGGACGGCGATTCGCAGGCAGCCGCCGGGATCGAGGTCGTTGGCCGCCATCGCGCCGACCGAACCCGGAATCGTCAACGAGGGAGGCAACCATGCGAGCGTATCTGCCACGCATCCTGTGGCTCTTCGCCCTGGCACTCGCCGCGGCCGGCGCGGGCTGGACCGCCCTGGCCGCCGCGGGCCGGGCCACCGCTTCCGGTGGACGGGGTCCCGAGGCACAGGTCGAAGCGTCCGTGAATACGGTGGTCAAGGCCACGTACGCGGTATTCCAGGAGATGGGCATCACGATCACGGAAACCGACTTCGAGGAGGACGACGGCGAGTTCGACATCGAGGGCATGCGCGGCGACTCCGAGGTCGACGTCAGCATCGAGCGCGTGAGCCCGCGCTTCACCGAGATCGAAGTGGATGTGGACGGCGATCTCTTCGACGGTCTCGATGGTGACGACGAGGACGAGGCGCTCGCGCGGAACATCCTGAACCGGATCGTCCAGCGCGTGTCGTGATGCGACGGGCCGGCGCGTGGATCGCGCCGGCCCGACCATCGCATCGCATCGCGGCGGCTCCTGCCGCCCGGCTCACGTTGCCGCCGCCGCCAGGTCGCGAACCGCGCCCGCCAGCACGCGCACCTTCGCGGCGTCGCCGGACCCGGCCGCCTCGCGGTCGAGCTGCGCCGCCAGCGTCGTCAGCGCCTCGCGCCGCGCCGCGCCCGAGGCGTTCTCCGCACCGGCGAGCTCCCGTCGCACCGAAGCGATCCGGTCGGCGGAGAGGCCGTTCGACCGCTCGAGCTGGTCCACGTACGCCCGCGCCAGCGCGAAGGTGGCCGGCCACACGAACTGCGGCTGGCCCTGCGCGTTCAGGTAGTCGAGCTTCACCGTCTTCGCCGCGTCGATCTCGTTCTGCGAGAGGAACGCGCTCGGCGTCAGCTCGAAGATGTCGAGCCCGCGGGCGATCTCGGAGCTGACGATCACGCCGTTGTACCAGTAGACGGACCAGGACCCGCCCATCGCCATCCGGGACGCGTCCACCGGGCCGCGGTCGTGGAACGCGATCTCCACCGGGTTGGCCGGATCGGTCCAGTCGAAGACCGAGATGCCGCCCTGGTACCACGNNGCGACGCAGTTCTCCTGCGACGTCTGCGGCGCCGGCAGCTTGTAGTAGCTCTGGAACTCCATCCGCCGGCCCTCGAGCGTGAAGATCGCGTCCGCGCCCCACTCCTCCGGGTCGGTGGCGCGGCACTTCGGCTGGCCGCCGCCGCCCCACTCGTCGGTGAAGAGGATCTTGGTGCCGTCGTTGTTGAACGTCGCCGAGTGCCAGTAGGAGAAGTTCGAGTCGGCCACGGCGGCGATGCGCACCGGGTTGACCGGGTCGCTGATGTCGAGCAGGAGGCCGTAGCCCTCGCAGGCGCCGCCGGCCAGGCCGATCGCCGGGTAGAGCGTGATGTCGTGGCACTGGGTGGGCCCGGGCCGCGGGCCGTCTCCGCGGTCACGCCGGCCGATCATCTGCGCGATCATCTCCGGGAGCGCCTGGCGCAACGCCGCGCTGTCGGCGGCCGTGGGCGCGCCGGTGCCGCCTCGCGCCTCGACGATGCTGTCGAGCATCGGCGCGATCATCCGCGTGGGCAGCACGACCGGCTGCCCTTCGACGTCGGCGACGAAGGCGCCGCTTGCCCTGGCTCGCTCGACGGCCGCCCGGTCCTCGGGCGCCAGTCCGTGCCGCGGGGGCGCGACGAGGTCGTCGAAGATGCGCGGCGAGCTGACGATCGCCGCCTGCTCGGGGTGCGCGAGCGGCACCCGGATCACCTCGATCCGGAAGAGCGCCGAATTCGGGTCCTCGCTGGGCGGGGCGCCGGAGCAGCCGGGCAGTTCCTCGGCCGGGCGCACGGGAGCGGAGCCCGAGATGTAGACGTAGACGTTCTCCGAGTCCTTCGGGTCCACCAGCACCGAGTGCGTGTGGGACCCGCGGCAGGTCTGCACGTTGCCGATGTACTTCGGGTTCCGGATGTCGCTGATGTCGAAGATGCGGAGCCCGCGCAGCCGGTCGTGGCTGACGGCTTCGCTGACGCCTTCCGTGCCGCAGTCGAGCCGGCCGCCCAGCCCCTCGCCCGAGACGAAGAGCAGGTTCCCGTAGACCGAGACGTCGCTCTGCGACGCCGGGCAGACGAAGCCGATCACGAGCGACGGCTCGGCGGGATTCGAGATGTCCCAGACCTGGTACCCGTTGTAGTTGCCCTGGATGACGTAGTTGCCGGTGAACGCGAGGTCGGAGTTCGTGACGCCGACGAACTCGTTCGGCGGCGGCGTCTTCGAGACGACGCGGAGGTTCCAGGCCGCCTCTCCGGCATCCATCAACCCCGCGCGGAGCCCGACGCGGGGGTCGGGGCTCGGCGCCGCCGTCGACCCCTCGGCCCCGCGCGCGGCTGCCGCCACGTCGGCTTCGGGCGTCGCCGCGCCCGAGGTCGTGAGCGAGGGCGCGCAGGCGGCCGAGGCGAGCAGTCCCGCGGCGAGCGTGAGCGACCAGAGCCGGACGGCGGCCCGTCGGACGGCGGTACGGCAGGGCGGGACGACGGATTTCATGACGGATTCCTTTGTTGGTGCCGATGTGGCTGGAAAAGGGTGGACTTCGAGGTGATCACGGAGCGCCACCCTCGGCGGGCAGCGCCGACAGCATGAGCTCCATCCGGGCGATCTCGGTGGTCTGGTCGACCTGGATATCGGAGGCCAGCTTGAACACGAGCTCGTCCTGCCCGGCGCCGTCGGTGGCGAACAGGTCGTGCACCATGGTGACGGCCCCGCGATGGTGCTGGATCATGTAGGTCAGGAAGAGCCGGTCGAACGCCGCGCCCTGTGCACCGTCGAGCTCCCGTAACTGGTCCGGCGTGAGCATCCCGGGCATGTGCATGGCGTGATCGGCGCCGTGCACCATCAGCTTCGTTCCCTCGATGCGCACTTCGGGCACCGGCTGCCCGCGATCGAGCAGCCACTGCTCCAGCGTCGCGATCTCGTCCTTCTGCGCATTGATGATGCGCGCGGCGAGCGTTTGCACCGCCGGGCTGGCGCCGTGCGTCGGGGCGAGTCCCGCCATCACGAGCGCCTGCGCGTGGTGCCCGATCATGCCGGTGACGAAGTGGACGTCGGCCTCGCTGAAGCGCATGCGGGCGCTGTCCGTCCGGGCCCGGTAGAGCGCCTCGAGCTCGGCCGTCGAGCCGGCGGCCGGTCGGGGCGTGCCTTCCATCCCCGTCCTGGCGGTGCCGGCACAGGCCGTTCCGGCCAGCGCGGCGAGGAGGGCGGCGTAGGTCCAGCGCGAGCGTGATGCTCTCATGCCTCTCAGGGTTACGGGAGGGTGGCCGGCGTCCGGCCGGGCGCGGCCCCTATGAATTATACGTGATGGGCGGCGGCGCGTGAAGGGGTCGAGGCGCGGAGGTGGGGGGAACGGGGCTGCGGGGCGGAGTCGTCATGCGGCATTCGTCGGAGCACGGCTCGCGCGCGGAGCGTGATCAGCGCGGCCCCGGCGGCGCCGCTGGCTCCACGTTTCACCGTGCGTCATTCATCCATTGCGGGCGGCATCGTGGGCTCCTTCTCTCGCAGAGTTCCTCACCGGCGGGCGCCGACCCCTGGAACGTGACCATCCGTGGTGCCCCGCGGCCTTACGGACGCCGCACCGGATAACTTTCTGTAGAGGACGCGGAAGACGCCGTCCAGCCGCTCCGGGCGTCAGGGGCGTCACCACCCTGATCACCGCGAAGCGGACGGCGCGGACGGAGGACATCCAGCGGCGCATCGGGAANNAGGCGGGGTCGAAAGGGGCCCGCCCGGCGTTTGCGCCGCATCGAGTCCCCGCTGCCGTGGCTTCGGCGGTGGTCGACGGCTTGCATCACCGGGCCGAACGGCCGCGGCATGTCTGCGAGCGCGCGTTGCACGGCGCGGCATCTGGCGACCGAAGCGGGAACGATAATGGTCGATCGCGATCACCCCCGGGCGACGGCCGCACCGTGCGGCGACGCCCTGCTCCGCCTCTGCTGCGCCGTCCTGATCCTGGTGGCACCGCCGGCCGCTCGCGCCCAGGAACGCACCTCGGCGCCCGCTCCCACGCCGGAGCGAGAGGATTCGCTGGTGCATCGGCTCGTCGCGACCCGGATCACCGGAGCCTCGCCGGTCGTCGACGGGGCGCTCGACGATTCTGCCTGGACGGCCGCGGAGCCCGCCACCGGGTTCGTACAGTTCGAGCCCGAACCGGGCGCGCCGGCGACCGAGAGGACCGAAGCCCGGATCCTCTACGACGACGAGGCGGTCTACGTGGGCGTCAGACTGTTCGATTCCCGGCCGGACTCGGTCACGGGCCATCTCTTCCGGCGGGACGAAGAGGGCTATTCCGACTGGGTGTACGTGGCGCTGGACACCCGGCGGGACCGGCGGACCGCGTTCACGTTCGGCGTCAACCCGCGCGGCGTAAAATGGGACGCCTTCCTCTACGACGACACGCGGGTCGACCGGAGCTGGGACGCGATCTGGGACGCGGCGTCGCGCGTGGACTCGCTCGGCTGGAGCACCGAACTCCGCATCCCGCTCTCGCAGCTCCGCTTCAATCCTGCCGAGGGCGACGGTGAGCAGGTCTGGGGGCTCAACATCCGGCGGCGGGTCGCACGCCGGGCCGAGGTCGCCAACTGGGCGCGCGTGATGCCGGGCAGTGACCGCGTCGTGTCGAGCTTCGGAGAGCTGGTCGGCCTTCGCGGCCTCGGGCCGCGCCGGCGGCTGGAACTCCGGCCCTACCTGCTCACCCGCGTGCTCCGGGCGCCGGGCGACCCGCAGGATCCGTTCTACGCGGAGAACGAATTCTTCGGCTCACTCGGCGCCGACGCGAAGTACGGCCTCGGCTCGGACTTCACCCTCACGACCACGTTGAACCCCGACTTCGGCCAGGTCGAGGCGGACCCGGCGGTGGTGAACCTCACCGCCTTCGAGACCTTCTTCCCGGAAAAGCGGCCGTTCTTCCTGGAGGGCGCCGACATCTTCCGCTACGAGCTCGGCGGCACGCGGCTCTTCTACTCGCGTCGGATCGGCCGCGAGCCGCAAGGAGACGTCGAGGCCGACTACGTGGACGCTCCCACCGCGACCACGATCCTGGGCGCGGCCAAGCTCTCGGGCAAGACTCGCAGCGGCTGGTCCATCGGCCTGCTGACCGCGGCGACGGCCGCCGAGGAGGCGCGCTACGTCGAGGACGGCGTCGAGCGGGCGACGCTGGTCGAGCCGCTCGCCGGCTACGCGGTCGCGCGGGTGATCAGGGAGCGCCCGGGCGGCGATGCCGGCGTCGGCGGCACCTTCACGGCGATCAGGCGCCGCCTCGAGCCGGGGAGCGGTCTCCATTTCCTCGCCTCGGATGCCTACTCCGGCGGCATCGACGTGCGACACCGCGTCCGCGACGGCGACTACGAGGTCACGGCGGCGCTGCTGGGGAGCCTGGTACGGGGCGGCGCCGCTGCGATCACTCGCTTGCAACGTGCGCCGGAACGCTATTTCCAGCGCCCGGACGCGACGCACGTGGAGCTGGATTCGACGCGGACCTCGCTGGCCGGGCTCGCGGCGGGGCTCGCGCTGAGGAAGGTCGGTGGACGCTGGATCTGGGCGGTCGGCAGCCACGCCTTTTCTCCCGACTTCGAGGTGAACGGGCTCGGCTACCAGCGCCAGGCGGACCGCGTCTCGCACTACGCCTACCTCGGCTACGCGCGCAACGAGCCGGGGACCGTCTTCCAGAACTGGAGCATCGGGCTCGATCAGCAGGCGGGCTGGAACTTCGGCGGCGAACGGCTGTCCACGAGGATGACGGCCGAGTTCGACTTCCGGCTGCTGAACCGCTGGGCCGGATCCCTCGGCTTGGGCCGATCCCTCGCGGCGCTGGCGGCCGATGCACTCCGCGGCGGCCCCGCCCTGATCGCGCCGGGCCGCCTCGACGCGTGGTTCGGCCTGAGCAGCGACGACCGCCGGGCGACCCGCGTCATCCTGTACGGCGAGGCCACGGCGGAGGACGAGACGCCCGGCCACTGGCTGGGGTGGGGACTCGAGCTCCACCTTCGCCCGTCGACCCGGATGGAGATCGCGTTCGGCCCCTACGCTTCTTCCGAGGTCAACGCCTGGCAGTACGTCGCGCTCGAAAATCTCGGCGGCGCCGATCGCTACCTCTTCGGCCGGCTCCATCAGCGTAGCGTGTCCATGACCACGCGGCTGGACTACACCGTCTCACCGGACATCTCGCTACGGTTCTACGCCGAGCCGTTCATCGCCGCCGGAGACTACTCGGGGTTCATGGAGGCGCGGGATCCGCGGGCCGGGTCCTTCCGCGACCGGTTCCACGCCTTCCGGGGCGACGAGATCCGATTCGACGCCGGCGAGCGGACCTACCATCTGGACCTGGACGGCGACGGCGCCGCCGACCTCCGCCTCGCCGACCCGAGCTTCGGCCTCAGTGCGCTGAAGGCGACTGCCGTGCTGCAATGGGAGTACCGGCCCGGCTCCACGCTCTACCTCGTCTGGCGCCAGGAGCGGTGGGGCGAGCGGCCGGACGGTGCGTTCCGGCTGGCGCGCGGCCTCGGCGAGGTCCTCGGGCTCGGCGGCGGACCCGTTCCGGCGACCAACCTGTTGCTCGTGAAGCTGGACTACTGGCTGGGGTTCTAGAGCGGACGCCGAACGCCGCGGCTCGTCGGCGGCTCGGCGTGCTCGGGGTCGTCCCGCGGCGCGACCCGGATGCGCCGCCGCCTCAGGCGATCGCCCGCTCCAGCACTCGCCCGACGACCTGGCGTGCGTCGAAGTGCTCCTCCGCCAGCGCACGGGCCAGACGGCACTGCCGGTCGTAGTCCGCTGCCACCGCGTCCAGGTGGACCGCCGCTTCGCGCGGGCTCCGGAACCGGAAGAGCCCGGCAGCATCCGGCAGCATCCGGCTCGGGCCGGTGTGCTGCACGACGGCGGGCCTGCCGCTGGCCAGGTAGCAGAGCGTCCGGTCGCTGATCCACGCGTTCTGCAGCCGGAGGCAGGACGGCTTGGCGCAGCTGAACTCGCCTCGCGAGCCCTGGATGTAGCGCTGGTAGTCGCCGGGCGACGCCGCGACGTCGTGCGCGTGTCTCACGCGCCAGCCCCACGCCTCGAACGCCGCCTTGTCCGGCCGGTCGTAATCGCCCAGGCAGAGGGCCAGCTCGAGCGGCTGCGCCGTGAGCCGGGGCAGGTCCATGTACGGAAGGAAGCTGCTCCGCTTGTCGTTCAGGTACCACCCCTCGCCCTCGTCCCTGATGTGCTCACGCCCGAACCAGTGCGAGACGGTGGTGAACGGGGCGTGCGCGGGCGCCGCGTGGACCGGCCACCAGTCCAGGGCCACGCACGGCGGCGTGTAGTGCCACTCCAGCCCCGCGTCGGGGAAGCGCGCATCGGGACGCCCCACGGTCTCGCCGATGGTGAAGTAGAGGTCGTGGGGGGCGAGCCGGATCTCACCGGCGCTCACCCAGCTCTGCAACAGGCCGGGGTCGATGTCGACCAGCGTGGACCGGCGGAAGCGCCCCACGATCTCGGGCGGCGCGTCGTACTTGAAGTTCAGGAGCAGGTCCGCGCCGGCCGCCGCCTCGAGGTCCAGGAACCCCTCCAGCGCATCCGCCGGCAGCGGTGCCTCGGCGCCGGTGCCGATGGCCACCTCGTCGGCGAGGCCGTAGCTCGCCAGCCGGGCCTTCAGCCCGGCGGCGAGCGTCCGGACCCGCTCGGCCGAGTCCCCCGGCTTGGGCATCTCGAGCCAGACGACGCGGCAGCCGAGTGACCGCAGGCCCAGCGCCCAGTTCAGAAAGACCCAGGCGTGGCCGCCGCCCTCGGGATAGTAGAGCGTCTTGTGGGCGAGGATGCAGACCGTGATCGCCATGCTCACCCCCCTCCGCCGACCGGGCCCGCACCGCCGTACGCGATCAGTTGGATCCCCTCCGCGTCGAGGGCGCCACGCACCCGCGGATCGCACAGCGTCGCGACCTCGTGCCGTCGCTCGGCGGTGTACGAGGACCGGAAATCCGCCTCGGGGTACCCGGGGTGGCAGCCCAGCTCGTTGATCCCGGCCCGTGCCTGATCTCGAAAGATGCGGAGCAGGTGATCCACGCCGATCTGTTCGAGGTGGGACTGCCCGCCCCAGCGGCCGTAGAAGCCCGGCAGATGGCGTACCGCGCCGTACCCCCGCAGCGGCAGCCCCCGCTCGGCCGCCAGCTCCCGGAAATGCGGGAGAAGGCGCCGGTCGCGGTGGATGTCATGATGCGAGTCCAGGTGCGTCGGCGGCCTGCCGACCAGCGCCTCGAACAGCACGAGCTGCGCGGCCAGCGCCCGGCGGCAGCTCGCTCCATCCGAGAAGTCGCAGAGGGGCGTGCCGTCGTCGCGGATGAGCCGGACGTGCAATCCGATGCTCAGGCCCGGCAGGTCGGCGGCCATGGCCGCCGCCTCGGCGCTCGCGGCGCCTTCCACCAGCAGGCTGGCGCTCGAGAGGATGCCGAAGCGATGCGCCCGGACGATCCCCCGGTTGATCCCGGCGCTGGCGCCGAAGTCGTCGCCGTTCACGATGAGGTAGCGCACGCCGCGCGGGTCCATGGGTCTCCTTTCCGTGAATCGTCGATCCGCGCCGCGTGCTCCCGCCCCTCTCTCCAGCCGGAGCCCGCCGCGGCGGAGTCCATGCCGTGTCACGCAGCCCGCATCAGACCGGCAGGACCGGCTCCAGCGCGTCGAACCAGTCGGCGACGTCGGCGAGCTGGTCGAACGCCCAGGCGGCGCCCGTCTCCGCGGCCGCATTGGCGGGCCCGGGGACGCAGCTCGCGATCCGGGCTCGCTCCATGGTGTCGAACAGCAGGTTCAGCTCACCGGGCGCCGGGAGCCGCCAGCCGCGCGGGCGGACCGCGTCCGCGTAGCGCTCCAGCACCCACACACGATCCTCCAGAGGGAACCGTAGCAGGAGCGTGGAGAGGTCGTAGCTCACCGGCCCCACGGCGAGGTGGTCCCAGTCGATCAGGCGGACGGAGGAACGGTCCGCGGCATCGCCCACGAGCACGTTGCTCGTCCACAGGTCGCCGTGGAGCAGCGTCTCGGGCCCGCCCAGCTCGGCGACCGCCCGCGCCCGCCGGGGCGCCTCGTCCCGGAGCGCGCACAGGTGGTCTATCAGCCGCGTCCGCACCGCCTCGCGCTCCCCGGTCGACACCACGCCGGACTCTCCGAGGCGGCTTACGCTGCGCAGGGCATCGCGGGCGCACGACCCGAGGAAGTGCGCCCCCCGGTCTCCGCCGCGGATCCGGCCCTCCCAGAGCAGGGCGTGATCGGCGAAGCGGGTGTGCACCTCGGCGATGACCTCGAGCGCCGCCGCGACGCGATCACCGCCGCCGGCCGTCCGGTCCAGCGCGCAGTCGCCGAGGTCCTCGTAGACGTGCCAGACGGACGTCCCCTGCCGCACCGAGGCGACGCCCAGGAGCGGCGGGCCGTGTCGGCCAAGCCCCACCGCCGGAAGCAGGCGCCGCGCGACGACCCGATCCCGCCCGGCCTTGTTCGGCGAGTGCCGCTTCACCACCACCGACCGGCTCCCGCCGTCGAGCCGGTAGCGCAGCCGGAACACGCGCGCGCGCCGCAGCTCCTGCGCATCGACCGGCGCGCCGGCCGCCTCTCCCAGCAGCTCCTCCAGGAGGGAGCGCAGCTCGGCCAGCCCGGACCCGTCCGGACCGCGCAGGAGGTCGTCGAGTCCGTCGATCATTCGGGTCCCCTCGCGTATCCGTGGACGGCGAAACGTTGGGCCGCGGCAGCAACGATCGCGCCCCCGGGCACCCACCGCGCGGCGGCCGCGCGGCGGGTGCCGAGCCAGACGCCCCGCCGCCGGCCTCGCTGGCGGACCGACCGGTCCCGGTCAGGCTGCGTGCCGCGTCCCGGCCCCTCCGTCGGACGAGGGCGCCAGCAGCGGCATCTTCGGGTGCGGCCGGGCGTTCTGCATCGAATAGAGCTTCCGGTAGAGTCCGTCCCGCCGGAGCAGCTCCTCGTGCGTGCCCTGCTGGACGAGCCGGCCGAGCTCGAGGACCACGATCGTCGCCGCACGCCGGACCGTGGCGAGGCGATGCGTGATCATGAACGTGGTGCGCCCGGCCACGAGCCGTTCGAGGGCGTCCAGGATCAGCGCTTCCGTGTGGGGGTCCACCGACGCGGTCGGCTCGTCGAGGAGCAGGATGGGCGCATTCTTCAGGAACGCGCGCGCGATGCAGATCCGCTGGCGCTCCCCGCCGGAGAGCTGCACGCCGCCCTCGCCGACCACGGTGTCGTAGCCGTCGGGGAGGCGCATGATGAAGGCGTGCGCGTTGGCGGCCCGGGCAGCCTCGATGATCTCGGCCGTGCCCGCCGAGAACCGGCCGTAGCGGATGTTGTCGCCGATGGTGCCCGAGAAGAGCCGCGGCTCCTGGAGCACCATGCTGACCTGGGCCCGTAGAGACGGGACGGTCAGGTTCCGGAGGTCGTGTCCGTCCAACAGGATGCGGCCGCCGCTCGGATCGTAGAAGCGCGGGACGAGACTGAGCAGCGTCGTCTTCCCGGCCCCTGTCGGGCCGACGACGCCGATGAGCTTCCCGGGCGCCGCCTCGAAGGTGATGTCCTGTAGCGTGTCCGCGCGACCTCGATAGCTGAAGTGGACGCCCTGGAAGACGACGTGGCCCGCCGCTCTGCGGATCCCCCTCGCACTCGACGTCTCCCGGACCTCGGGCTCGGTGTCCAGGATCTCGAAGGCGCGGCGCAATGCGACGGTCTGCTCCTGGAGCGTCCCCGCCGTGGAGCTGATCGCCTGCAGCGGCACGTAGACGGACGCGATGTAGGACAGGACCACCAGGAGCTGCCCGACCGTGAGTTCCCCCTCGAGCACGTGGCGGGCGCCGAGGCCGAGGACCAGGGCGGTCCCGATCGCGGTCGTCCCGTTGACCGCCAGGGAGAAGAGGGTCTGCCGCAGCGTGAGGCGCACCCGGGCTTCGACCGCGCTCGCTCCGTGACTGCGGAAGCGGCCGTGTTCGTACTCCTCGCGGCCGAAGGCGAGGATTACGCGCAGCATCGAGAGCGATTCCTGCACCATGCTGAGCGACTGTCCCTCCATCTCCTTGACCGCGTGCACCCTCGGCTTGATCGAGCGCGTGTATCGCGTCGTCGTGTAGTACAGCAACGGCACCACGGTCAAGGACAGCAGCGCCAGCTCCGCATCGATCCGGAACGCGACCCAGAACATCCCGAGCAGCGTCAGGACGCTCTTGGCCAGACGCGGAACGGTCAGCGGAATCTTGCCGACCGCGACCGCCTGGTCATGGATGCGCGACATGAAATCGCCCGTGCTGCGACGGTCGTGGAAGGTCAACGACAGCCCCTGCGCGTGCTGGAACAGGTCGCTCCGCAGGTCCAGCACCGCACGCTGCTCCAGCGTGGTGTTCACGTACTTCTCCGCCACGCCGAGCGCGTTGTGCACGAACGTCACCAGCGCGCCGCCGGCCACGGCCACGACCAGCAGCGAGGACCGGTTCCCGGCCAGCCAGCCGAATACGTCGCCCAGCGCGTCCGGCAGCGGCTGGGCCTGGAGCACGTTGTCCACCACCAGCTTGAGCGGCCACGGGACCAGGAGCGCCACGACCGCGCCGAGAACGGTGAGAGCCCCGGAGACCACCGCCAGCTTCCAGTACGGTAGCAGGTATCGCAACGCTCTCGGCAGATCTCGCATGCGTCCGCACCCCTCCGGTCGCGCAACGGAACCCGCATTCTCATTTTGAGTTATTGCAAGAACGTTGCACAAATTCGGCAGCCGCGACGGTGGCGGCCGTCGCGGTCGCGCACTCGAAGGCGATGCGGCCGGCGGCGAGCAGCGTGGCGAGGGCGAGGATGGCGCCGGCGGATTCGGCGCCATCGAGCGTCGCGCCGAGGAGGAGTGCCGCCGGGAGACCGATCCAGAAGGAGCCTGCCGGGGTGAGCTTCGGCCGGACGCGGAAGCGAAGGAGCTGCCTGCCTGCGCCGTGCTCCTCGATGGTCATGAGGATGCGGGCGGAGGCGAGGACGCCGTCCCTGGCCTCGAGGTCCCAGCGGTCGAAGGCGCCGCCTCGGCGGACGTGAGCGCCTGCGCCCCGGAGCGCGGCCTCGACAGCGGAGAGCCACCAGTCCGCCGCCCGCCAATCCTCGCTCCAGAGGACGATGGTGCGCGGCCACGGCATCGCGGTCGCGCGGACGCCGTTGCGGCGCCAGGGGGTGAGGGCGGCGCGAAACCGGCCGGAGAGGCGCGCCATCGGCTGGATCAGGTGGAGGAACGTGGTGAGCGCCCATGTGCCGGCCCGGGCGAGGCGGTGGCGAGGCGGGCGTGGGAGGGAGGCGCGGGCGGCGCTCGACCCTGCCTGGAGTACGGGGACGGCGATCGACAGAACGAGGACGGGCAGCGCGAGCGGAGCCCAGAGGAGGCCGAGCGCGGCGAGCACGGAGAGGGCCAGGGCGCCGAGGTACCATTCCGGCACCATGGTCAGGAAGTCGAGCGGTGTCGGCGCGGGCCCGTAGATGGATTGGAAGAGGCCGCTCCCCCAGACGCCGTGGAAGACGCGGCCGCGGGCGAAGGGGGCGCGCGCGAGGCCGTGCCCGTAGATCCGCCCGCGCCAGGTCGGGTGGCCGAGCGCATTGTACTTCTCCGGCCACTTCCGTTCGAGGAGGCCTTCGGCCCTGCCGTAGTTGAACTGCTGTTTCCAGTACCGGCGCACCGAGTCGCGGCGACGATGCCAGACCATGGCCGCCGGGTGGAACCCCAGTGTCCAGCCGCGCTGCTGGAGGCGCCAGCAGATGTCCACATCGTCGCCTGCGATGCGGAACCGGGGGTCGAAGCCGCCGACCTCCCGGAGCGCGGCCGTGCGGAAGGCCATGTTGCACCCCGGGATGTGCTCCGCCACGGCGTCCGAGAGGAGGATGTGGTTCGGGCCGCCGGGCGAGTCGGCGACGCAGCGGGCCATGGGCCCGGCATCCACGGGGGCGATGTTCGGTCCGCCGATACCGACGTGCCCCGTGGTGAGGAAGTCGTGGGCGAGGTACGGGAGCCAGTGCGGATCGGGATAGGCGTCGTCGTCGATGTAGGCCACGATCTCGCCGGTCGCCGCGGCCAGTCCGGTGTTCCGTGCGCTGCTCAGCCCCTGGTTCTCGGTGGAGATCACGTGGAACCCGTGGTCGCGGGCGATGGTCCCGGTCCCGTCGGTGGACCCATCGTCGACCACGATCACCTCGAAGTCCGGGTAGGCCAGCGCCCGGAGTCCTTCGCAGCAGTCGCGGATCGTGTGGGCGCCGTTGTGGCTACAGACCACGACGGAGACACGCGGCCAGCGTCGTTCCGGCGGGAACGGCACCTCGGCGAACGCGCGCGCCACGGCCGCGTGCGCGGGTTTCGGCCGACGCAGCCGGTCGGTCAGGCCGAACCGCCACTCCTCGATGTCCGACCCGCCGCGGTGCCACTCGTCGGTCCAGGCGAAGACGAAACCTCCGGCGCAGCCGCCGGCGAACAGGGTGCGCACCTGCGCGTCGAGGCCGTGCGCCTGTGCCGGCTCGCCGTGGCCGCGGCTGTCGAGCCCGACCTCCGCCACGACCAGCGGCCGGTCGCCGGCCAGGTTCTGCAAACGGGAGAGGTAGGCCGCGAGCCGGTCCCGCGACTCCAGGTAGACGTTGAACGCGACGAAGTCGAGGAACGGCAGCTGGAGGTACTCGGTGGTCGGGTAGTTGACGTAGGTGACGAGCGCCTCGGGGCTTTCCGCCTTGGCCGCCCGGTAGAGCCGCTCGATGAAGCCCTCGATCCGGCGCCGGCCGTACCAGCGGACGATCGGTGCCGGGATCTCGTTGCCGACGGCGAACGCGAGGACGGCCGGGTGCCCCGCGCACGTCCGGGCGCCGGCGCGGACCCGGCGCTCGATGTCGCCGGCGATCCCGCCGTCGAGAAAGGTGACGTGCTGCTCCCAGGCGAGCCCGACCATGACCCGAAGGCCGTGCCGCTGGGCGATGTCCAGGAGCCACGGCGGCGGCACGGTATAGGTGCGGACCGCGTTCGCGCCCATGCCCGCCATGCCGGCGAAGTCCCGCTCCACCACTGCGCGACCGGGGTACTCGCAGCCGCCGACTCCGGGGCGGAACGGTCCGTAGGTGACGCCACGGATGTAGAACTTCTCGCCGCCGGCAGTGAGGAACTTTCCGCCGACGCGTGGCCGGGTGTCCAGGACCGACGGCGTGAAGCCGACAGTGTGAACGGACACGGGGGAAAGCCGCGGATCCGCAGCCGAAACCGCCCGCGTCCAACGGCGCGGCTCCTCCGCGCGCGGTCTGATCAGTTCGGCCACGGTCAGCCTCCTCGCCTCGAAGGGGACGAGTGGCAACACGGACGAGAGGGGGACGACAAAGCACCGGGCCACCACCGGGAGTGGCGCGATGTGTCGGGAAAGCGCCGGGTCACCGGACCGCACGATCCGGCGGCCCGGGCGCCATGCAACATCTCTGCCACGGGCAACCGAAGGAGCCACCGGCGAGCGGTATCACGTTCCAGTCCCTCGCATCGACACGGCCCTCACGGGGAGTGGCCGAAAGGAGGACGAAATCGGCCGTTTCGGCCGGCCGGGGGCCACGGCGGAGATCTTCTCCATGATGGGGCGGGCCGGCGTGCCGGAGCTCTTCGGCAACGGCGCCGGCGCCGCGAGCCTGGATGAGCGGCCCACGGGTCGGCGGGGCGGCCGAGGCGGACCGTTCGGGGGCGCAGTCGGTCGAAGGGCCGGCCGCGCCGTTCCGTTTCGGTGGCAGGAGAAGCGCAGCGGCGCCGAGCACACCCGCCGCCCCTTGCGCACCGACTGCGCCGGCGATACCGTGGGACCCCACATAGGCGGACGGGGTCACCCGGAAGTCCGGTGAAAGACCGGCGCGGCCCCGCCACTGTAAGAGGCCGGAAGGGCAGCCCCCTTCCGTGTAGCCCGCTCGAACGCCACTGGGAGCCTCGCCTCCTGGGAAGGCGAGCGGCGCTGCCTCGAGCCAGGAGACCGGCCCCGTTCGCCCCCGAGCAAGGATCCTTCGCGGGAAGGATGCGGGGCCATGGGCTACCTGCCGACGCGTTTCAACGCGGGCGCACCCGTTTCTCCGCCGCTGGAGGAACGGTTTTTTTCGTTCCTCCGGGGCCGGGCGGCGCCGCTCGCCATCACCGTGCTGTTGCTGGCCGGCTGCGAGAGGGCAGGCTCCGACCGCGGACCGGTGGAGCCCTTCGTCGTCGACGACGCCGGCCGGGCCGTCCGGGTCGGGGCGCCGGCGCATCGCGTCGTCTCGATCCTCCCGTCCGTCACCGAGCTGGTCGTCGCGCTGGACGCGGCCGACCGGCTCATTGCGCGAACCGGGTACGATGTGGACCCGCGCCTCGCGCATCTCCCCGACCTCGGCCGAACGCTCAGGCCGGGTGCGGAAGCCATCGCGGCGCTCGCGCCCGACCTGGTCATCACGGGACCCGACCGTAGCAGGGCGCACGTGGTAGAACATCTCGAGTCCCTGGGCATGCCCGTGTACGTGGCCGACGTGCAGCGGGTCGGCGACGTCTACGCGACCGCCGAGCGCGTCGGGCGATTGCTCGGCCTCTCCGGCCGGGCCGACTCCCTCGTCGCCGGGCTGCGGACCGGCCTCGATCGGGCGCGCGAGCGTTACGCATCGGCCGCGCGCCCGACCGTGCTCTACGTCGTGTGGCACGACCCTCCCCGCACGACGGGTCCCGGCACCTTCATCGACGAGCTGATCACGATCGCGGGTGGCGCGAACGTCTTCGCGGACGTGGGCGCACCCTGGCCGGCGGTCAGCCTCGAGGAGGTCGTCCGCCGCGACCCGGATTACATCGTGATCCCGCGTGGGACCGGCCACTCGGTCCAGCCCGAATGGCTCGACGATCTGCCCGGCTGGCGCGACCTGACCGCCGTGCGGGAGCAGCGGGTGGTCACCGTCGACTCCGACCTCTTCAACCGTCCGGGACCGCGCGTGGTCGAGGCGGCCCGGACGCTCGGCCAGGCGCTCCGGTCCACGCGCACAGGTACGCGACCATGAGTACCCGGGGCCGCCGGTCGAGCGTACGGAATGCAACGCGCGCAACGGTCGACCGACCGTGGCGGTGCGTTGTCGCACGGCTGCGATGCGCGGTGCTTCTCACGGCGGGCTTCATCGGGGCGGTTTCGGCGGTTCCTGCCGCGGCGCAGCGTCCCGCCGAGCTGGTCGGCCGGGTCGTCGAGCCCGGCGGTGCGCCTGTCGGCGGTGCCCGGCTCGAGCTGGTCGAGGCCGGTGCGGGCGCGGTCACCGATGCCGCCGGCCGCTACCGTTTCCGCGCCGTCTCGACGGGTCGTTACACCGTTCGCGTGACCCGGATCGGCTACCGCGAGCGCGTGATCACGGTCGAGCTGGAGGTCGGTCGAACGCGGCTGTTGGACGTTCGGCTCGTGGCGGCTCCGGTCACCCTCGAGGGCTTGGACGTGGTCGTGTCGCGAGAGCCGGCGTCGTGGATCCGGCTCGACCGGGTCGCGATCGAGCGCAGCGGCGCACGCTCGGCGGGCGACGTCGTCCGCGACGTGCCCGGCGTCGTGGTCCGGTCCACCGCGCCCGGCGGCCCGCAGACCCCGAGCGTGCGAGGGAGCGGCGCGGACGCGGTCCTCGTGCTCGTCGACGGCGTGGTCCTGAACGACCCCGTCACCGGCGAGGCCGATCTGAGCACGATCGCGGCGGACGCGATCGAATCGGTCACCGTGCTGACCGGCGCGCAGTCGGCGCGGTACGGCCCACGCGCGGAGGCGGGCGTGATCCTGATCGAGACCCGGCGCGAGGGCGCGGAACGCGCGATCCACGCGTCGTCCGGCTCGCTCGACGCCCGGTACGCTTCCGCCGTGTGGGGCGGCCGCGACCCGATCGCCTGGGGCGCGGGCGTCGCGTGGAATGCGATCGGGGGAGCATTCGACTTCCGGCTGCCGAGCGAGGTCGGCGGCGGCGAGCGAAGGCGAGGGAACGCGGATGCCCGGGGGTTCGACGCCTGGCTCGCGGGGGCGATGCGATTCGCCGGCGGAACGCTCCGGGTCCGCGGCACGGCAGCGTCGGCGGAGCGAGGGCTGCCGGGCAAGGGCTACGCGCCGTCGCGCCACGCGCGGCAGGCGGTCGAGCGGCTCCATGCCTCAGCCGGCTGGCGGCGGCTCGAGGAGGCGAGCGCGGTCCAGATCTCGCTGGCCGGCGCGCGTCACCAGACGCGGTTCCGGGATCCCGCCCCGCCGTTCGGCCCGGCGTACGACGACACCGCCGCCGTTCTCACCGTCGACCTGCGCGCGGAAGCGGAGCGGCAGCGCGCCGGTGAGACGGGCGTCGGGTACGGCGTCGGGATCGATGCGCGCTGGCAGCGGATCGAGACCGGGCTCCTCGATGCCGGCGCACCGCCNNTGTTCGCCCACGGCGCGGCCGCAATGTCCCTCGCCGACGGCGTGGTCACGCTGGCGGCTCGGCTCCGGACCGACCGCGACCCCCAGGGCGACGCCCGGGTGGTGAGCCGATCCCTGACGCTGAGCCTCGCGTCGGGCGGGCTGCGCGCGCACGTGGCCAACCGAAGCAGCTACAGCCCGCCGACGCTCGGCGAC
>JABAOG010001579.1_pt1 | contig 17846 bp, 12 predicted proteins | sample 7062131 | NCBI WGS metagenome assembly JABAOG01 (sample SAMN14538629, study PRJNA623070) | marine sediment metagenome | biome: marine biome [ENVO:00000428]; feature: marine pelagic biome [ENVO:01000023]; material: deep marine sediment [ENVO:00002113] | place: India: Arabian Sea | collected...
GCGATAGATGCCCGAGTCGCCGGAGCCGGCGCGACCGTCGTCGCCGCAGCCCACCAACAGCACGAGCAGCACGTAGAACGTTCGTGACGTCACCAGTCGACCCTCCGGGGAACGTTGCTCGACACCGTCGATCCCGCCTGGCCGAGCATGCCGTAGGAGTCGCTTCCCCAGCACCATACGTCGCCCATCGCGTCGATGGCGCAGGTGTGGATCCAGCCGACGCTCACGTGAACCGCGGCGACCGGGATCGATGGAACGGCGGTAGCGAAGAGGGTGTTGGTGTTGGTCCCGTCACCGAGCTGGCCCCAGTAGTTCTGGCCCCAGCAGCGAAGGGAACCGTCGCTTCGAACGGCGCAGGCGTGAGTGTCGTAGAGACTGATCTCGGTCACCGCGTCCAGGGCTGGGATGACCAGTGGACTCCAGCGATCGGTGGAGCTGCCGTCACCGAGCACCCCACCGGCGTTCCGTCCCCAGCAGGCTGCCGTGCCATCGGACAGCACGGCGCAGGCCGCGTAGGTCCCCGCCGAGACCGAGACCGCCGTGTCGAGGCCCGCGACCCGAACGGGAGTCGTGGTCGAGGTTCCCGTCACCGCGGGGTCGGCGCCGAGCTGCCCGTATTGGTTGAGGCCCCAACACCAGACCTGCCCGTTGCTCAGCGCGGTGCAAGTGAACCCACCCCCCGCGGCGATGCTCACCGCTTGCGCGGGGAGAGCCAGGGGCGCACCCGGGCTCTGCAGCGCGGTGCCACTGCCGCTGCCGCTGCCGTACCCCCAGCACCGAACGTCCCCGGTTCCGTCGATGGCGCAACCGAAGTTGCCCCCCAGGGCGGCATCGGCGACGCCGGTCAGGCCGGTGTCCCCGAACGTCGTCGTATTGCCGGTGTCGGGACCGTTCCCGAGGCCGCCGTTGTAGTCGTTGCCCCGACAACGAAGGGCACGGTCAGGCGCGAAAATCNNCGGCGAGACGGCCGCCGTCCATCACCGCGAACCGATGTTCGCTGTGCACGACCGTCGAGAGCGCGGTGGTGCACAGCCCCGCGCCGCACGCGAGCCCGCAGGCGTTCCCGCAGGTCCCGCAGTCCGTCTCGCTCGTGAGCAGCGCCACGCACTCGCCGCTGCAGACGCTCTCGTCGGTGGGGCACTCGCACACGCCCCACCGGCACGTCGCGCCGGTGGCGCAGGCCACCCCACACCCGCCGCAATTCGCTTCGTCGTAGCGGGTATCCAGACAGGTCCCCGCGCAGTCCATCACGTACTCCGCCCCACACGTGCAGGCGCCGGAGCTGCACGTGCCGCCCACGGCGCAGCTGTTGCCGCAGCTGCCGCAGTGGTCCTCGTCGGTCTGCTGATCGACGCAGGTCCCGTCGCACACCACCTGCGTGCCCGGGCAGTAGCAGGTCCCCGCGAGGCAAGTGGCGCCGACCGCACAGCTGGTGCCGCACGCGCCGCAATGCGCCTCGTCGGTCTGCGTGTCCACGCACGCGCCGTCGCACGCCGTCAGCCCGTCGGGGCAGACGCAAGTGCCGCCGTCGCAGGTCCCCTCGCAGGTGGCCCCGCACGCCCCGCAATTCGCGGCGTCGGTGTTCAGATCGACGCACTCGCCACCGGCGCACGCGGTCTGCCCGGACGGGCACTCGCAGACGCCGCTGACGCACGTGCCGCCGCAGCGCATCCCACAGCCGCCGCAGTTGAGCTCGTCGGTGAGCGTATCGACGCAACCGGCGAAGAGGCAGAAGGTCAGATCGTCCGGGCAACGGCACTCGCCGCCGACACACAGCTCGCCCGTACGACAACGATTGCCGCAGGCGCCGCAGTTGTCTTCATCGGTCTGCGTCTGAGCACAGTAGGTGCCGCAGTGCACTCCGTCGCTCGGACAGGCGCAGGTTCCAGCGATGCAGCTCTGCCCGGTGGCGCACGTGTTGCCGCAGAAGCCGCAGTTCGACGAGTCGGTCTGCGTGTCCACGCAGGTGCCGCCGCACGACGTTCCGCCGCCGGCGCACTGGCAGGCGCCATCCACGCAGCTCGTGCCCGACGGGCAGACCACGCCGCAGCCACCGCAGTTGGAATCGCTACCGAGGATGTCGGTGCACACGCCGCCGCAGTCCATCGTGCCCGTGGCGCAGGCGCACTCACCGGCGACGCACTCACGGCTCGACGCGCACGACCGACCACAGAGCCCGCAGTTCTCCGGATCGGTCGTCCGGTCCACGCACTCGCCGCTGCACAGGGCCGCGTCCTCGTCACAGGTGCAGGTGCCCGCCACGCAGCTCTCGCCGGAGGTGCAGCTCACGCCGCAGCCGCCGCAGTTGGCTCCGTCCGTGGCCGTGTCCACGCATTCGTCGCCGCAGCTCTGCTGACCGGAGGGACAGCCCGCGGCGCAGGCGCCATCGACGCATCGCTCGCCGCTCGGGCAAGCGCGCCCACAGCTCCCGCAGCTCTCGGGATCCGAGCTCAGGTCGATGCATTCACCGTCGCAGCTGGTCGTGCCCGAGGGGCACCCGCAGGCGCCGTCCCGACAGACCTCTCCCGCCGCGCACGCGTTGAAGCACTCTCCGCAGTGCGCCGGATCATCCACGGAGACCGGCACGCCACCGCAGAGGCGGCAATCGTCCGCGGTACCGTTGCAGTCATCGTCGATTCCATTGCCGCAGACCTCGGCGTCGGCGGTCGAGACACAACCACAGAGCCGGGTGTCGCTGAAGTCGACGCACGCCCAGTTGTTCGGACCCGGACAGTCGGCTTCACCCGCGCACGGTCGGGAGCACACCCCGGGCCCCGACCCCGACGCCACGCAGGCGCCCGAGGCGCACTCGGCATTGGCGGAACAAGGCTCCCCGAAGGCAGCATCTCCGAGCTCGTCGTTCGGCGCGGACTCTCCGCATGCGCCGGCGAGGACGAGGCCGGCTAGCAGAAGCAAACGACCAGTAGACGACATGAGTGACGAACCTCTTCTGTCGCAACCCTGCCACCAACGGGCCCAGATCTCGATGTATGCATTGTCCCATAACCCGAATGGGTGAGACGCCTGCTCACGGCCTGTTGCGGCAGTGACAGACTCGTTCATCGCCTCCGACCCGGAGCCGCCGAGCCGTCAGTCGTCGGCGACGATCACGCGGTTTCGGCCCGCTTCCTTGGCGCGGTACATCGCGCTGTCGGCGGCCTTGAGGAGCTCGGGGACCGATTGGCCGGAGCGGAACTGGGCGACGCCCATGGAGATGGTCACGCTGGGGAGCTCCCGCTCCTCCATGCTCAGCGCCTCGGCGGCGATGGCCCGGCGGACCCGCTCGCTCGCCAGCTTCGCGAGCTGCAGGTCGGTGTCGGGGAAGAGGATGACGAATTCCTCGCCGCCGAAGCGAGCCACGAGATCGGTGGGGCGGAGGTTGCTCGCCAGTACCTGGGCCACGACGGTCAGGACGTGGTCGCCCGCCTCGTGGCCGAAGTCGTCGTTGAAACGCTTGAAGTGATCGATGTCCAGCAGCGCGATGGAGAGGCTGGCGCCGTCGGTGCCCTCGACGCGGCGGACCAAGCGGTGGAGGGTCTCGTCCAGCCAGCGGCGGTTGTGGATGCCGGTGAGCCCATCGAACATCGCCGCGCGCTCGTAGCGGCGGCGAAGGATCACGCTCTGGCTCACGGTGGCGTTGTTGGCGCGCAGCCGGCCGGTGAGCTTGACCAACAAGCTGAGCGCGAAGGGGTGGCTGCTCTCGACCAGGCGCCAGAACGCCTTCTCGTCCACGGAGAGGAGCCGGCAGCGGCTCTGTGCCACGACGCTGGCGCTCGCCGGCGCGCCATCGAGGAGGGACATCTCGCCGACCGTCTCGCCGGGGCCGAGGGTGGCCACCGGCTCCTTGCCCGTGCCGACCAGGAAGATCCCGAGCTCGCCCTCGAGGAGCAGGTACATGCGATCGTTGGCGCCGGCCTCTTGGAGCAAGACCTGACCGGCGCGAAGCTCGCAGGGCTCGGCGGCCTCGAGGAGCGCGCGGCGCGAGAAGGGATCGACCCCTTCGAACATCGCGAAGCCGTCGAGCAGGCTCGGTCGCTGCGCGCCGGAGATCGATGAAGCGCTCACGTGCAAAAGCATACCCCAATCGAGGGGGTCGTCCCACGGTGGGCGTGGGTGCCCGCGCCAGCGAGCGCGAGCGGCGCGAGCGGAACGCTCCCGCCCACGGACCGGAAGACGGCGCACGAGGAGCAGGGCATGGCCCGAGGGGCGCCGATCAGTCGGTGGGCTCGAGCAGCCGGGGCGGGTTGAGCCGCAGCGGCTCGTCGGCCTCCAGGCGGGCGGCGGCCTCGAGCTCCAGCCGGTGCACGCGGCGGCCGTCGATCAGCAGGTGCAGCTCGTCGTCGCCCACCGGGATGGCGACGAACTCGTGCTCCTCGGGGCCCGTGAGGTGCAGGTGGATGAGCTCGCCCTCCTCGGTGCCCACGGCGGTCAGCTCGCCTTCCCACTCACCGAGGTCGGTGACGTGCTCCTCGCCCTCGAGGTCGACGAGCACGCCGACCAGCTTGACCCGATCGGTGTCCCCGCGAGGGGTCGCTCGAAAGCCGAAGGTGACGTGGCCCCCCGGCCGGTTCACCGAGCGATTGGGCTCGGGATCGGCCTCGTCGGCGGCCGTCGCGTTCGGATCGGCGGCCGCGGTCGAGGTGCTCTGACTGGATCCACACGCGGCGAGCAGGGTCAGCAGCGCGAGGGTGGCGGTGGGACGAAGGGTGGTGGCGATCATGGCTCTCGAAGCGATTCTAGGGCCCTGGTGGGGGGGTCAAGGGCGCCAACGCACGGTTCAGCGACCGGTCGCGGCCCCCAGGAACTCCCAGCAGGCCTGGTGGACGGCCTGCGCCCCTCCGCCCGAGGGGACCACGGAGAAGGCGCCCTCCCAGCGCAGGGCGCCCCGGAAGTCCGCGGGGAGCGGCGTCGGGTGGAAGTCGTGGCGCTCGGCGATGCGCAGCACCCGGCGCAGGTGCCAGGCGCTGGTGAGCAGGCCGACCCGCTGCAGGCCGTGCTCTTCGGCGTAGGCCGCGTAGGCGGCGATCTCCTGGCGGCTGTTGTAGGCGGGGCCGACGCGCTCCATCGCCTCGGCGGGGACGCCGAGCTGCCGCCAGAGCTCCTCGGTCAGCGCCACGCCGTCGGCGCCGCGCTCGAGACCGGGCACGTGGGACCCGCTGGCGACGAGGCGCTCGGCGATGCCCTCGCGCTGCAGCCGCGCGGCCAAGACGACCCGGCCGCCGCTCGGGCTGAGCACCGGACCGACCGGCCCCTCGCTGACGCCGCCGCCCATCACGAAGACCGCGTCGAAGGGCTCCTCCGCGAAGGGATCGCGCTCCACGAAGTCGGCCTCGAGCTGGGCGAGGAGCCACGCGCCGAGCGGCTCGCTGCCAGCGGCGGTGAAGAAGAGGAGCATCCCGCCGAGGGCCACTCCCGCACGGCGCCTGCGCGCCGCCACGAGCGGGAGCGCGACCAGCGCGGCGAGCCAGAGCATGCCGAGCGGCATCGCCAGCCGGCCGACCATCTTGGCGAAGACCGGAAGCCCCGGCGCCGCGAGCACCGCCACCGCCGCCGACACCGCCGTGAGGGCGGTCGCCGCGCGGAGCGCCGCGAAGCCCCGCGCGCGCTCCCGCCGAAGATGGGCGACCCCAGCGACGAAACAGAGCACGGCGAGCCAGAAGATCACCAGCCCACGAGAGCACAGGCCGGGCGCGGGAGCCAGTAGGCGCACGAGGATGGTTGACAGTCGGCGCCGCTGGGGCAACGGTCGGACGTTCCCTTTCTTCGGAGTCGTCGTGATCAGCAAGCTCTCTCTCCCCTGTGTCCTCCTCTCTCTCGCGCTCGTCGGCTGTGGTGACGATGGTCGCCGCGTGACCCGCGACGACCCGACGGCGGACCTCGGCCCGGGCGGCGGCACCGATGGCGCGATCACCGGCCGTGACTTCGGCCCCTACGAGTGCACCCCGACCGGCGAGGAAGGCACGCCCGAGACCTGCGGCGACGGCATCGACAACGACTGCAACCGGAAGACCGACTGCGTGGACGCGGCCTGCTCCGGCGTGGGCTCCTGCCCCGAGTGCGGCGTGGTCGACACGCCCCTGGGCTCGCCGCTGGCGCTCCCGGACGGAGTGGGCAGCGGCTCCTGCACGAGCGACGCCGACTGCTCCGGCGAGCAGCGCTGCTTCACCATCGACAGCACGACGAGCGAGTGCCGCGAGTCCTACCGCTCCACGCTCGACTTCACCGGCTTCGGCGGCGCGACCTTCGACGCGGCGAGCGACATCGAGGCGCTCTGCGTGGAGGTGGAGCACTCCTGGCTCCGTGACCTGGAGATCGCTCTCGAGGCGCCCAACGGCGCGCGCATTCGGCTGCACGACTTCGGCGGCCGCGATGGCGGTGAGATCTACCTCGGCGAAGCCGACGACTGCGACGACGCCGCCTCGCCCTCGCCGGGGACGGGCATGACCTACTGCTGGCGTCCGGACTCCACCCGCGGCTCGATGCTCGAGTACGCCGACGGCGGCGGCAGCCTGAACAGCACGACCTCGTGCCTCCTCGACCTGCCCGCCGATCAGATGCCGGCCGGCGACTACTCCGCCGCCGACGACTGGTCGACGCTCATCGGCACCCCGCTCGATGGCGAGTGGACCCTGGCGGTGACCGATCTCTGGGGCATCGACAACGGCTACATCTTCGAGTGGTCGATCGCTTTCGACCCCAACAAGGTCGCCGACTGCTCCGTCCCGCTCATTTGAGCAAACGACATCGCGTCTGCGCCGAAAGGCGCTAAGCTCCGGCGATGGAATCGCTCCCATCGAAGGCAGGGGTCCTGCGCGGCGCCGTAGCCCTCGCGGCCAGCCTTTGGTGCTCGTCCTGCGTCGGGAACCTGGATTGTCCGGCGGGGACCGAGAACTGCTCCGGCGTCTGTGTGGAGCTGGGGACCGAGCGCCATTGCCGCGAGTGTTTCGACAGCTGCGCTCCCGGGTTGAGCTGCGACGAGAGCCGGGGCTGCTCCTGCCCCGGTGAGCAGCGGCTCTGCGGGACCCGGTGCGTGGACCTGTTGGCGAGCCCTTCGAACTGCGGCCGCTGTGGCAACGACTGTGGCGAAGCCTCCTGTGTGAGCGGCTCCTGCCAGTGTCCCGGCGGTTTCCTCGACTGCGACGGCCGGTGCGTGGATGGCTCGTCCGACCCGCTCCACTGCGGCGCCTGCAACACCCGCTGTGACGCCCCGCGGGCGTGCGTGGCGGGCAGCTGCGTGTGCCCCGACGGCGAGCTCTTCTGTGACGGCAGCTGCGTCGCCATCACCACCGACGAGCTCAACTGCGGCCGCTGCGGCCGCCGCTGCCTCTCGGAGCAGAGCTGCCTGGAGGGACTCTGCGAGTGTCCAGGGAGCCTGACCGCCTGCGCCGGCCGCTGCCGCGACTTCGACACCGACCGCAGCCACTGCGGCAGCTGCGGCTCCGCCTGCAGCGCCTTCGCCGGCCAGTACTGTTCGTCCGCGCGCTGCCGGCCCAGCATCGCCTGGGCGCTGGGCTACGGCGGCGGCAACGACAACGTGACCGTCCACCAACGCTCGGTCGCGGTCGGCGTCGATCCCGTCACCGACCGGATCTACGTGGGCTGGTCCATCGCCGGCTCCTTCTCGAGCGCGCTGCGCGTCGCCGCCTTCGAGCCCGATGGCACCGAGCTGTGGACCCAGACCGTGAACGGGCTCGACCGGGACGCCGACCCCCAGGCCCTCGCGGTCCGCGCAGGCAAGGTGCTGGTGGGCACCCGCGCCTGGAACGCGGAGGGTGAGGCCTTCCTGCTCGACGTCTCGACCGGCGGGCTCATCGATCGGTGGACCGTGGGCACCGCGGTCACCGACGTGGCCATCGGCGCCGACGGCACTCTGGTGCTCGCCGGCGAATACCGCGACGCGGTCTTCGTGGACGAGGTCGCCCTCTCCGCCCGCAGCTGGCACACGGTCTTCGTGATGCGCTTCGACGCGGACAACGTCGCCCAATCCGCGATCTCGCTCGGCAACGGCAGCGTGAGCGACGGGCCGGCGGCGATCGCCCTGGCCGAGGACGGGAGCGTCTATCTGGCCGCCGACGCCGGGGGGCTCACGGGCTACTACGACGGGATGACCCTGCCCGAGTCGGGCTGGCTGCTGAAGCTCGCGCCCGACGACTCCCTCGATTGGGTGGTCCCCTTCGACGTGCAGGATGTCTGGGGCCTCGACCTGGGCACGACGCTCACCGTCCACGCGTGGGCGGACTACACCACCATCGCCGGGGTCGACCTCGGCCGCGACACCTTCGTCGCCGGCTTCGAGCCCGACTCCGGGGTCGCCCGCTTCGCGACCGTGTACGACTACACCGGCGGCGATCAGCCGGGGATGGCCGCGGGCGATCCCCGGGTGCTGGCGACGCCGGGCCTGGGGTCCATCGACGTCGGGGGCAGGGTTCGCTGGCGGCTCCCGCTGACCGGCATCGACGGGCAGAGCGTCGCCCTCGGCTCGGACTTCGCGGTCGTCGCCGGTCGCTACGACGGCGCGCTGACTCTGACCGGCGGCACGGAGCTCGAGTCCGTCGGCCGCGATGGCGTCGCCATCATCCGCGTGGATCTCTGACGCTCAGAAGCGGCGGCCGCTGAAGATCGTCAGCGCGTGATAGGCGTAGTCGTCGGACCGGCCGAGGCCGAGCCAGGCGATGCCGGTGATGGTGCGCCACCAGGAGAAGCCCAGGCGCACGCGATAGGCCGCGTAGGCCGGAGTGAGCCTGCCATCGGCGACGAGGAGGCCCGGCGAGTAGGCGATCTCCGCGAAGGCGCCCGCGCCGCGAGCCGCGTAGCGGAAGCCGACCCCCAGCTCGGCGCCGGCGAAGACGAGAGGGTCGCCCTCCCAGATTCCCAGCGCGACGGTGGGGCCGAGGAGCAGCGACACGCGGAAGGGCGCACGCTCATCGGTGCCCACGAGCGACCACGAGAGGGTGGCGCCGAGGTGGCCACCACCGACCCCGGCCGGCTGGTCGGCCCCGGCGACGAGCGCCAGCTCCAGTCGCCAGAAGGGCGGTCGGAACTGGTGCGGCTCGCGCACCTCTTCGCGCAGCACCAGCGGCGCGCCGTTGTCGACGATGGGCGCGTTCCCACGAATGCCGAGGACGTGGCGCACGAACGGGCTCTCCTGCCGCAGCTGTGGACGCGAGCCCACCGCCGCCTGCACCAGGCGGATGCTCTGCTCGTGGAACCACACGGCCCGGTCGCGCTGGTCGCCCGGCGGCATCAGCTGCGGCTGCCGAAAGCTGCCGGCGACTTCCATCGCGATCTGCGCGGCGTCCCAATAGAGCGCGGCGACCAGCACCTCGATGTAGGGGTCGTCGTGGCCGGTGGCGTAGGAGTGGAGCCGCCGGAGCGTCTCGTCCCCGCCACTGCGGTCGATGACCCGCATCAGCTCCCGGAGGACGTCGGCGCCCCCGACCTCGACCAGGAGGGTGACGACCTCCGCGGCGGCCGAGTAGAGCGCCCGGCGCTCGGCCAGCCGCTGCCGTCCGCGCGCGACGTTGCCCTGCTGCTCGGCGACCTTGGCCCAAGCGATGATCGGTCCGATGGGCACCGCCAGCCCGATCCCCTGCACGCCGCGGCTGACGTCTCCGCGCGCGATGACGATGCCCACGAGCGCACCGTTCTCGTCCACCAAGGGCCCGCCGGAGTTGCCCGGGTTGAGCGACATGTCGAGCTGCAGCCCACCGTCCTCGAGGACACCGGCGATGATGCCCCGCGCCGACTGCGGGTGGCGACGGGTGGGATCCAGGGGATAGCCGATGGCGTGGACGGTCTGACGCACGCGCAGCGGAGACTCGGTCTCCGGTAGCGGAACGGTGTGCTGGAAGGTCCCATCGACCATCAGGAGCGCGAAGTCGAAGGTCTCGTCGGCGTAGACCACCGTCGCCGCGCGCGGCGTGTCTTCACCGGGCACGCGCACCGCCAAGTGCCGCGCCCCCTCGATCACGTGCTTGGCGGTGACGACCAAGCCGTCCCGCCGGACCACGATGCCGCTGCCATGACCCGCCACCGGCGAGGCGATGACCCGCGCAAAGCGCTGGCCGGGGACGTTGTCCACCTCGACGTGCTGAACGGCGAAGATCCGAACGGTCGCGCGGTCGATGGCGTCGTAGGTCAGCCCATCGCTCTCGGGCCCTTCCGGGAAGGGATTGTCCGCGTCGTCGGCGGGCGCGTCTTGAGCGCCGGCGCCGAGCGCCGTGCCGAGGGCGAGCGCGAAGACCAGGGGAGCGAGCCAGCGGCTCATCAGCGGCACCCTCGCTCGCTCGTGCCGTCCAGCACGACGCACCCTTGGCCCGCGCCACAGCGGTCGTCGCTCGGGATGGACACGCACTGCAGCGAGCGATCGTCACAGGAGTCCCGGGTGCACTCGATGCCGTCGTCGCACTCGACCGGTCGACCCGGCCGGCAGTAGCCGGCGACGCAGCGCTCGACTCCGTCGCAATAGCTGCCGTTGGCGCAGTGCCGATCCTCGGAGCAGGGGGAGGCGCTGCGCGCCCCACCCACGCACGCCCCCTCGCGACAGAGGCCACCGCCGCCGCAGACGCTCCCGCACGCGCCGCAGTGGTCCTCGTCGGTCTCCAGGCTCACGCAGTCGCCGTCGCAGTCCGCGGTGCCCGGCGGGCAGGTGCAGGCCGCCGCCAGCACGACGAGCGCGCTCCACAGCCACCTCATCGCCGCCTCCGCCGCCAGAGCACGAAGAGGAGCGCGGAGCACCAGGCCGGGCTCGGCGCACCGCCGCCGGCGCCGGCGACCCGGCAGCCGCAGCCGTCGTCCTCGGGCGGCACGCACCCGGCGACGCGCTCGTCGCAGACCAGATCGCTCCCGCACATCAGCGGCTCGCCGGCCTCGCAGACGCCGGCGGCGCACTGACTCTCGCCGTTGCAGTAGAGCCCCTCGTCGCAGGAGGTGCCGTCGGCCTGCAGTCGGTCGGGGCTGCAGGTCGGCCGAACCCCGTCGCAGGCCTCGGCGATGTCACAGACCCCGGTGGCGGCTCGGCAGACCGTTCCCGCCGGCTCGAGTCGGTCGGTGGGACACTCCGGGCTGGTGTCGCTGCACACCTCCTCCGGGTCGCACTGGCCGGCGCTCGACCGGCAGACCGTCCCCGCCGGGACCCGCGCGTCGAAGGGGCACTCCGCGCTGCTGCCGGTGCAGCTCTCACCGATGTCGCAGCTGCCGGCCGCCGGACGGCAGGATTCACCCATCGGGCGGAAGCGGTCGCTCGGGCAGCTCGCGCCGCTCCCGGTGCATCGCTCGATGCGGTCGCAGGGGCCGGCGCTCGGACGGCAGATGTCCGTCGACGGGCGGAACTCGTCCGGCGGACACGTGGGCCCGGTCCCGTCGCATCGCTCCGGGACGTCGCAGGCCCCGGTGTTCGGTCGGCACTCGACGAGGCTCGACGCGAACCGATCCTCGGGGCAGGTGACCGCGGATCCGTCGCATCGCTCCGGGAGATCGCACCCGCCGGCCGCCGGCCGGCACTCGGTCCCCGCGGGGACCCGCTCGCTCGCGTCGCAGCTCTTGGACGCGCCATCGCAGCTGTCCGCGACGTCGCAGGGCCCGGTCGGCCCCGCGCCACAGGCCGTGCCCGCCGCGGCGACCCCGTCGGCGGGACAGGTGCCCGCGCTCCCGTCACAGCTCTCGGCCACGTCGCACTCTCCGTCGGCCGCGCGGCAGGGCGTGCCGGCGGAGACCGGCGTGCACGCACCGTCCGCGGTGGCCCCCGAGCTGGCGCTGCAGGTCTCGCACGCGCCGGTGCAGGGCGCCGAGCAGCACACGCCGTCGGCGCAGAAGCCCGACGCACAGGTCCAGCCGTTCTCGCAGGGAGCGCCCATCGGGTCGGTCCCCGCGACCGCGAGGTCGACGATGCGCGTCCGCACCTGGAAGGAGCCGGAGATGTCGACGAAGCGATCGTAGGCGACCAGCGCCCGCCGCCGGCCGTCGCTGTCCACCGAGGGGCGGAGGCACACGGTGTCGATGTCCTCGGTGAGGATCGCCGGCGTCCCGTCGAGCAACACGCCGTCGCCGCTGATGCGCACCGCCCCGATGTCCTCGCCCACCCGCATGACCACCAGGAACTCGGAGCCGGTCCAGGTGACGTCCGGATCCTGAGCGGGGCCGAGGGCGATGGTGTCGCCGCTCGCGATCCCGTCCGTGCCGATGAGCTGCGCGAAGACCCGATCGGTGCCGCCGGTGGGATCGTCCTCCCAGACGTAGAGGTAGGTCGAGTCGCCCTCGGCGATCTCGGGGTTGTAGGTCCAGCTCGACTCGGTCGCGAAGGTGCGCTTCGGCGCCGCGCCACCGCTCCAGCGGACCACCGCGACCTCACGGCTGCTCGGGTCCCACCAGGTGACCAGGTCCCCGGCCGCTCGGATGTCCCGCAGGCTCGAGCTGCCGGTGCCGACGCTGCGCTCGCTCCCGATCGAGGAGCCGCTGCTGAGGGTCCGCCGGTACACGGTCGACCCGCTGCGATAGAAGGCGGTCCAGCTGCTCCCCGAGGGGCTGGTGGCGACGTCGCCGACGCGCGCCCAGGGCTCGATCTCGAAGTCGCTGAAGAAGCCGCTGCCGGTCTCGGCCTGGATCGCGCCGTGGTAGCCGTAGCTGGAGCTGTAGTAGTCGATGAAACCGATGAGGAACTCGCCGCCCTGCGCGGCGAGCGAGAAGCGGTAGCGGTTGTCGACGAAGCCGTCCCAGCCGGTGGACCCCCCGAAGAACCCCAGGAAATCGGCGCCGTCGGACGAGATCAGGGTGCCCTCGAGGACCGGCGCGCGATTGGTCCGCGAGTCGTACAAGGAGTGGTGGATCACGCCGTAGCGATCGGTGCCCCAGGCGACGTCGGCCCAGTAGGTGGGCGGTCGAGCCTGGCTGACGCGGACGGTGCCCCAGGTGAACTGATTGTAGTTGTTCTCGTCGACGCGCTTCGCCCAGATGCCCTTGCCGAGCTGGCTCTGCTCCGCCTCCTCGTCCTGATAGGCCATCACGGCCATGTCGCCGCCACCGCCCACGCCGAGGAAGGTCCCGGTGACCGTGTCCGAGAGCAGCCGCTCGGTGGTCAGCCCGGGCGCGTCGGCCGCGGCGACCACCCCGGTGTAGAAGCTCGCCGCGCTCGGCGAACGCCAGACCAGGTGGTAGCCACCGGTCGCATGGGCGAGGCGCGGCATGGTGTCGTCCGGACCGCGGGTGAGGGCCGCGGCCGCGCCGAGCAGCGTGCCGTCGCTCGCGACCTTGCGACCCCGGATGCCCTCGGTCGCGGTGTTCCAGGCCACGAGCGCGTCGGTGCCGTCGCTCGCGGAGGTGAAGTCGATCGCCTCCCCGGTCGCCAGCTCGACGGCCACCGGGCTCGCGGTGCCCGACGCCGGCACGGCCGCCGCCATGACCCGTGAGCTCCCGCCGGCCACGTCCTGTCGCCAAGCGACCACATAGGCCGAGGTGGTCGCGGTGATGGTCGGCGTCCGCGCGGCGATGTCGCTGGCGATGGGCACCGGCGTGGCGTCGATGGCGGCGCCGGTACCGTCGAAGCGTCGGACGGCCAGCGAGTCCACGCCGCTCGCGTCTCGCGTCCAGACCAACACGGCGCGCCCGGTGCCGCGGGAGGCGACGAGCGCGGAGATGACGCCCGTCCCCCAGGAGCTGGTGGCGGTCGGCGCGCCGTCGCGCGGCACGTGACGCTCGTGCACCTCGCCACCGGACTCCCAGGCCACGGCGAAGCCACCGCCCGGCGCCGGCGCACAGCGCGTCCAGACGCTGGTCTCCGCCGCCGTGCCGGATCCGAGATGCAGACCCACGGTGTCGACCAGGGTGCCCGTCGACCGAACGCGCGCGCCGTAGATCGCCACCGGCTCCCCCCAGCGCCGCTCGTCGGCCCAGACCACCAGCACGAGGTCGCCGTTGACGCAGACCTCCGGCACCCACTGGTCTCCGGGCGCGTCCAGGTTGGTCGCCAGCGAGAGATCGGAGCGCGGGGTCTCCGGGCCGATGGTCGGGTCGAGCACGGCGGGGAAGGCGGACGCCCGCACGAGCGCCGCGGGCACCCGATAGCTCACGACCCCATCGGCCCACTCGGCGAGCACCGGGGTCCGCTCGCCCTCGGCGTCGATCCAGGTCCCGTCGGTGATTTGAATGCCGCTGCCTTCGCCGCTTCGACGCAGCGTGAGGGCGCCCTCCGTTCGCCGATGAAGCGAGTGATCCGAGAAGGGAATCGTGACCACCACCGCGTCGGTGATCGGGTGGGCGAAATGCCAGGAGAACGCGAGGCCCTCGCGGACGTTGTCGACGCGCTCCCGGAGCGTGGCGCTCAGCGACCGCTCGGCCGAGCCTCCCGTGGTGGCCTCGTAGGCGGCGGTGCCGGTGAACGCGTCGGTCCCGACGCGCACGGTCGGCGCGGGAATGCGCAGATCCCGGCCCGACGCATGATCGTGGAGCTCCGTGGTGTCCCCACGGACGGTCAGCCGGTGCCCCGGGCCGCTGCCGACCAGCGCGCCGTCCCGAGCGACGAGGCCGGCCTCCGACTCGAGCTCGGCGGAGACCACCATCGGCGGGGCCGCGCTCTCTCGGCCGGAACGAGGCTCGCTCGTGGCCCCTGCATCACTCCTGGTCTCGGCGACTTCTCCGCCACCACAGGCGACGAGTAGTCCCACGGACAACCGCAAAAGTGAGCACGGGAAGCGACGCACGGAGCCCCGAGTAGTGCACGCCGGGGCAATGTGCGCAAACGCGACGGCACCTCTTCGCGATCATCGGTCGCCGAAGCGCCGACGCTCCTCCTGGAACAGGTGCTAGCAGCGGCGGCGCAGAGCGAAGGCGAGCAGGAGGAGCGACGCCCAAGGGGCGCGGCCGCTCCCGGCCGCGGCGCAACCGCCTTCGATGGTGCCGGAGGCGATACCGCCCATGCTGCCGTCGCCACCGATGGTGCCGCCGTCCGGACCGACGACCACGCCACACATGTCGTTGCCGTCGCAGTTCGCGTCCACGCCGTCACCGCAGGGGTCGTCGGCGCCGGGGTAGATGGTCGCGTCGGTGTCGTCGCAGTCGACGCTGGTGTTGTGGCCGTCCCCATCGGCGTCGAGGGGGCCGTCGGTGCAGACCCCGCCGGTGCATCCGCCGGCGCAGGCCTCGACCTCGAGCGACCCGGCGTTGCAGCGGCGGCGCATGGAGCCGCTGCATTCCCAAGCCGTGCCCACGGTGCCGCAGTCGCTCGGGACCGAGGTCACGCGGAGCTGGAGCTGATCGTCGGCGGGGCTGGAGAACCAGGCGACGCCTTCCTCGACCAGGTTGAAGAACTGCGGGTAGTCGCCGGTCGTGTCCGGCGCGCGCACCGAGAAGCTGAAGCGCCCCACCTCACCCGGGGCCGTCGACGCATCGACGGTGGCCGCTCGATGGTCGTTGACCCAGTCGGAGCCGGCGATGGGGCTGGCGCCGTCGCGGGGCTCGGTGGTGCCGAGGAAGGTCGAGCCCGGCGTCCAAGTCTGCTCCCCCTCGTTGCGCATCTCGATGTAGCCACCGATCTCGGTGCCCGCGGGGATCTCGAAGGGGTCGGCCGCGACGGGGAAGGACTGGGAGACGAAGGACGCGCTCCAGTCGTTGCTCACCACCCAGAAGCTGGCGCCCATCTCGTCGTAGATGTTGCGGGCGTGGTCGCGATAGCGCGCGAAGCGGTTGTCGTAGTCGGAGCAGGAGACGCAGCCGTTGTAGTACTTGGTGATGAACTCGACCCAGCTCTGAAAGGCGGCGTTGTCCGTCCGCACGGTGTTCATCCACGCGATGGCCTCGGCGCGGGTGGTGATGCCGGAGGCGGGGATCCCCACGGTGCCCGAGCGGTAGATCATCCGGGTGATCACGAAGTCGATGGCCGCCTGCACGTTGCCCGCGACGCTGAGGATGCGGTCGCCCTCGCGGGCCAAGGTCTGGTCGTAGGTGCCGGCGTCGAACTGGAACATGCCCAGGCCCCCCTGCTCGTCGGCGCAGGGGCCGTCCCAGTAGCCGGCGAGCACCGGCCCACCGCCGCAGTCGGCGCTGTTCGGCCCGTAGCACTTCGAGCCTTCGTACTCGCTCGCGCAGTGGCTCAGCAGCGTCTCGGCGCTGGCCACGCCGGCGAGGAGCCAGCCCTGCTCGATCCCTTCGGCGAAGGCCGCGTCGCGGATCTGCGCGGCGCGGTTCCGGCGCGCGGTCGGGTCGCTGAGCCCCTGCGCGCTCATCCCGACCTCGTGGGGCGCCGGCCGCGGGTCGGGCCCGAAGCACGCCACCAGCGGCAGCACACAGAAGACCACGAGCCCACGCGACACACCCATCACCAAAAGGGTAACAGCAAGGAGCGAGCCAACCTACGAGGGCCCGCGGCCACCGACGGATGCGCCCGCTCGACGCTCGAGTGCGCAGCGCGGCGTGCAGCGCTGTCGCGCCTCCGTCTCGATCCTGGACGCCCTCAGCTCTTGCGGCTCGCGCGGCTCGCGCGGGCCGCGGCGAAGGCGGCGCCCCAGAGGACCAACGCGGTGATGGCCAGGAGGTTCTTGGTGAGGAAGCCGGGGAGGACGTCGCGAACGGCGAGCGTGTAGGGCGTGCCCGCGGTCGAGCCGAGGTGGCCGAGGCTGTGCAGGCCGTGGACCTGCACCGCCAGGCCCGCGGCGACGGCGGCGAGCGGCAGCGCGAGGTAGATCAGCGTCGGTCGCCAGCCGGGGTGGGCGCGGCCACCGAAGCGGTGCAGGACCATCGCGACGAGGGTGACCAGCGGCGTCAGCGCCGCGACGATGGCGAGGCTGAGCTTGGCGGCGAAGGCGTCGCCGGGACCGGTCGCCACCCACTGCACCCCCGGGCCCTGCGGGAGACTGCCGATGATCATGCTCGCCACCGAGAAGCCGAGCATGAAGAGGCCCAGGACGAGCACGAAGGTGATCGCTGCCTCCACCGCAAAGCGTCGCGTGCGAAAGAGGGTGGGCCGAGCGCTCATGAGGGCAGCTCTAATCGCCCACCGCGGTCGCCGCCAACTCATCGGCGCCGAGGCGCGTCGTGCTGGGATGCACACTCACGCCGCGAGCTCGCTCAGGGATAGGGCACCATCTCGCCGCGCTCGGGGTCCCAGAGCTTGAGGCGGAAGCACGCGGCGATGTCCTTCGGGGCGAGCGTGGTGCGACGCGCGGCGGCGAGCTCGGGGATGGCCTCGTGGGCCTCCGGGAGCCGGTAGAAGGGGATCGCCGCGTTGAGGTGGTGCACGTGGTGGTAGCCGATGTTGCCGGTGAACCAATTCATGATCGGCCCCAGCTCCATGTAGCTCGAGGACTCGAGGGCGGCGCGGGCGAAGCTCCACTCCTCGCGGGGCTGCAGGTGCATGCCCTCGAAGTTGTGCTGCGCGTAGAAGAGGTAGGCGCCCAGCCCGCAGGCGACGAGCAGCGGAATGATCAGCACGAAGAGCAGCCCCTGCCAGCCGAGGGTCAGGGTGAGCAGCACGATCAGCCCCACGTGGACCACCAGGGCCAGCGCGGAGTCCCAGTTGCGGCGCGGCCGGCGCAGGAAACCGCTGATGCACATCCCGTAGAGGAAGATGCCGCCATAGCCGAGGAAGACGGTGAGCGGATGGCGCGCCACCCGGTAGAAGCGCCGCTGCGAGGGGCTCGCCTTCTCCCACATGGCCACCGTCATCACCGGGTAGGAGCCGACGTGACTGCCGACGATCTTCGCGTTGTTGGCGTGGTGGTAGTTGTGAGTCTGACGCCACACCCGTGGTGGCGTGAGCACTAGGACGCCGTAGGCGCTCATGATCGCCTTGGCGACCTTGGAGCCCCGGAGCAGCGCTCCGTGCATGAAGTCGTGGTAGATGATGAAGCCGCGCACGA
>JABAOG010017907.1_pt1 | contig 17836 bp, 17 predicted proteins | sample 7062131 | NCBI WGS metagenome assembly JABAOG01 (sample SAMN14538629, study PRJNA623070) | marine sediment metagenome | biome: marine biome [ENVO:00000428]; feature: marine pelagic biome [ENVO:01000023]; material: deep marine sediment [ENVO:00002113] | place: India: Arabian Sea | collected...
GGTCGCGCTGGTCGCGCTGGCGGCCATGTACTGGTTCACGCCGACCGAGGACCGGGTGCGACTCACGGCGATCTCGCTGGTCTGCGCGGGCGCCGTCGGCAACCTGGTCGACCGCGTCCGGTCGCACCGCGGCGTGGTGGACTTCCTCGACGTCGGCGTCGGCGACCTGCGCTGGCCGGTCTTCAACGTGGCGGACATCGCGGTGACCACGGGGGCCGTCTTCCTGGCGCTTTCCCTCTGGCGGGAGGAGCGGCAGGATGGCGACGGCGGGTGAGCCGGCCGGCGAGCGCCGCCGCCTGGTCGTCGAGCCGTCGGCGCCGGCCGAGCGGCTCGACGCCTACATCGCGCGGCGGCTCCCGGAACTCTCCCGTTCGCGCGTCGCGCAGCTCCTCGAGGCCGGGCACGTCCGGGTGAACGGACGGGTCCCGCGCAAGAGCGAGCGACCCGAGCCGGACGACGTGATCGAGATCCTGCTGCCGCCGCCGGCGCCGACCGGGATCGAGCCGGAGCCGATCCCTCTGGACATCGTCTACGAGGACGCGGANNACAAGCCCGCCGGGCTGGTGGTGCACCCGGCGCCGGGGCACCCGCGCGGCACGCTCGTCAACGCGCTGCTCCACCACGTCAGGGACCTTTCGGGGATCGGCGGCGGGCTGCGCCCCGGGATCGTGCACCGGCTCGACCGGGACACCTCGGGCCTGCTGGTCGTGGCCAAGAACGACGCCGCGCACCGCGGGCTCGCCGCCGCGCTGAAGCGCCGGGAGATCCGCCGGACGTACCTCGCGGCGGCGTGGGGTCATCTCGCGGCGGACGCCCGGACGGTCAGCGCGCCGATCGCGCGCTCGCCGACGGACCGCAGGCGGATGGCCGTCGTCGAGGGCGGGCGCCCGGCGGTCACTCGCTTCGAGCGGGTCGAGCGCTGGGTCGCCGCCGACCTGCTCCGCGCCGAGCTCGAGACCGGCCGCACGCACCAGATCCGCGTGCACNNCGCACGCACCAGATCCGCGTGCACCTCGCCTGGATCGGACACCCCGTGGTCGGCGACCCGACCTACGGCGGCGGCGCCGAGCGCGGGATCAGCGGCGCAGGCCGCGCCTGGGCCCGCCAGTTCGCGGCACGCGTGCCGCGGCAGTTCCTGCACGCGCACGCGCTGTGGCTGCGACACCCGCGCACCGGCCGGGAGCTGAGCTTCACGAGTCCGCTGCCGCCGGAGCTGGCCGCGGCGGCCGAATGGGCGCGCGCGACGTCCGGCGCCCGATGATGGGGAGTTGACCGGCCCGGGCCGGTCGCGCTATCTTGGCGCGCGACCCCCCGGTGTTTCCCGCATCCCAACGTGATATGGCTAAGGCGTCGACCCGTGCCGCCAAGGCCCCGGTGGGCGCTTCCAGGAGCGTGGCGCCGGTGTGGGCCGTTTTCGGCTGCGACGGACATACATTTGGCTTCCCTCTCGAACGCGTTCGAGAGATCCTGCTCTCCCGGCCGTTCACCCGGCTGCCGGCGTGCGGGCCGAAGGTGTGCGGGCTCGTCGGACTCCGCGGGCGGATCGTCACCGTCTTCGATGTCGGCGCCGCGCTCGGGCTCCGGCCGGCGGCGGCGCGCCCGGACCACCGGCTGCTGCTCATCGAATGCGGCGGCCGCATCGTCGGCGGAGCGGTCGAAGAGGTCGCGGCCGTGGGCCCGGTCGCGGTCAGGCCGCTCGGCCGTCGCCGGGCCGTGCTCCGGGGGATCGACGTGGATCGCGCCGCCGTGCTCGGGATCGGCGAGGTCGACGGCCGGCCGTTCCTCGGCCTCGACTCCGACCGCATCCTGAAGGAACTCCTGCTCTGACGCTCGTGAAGCTCCCGCATGAAAGGGTGAGGCCATGGGACGGACCGTGTTGATCTGTGACGATGCGATCTTCATGCGAAGCATGATCGCGGACATCCTCAAGCAGGCGGGCTTCGACGTGGTGGGCGAGGCCGAGACGGGTTCGGAGGCGGTGGAGCGGTACCGCGAGCTGAAGCCGGACCTGGTCACCATGGACATCGTGATGCCGGACATGGGCGGGATCGACGCGGTCCGGGAGATCGTGAAGGAGGACCCGGAGGCCAAGGTCCTGATGTGCAGCGCGATGGGCCAGCAGGCGCTCGTGATCGAGGCGATCCAGGCCGGCGCGCGGGACTTCGTGGTCAAGCCGTTCCAGCCGTCGCGCGTGCTCGAGGCCGTGCAGCGCGTGCTCGGGTAGCGGCCGGTCCGGACGCCCATGGGTGAATTCGATCGCTACCTCGACCTGTACCTCGCGGAGGCCCAGGAGCATCTGAGCGGACTGAACCGCGGCATCCTCGAGCTGGAGTCGGGCGGCGGCGGCGACGCGCTCGACGCCGCGTTCCGCGCCGCGCACACGATCAAGGGGATGGCCGCGATGATGGGCCACGGCGGCGTCGCCGAGATCGCGCACCGGCTCNNGGCGGGTGGCGACGACGGCGGCGCGGCCACGGCCGCGGCCCGCGCGTCGGGGCCCGCGGCTCGGACTCCGAGCGAGGGGCCGCAGGTCCCGGTGCCGGACGATGCCGAGCTCGTCGTTCGCATCGTGCTCTCCGAGGACTGTCAGCTCAAGGGCGCCCGCGCGTTGATCGTTTCCCGGAGCGTGGCCCGCCTCTGCTCCCTCCTCGGCAGCTCGCCGGTCGGCTTCGATGAGGACTTCGGCGGCGAGCTGTGGCTCTACATCGGCCCGGGCGCCGACGCCGCCGCGCTCGAGGACACGATCCGGTCGGGCGGCGAGGTCGACGTCGTCGAGGTGCTCCCGGCCGCGGAGGTCGTCGCCGCCGTGGCCGCCGCGGAGCCGACGGAGGAGGCGACGGTCGAGGAGCGGCCGGACACGGACCGGGCCGGCGAGTCGACCGGCGCGCGGTACGTCAGGGTCGACCGGCGCCAGCTCGTCGACCTCGCCGACGGGATCGGCGACCTGGCGATCCTCGCCCGCCGGCTCGAACGCGTGGCCGTCGAGGCCGCGGTGCCGGCGCTGAAGGGGGTCGTCGAGGGCGTCGGCCGCCGCATCCGCGAGCTCCAGACGACCGTGCTGGGGCTGCGCATGGTCCCCGCCGGCGTCGTGTTCGACCGTCTGCCGCGCGTCGTGCGCGACACGGCCCGGTCGCTCGGCAAGGAAGTCGACTTCCGGCTGGAAGGCCGCGAGATCGAGCTCGACCGGGAGATCCTCGAAGAGCTCGTCGACGCGCTGGTCCACATGCTCCGCAACGCGATCGACCATGGGATCGAGGACCGGGACGGGCGGATCGCCGTCGGCAAGCCGCCGCGCGGCCAGCTCGTGCTGCGGGTGGTGCGCGAGCGTTCGAGCGTACTCATCGACGTCGAGGACGACGGCCGGGGCATCGCCCGCGACCGCGTGCACGCGCGGGCCCGGGCGTTGGGGCTGCTCGTCCCCGAGGACCCACGGGAGCTCGGCGATGAGGACGTGCTTCGCCTGCTGAGCCAGCCGGGGTTCTCGACGGCGGCCCAGGTCAGCTCCGTCTCCGGCCGCGGCGTCGGCCTGGACGCCGTCGTGACGCGCATCCGCTCGCTCGGCGGTGGCGTCTCGCTCCGCAGCGTCGAGGGGAAGGGCACCACGTTCATCCTGCGCATGCCGATCACGCTGGCGCTGATCCAGGCGCTGCGCGTGCGCGTCGGCGATGAGGACTACGCGATCCCGGTCACCCACGTGACCGAGGCGCTCGACCTCGAGGAGGAACGAGTGGTGCGCAGGGGCGACCGGGATTTCGTCCGGCTCCGCGGCAAGGAACTGCCGGTCGTGCGGCTACGGTCGGTGCTCGCGACGCCGACGCCCGGATCGGACGGCGCGGCGGTCGTGACCGAGCTCGGCGACCGCCGAGCCGCCCTCGCCGTCGACCAGCTCGTCGGCCGGGAGCAGATCATCGTGAAGGCGTTCGACGCCGCGGTCGGCACGCTCAAGGTGTTCTCCGGGGCGGCGCTCCTGGCGGACGGCCGCCCGGCACTGGTCCTCGATCCGATCAGCGTACTTTGAAGGGTGGTAACATGTTGGACGTCCGGGAACTCGGTTCGTTACAGCTCGACGCGCTGCGGGAGGTGGCCAACATCGGTGCCGGGCACGCGGCGACGGCACTCTCGCAGCTCACGGGCAAGCGCATCTGGGTGGATGCGCCGCGGATCCAGGCGGTCCGGGTCGAGGACGTCGGCGAGATCACCGGCAGTTGCGACGAGGTCGTCGCCGCCGTGGTCATGCAGGTGCTCGGCGACCTGGCCGGTCGGACGATCCAGGTCTTCCCCGAACGCACGGCGTGCCGCCTGGCCGGGATCCTGCTCGGTCGCGAGGACATCGTGTTCCCCGACGGGTTCAGCGACATCGAGAAGTCCGCACTCAACGAGGCGGGCAACATCCTCGGCGCGGCGTACCTGAACGCCCTCTCGGACTTCCTCGGGATGCTCCTGCTCACCTCCGTGCCGGCGCTGGCGATCGACCTCGCCGCGGCCGTGCTGACGAGCAGCTCGATCGGGGTGGTGGCGTCATCGGACCACCTCATCTGCATCGACACGATCTTCCGCATGGACGAGGACGAGGAGGTGCTGAAGGGGCATTTCCTGCTGATCCCCGACCCGGATTCGTTACAGGTCATCCTTCGAGCGATTCGACTGGCGTGAGCGGCACTCCTGCGGCGGGCGTCCCGCGCTCGACGCGAGACCTCGAGATCCTGCGATCGCTCGCGCATCGCATCAATCCGGACGATGCGGGCGCGCACAACAACCTCGGCGTCGTATACTACCAGAAGGGGTTGTACGAGGAGGCGATCGCGGCGTTCGAACGTGCGCTCGAGCTGGATCCGCGCATGCAGGTCGCCGAGCGCAACCTCCAGGTCGCGTACTTCCACACGGGCTACTTCGAGCGTCTCGTCGCCGAGCTGCGGCAGCGCCTCGAGCGGAACCCGGCCGACGCGGACGCGCGCCGGCGAGTCGCGCGGGCATACTTCCACGCCGGCGACGCCGAGGCGGCCGTCGGCGAGTGGAAACGCCTGCTGGAGCGGTTCCCGGACGATGTCGAGCTGTACCTCCAGCTCGCGCGCGCCGAGGTTCAGCGCGGGGATCTGGATGCCGCGGTGGTCTACCTGCGGCGCGCGGCGGCGCTCGCGCCCGACGACGCCCGCGTTCACCTCCGGCTGGGCGAGCTCTACTACACCCGCGGCCTGAGCCCGGAGGCGCGCGAGGCGCTCGAGCGGGCCGTGGCGCTCGATCCGGGCCTCGCCGCGGCGCACCACCAGCTCGCGTTCGTCTACGGCGACCTCGGCGAAACCGAGCTGGCGTCCCGCGCGGCCACGCGGGCCGCCGAGCTGAACCCGAGCTACACGAAGGCCGAGACGAACCTGTCGCTCGACCGCTACAGCGCCGCCCGCTACGACGAGCTGCTCGGCGAGCGAGGCGTACGGCCCGAGGTCGCGGAGGCGACGCTCGCCCACTTCAATCTGGGGCTGGCTTTCCGCCAGCGCGGCCTCTACGATGAGGCGCTGCGCGAGTTCCGGATGGCGCAGGAGCGAGGCGAGGACCCGTACCTGGTGCAGCAGGCGGAGGCGGAGCTGCATCTGCTGCGCGGCGACGGTGGGGAGGCCACCGCACGCTACACGAAGCTGATCGAGCAGGAGCCGGCGAGCCCGAAGCTGTGGAACGAGCGCGGCGTGGCCGCTCACCAGCAGGGCGACCTGGCGGAAGCGGAACGCTGCTACCGCCGCGCACTCGAGCTGGACGCCGCCTACGCCCTCGCGTGGAACAATCTGGGCGTGATCCAGCATCACCGGGGCGATGCGGGCGCGGAGCGCTCGTTCCGCGAGGCGCTGGACCGGGGCCGTGCGCCGGGCGACGTGTGGCGGAACCTGGGGCTCATGCTGGCGCGGGAAGGCCGGCACCGCGGCGCCGCCGAGGCGTACCGGCACGCGCTCGAGCTCGAGCCGGGCTCCGCCGTGGCCTGGACCGGACTCGGCGCCGTGCTCGTCGAGGCCGGCCGGCCGGAAGAGGCGCGCGCCGCGCTCGTGCGCGCCGTCGACCTGGACCCGGGCCTGGCCGAGGCGCGCTACCACCTGGCCTACGCGTTGTCGGCGCTCGGCGACTACCGCGGCGCGCTTCGCGAGACCAAGCGGGCGCTCGAGCTGGACTCGTTCTTCCCCGCGCCGCGGTTCCGGCTGCTGATCGACCTCCAGTTCGAGGAGGCGCGCATCCTCGCGCCGGAGCTGGACGTCTCCGAACGCGTCGCCGCCGGTGGCGCGGTCGAGGAGTTCGATTTCGACGCCGGCGCGCTGGACCGGCTGTTTGGCGAGATCGCCGGTGCGCCCACCGGCGCCGCTTCGTCCGTACGGGTCGGCGCGTCCGGGCGCGCGCACGCGGGCGGCGGCGCGGACCCGCTGGTCGAGGCGGCCCGCGACGCGCTCGCCCGTGGCCAGTTCGATCGCACGGTTTCACTGGCGCAGCAAGCGGCGGTCGGCCCCGCCCGCGGCGAGGCGCTCGTCGTACTCGGCGAGGCGTACCTGCGGCGCGGACTGGCCGGCGAGGCGCTGGAACGGTTTCAGGCCGCGCTCGAAGCGGCCCGCGCCGCCGACGACGCCGACGGCCGGCTTCGACGCGACGCGCTGCGCGGGTGCACGCGTTCGCTCCTGCTCCTCGATCGGATCGAGGACGCGGCGCGCTTCGCCGGCGAGCTGCGCGAGACCGCGGCCGACGACCCCGGCGCGCACCGGCTGCTCGGGCAGGCGCTGGCACGGGCCGGCCGCGCCGCGGATGCCGTCGCCGCGCTGGAACGTGCGCGCGTGCTCGGCGGCGAGGACGCCGGCCTGCTCGCCGAGCTCGGCAGCGCGCTGCTCGATCGGGGCGACGCGGCGGCGGCCGAGGCCACGCTGCGACGCGCGCTCGAGCTGGACGACGGGGCCCCCGCCGCCCGGGTCGCACTGGGCCGCGTGCTCGAACGCGCGGGACGCCTCGACGAGGCGGCCGCCGAGCTGATCGCGGCACTCGCCGTCGTGCCGAGCTACGGCGAGGCCGCGCTTGCGCTGGCCGAGATCGAACGGCGGCGTGGGCGGATGCGCGAGGCGGTCGGCTCGCTGGCCGACCTGCTCACCGTCGACCCGTACCACCTGAGCGGGCTCGTGCGCCTGGCCACGCTCCTGCACGAGAGCGGCAGGATCGACGAGGCGGCCACGGCGTACCGCCGCGTGCTGCGCTTCGATCCCGGGTACGACGAGGCGCGACGCGCGCTGGACGCTCTCGGCCAGGCCGCGGTGCCCGCGGAGGTTCGCTAGGATGGCGATCGAGGGGCCGCTCAGGGAACTCGGCCTCCAGGACGTCCTTCAGCTCCTCGAGTTGGCGCGCAAGACGGGCGTGCTCACGGTCCATACCGAGCGCCGGGACGACGACGCCGAGCTGCACTTCGAGCGCGGCCTCATCGTTCACGCCCGGCGCCGCAAGTCGCAGCGACGGCTCGGCCAGCAGCTCCTGCGCTCCGGCAAGCTGACCGAGCGCGAGCTCCAGCGCGCGCTCGAGCTCCAGCGCGGGGATCCCTCGCAGCGGCTCGGCCGCATCCTCCTCGAGATGGGGAGCGTGGCGCGTGACGAGGTCGAACGGCAGCTCCGGTTCCAGATCGAGGAGGCGGTCTACGAGCTCATGGCGTGGACCGACGGCCAGTTCCGGTTCGAGGAGCGCGACGAGGTCGGGTGCGGCGACCCCGAGATCCACGTCCGCGTCGAGTCGCTGCTCATGGAGAGCGCCCGGCGCATCGACGAGTGGGCGCGCATCGAGGCCAAGATCCCCAGTGCCGAATCGGTGCCGGTGCTCGCTGCCTCGGACGGCGGCGATGCGGCGCCGCTCGAGCTGCACCCCGAGGAGTGGGAGGTGCTGGCGGAGATCGACAGCCGCCGCGACCTCCGCCAGATCGCCGCCGCACTCGGCCGGAGCAGCTTCGACATCGCCCGCATCGTCTTCGGCCTGGTCAGCACCGGCGTCGTCCAGGTCGAGGAGGTGCGCTCGCGGCTGCCGGAGCAGGAGCTCGAGCCGGCCATCGAAGAGGTGCAGCGCCTGCTGCGCGCGGGTGAAGCCGAGGCCGCCGGCCGCCTGGCCGCCGATCTCCAGGCGGGCTACCCCGACCGCTTCGAGCTGGCGCTGCTCGAGGGGCGCGCCCTCGTCGCACAGGGTCGCATGCGCGCCGCTACCGAGGCGTTCGCGCGCGCCGTCGGGCTCGACCCGCTGGCGCCCGACGCGCACTTCCGCCTCGGCTTCACCGCCGCCCGCATCGGTGACTTCGAGCGGGCCGGCAGGGCGCTCGAGTCGTACCTCCGCCTCGCGCCCGACGGCGAGAGGAGCGACGCGGTGAACCAGGCGCTGTCGGCCGTGCGCGCGCTGTCCCATATTCTGGCCGACGAAGGCGAGTAGCCGATGACCGACGCGGCGATGCTCGACCTGCAACGCTGGAGCGAGGAGGTGGCGCGCGATCCGGCATCGCCCGCGTTCCTCTCGCTCGCACGCGCCTACCGCCGGCAGGGGCGGCGCGACGCGGCGCTGCGAACCTGCATCCGCGCGCTCGAGCGGGAGCCGACGCACATCGACGGGCACGCGCTGCTGGCGCTGCTCTACCTCGNNGGCGGTGAAGCCGGACGACCCTGCGGTGCGGGACGCTCTCGCACTCGCGCGCGCGGTCGCGCGGCCGGGGACGTCGCCCCCGGCGCCGAACCCCACGGCCGCGCGAGCGGCTGCGGCGCCGGCACGCGGCGCCGGGGCGACCCGTGACCCGGCACGGGTCTTCGAAGAGCTGCTCGCGGACACGGCGTTCATCGGCGCGCTGGTCCTGGACGTCCAGGGACTGGTCATCGTGGGCACGCTGGCGATGGGCGGCCGCCATCGCGTGGACCGGCTGGGTGCGGTGCTCGGGGAGGCGGTCGAGGAGGCTGCCCGCATGGCCGGTTTCCTCGGGCTCGGCGCGTGGCGGGGCATCCTGCTTCACACGGATGCGGCGCTGCTGCACGTCACGCCGCTCGGCGGGGGCTCGACGCTGGTCGTGGCTGCGGCCCCGGACGCGCCGACCGGCTGGATGCTTCGGACCTCGGCCCGCGCGGCGGAGCTCGCACGGGCGTACGTCGGAGAGGCGCATGACTAACAGGTTCGCCCAGGCGGTCGACCGACTGAGCCGGATTCCGGGCGTGCGCGGCGCGCTCATCGTGGACGCGGAGGCGGGACTCCCGGTGATGACCGAACTGGCCGACGAGATGGCCGGGCCGGCGGTCGCCGCGCTCGCGGCCTCGGCGTTCCGCCGCACGAGCCGCGCGACCGGCGAGGCCGACCTCGGCGTGATCGAATCGCTGCACCTGGAGGCGGCCGGCGGGCACGTGCTCGTGGCCGACGCGGGCGCGCTGCTGGTCGTCGTCATCGCGGAGATGGACGCGCAGCTCGGACGGGTGCGGGTCGAGACCCGCCAGGTCGCGGAGGCGCTGCAATGAGACGCGGAGACCTGTCGCAACTGATCGACGTGCTCAGGGAGCCGACCCGGGCGTTCGTCAAGGACGCTCGGGTGCGCGTGGCGCTGCTCGTCAACGGGAGCGGCCAGCTCCTGGCGCAGCAGGGTTTCTCGCGCGGCTACGAAGTCGCGAACGTGGCCTCGCTCGCCGCGGCCGCCCACGCGTCCGCCCGCGCGCTGGCGGCCATGACCGGCGCCGGCCGCTGGACCTACCTGCACCACGTCGGCAGGGAGCGGCAGCTCTTTCTGGCGCCCTTCGTCACGCCCGCCGAGGAGCTGATCCTGGTCGCGATCTTCGACGAGGACTCGTCGCTCGGGCTGGTCCTGCTCTACTTCGATGACTTCGCCCGCAGGATCGGCGCGCTGCCGCACTTCCAGACGGCCGGGCCGATCGGCACCGCGGAAAGCTTCGAACACGACCTCGAAGCGGGACTCCGGCACATCATGCCCCCGGAATGGCTCTGAGACCCGATGTCGCTCGTCAACTACTCGACCCGTGAGATCACCTGCAAGATCGTCTACTACGGACCCGGCCGGTCCGGAAAGACGACGAACCTGCAATACGTGCACGCGCGGGTGCCCGACGGCCGGAAAGGGCAGATGGTCTCGCTCGCGACCGAGACCGACCGCACCCTCTTCTTCGACTTCCTGCCGCTGGACCTGGGCACGATCTCCGGGTTCCGGACCCGGTTCCAGCTCTACACGGTGCCCGGCCAGGTCTACTACAACGCCACGCGCAAGCTGGTGCTGCACGGCGCCGACGGCGTCGTCTTCGTCGCCGACTCGCAGCAGGAGCAGCTCGAGGAGAACATCGAGAGCCTGCGCAATCTCCAGGAGAACCTCCTCGAGGAGGGCCTCGACATCCGCGAGCTGCCGCTGGTCATCCAGTACAACAAGCGAGACCTTCCGGGCGTGCTGGCGGTCGACGAGCTCGAGAACCTGCTCAACTTCCGCGGCGTCCCGTCCTGCGCCGCCACGGCGGTGACCGGCGAGGGCGTCTTCGACACGCTGCGCCGCATCAGCGAGCTGGTCCTGCGCAGCCTGTCGCGGAAGTTCCAGCAGCCGGTCACTCCGCCCCAACCCCACGGCGCAGGATCATGAGTCCGCTGGAGCTGGACCCGCGCTTCACGTTCGACGCCTTCATCGTGGGGGCGGCGAACCGGCTGGCGAGCGCCGCCGCGCGCAGGGTCGCCGAGTCGCCGGGCGCCACGTACAATCCGCTGTTCATCTACGGCGCGTCGGGGCTCGGCAAGACCCACCTCGTCACGGCGATCGGGCACCACGCCCGGCGGGTCCATACCGAGATCCACATCGTGTACGACACGCTCGAGCAGTTCATGGCCGACATCACGTCGGCGATCGAGGCGGGCGAGCGCGACGCGTTCCGCGGCCGCGCCGGAGACGTCGGCCTGCTGATCCTCGACGACGTGCAGTTCCTGGCGGGCCGGCACCGGTCGCAGGACGAGTTGCTTCGCGTATGGGACGCGATCTCGGCGCGCGGCGGCCAGGTCGTGCTGACGAGCGACCGGCCGCCCCAGGAGATCGACGCCCTCGACGACAGGCTGCTCTCGCGCTTCTCCGGCGGGCTGATCGTCGACATCGGCGCGCCCGATTACGAGACCCGCGTCGCGATCGTCCGCCGCAAGGCCGAGGAGCGAGGGCAGGCTCTGGCCGAGGGCGTGGCCGAGGCGCTCGCGCGGATCGCGTTCGGCAACGTGCGCGAGCTCATGGGCGCGCTGAACCGGCTGCTCGCGGTGCAGGAGCTCGAGGGCCGCGCCGTTGCCGCGGAGGAGGTGCCGGTGACGCTCGGCGTGCCGCAGACCGGGGCCGACACCGACGAGTTCGAGGCGTTCCTGGAGGAGATCTCCGACACGGTCAGCGAGATCGTCGAGACGTCGTCCGCCGAGCGCCGGCTGGCCGACGCGATCCTGCGCTGGGAGGGCGAGGGCTACCGCACGCGACGGCTGGACGCGGCGCTCCACGAGGGCGTCGCGGAGGACGGCGTCGAGGCGGTGATCCGGGCCTTCGAGGCGGATGTCGAACGGCTGCGCGAGATCTCGGGCGAGATCACGGCGCTCGAGCTCGACGCGCCCGAGCGCGGCCGGCTCGACGTGCTGCGCGACCCGGACCGGCTCGACGAGGCCGAGGCGCTCCTCGGCGAGGTGCGCGATCGGACCCGGCCGCTGCCCCAGCCGCCCGAGGGTTTCGCCTTCGAGCGACTCGCGCTGCCACCCGACCTCTTCGCCGTGCGCGCGGCGATCGCCGCGGCGGAGCAGCCCGGCGGCCGTTACAACCCGTTCTACGTCCACGGTCCCGCCGGCTCCGGCAAGTCCGCGCTGCTCGGGGCGCTCGGCGAGCGGATCCAGCGGGCCCGCCCCGAGGAACCGGTCGCCTACGTCGACGGCGCCTCGTTCGCCGCCGAGCTGATCCAGGCGCTCGAGCGCAACCGCGTGGACGGCTGGCGCGCCCGCTACCGCCGGGCGGGCGCGCTGCTCCTCGACGACGTCGACGCACTGGCCGGAACCGAGCGCGCGCAGGAGGAGCTGTTCCATCTCTTCGAGGCGCTGCATCGCGCGGGTGCGCAGCTCGCGTTCACCGCCAGCCGCCCGCCTCAGGAGCTGGGCGGGATCGAGGATCGGCTGCGCACCCGCCTCGAGAGCGGGCTCGTCGTCGAGCTGCCGGGCGCCGGCGGCTCGGACGGCGGGCTCGAGGGGTTGATGGACGCGCCCGCCCCCACGGCGGACGCGGGCGAGTCCGACGGCGCCGCGGCCGGCGCGACCGGGGCGGCCGGCGCGGCGACCGGGTCGCCCGGCGCGCCGTCGCCGTCGCAGGAGGGCCCGGACCCGTGGTTCCTGAGCCGGGAGAAGGTGCTCTGGCACTGGCCGTACGTCGAGGACCGGCTGATCGAGGACTGGGAGTGAGCCCGTGGCGATCAAGGGAAGCCTGAAGGAGGCGAGCCTGGCCGACGTCTGCCAGCTCCTGGCGATGGGGCAGAAGACCGGGTGCCTGTCGGTGACCGACCGCTCCCGGTTCGGGCAGATCTACTTCGATCGGGGCCGGATCACGCACGCCACGATCGTCAACCGCCGCGACCGGCTGGGCGACCTGCTGGTCCGGGACGGCGTGATCCGGCACGACCAGCTCCGTCAGGTGATCGAGCGCCAGGCCGCACAGCCGGACCGGCGGTTGGGCGAGCTGCTCGTCGAGAGCGGACTGCTCACGCGCGAGCGCCTCGGACACTACATCCGGATCCAGGCCGAGGAGGCGGTCTACTCGCTCTTCACCTGGTCGCGCGGCAGCTTCTACTTCGAAGTCGAGCAGAAGCCCGATGACGCCGAGATCCTGCTCTCGATCAACCCGGAGAGCCTGCTGCTCGAGGGCGCGCGGCGCGTCGACGAGTGGGGGCTGATCGAGAAGAAGATCCCGACGCTCGACCTGATCTTCCAGGCCGACACCGAGCGCGTCCGGGCCGTCGACGTCGAGCTGACGGCCGAGCAGGAGAAGATCCTGACGCTGCTCGACGGGAAGCACACCGTCCAGGACGTGGCCGACCGGACCGGACTCGGTGACTTCGAGGCCGGCAAGGCGCTGTACGGCCTGATCCAGGCCGGCTTTGCGTTCCGCGTCGGCCGGCGCGCCGCCGTCGAGACGAGCAAGGTCCGCGACTCCGAGGTCGACGAGCACCGCAACCTGGGGATCGCGTTCTACCGGACGGGGCTGCTCGAGGAGGCTGCGCGCGAGTTCCGGCAGGTCCTCGAGCTGCGCCCCGGCGACGTGGCCAGCCGCACGCACCTCGCGCTGATCGACCTCCGTGAGCGCCGCGAGCGCGACGCCGTCCGGCTCCTCAAGCGCCTGATCGAGGACACCGGGCCGGGCTACGCCGCGTTCGTGAACCTGGCCTACGCGCTCGAGCGGCTCGGCCGGCCGGACGATGCGCTGCTCGTGCTCGACGAGGCCGAGCGGCTTCGCCCGGATGCCGCCATGGTCGCGCTCACCCGGGGCATCATCCACCTCCAGTGCGGCGACGTGGCCGGCGCCGAGGCCGGCCTGGACCTCTACCGCGAGCGGCTCGCGGCCGGGGCCTCGCCGCCGGCGCTCTACTACCACCACGCGGCACTCGCCGCGGCGCTCGCGGGGCGCCTCGAGGACGCCGCGCGGCGCGTCGCCGAGGGGCTCGAGGCGCACCCCGGCTCGGCGCCGCTCCACCTGCTCGCGGGCCAGGTCGCCGAGCGGCGCGGCGACGTCGCCGACGCCGAGCGCGCCTACAAGCAGGCCGTCGAGGAGGATCCGGCGCTCGCGCCGGCGCACAAGTCGCTCGGCGACCTGGCCTACCGCGAAAAGCTGTTCGACGACGCCCTCGACCACTACGAGCGCGCCGCCAGGCTCGCGCCCGACCTCGGCGACGACCTGCACACCAAGCTCGGCAACCTCTATTACAAGCGGAACGAGCGCGAGCGGGCGCTCGAGTCCTGGCGCCGCGCCATCGAGCTGAATCCGGGCAACCACGTGGTTCGCAACAACCTCGAAGTTGTCACGCATGCGCTCGCCTGACGACGTCGTGCCGTCGCCGGCCGCCGGCGGCACGACCGCGTCGGGGGAGCCTGCCGCGACGGGCGCCCATGCACTCGCGCGCGGCGAGCTGTCCGAAGCGGACGCCCGCGAGCTACAGGCGCTGAAGGCGCTCATCCGGGAGCGCACCGGCTTCGCCTGCGACGCCTACAAGGAGCGCTGCCTGCGCCGGCGGCTCGCCGTGCGCATGCGGGCGCGGTCCGTCCACCGCTACGCCGACTATGCCGCGCTCCTCGAGNNATCAACGTCAGCAAGTTCTTCCGCAACTTCGAGATATGGGAAACGCTGCGACGGGAGGTGCTCCCCGGGCTCTTCTCGCTGGACTCACCGGAGATCCGCATCTGGAGCGCCGGCTGCGCCGGCGGCGAGGAGCCGTACTCGCTCGCGATCTCGCTGACCGAGTACGCCAGGGAGCATGGCCTCGAGGGCCGGCTGCGGCGGCTACGGATCCTCGCCACCGACGTCGACCGCGAGGTCCTCGATGCGGCGCGCCGCGCCGAGTACGGCGACATGGCACTCGATGAGACGCCACCGGAGCTGCGTGCGCGCTGGTTCGAGTCCGGGCCGCGCCACCGGCTTCGCCCCGAGGCGAAGCGCATGGTCCGCTTCGAGCGGCTGGACCTGCTGAACGATGAGCTGCCGACCCGTCAACACCTGGTCCTGTGTCGCAACGTGACCATCTACTTCGAGCGGGCGGTCCAGGAGGACCTCCTGCACGGGCTCCACGCCTCGCTCGAGCCCGGCGGCTTCCTGGTGCTCGGCAAGGTCGAGGCGCTGTTCGGGCCGCTCGCCCGGTCCTTCGTTCCGATCGCGAACAGGGAAAGGATCTTTCAAAAGATATGAAGAACGGGATGGTGCACGTGCGTCCGGGCGATGTCGAGGTCGCCGGCGCGGGGGGGGTTCTGGCTACGCTCGGCCTCGGCTCGTGCGTGGCCGTGGCGGTCCACGACCCGGCGAGCAGGCTCGGCGCGCTCTGCCACGCGATGCTTCCGGACCCGCTGCCCGGCCGGTCCGCCGAGCCCGCGGGCCGCTTCACTTCGCTGGCCGTGCCGGCGCTGATCGACGCGCTCGTCGCCGCCGGCGCCGCCCGGCCGCGGCTGCGGGCGTGGCTCGTCGGCGGGGCCACGATGTTCCCCGTATTCGCGACCGAGAGCGAGGCGATCGGCGGCCGCAACGTCCGCGCGGCGCGCGATGCACTCGAATCGCTCCGCGTGCCGATCATCTCCGAGGACATCGGCGGAACCTACGGGCGCTCGGTCTACTTCTCGATCGCCGAGGGAACCGTGGAGGTCAAGTCGGTTTACGGGGGAAAGGTCGTGCTGTGAACCCTCATCGGGTCAGGGAGGTCGGGGCGTGACGGAGCACCGCCCGAGCGATCGTCGGCCGGGCGTCCTCGTCGTCGAGGATAGTGAGCTCGTACGCGCGAGCATCGTCCAGCTCATTCGCGACTCGGGCGAGTTCCGCGTGATCGGCGAGGCCGCGACCGGCTACGAGGCGATCCGGCGCGTCCACGAGCTGGACCCCGACCTCGTCACGCTCGACCTCGAGATGCCCGACCTCGGCGGCCTCGACACGCTCGGCTACATCATGAGCGAGACGCCGCGACCCGTCATCATCCTCTCCGCCCACGCCGGCGACGCCGATACGACCATGCAGGCGCTGGACTTCGGCGCCGTCGACTTCGTGCCCAAGCCGGACGGCGCGGACCCGGACGCCGCAGGGCTGCTCCAGGACCGCCTGCTGCGCGCGCTGCGCGCCGCGACGCTCGCCCGGCTGTCGAACCTGCCGCTCCGTATGCCCGCGAGCCGTCCACGGCGGCGTCGCATCGTCCGGCGCCGGAAGGCCGCCGGCGCTCCGCCCGTCGCCGTCTCGATCGCGGCCTCGAGCGGTGGCCCGCGCGCGCTGGCCGAGTTGATCCCGCGCCTTCCCGCCGGGCTGCCCGCGGCGGTCTTCGTCGTGCAGCACATGCCAGCGGGTTTCACCCGCTCGCTCGCCGCGCGCATCGACGCCACCAGCGCGCTGCCCGTCGCCGAGGCACGCGCCGGGGAGTCGATCCGAACCGGCCACGTCTATCTCGCACCCGGCGGACGCCACCTGCGCGTGCGCCGCGGCGACGCGGACCTCGTCCTCACCCTCGACGAGGACCGCGCGATCTGGGGCGTCCGCCCCGCCGCCGACCCGCTCTTCCGCTCCGTCGCCAGCCACTTCGGCCCGCACAGCGTCGGCGTCGTGCTGACCGGCATGGGCCGCGACGGCGCCGAGGGGCTCCGCGTCATCCGCGACGTCGGCGGCGCGACCATCGCCCAGGACGCCGGGACCGCCGTGATCTACGGCATGCCGCGCGCGGCCGCGCCCTATGCCGGCGCGGTGCTGCCCCTCGACCGCATCGCCGACGCGATCGCCGAGCGCGCCGAGTCGCTCGCCCGGCTGCCACACGGCTGAGGCGATGCCCGCCCGCGCCCCGACCGCGCGACGCCGGCTCCTCCCCCTCCTCCTCGCCAGCATCGCCCTCGCCACGCCGGCCCACGCACAGGAGCTCGACTCGCTTCGCGTCGGCCCACTGGTCGCCATCTTCTGGGACGGCGGCCGGCGCCTGGCCGAGCTCATCCTCGAGCGTGCGGCCGCCGCGCCGGCGCTCCCCGCGCTCCCCGCCGAGCTGCTGCGCGATGGCCCGCCGGTCCGCATCCACTTCGCGCCCGACCCGGCCACCTTCGATTCGCTGACCGGCGGCCGCGCGCCCGAATGGGGCGCCGCCATCGCGATCCCCGCCACCGACGTCATCGTCCTGCCCGCCTTCCTCTCCGACCGCGGCGCGCCCCACCAGCTCGCCCGCACGCTCCGCCACGAGCTCGCCCACATCGCGCTGCACCGCCACCTCGCACCCGCCCGGCCGCCCCGCTGGTTCGACGAAGGCTACGCCCGCATCGCCGCCGGCGAGTGGGACCTCGAGGCCGCCTGGCAGCTTCGCCTCGCCTTCGCCACCGGCCGCGCACCCCACCTCGACTCCCTCGCGCTCGACTGGCCCCGCGGCGAGCACGACGCCCGCATCGCCTACCTCCTCGCCACGACTGCCGTCGCCTTCCTCCTCGAACGCGGCGGCGAGCACGCGCTCGGCGTCTTCCTCGATCGCTGGAAGCACGCCGGCTCGCTCGACGCCGCGCTCCGCCGCACCTACGGCCTCACCCTCGCCCAGTTCGAGGAGGACTGGCGCAAGGACGTCCGCGACGACTTCGGCTGGACCTACTTCCTCGCCCACTCCCTCGTCTTCTGGTTCTTCGCCGGCCTGCTGCTCCTCCTCATCGCGGCCCGCCGCGCCCGGCGCGACCGCGCACGGCTCGACGCTCTCCGCGCCACGGAACCGCCCGACTCGCCCGCGTACTGGCTGGGCGTCGAGTCCGGCCCGGACCCGGACGAGGCCGGCGACGCCGACGGCCGGCCGGACGGCGGCACGGACCGTACCGCATGAGCCGGGCGGCGGTCGAGGCGTTGCCGTGCCCGTGAGGTGATCCGGAAGTCGCGCGGATGGCGTTCACACGGAATCCGCGTGAACGCGCTGCCGCTTCTTCGCGTCGGGCCGGCAAGCCGGGCTTCCAGGTCGCGCATGGCCGGTGGCGTGGGCTGCTCGTTTTCACGCAGAGACGCAGGGGGCGCAGAGGCTTCCGAGAGTCTGCGGCCGTGGAGGTGCTCTGAGGAGAGAGAGGGAGTGGGAATGGGAAGGGGAACGGGAAGGGGAAGGGGAAGGGGAAAGAAACTCCCAACTCCACGTGGAGCGTG
>JABAOG010020726.1_pt1 | contig 17832 bp, 18 predicted proteins | sample 7062131 | NCBI WGS metagenome assembly JABAOG01 (sample SAMN14538629, study PRJNA623070) | marine sediment metagenome | biome: marine biome [ENVO:00000428]; feature: marine pelagic biome [ENVO:01000023]; material: deep marine sediment [ENVO:00002113] | place: India: Arabian Sea | collected...
GGCGGTCGCGGAGCGTCGCTTTCGCGCGGACCTGCTCTACCGGCTCGACGTGCTGCACATCCGGGTGCCCCCGCTCGAGGAGCGCGAGGAGGACATCGTGCCGCTCGCGCTCTCCCTGCTCCGGCGCGCGGCCGACAAGAACGGCCTCGAGCCCAAACGCCTCTCCAGCGAAGCCCGGCACGCGCTGCTGACGCGTCCGTGGCCCGGCAACGTTCGGGAGCTGGCCAACAAGCTCGAAGCGGCGCTCGTCAACGCCCATCTTCGGAAAGCCNNCCGAAGCGACACGACGCTTTCAGCGCCGCCATCTCCTCTCGGTGCTCGAAGACTGTGAGTGGAACATCTCCGAGGCGGCGCGGCGGCTGAACATCACGCGCGCCCACGTCTACAACCTGATGCGCGATCACGGCATCGACCGTCGTTGAGCGTCAACGGCTCTCCTCCATCGCCTCCACCACGGCCTTCACCAAGGGCACGTCGAGCCATGGCTCGAGGTCTTGGCGCGGCGTGATGCGGTAGCTCCCGGGAGCCCGCTTCGCCTCCGCGAGGTAGGTCGAGTGCACGATGTACCCCCACGGCAGCGAGCCCTCCCGCGGGCGCAGGGTGCACACCGGTCCGTCGCTCAGGCGGCCGGCGTGGAAGATGGCGATCGCTTTTTCGTCGGGCTCGAAGAGGGCACCGACCACGTAGCCGGGGTGGCCTTCCGTCGTCGAGGGCACCCACTGCGGCGAGAGCAGCAGACACCCCGGCGGCGCTTCCCAGCCGACATCGATGGCGTTCGCACCGTTCGTGTAACGGGCGAGCCGCGCCCGGTGTCCACCGCCGAGGGCCCGGCGCCGGACGTCCTCGGCGCTCAGGATGCGGCGCGGCGCGTCTCGGTAGAGGTCCCACACCAGCTCCGACATCGCCCGCGGCATGAGCCCGTGGGTGTAGAAGTAGAGGTCCTGGAGGACCGGCCGAGGCTCGCTCATGGCGACCCCCGGGCCGGAGGCGAGCGCGACGGTCCACATCGCGTCGTGGTCGGTGACCTCTTCGCTCGCCTCCACCTTCGCGACCTCGCCACCCTCGAGGTGAATGGTGAACCGGCGAAAGCGGTCGACGTCGGTCGCGGCGGGCATCATGCCCAGCACCTCGGGGGAGAGCGGTCCGCCTTCGAGCTCCGAGCGGTCGTTCTCCTCGAGGAACTCCGAGCTGTCCGACCCGGCGTTGTCGACCACGTGCACCACGACTTTCGTGCCTCCGGCGTCGTCGTAGTCGGCGAAACAATGGACGATGGAGGCGGGGAGGGTGACCGTCTGGGCGCGCGCCTTCGTGGCACGTCCGCTTCGGACCGCGTCGATCTCCGCGAGCGGGATCAGGTGCAAGCGGGTCCTCGAAGGCTGGCGCCGCGAGAGCCGCCGTCGGATCAACCGAATCAGCCAGGCCGGGAGCCGTCCGTCGAGGTCCCGAACGACCAAGTCCATCTCGAACTTGAACGCCGCATCGGTGACCAGCACGTGGTGCTCGGTCGCCAGCATCTGGTGCGCGCTCTCGATGAACTCGAGCGGTTTCCCCGAGTCGTCCACGACATCGACCGTGGTCGGCTCGTTCGAGCCATCCCAGATCACGAGCTGCGCCGCGGGTGTCGGCAACAGACCGCCCTGGTGCTGCCGCAAGGGCGCGATGGCGTCGAGCAGCGAGGCCTTCCGCGGCCGTGACCGACGCCGACCGGCGCCCCCGCCCTCGAGCAGGCGCGGGATCAGCCGCCCCGGTCGCCAGCCGGCCTGGAGCGCGCGCATCAGCCGCTTCGCGTAGATTCGCCAACCGCGCACGAAGTTCATCGCGTAGACCTCCTCGCGCTCCGGATGGAACGCGGGGTGCGAGGTCGCGCTGATCAAGGCGAAGGGCGACTCCGGGAAGAGCGTGGGCAGCCACCGCTCTCGCCGGCCCACGGGCGTGACCAGCCGCAGCGTCTCGGGGCAGACCTCGTGGGGGCGGCCACTCTCATAGGTCACCAGCAAGCGTTCCGGTCCGCCATCGAAGCGGACGGCCTGCAGGGCCGTGTTCAGCATGTTCCGGCCGCCGATCTGCGCATCGTTCGAGACCCGAGCGATGCCCCGGTCGTAGAAACGAGCGTCCGCGAATTGCCGTTCCGTCCGCGCCAGCTCCTCGGCCCAGAAGCAGGCCGGCCGCATCAGCCGCCAGTCCAGCACGGCGCCTTGGCCGTCGAAGGCGATGCGGTAGAGCGTCCCGTCGCCGTTGAGGAAGGGCGTGTCCGAGCTGAACGACCGACCGTGGGCGCCCGTGGGTCCGATGATGAACACGAAGCCTCGGAGATCCTCCGGCAAGGCTCCGTCCGGCACGAGCTCCAGGCGGCCATCGCCGCGATCGAAGCGGCGTACGCTTTTCGGAAACGTGTGCGTTCGATNNAAGACTGGGTGACCGCAGCACCCAGCCGCGTACCCCGTTTGGGGGATCGCTTTCAGGTTCACGAGCGGCTAGGAATGGGGGCTTTCGGCGTGGTCTATCGCGCCCACGACCGCCGCTACGGCGCGGACGTGGCGCTCAAGCATCTGGTCGCCCAGGGCTCGGCCAGCCTGCGGACCTTCAAGCGCGAGTTCCGCGCGATGGCCCACCTGAGCCACCCGAACCTCGTCTCCCTCTACGAGCTGCACCAGGCCGACGGCGAGTGGTTCTTCACCATGGAGCTGGTCCGCGGAACGTCGCTCGACGAGTGGATCACCCTCGACCGCACGGACGAGCTGCGCTCCGTCTTCGGCCAGCTGGCGACCGCGACCGCGACCCTCCACCGGGTGGGCTTGCTGCATGGAGACCTGAAGCCCTCCAACGCCTTCCTCACGCCGGAAGGCCGCGTGCTGGTCGGGGACTTCGGCATGGTCCGTCCCACCGAGCCGGACGCGGCGCCCGCCTCCCACTCCTTCGGTACCGTCGCCTACGCCGCGCCGGAGCTCTTCGAACGCGAGGCGGCCGGACCCGCCGCCGATTGGTACAGCCTGGGCGCCATCCTCTACGAAGCCTTGGTCGGCGAGCCGCCCACCATCGGTGAGAGCCTCACCCAGATCATCGCCGCGCGGACGCTCCGGGACGGCCCGCATCCGCGCGAGCACGGCGTCACCGGCGAGCTGGCCGATCTCTGCGCCGCGATGCTGAAGCGCGACCCCGCCGAGCGGCCGAGCTCCGCGACCATCCTCCGGGCGCTGGGAGCCGAAGAGCCGGGGCGGACTCGGGCGCCGCGCGTCTTCGTGGGGCGCCACGGCGAGCTGGCGAAGCTCGAAGCGCTCCACGCCGAGACCGACCGTCCGCAGAGCGTGTGGATCCAGGGCCCCTCGGGCATCGGCAAGTCCGCGCTCGCCTCGCGCTTCGCTCGCGAGCGCCGCCGCGAGGGCGCGCTCGTTCTCGAGGCGCGTTGCCACCCGAGCGACGGCCTCGCCGGTCGCGCCGTCGACGAGCTCGTCGATGGGCTCGCCGAGTACCTCGAGAGCCTCGAGCCGATGGAGGCCGCCGAGCTGACCGGCGAGGCCGACCCCGCCCTCGGCCGGATGTACCCCGCGCTGCGCGCCGTCCTTCCGCGAGGTGGGTCCGCGACTCGGAGCGACGCGGCCCAGCGGCGGGCGGCGCTGCTCTCCTTGAGCCGGCTTCTCGATGGGGTCGCCGAACGGACACCGCTCGTGCTCTTCGTGGACGACCTGCAGTGGGCGGATGCCGGCAGCGGTACCGATCTCGGCGCCGTGCTCGCCGCCATGCGGCAGCGCGTGCTCGTGCTGGCGACCCTGCGCTCCGATCACCTGGACGCGCCGGCGCCCCGAGCGCTGCAGCGGGCGCAGCGGCGGGAGCCGAAGCGAATGGAGCTGGGCCCCTTGGACTCGGATGCCGTGGCCGACCTGCTCCGGGCGGAAGGCGCCGAGCCCGTGGCGGCGGACGAAGTCACGCGCGTGAGCGAGGGCAACCCCTACCTGGTGCGTGAGCTCGCCGAGCTGGACCGCGACGCTCACCAGAGCGGCGTGGTCGCGCGCGACTGGCGCGTCCGTATCATCAGCCGGCGCGAGAGCGCCCTCGGGGACGCCGGTCAGCGCATGCTGCGGGCGGTGGCCCTCGCCCATGGCCCGCTCAGCCCGGCCGTGTTGATCGACGCCTGCGAGCTCAGCGAGGGCGAGTACCTCGCCGAGCTCGGCACCCTCCGGGCGCAGCGCCTCGCGAGCGCGCGCCTGACGCGCACCGCCGAGAGCGTGGAGCCCTACCACTCGTGGGTGCGCGAGGCCGTGGCCGAGACCCTGCCCGAGGCGGAAGGTCTGCGGGTGCACCGGCGGCTCGGCCTCGCTCTCGAGCGGAGCCCGCAGGCGGACGCCGCGGCCGTGGCCCGGCACCTCTTCGCCGGCGGCGAGCGCGAGCGCGCTCGGCCGCACGCCGTGCGCGCCGCGGAAGAGGCGGCGCAAGCCCTCGCCTTCGCGCGCGCCGCGAACCTCTACCAGCTCGCCCTCGACTGTGGCTCGAGCGACCAGCGGCTGGCGCTCCTGCGGGGCCGCGCCGAGGCCCTCACCAACGCCGGCCGAAGCCATGANNCCATGACGCGGCCCGCGCCTTCGACGAGCTCGCCGAGCTCGACGAGGGGGGGCGCGCCCTCCAGCACCAGCGCCGAGCCGCCGAGCAGCTGCTCTATGGCGGCGCCATCGACCGCGGCATCGCGCGCATGCGCCGGGTGCTCGCGCAGGTCGGCATCCGCTACCCGACGTCGAAGATCCTATCGATCGTGCGCGTCGTCTCCGCGCAGGCCTTCGGCCCCACTCGGAAGATGGGGCCGGAGATCGTGGACGAGCTCGAGCGTCGCCCCCGGCTCGACGAGCGCGTGGACATCCTGCACGCCGCGACCCTCGGCCTGAGCATGACCGACCCCCTGCCTTCGGCCCGGCTGCAGGTCGACCACGTGCGCGAAGCGATCGACTGCGGCGACCCGGGTCGGCTCGCGCGCGCGCTCTGCATCCACGCCGTACAGACCGCCGGTGGCTTCTACGACCCCGAGCGCACGCGCCGGATCCTCGCCACCATCGACGCCCTCGTGGCCGATCGCGCCGCCCCGCGCATCGAAGCCGAGGTCGNNGGCCGAGCACGCCGCCCCGCGCATCGAAGCCGAGGTCGCCATGAGTCGCGCGGGTGTCGCCTGGATGGAGGGCCGCCTGGGCGACGCCGTCGACTGGGCCGAGCGCACCGGCGAGCTGCTGCGCACCGAAGCCTGCGTCGGCATGCCCTGGCACCAGGACACCCGCCGCATCCTCCTGCTCGACGTCCTCGAGAGCCTCGAGCGCTGGGACCGCGCCGAGCGCCTCTACACCGCCGCGCTGACCGACGCCCGCGAGCGAGGCGACCGCTTCCTCGAAGCCAGCCTCCTGGTTCGCTGGGGCATCACCCGTGAGCTGCGCGAGGGCGACCCCACCGCGGCCGCCGCCACCCTGCGGGCCGCCGAGAGCCTCTGGGCGCGCGATGACATCGACCCGATCACCCTCCAGGGCGCCATCGGCCGCGCCCGCATCCTCGTCGCCCACGGCGAGCACGACGCGGCCCTGGAGTGGGTCGAGCAGACCAACCGCCGCATGACGAAGTCCCTCCTCTGGCGCGCGTTCTTCTACCGCGACCGCTGGGCCATCGCCCACGCGGAGACCCTGGCGGCCTGGCTCGCCGCGGGGCGCGGCGGACGGCGGGCGCGGGCGAAGGTTCGCAAGCAGCTCGCGGGGATCTTGGAGCGGCTCGAGGAGACCGGCGTGCCGGTGGCGGTGGCGGCGGTGGAGCGACTGCGAGGGTAGGGCGGCCTCGGTCGAGGCTGCGGGCGTCCGCGAGCAGGCCGTACTCGACGGGCGACCCATGGTCCCCCGTACCTTGGTCGGGCGATGGGCTGACAGGCATGTCCGTGGGGAGGTTGGCGTTCATTCGATGGATCAAGACGTGAGCGAACGACCCGAACCGCTGCGGTGGACCGGCCCCTTCCCGATCGCCGAGCTCCTCCACCGCTGCATCGAAAAGCAACAACCGAGGCCGCCCGACTCGGGCGGTGTCTACCTGGTGAGCCGCCACCGGTGGAGCGAGAAGCCGACACCCGACGCGTGCCCGCTCCACCTCGGCGGGAACACCGACGAGAGCGAGTGCTTCTGCGCCCGCCTCGGCGACCTCATCGCCGACATGCACGGCTTCTGGGGCGCGTCGGCCGGGCACCACCCGGGCGGGCAGTCGCTCTACCGCTGGTGCCGGCAGCATTGGGTCCGGCCGGGGGAGCTGTGGCTCGGCTGGGCGACGCGGGAGCCGTGGTGTGGGCTGTGCGCGGAGGTGGAGCTGGCCCGGGCGCTCCTGGACCGGTGGGACCGGCGGCGGGAAGTCGGGCTGCTGAATGCGAAGCCCCCCAAATGCGCCGACCACGGGGCGATGCTGGCGTAGGGACGACAGGAGTCGTCTCCCACGTCCCTCACCATCCTCGGGACTGACGGGCGCTCCACGTGACTCGCGGAAGATTCGGCGATAGGTGTGTGGGGACGACCCCGTGCCTTCCCCCATCATCGAAGCGAACGAGCCGCTGAGCTCCCTGGCCCTCGAGCTGGCCGACCACGAAGAGCTCGCCTTCGACCTGGAAGGCGACGGCCTCTATCGCTACCGCTCGCAGCTCTGCGCGGTGCAGCTCGCGACCGGCGCGGGGGAGATCCGGATCATCGACACCCTCGCCGTCACCGACCGCTCGCCGCTGGCCGAGCTGCTCGGTCCCGGCGGTCCGCGCAAGACCGTCCACGACGTGTCCTACGATGCGCGGCTACTGGCCGAGAACGACGTGGAGCTCGGCAACGTCTTCGATACCTCGGTGGCGGCGCGCTTCCTCGATGAGCCCAAGGCTGGGTTGGCGAGCCTCCTCGAGAAGTACGTCGACGTGAAGCTCCCCAAGGGCAGGCAGAAGGCCGACTGGGGGCGCCGTCCGCTCGGGCCCGAGGACCTGGANNCGTCCGCTCGGGCCCGAGGACCTGGAGTACCTCGCGGCGGACGTGCGCCACCTGCTCGACCTGGGCGCCCGGCTCGAGGCAGCGGTCGGGGAGGCGGGCATCGAGCCCGAGGTTCGCGAAGAGACGGCCTACCTGCTCTACCGGGCCCTGACCGACGAGCCGGACCCGCGACCGCCTTGGGCGCGCATCAAGGGGCTGGACGACCTGGGAGACGAAGAGCTCGCCATCCTGCGGGAGGTCGCTGCCGTGCGCGAGGCCGCGGCGCGCGAGGCCGACGTCCCGCCTTTCAAGATCGTCGGCAACCGCCAGCTCCTCGACATGGCGCTGCGTGGCCCGCAGTCCAAGGGGGAGCTCGCCAAGATCCCCGGCGCGACCCGCGGCCGCGCTCGCCGCTTCAGCCGCGAGTTCCTCGAGGCGATCCGAGTCGGCCGGGACGCAGCCGAGGTCCCCGCCCACGAGCGCGCCCTCGCCTTCCCCCCGGCGCCGCCCCGCGCGGAGCGAGACATCGTGAAGCGCCGCGAGCGCGCGCTGACCAGCTGGCGCAACGCCGAGGCGAAAGCGCGGAAGGTCAATCGGCAGGTGGTCCTGCCCGGCCATTGCGTCCGGGATCTGGCCGCGTTCCGGCCCATGAACGAAGAGGAGCTGCGGGCGGTCCCGGGGCTCGGCGAGGTGCGCGTCGAGCGCTATGGGCGCGCGCTGCTGCGCGCGCTCGATGACGCCGAGCGTTGAGGTGCCAGTGAGAAAGCATGCGCCTGGCTAGCCGTCGGTCTCCATGTTGGCGAGCGTCCGTTGTGGTTCCGACCGTTTCGATGGGTGCGGGCAAGGCGGACGGCCTGCGGGCCATTGCACCGACATGCTGCACGATACCGCGGTCCTCGCGCGACAGCTCGACCGACGCCCCTGCGAGCAGTGAGCCCGTCGGGGTGGCCCGATGCTTGCTCATTGATTCCCTCATGGACCATTGGGATCAGATCTATCAGCAGTCGCGTGCCCTTCGGGTTGCCCTCGGAGGGCGTCAGGCCCGGCCGGACCACGGCAAGCGTCCTCGCCTCGCGGGGGCCGACGATGACGTGGTCGACGCGGTCTTTTCGAGCTCGGTCTGTCCCTCCTGCCTCGACTTCGCGCCCGTCGGCGTCGCCTGCGTGCGCTGCGGTGAGGTCGGCGTCGATGTCGAGTCGCGTGAACGCACCTACCGATCGCCCTGGACCATCGGTGGCGTGCGCGCCCTGCGCGCTCTGCGCTCCCGCATCGCGAAGTGGATCGCGTTCGCCGCCGCCGCGCCGGATGCCGTGGCGGCGTCCGCCGAAGGGTGGGTTCGGCTCCGCGGACGCGTTCGCGCCATCGACCGCGCGGGCCCGGTCGCGGTCCTCGAGCGGCGCCGGGTCGGCGGCCAATCGGTCGTCACCGGTGACGTGGCGGACTTCGAGCTCGTGGACGAGACGGGCAGCGTGCTCATCGGCGCCCAGGCGTTGGCCGTCGAGCTCCTCCTGACGGACCTCGCGCAGGGACAGTGGCGCCGGCAGATCGTGGACGGCGACGCGGTCGTGCTGGTCGCGGACGTCTGCGCGCTCGGCGATGGCCCCCACCGAACGATGCGTCGCCAGGTGGTCAGCTCCGTCGGCCGTCCGGCGCTGCTCTCGATGGGGCGCGCCTGACGCTGCGGTCGCCTCCCGTGTTCGAGACCATCGACGAGCTCGGCGGGATGCCACCCGATCACGGCTGGGGCGTTCTCAATCGCGTTCGGGCAGCTCGCGCACGACCTCGGCGACCAGCACGTCGAGGTCGCTCGGCTCGGTTCGGTAGCTGGTGATGCAGGCCCTCAGCGCTTGGCCGCCCCGGGGCAGGCTCACCGCCGAGAGCCACACCTTGCCCGCTTGGGCGACGCGCTTCGCCACCCGTCCCGGTTCGGCGAGCCGCGGGTGGGTGAAGCAGACCAAGGGCAGGGGCGTGTCGTTCATCAGCTCGAAGTCGGCGTCGCGCAGACGCTCCCGGAGCAGGTTCCCCATGGCCGTCTGGTGGTCGATGAGTCGCTCGATCCCCTCGGCCCCGGCCTCCGCCAAGGCCATGAAGACCTTCAGGCCGATGAAGCGCCGGCTCCACTGCAGGCTCGACGCGTGGGGCTCCACCGTGCCCTGGCGGTGGCCGGGCATGTAGCCGGCGGCGGACGCGAAGGCCCGCTCGAAGACCCCGGCGTGCCGGCAGAAGACCATCCCCGCGCCCATGGGCACCGACAGCCACTTGTGGGCGTCCCAGGTGACCGTGTCGGCGTGCTCGATCCCGGCCAGCGCTCCGCGCTGGGAGCGCGACAGCAGGGCCCCGCCACCCCAGGCGGCGTCCACGTGGAGTTGCAGCTCTTCCCGCCGAGCGATCGCCGCGAGCTCGGGCAGCGGGTCGATGGCGCCGCTGGCGGTGGTGCCCGCGGTGGCCACCACCAGCAAGGGCAGGTGACCCGCGCGGCGGTCCGCTTCGATGGCCCGCTGCAGGGCCGAAGGGTCCAAGCGGAAGCGCTCGTCCGTGGGAATGGTCCGCAGCGCCGCTCGGCCGAGCCCGGTGGCCACGGCGATCTTCTCGAACGAGCCATGCCCCTCTTCGGAGAGGTAGAGGGTGGGCTGACCCGGAAGCGATCGCAGGCCGCGGTCGGGCAGCTCCGGGAAGCGCCGGACGAGCGCCGCGATCACCGCCGTGTGGTTGGCCTCCTGGCCGCCGGAGGTGAAGTGGCCCTCCGCGGCGCTCGGGTCGAAGCCGATCCGTTCGGCGAAGAAAGCCACCAGATGTCGCTCGATCTCGTTGGCCGCCGGTGCGTGGCTCCACGCGGCGAGCTGAGGGTTGTAGAGCGCGACGAGCGTGTCCGCCACCACCGAGATGGGGCGCACGCTGGGGTTGAAGTGACCGAAGTAGCGCGGATGCGTGACGTCCACGGTCCAGTCCCCGAGCATGCGGGCCACGTCGGCGATGAGCGCGTCCGCCGCCATCGGGGCCGTGAAGTCGTAGCGCCGGGCCAGCAGGCGGCGGATCTTGGCCGGATCCACCTCGCAGCCCACGCGGCGATCCCGCGGGCTCTCCCGGAGCCGGCGGCTATCGCCCGCGACCTGCGCGAGGAGTCGGGGCAGATCCGCGAGGGTGGTGAGGTCCGAAGGCGGGGCCATGCGGCAAGGCTAGCCGAAGTCCCGATGCGCTTCGGCCCCGCGACCTTCACCAATCACGCCGCCTCCCTGCCTGGATGCGCTGCTAGAGAGAGTCGATCCCCAGCTCGAGGCAGGCTCGGCCCTCGAGGGCCACGATCACGTGCTGACCGGCGTGCAGGTCCAAGGTCACGGCGCCGAGCCCACAACCGAGCTCCGAGCCATCGCAGTCCCCATGGTAGACCGCGATCGGCCCACCGTTGGTCGTGAAGCGGAAGCGCCCGGCGGTCGGGGCGACCCAGCGATAGCTCGAGTCGGCCGAGGCCGGGTCGGGTGCGCAGCTCGGCTCGAACACCTGATCGACGACCGGAAAGAGAAACATCCGGCGGACCGGCAGCCCGCCGCCGAGGTCGACGTAGCCGCAGCGTCCGGGGCCGCCGCACGCGGTCGCATCGGCACAGTCCGGATCGTCGCAATCGACCAGCAGGTCGAAGTCGTCGTTGAGCCCGTTCGAGCAGCTGAGCTCGTCGCCCGGATCCGCGGCGCCGCACGGACCGATGGATGTCGGCCAGCAGTCGCAGTCGTCGATGCAGCCGCGTCGACCGTCGCAGTCCAGGTCGAGTCGCGAGTGGCAGGACTCCTCGGCCGGGAGACAGGCGCTGGCGTCTGCGCCGAGGTCGCGACCGCCGTCGGCCGGCGCACCCCAGTCCCGTCCGGGATCGTGACCCAGATCGCGCGGAAGCGGACGCCCGCCATCGGGCTCGGGACCCGGGCCAGCCCAATCGACCGGTCGCCCCCCGTCGAGTGGATCACCGAGGGGACCCCCGCCGTGCGCGTCGAAGCAGCCGACCAGCATGACGATCAGAGCGGTGATCCTCCATCGCATTGGGCGCAGGCTAGTACACAGCGGTGGCCATCGTCGCGGCGGCTCGCGACGCTGGACGTTGCGCGGCGGCGTCGAGCTGCACCGCTCGCTCCGCCGGCCGCCCGGCTTCGCTCACCGCGGGAAGAGATCGTCGAGCTCGCGCGCGAGCGCGTCGTCGATGTCGACCTCGAGCGCGCCCAGGTTCTGCTCGACCTGCGACACGCGGGTGGCGCCGGTGATCACGCTGCTGATGCCCGGCTGGGCGAGCGCCCACGCCAGGGCGAGCTGCGCGGGGGTGCAGCCGCGCTCTCGGGCCAGCGCGCTGAAGCGCCGGAGCTTCGGCAGCTTCTCGGGAGTGAGCACATCGTCGAGCCACTCGGTCTCGGCGCCGCGGGATCCCTCGGGGGCCTTGCCGTCGTCGTACTTGCCGGTGAGCGCGCCGCCGGCGAGCGGGCTCCAGACGACGATCCCCATGCCCGCGGTGCGGCAGAGCGGCACCACCCGCTTCTCGATGTGTCGGTCGAGCAGGTTGTAGGGGGGCTGCTCGACCACTGGCGGCGCCCAGCCGCGGAGCCGCGCCTTGCCCTGGGCCTCGAGGAGCGTGGACGGCGAGAAGCAGCTCGTGCCCCAGTAGAGGATCTTCCCCTGCCGGATCAGATCCTCCATGGCGCGCATCGTCTCGGTGAGCGGCGTCTCCGGATCCTCGCGATGGCAGAAGTAGAGATCGAGGTAGTCGGTGCCGAGCCGCTTCAGGCTGCGCTCGACGCTCTCCACGATGTGCTTGCGGCTGAGCCCGCGATCGTTCGGGTCGCCGCTCATCGGCCAGAAGCACTTGCTGCCGACGACGAAGCGATGGCGCTCCCGGTCCTTCAGGAAGCGCCCGAAGACCTCTTCCGCGCGCCCGTTCGCGTAGGCGTCGGCCAGGTCGACGTAGTTGATGCCGCCATCGACCGCGCGGGCGAGCACCTCGTGGCTGGTCTTCTCGTCGAGGGAGCCGCCATGGGTGAGCCAGCCCCCGATCGCGATCGCGCTGACCTTGAGCCCGGTGTTGCCGACGCGCCGGTATTCCATGCGCAGGGGATAGCACGCGTGAGGCGGGAGAGATCCTCAGCGGAAAAGAGAGGAAGCGCAATCGCGCCCCCATCCCGGCGTGTCGTGCGCGAGCTGGTAGATGACCCACTCGTCGCCGGTCTCGACGACCACGAGCGTGCGCCACTGCCATCCGGTTCCCGCCAGCGCGATGCTTCCTCCGAAGAGCTCCTCGGCAACGATCGCCACGGACTCGATGGCCTCGTCGTCGGTGCGGTGGATGGCCGCGACGCCGCGCTCGCCGACCACCATGTAGGGCGCCCCGTCGCGTAGCGTGCGCAGCGTGTGGACCGAGCCCAATCGCGCGGCGAGCTCCGCGTCGACCCGCGGGGCCGTATCGATCCATCTCGGGACCTCGAGGGTCCGCCGCGTCAGCCGCGCGAACCGATCGTCCCGGCGCACGAACGCCGTGGCGCCGTTCGGCAGGAGCCGGTCTCCCGCGACGAAACCGAGATCGTCCACCAGCTCCGTGCCATCGACCAAGCTCCACACACGGATTCCTTCGTCGGTCTCGACCAGAACGTGGTCGTAGCTCACCACCGCGTTCGAGGCTCCGGCCACCTCGAAGGCCGCGCGCTCCACCAGCGCATCGTCGCCCAACGCCAAGANNGGTCCGGCTCCACGAGAACGATCCCATCCTCGTCTTCCTCGCCGACCCGCCGCCAACGCCGGATGAGGGCGTCCCGGTGGACCGGGCGAGTGAGCTCGGGCACGTCGAGCAGCGACTGGACCATCAGCCTCGTGCCGTCACCGGTGCCCTCGACCCAGGCCGCCGACGAGATTCCCGCATGCATCGATCGCCACCATCTCGATCTCGAAGTCGACCTCGTCGAACGGAAGTCCCCACGACACGATGGAATCATCCGGTAGGAGGGTGCCCACCCGAAGGCCGGAGCCCTCGCTGGCCCGGGTCACGCGCGCGCACGCCCGAGACGCCCGTTCCTCGAGCTCGAGGTTGGCCCAGACGCCGGCCAGCACGAAGGGGCTGCTCGTGGGCTCTCGGGCACCGAGGCACGGGCCGGGTGAGAGATCGAGCTCCCCCGCCCGGGGAAGCTCGAACGCTTCGGGCACGCATCCGAGCTCCACGTATCGCGCAGCCGCGGGCGAGCGTTCCGTTTCGCACGTCTCCGCTGGACCTCCCGCGTCCGCCGCATCTGAGCCGAGGCCGTGGCTCTCGTAGCAGCCGAGCAAGGCTGCACACGCGACACCCGCAAGGATGGGGGTCAGCTCCGGCACGAGACGCATCGAGATCAACCTATCTCGTAGGGGAAGCTGGCGCTGCCGAGCTCCGTCGATCGTGTTGCTGTGGCTGGTGCTCCGCGTGCGTTTCCGAGTCAGCACCCGACTCGTGGCCGGGAGCCTGGCGCCACGGTCCTGCCGACTCGTCCGCGCTCAGAAGAAACGCTTGCGGTTGAGGAAGACCAGCAAGCCCGCGGCCAGGCCGATGGTCACGATCCAGAACGCCAGGTAGCCGTGCTCCCAACGTAGCTCCGGCTGGTGCTCGAAGTTCATGCCGTAGACGCCGACCAGGAAGGTCAGCGGCAGGAAGATCACGCTGACGACGGTCAGTCGCCGCATGACCTCGTTGGTGCGATGGCCGACCATCGACATGTAGAGGTTGACCGAGTTGGCCACGATCTCGCGCGCCACCAGCACGTCCTGGAGCACGCGCTCGACGGTGCCGACCATGTTCGCCAGGAAGGGCTGGGTCGCCGCGCTGATGAACCGCGATTTGCGCGACGAGAGATCGGTGAGCACCGTGCGCGCGGGCAAGAGCAGCTTGCGAAAGTGGAGCAAGTCCGAGCCCAGCTCGGAGACCTCGGCGAAGACGCCGTCGTCGACGTCGCCAGTGAGCGCGCTCTCGATCGCCTGGACGCGGGTCTCGAGCGCGTCCTCGACCTCGACGTAGCTGTCGAGCAAGTGGTCCCAGAGCTCGTACAAGAGGAAGCTGGGCGTCTTGGCGTGGTGCAAGAAGTCCTCGCGATAGCCGCGCTTGACCGCGTCGAGGAACTTCACCGGTCCGTGGTGGATGGTGACCAGGCTGCTTTCGCCAAAGAGCACGTCCACGCGGTGGAGCACGAACTCGCGTTCGAGCACGTCGCAGCCGGTCATGACCAGGTGCAGATGTCGCGGATAGCGTGCGTACTGGGTGCCGACTTCCTTGCCCAGGGCGTCGTCGAGCAGGTCCTCTTCCATGAGGTCGAGGGGCGCGATCACGTCGCGGGCCGCCGCCGAGTCGTGGACGTCGATGTCGATCCATACGAAGTTGCCGGCGGCCAGCGAGGCCGGCACGTCCTCGATCGCGATGTGCTGCTCGGCCTTCGTCTCGAAGCTCATCTCGGCCACCCAGAAGGTGACCGCTTCCCCGCCCGACTCGTTCGTCACGCCGCGGAGTCTACAACTTCTCGGGGCGCCTTCGGCTCAGGCGAGGCCGACGAAGAGGTTCTGAACGTCGTCGTCCTCGTCGAGGGCCTCGAAGAACGCCTCGACCGCTGCCCGCTCTTCGTCGCCCTCGAGCGGCAGCGGGTTCTTGGACTTGTAGATCAGAGCGGCGGAGCTCACCGTCCAGCCGCGCTCTTCGAGGGCGCGCCGGACCGCGTCGAGGTCGGTGGGATCGGTGTAGAAGCTCGTGCCGGCGGGGTTGCCGTCGTCGTCCTCTTCGGCCTCGAGGTCCTGGGCGCCGGCCTCGATGGCCTCGGTCTCCGGGTCCACCTCANNTGCGCGAGCTGACCGCCGTGCTTGTCGAAGATCACCCGGATGTTGCTCGCCGTTCGGTTCCGGTTGTCGGTGAGGCACTCCACGACCACGGGCACCATGTGCGGCCCGTAGCCTTCGTAGGTCACGGTGTCGTAGCGCACGCTTCCGTCACGCAGCCCGGCGCCCTTCGCGATCGCGCGCTCGAGGGTGTCGCGCGACATCGACGCCTTCTTCGCCGCTTCGATGGCCATCCGCAGCCGCGCGTTCATCGACGGGTCGGCCCCATCCTTCGCGGCGATGGCGATCTCCTTGGCGAGCTTGGTGAAGATGCGCCCCTTCGCCGCGGCCGAGCTCTGCCGATGCTTCTGCTTCCATTGCGCGCCCATGAACGTCTCCTCGGCGTGCAGATACCACGGGCGCGCGAGTGGACCAGGCGGCCGTCCAGCGCCGCTCTTCGAGGGCCGAGTAGCCTCTCGATGGCCGAGTTGCGCCTTGGTCGCTTCATTTCCGCAACCGAGCCGCTTTGCCCTCCGCCGCGGTGGAGAAGGCTGACCCCTCTGTCACGGCTTGCCTTTCACCAGTCGACGCGCCACACCTCGCGCCATGAAGCCCGGCTACACCCCTGCCTTGGTCGTCATCGCCGCGTTGCTCGCGCTCATCGGCTGTGAGTCCGATTCCCGCGACCCGTCCGACGTGAGCCCGCCGGTCGACGCGGGCGGGGAGGCGAGCGACGGGACCCCGGGCGCCGACACCGGCCCGCGAACGGGCGGTGGCACCCGAGCGCCGTGGCCGATGGGCACGACCATCATCCTGTCGGGCCACTCGCTCACCGACTCGGTGATGTCGCACCCTTGGCCCGGGCGCCTCACCGAGGCGGTCATGCTCGACCCCGCCGGTGACTTCTCGCAGCTGAAGAAGGCCACCATCCCCGGCTCCTTCATCTCCTGGCGGTGGAACAACCCCGAGCCCAGCAACGACCAGTCGGCCCAGTGGCCGGAGGACATGGGCCGCTACGAGGGCCTCGTCATCACGACCGCCGTTCCCCTCTACGCGGACGACGCGACCCGCCAGACGGAGCAGGTCGACTGGCTGAAGCGGGCCGTGGACCACGCTTGGGAGAGCGGCAACGGTGGCCGTGGCGCCCCCACCTTGCTCTTCACCACCTGGACCCAGCTCGAAGCGAATCCGAGCGAGCCTCACCCCGAGGACGGCCTCCCCTTCCGCGAGCGCCTGAACCGCGACGAGCCTCGTTGGGAGGCGATGCAGGACTTCGTCAACGAGAGCCGCCCCGAGGGGCAAGCGCCGCTGCACCTGATCCCCGGCCATCGCCTGATGATGCGCATCGTCGACGACATCGCGGCGGGCACCGCGCCCTTCGGTTCCATCCGGGAGATCTTCCAAGACGACATCCACCCGAACGACATCGGCAACTACGCGATGACCCTGCTGCACTACGCCTGCATCTACGGTCGCGACCCGGCCGGCCACCTCCCGAACACGCTCGTGGACTCGGACACGCTGAGCGCCGCCCAGGCCGAGTACTTCAAGCGAATCGTCGCGGAGGTCGTCACGGGCTACGAGCGCACCGGCCTCACGAGCCTCGACGCCGGGTAGCGCAGCCGGCGTCAGCTCGCGCGGATCGCGCTTCGGTCCGAGCGCTGGCGAGTTGCGCGGGGAGGCGAAGAGCCCGGGCGCGCGCCACTAGGCGGACCGAGCGCCAGGGCCGGGCGGCGTGGGGAGCCATCGCTTCAGGAGGAGCAGCCCCAGCACCAGGCGCTTGTGGGCGACACTGCGGACCGCGGCCACGTGGGCGTGGGGCCAGGGCCTTCGGCGCCCGGCGCCCGCGTTGAACAGGACCACGTACCCACCGCTGGGGCCGTAGTGCTTCCTCGAGAGCTCGTGGCCGACCCGAAGGGCGGTGCGCAGAAGCAACGGCTCGTCCTCCGGCTGTTCACCGGTGACGACGTGGTAGCTGGGGAGGCCGAGGAGTGGGCGGGCGATGATGCGAATCATGACCCCAGGCTCGTGCCGGTAAATTGGTTACCCAACCAATCTATCCCCAAGACGGATCAGCCATTGGGTGGGTCGGACCGGCTACCACCCGCTTGCCGGGCTCCTCGACCTTGCTTGGCCAGGGGCGATGGTTCCGTCGGCGGCCAAGCCCGGCGCCGCCAGCTCCGGCGGAAGCTCCGGATCGTAGGTGTCCACCCGCACGTCGGGATCCGTTTGCCCGTTCGCATCCCGTAGCTCGATGGCGAACAAGAACTGCCCCTCCCGTATGGCCGCGTCGAAGCCAGGCTGCAGAGGGATCTCCAACAGCTCGAGGTAGAACTCGAGTGATGCGAGCTGGTTGTCGAGCCCCCCTCGGCCGTCGGGCGCGATCCAATCATCGTGATGGCAACCGAGGGGATCAGTCGAGTCGCTGATTCGGCCATCGATGTCGTTACCTTCGACCCTGCCCAGCTCGTCCTCGAGGCTGGGGGCGATGCTGCTGATCACGAACAGGCAGCGCCCATCACCGCCTTCGCACTCGAGCGGCATCGGACGACCACCGTCGTCGTTCGAGACGGACGCGTCGGTGTCCTCGCCAGGGCCCGCATCCAATGGCGAAGGTCCGAGGTCCAACGTCACACCGTCGGGATCATCATCGTCCGATGGGGAATCGCCTCCACCGACCGGATGACGAAGCCTCGCACGGCCACCTACCCCATTCGGGGTCTACTGGAATAGAGTCCCGTTCGGAGGTGGGGTCATGAGGCACGAGAGAACGAAAACGGTGGTGGTGTTTGCCGCGTGTTTGCTCGGCTGGAGCTGTGGAGGCGATTCCCCATCGGACGATGANNCGAGGAAGCACCCCAGCATCGCCGCGTTCGCGTCCGCTTGGTCGTATCGGGTCATCGTGACGATGCGCACCATGGTCTGACCTGCTCGAACAGTCAGCTCTCTTCGTAGAATCTGGCCGCCGATGTCGATCCGCCGTTCCGCGGCGGGTCGGCCGTCGAACGTGGTGCGGCGCTGTTCCGTGATTCGCCATCCCTCGTCCAGCTGAGCGGTGTCGGGATCGCCCAGCCCGCCGAGGACGCCGTCGATG
>JABAOG010000407.1_pt1 | contig 17825 bp, 10 predicted proteins | sample 7062131 | NCBI WGS metagenome assembly JABAOG01 (sample SAMN14538629, study PRJNA623070) | marine sediment metagenome | biome: marine biome [ENVO:00000428]; feature: marine pelagic biome [ENVO:01000023]; material: deep marine sediment [ENVO:00002113] | place: India: Arabian Sea | collected...
GGCTGACGGACGTGCACGCGGTGGACCCGGCGGCGCTGGCGGCGCCGCTGATCCAGGGGGACGCGGAGGCGGCGGGCTGGATCGCCGCCCGGGAGCCGGACGAGGGCCGGGGCGCCGTGGAGGAGCTGGAGTCGGCCACGGCGGAGTTCGCGGACACGGCGATCTACCGGGTGGCGTACGAGCGGCATCGGGCGGCGGAGCGGGCGCTGGACGGCGTGGTGACGGGCGGGGACGCGGAGCGGGAGTCGCGCGCGTTCCGGGAGCGGCTCGGCGAGGCGCTGGCCCGGCCGATCTTCGGGATCCCGGTGCTCCTGCTGGTGCTCTACCTGGGGCTGTACAAGTTCGTGGGGCAGTTCGGGTCGGGGACGGTGGTGGACTGGCTGGAGACGACGGTCTTCGAGAACGGGCTGAACCCGATGCTCGAGGACACGTTCGCGTGGCTGGTGCCGTGGGAGTGGCTGCGGGGGCTGTTCGTGGGCGAGTACGGGCTCCTGACGCTGGGGGTCCGGTACGCGGTGGCCATCATCCTGCCCATCGTGGGCACGTTCTTCCTGTTCTTCTCGATCCTGGAGGACAGCGGCTACTTCCCGCGGCTGGCGCTGCTGGTGGACCGGACGTTCAAGAAGATCGGGCTGAGCGGCCGGGCGGTGATCCCCATGGTGCTGGGCTTCGCCTGCGACACCATGGCCACCATGGTGACCCGGACGCTGGAGACGAAGCGGGAGCGGGTCCTGGCCACGCTGCTCCTGGCGCTGGCGATCCCGTGCTCGGCGCAGCTGGGGGTGATCCTGGCGATCCTGTCCGGGAACGGCGCCGCGCTGACGGTCCTGATCGGGGTGCTCACCGGGGTGTTCCTGGTGGTGGGCTGGCTGGGGGCGAGGATCCTGCCGGGGACCGCGCCGACCTTCCACATGGAGCTGCCGCCGCTGCGCATGCCGAGGGTCGGGAACGTGATGACCAAGACGGCGTCCCGGATGCAGTGGTACTTCATGGAGGTCCTGCCGCTCTTCCTGTTCGCCAGCGTGATCCTCTGGGTGGGCGACCTGACGGGGCTGCTCCAGAAGGCGGTGGCCGGGCTGACGCCGGTGATGGGATGGCTGGGGCTGCCGGCGGATGCGGCCCAGGCGTTCCTGTTCGGGTTCTTCCGTCGCGACTACGGCGCGGCGGGACTGTTCGACCTCAACCAGGCCGGGCTGTTGAGCCCCGTCCAGCTCACGGTGGCGGCGGTGACCCTCACGCTGTTCGTCCCCTGCGTGGCCCAGTTCCTCATGATGCTGAAGGAGCGGGGCGTGAGGACGGCGCTGGCGATCTTCGCGTTCACGGTGCCGTTGGCGTTCGCCGTCGGGGCCGCCGTGAACGTCGTGCTCCGGGGGCTGGGGTGGTGAGCACACGGGAGGGCACGGAGACGGTGGTGTGCGGGTTCTGCGGCACGGAGTTCGTCGAGGATCGGAGCCAGGCGACGTGCCAGGCGTGCCCGCTCAGCAAGGGGTGCGGGCTGGTGCGCTGCCCCACGTGCGGGTACGAGAACCCGAAGGCTCCGGCCTGGATCACCACGCTGAGGAACTGGATCCGATCATGATCGTTCGGCTGATGAAGGGCGCCTTCCGCGGCGTCGCGGGGTGGGGGGAGAGTTGCGAGGCCGGCGCGCCCGTGCCCTCGGGCGGCTGCGAGAACCTGGACTGCGACTCGGTCCGGCTGACGGGCCTGCGGCGGGGCGACCGGGGCGCGGTGAGCTGCCTGGAGGAGCCGTGGACGCCGGAGGCCGCGAAGCTCGCCGCGCTGGGGATCCTGCCCGGCGTCCGGCTCCACGTGGTCCAGCGGTCGCCGGTCTGGGTGCTGCGCGTCGGCCGAGCCGAGATCGCCATCGACGGGACGCTGGCCTCGCGGATCCGGGTCATCACCGAGCCGGAGTCCTGAGCCGGGCGGAGCCAGGTCCCGGGTCGGATCCGGGACCCGGGTCGGAGACCTGACCCGGGCCGGGCCATGGCCCGGCCCGGAGGCGTTGCCCGGCCAGAGCCTGACCTGGGCCGCACGGTCCCCTTTCCGGCCGTGGCCGGCCACGCACCGCGCCATCCGACCCGACGGCCGTCACGAACGGATGTTTGACGCGTTCAGTGGTTGCCGGTATGATCCGGCGTGGGCACGGGATCGCTCGTTGACCCTCGCCTTTGAGTCCCCCACATCATATAGGAGGCGATTCGCATGAAGAATTCGTGCGTAGCCCTCGCGGCGACGGCCGTCATTTGGATGCTGACGGCCCTGGCCGCCCCGCAGCCCCTCTCCGCGCAGGAGCAGGGATCGATCCGCGGAGCCGTGACCGACGCGCAGACCGGCCAGCCGATCGCCGGCGCGCAGGTCTCGATCCGCGGCACCGGAATCGGAACGATCACCAACAACGATGGCCGCTACATCCTGACCAGCGTGCCGGCCGGCCGCGTCGAGCTGCGGGTCGAGTACATCGGCTACTCGCCCCAGTCCCGGACTCTGACGGTGCCGCCGGGCGGCAGCGCCACCGAGGACTTCCAGATGGGCGTCACGGCCATCGAGCTGGAGGAGCTGGTGGCCACCGGGTACGCCGAGCAGACCCGCCAGGAGCTGAGCAGCGCCATCAGCTCGGTGCAGGCCACCGAGATCGAGAACCAGGCGGTGGCCAGCCTGGACGCGGCGCTCCAGGGCAAGGCCGCCGGCGTGCAGGTGGTCCAGAACGCCGGCAACCCCGGCAACGGGATCACGGTACGGGTGCGCGGCGAACGCTTCCATCACGGCGAGCAACCAGCCGCTGTACGTGGTGGACGGCGTGCCGATCTTCCGGGAGGACTTCGGCCAGCTCGGGCTGGGAGGGCAGGACCTTTCGGCCATCACGGGGCTCACGCCCGACGAGATCGAGTCCATCGATATCCTGAAGGACGCCGCGGCGTCGGCCATCTACGGGTCCCGGGGCTCCAACGGCGTGATCATGATCACCACCAAGCGCGGGGCCGCGGGCGCGCCGCGCATCACCGTCAACACGTCGTTCGGGTTCCAGAACGCGGAACGGACCATCGACGTGCTGTCCACCGACGAGTGGATCCAGTACTTCGGCGACGGGATGCGCTACGACGGCTACACCGAGGCGGACGTGGCGGAGACCATGGACGCCCTCGGCGTCGATCCCACCGTGGAGACGGACTGGCAGGACGAGGTCCTGCGCACGGCGCCGATCAGCAACTCGCAGATCTCGGTGAGCGGCGGCACGGAGCGCTTCAAGTACTTCCTCTCCGGGACGTACTTCGACCAGCAGGGCATCATCCTCGGGTCGGCCTACGACCGGGCGTCGGCCCGGGTGAACCTGGATTTCCAGGCCACGAACCGGCTGAACCTCGCCGCCAGCGTATCGCTGACCCAGGAGGACAACGACCGGATCGAGTCGGACAACTCCATCGTCAGCGCGGTGACGAACTCCATCGCCAACGAGCCCTGGGTGCCGGTGTACGCCGACGACGGCAGCTACAGCGACTGGGCCTCGTACTCCAACCCGGTGGCGGTGGGCAAGGAGGACTACACCAACGCCCGGACGCTCCGCAGCCTGGGGAACGTCACCGCCGGCTTCGCCCTGACCGACTGGCTGACCCTCACGGGCCGCGCGGGCTTCGATGTGCTGGCCCTGCGGGAGCACCGGTGGAACTCGCCGCTGACCCCGCTGACGTACGGGTCCGGCGTGGGCGGCGTCTCGCGGATCGGCAACTCCTGGGGTACCCGGTACCTGCTGGAGAGCTTCGCCACGGCCAACCGCTACTTCGGCCCGCACGAGATCTCGGCCACGGTCGGGGCCAGCGTGGAGATGGACGACCGCGAGAACAGCTTCGTCCGGGGCGAGGGCTTCACCAGCCCCGAGCTGAACTGGCCGACGAACGCGGCCGACGTGACCGGCTACGACGGCACGGCGTGGGAGCACAACCTGCGGTCGTTCTTCGGTCGCGCGAACTACATCTACGACGACCGGTACGTGGTGAACGCCAGTCTGCGGCGGGACGGCTCGTCCCGGTTCGGTGAGAACCAGAAATACGGGGTGTTCCCGGCCTTCTCCGTGGCCTGGATCGTCAGCAACGAGGCGTTCATGCAGGACGTCGGGCTGGTCAGCGACCTGAAGGTCCGAGGCAGCTGGGGCCGGACGGGGAACGAGGCCATCGGCGACTTCCAGTACCTGGGGCTGTTCGGGACCACCAACTACGGCGCCCGCGCCGGCCAGAGCCCGAGCAACCTGGCGAATCCGGACCTCCAGTGGGAGAGCACGACCGAGTGGAACGTCGGCGCCGAGATCGGGCTGCTGGACGACCGGGTCGGGATCATCGCCGAGTACTACAACAAGGACACCGACAACCTGCTGCTGGAGCGGCCGGTCCCGTCGACGAGCGGGTTCGAGTCCGTGCTGGCCAACATCGGCGGCATCGAGAACTCCGGCTGGGAGCTGACGCTGACCACGGTGAACGTGCGGGCGTCGCGGCCGGGTGGGCTCGAGTGGACCACGAAGCTCAACATCACGGACAACGAGAACGAGGTCACGGCCCTCTACCAGGACCAGCCGTTCGGCGCCGGCTTCATCAACTGGGTCGAGGTCGGTCAGCCGCTGGGCGTCTTCTACGCGCCCGAGTACATCGGGGTGGACCCGGAGACGGGGGTGGCGAAGTACGCCGACCTCGACGAGCAGGGCAACTACCAGTACGAGAACGGCGAGCTGCTGTGGACCACGTTCCCCGGGTCCGGGGACCGGCGAGTCGTCGGCAGCCCGCACCCCGACTACTACGGGGGCCTGCGGAATACGGTGTCGTGGGGCGGCTTCGACCTCAGCGCGTTCTTCGAGTTCGCCCAGGGCGCGGAGATCTACAACGCCATGCGGCTGTACTCCGATGACGGCGGATACTTCCTCGACAACAAGTTCTCCAAGCACGTCGAGGACTACTGGACGCCCGAGAACACCGACGGGCGGAACCCGAGCCCGAGCTGGTTCGGCTCCACCGGCGTGTGGGTCGAGTCCAGCCGGATGCTCGAGGACGCGTCCTACATCCGACTGGCCGACGCGACCCTCGGGTTCCGTCTCCCGGCCGCGGTGAACAACCTGCTGAAGACGCAGACCGCGCGGCTCTACGTGTCGGGCAAGAACCTGCACACGTGGACCGACTACGTCGGCTACGCCCCGGACAACCACTGGGCGGGGTCCGGGAGCGGCAGCGCCGTTCTGGGCACCGACTTCTATGCGTATCCGCGGGCCCGGACGTTCACCTTCGGCTTCCAGGGCACCTGGTGAGAGGCGAGAGGACCATGACCATGACCAAGATACGGATGGTGCCCGCGCTGCTGATGGTGGCGGCCCTGGGCGCATGCGACGAGGACCTCCTCGACGTCCTGCCCCAGGACGAGATCGCCGAGGACATCGCGATCGTCGACGAGGAGACCGCCGAGGCCGCCCTCATGGGCGTGTACAGCAGCTTCCAGAGCGACTTCCTCTACGGCGGCGATTATGTCATCTGGACGGACCTGCTCTCCGACGACGTGGAGCACACGGGGACGTTCGGCAGCTACGGACAGGGCGACCTGATCAACGTGCCGGCCGACAACTTCGTCGTCGAGGGGATGTGGACGACGACGTACGAGGGGATCAACCGGGCCAACACGGTGATCCAGACGGTCCCGGCCGTCGACGGGATCGACGCGGGTGCGGTGGACAAGATCGTCGGCGAGGCGTACGCGCTGCGTGCGCTGCATTACTTCGACCTGGTCCGGGCCTACGGCGGCGTGCCGGTGGTGCTGACGCCGCCGGCGAGCCTCGATGACATCGAGGAGTTGGCGCAGGCCACGCGGGCGTCCGCGGCGGAGGTGTGGGCGCAGATCGAAGCGGACCTCGCCGAGGCGAAGAGCCGACTGGCGGCGGCGGGGGTGAGCAATGACGAGCGCGTGCGGGTAACGCCGGGCTTCGTGGATGCGCTGCTGGCCAAGGCCCACCTATACCAGGAGGACTGGGCCGCCGCTGAGACCGCGGCGCTGGCCGTGGTGAACAGCGGGGACTACGATCTGGCGGGGGCGTACGGCGACCTGTTCGAGGCCGATGGCGCACCCACGGCGGAGGACATCTTCCGGATCGAGTTCATCGCCACGGACGCCAACGTCTTCGGCTACTACTACCAGTTCGAGGGCCGGTTCGAGGTGGGCGCGACCCAGGAGATCTACACCGCCTACGACCAGGCGACGGACGCGCGCTGGGCGTACTCGTTCGACGAGACCCGGTCGGACGGCATCGAGGTGGTGAAATATCCCACCACGGTGGGAACGGAGGACTTCCACGTGATCCGGTACGCCGAGGTGCTCCTGATCCTCGCTGAGGCGCACGCGCAGCAGAACGAGCTCCCGGAGGCCGTCGGCTACCTGAACATGGTGCGGACGCGCGCGGGGCTCACGGGCTACGATCTCGCCACGGACCTGGGCGGCAGCCAGGCCCAGGTGCTGGACGCGATCTACCTGGAGCGGCGCCTCGAGCTGGCGTTCGAGGGTGAGCGCTGGTTCGACCTGGTCCGGACCGATCGGGCCGCGGCGGAGCTGGGCGCGGCGTTCTCGGCCCACGAGGCGCTGCTGCCGCTGCCGCAGTCCGAGCTGGACGTGTCCCCCAACCTGACGCAGAACCCAGGGTACTAGGGGAGCCGCCCGGCGGCTGGAACGGCCTCGTCCCGCGCGCGGGGCGGGGCCGTTTCGCTTGGGCCGGGCGTGTGCGGTCCGAATGCCGGGGGCTCCGCGCGGCCGCCGGCGCGGCCCTCGCGGGCGGGGCCACCGGGATCCAGACGGAGGCCCGCTTCTTGCCCCTCTGAGCGGTCTGACCACGGACCGGAGGAGGAGCGCAGGTGGAGCAGGAGCACGAATCGCAGAACGGCGCGGAGGCCGGTGACGCGGGCCAGGCGGGAGACGGCAGGGGCCCCGCCAGACGCTCGCGGGGAGACCACGAGGACCGGCGGCGCTACGCGAACCAGACCCGGGAGATTCCGATCTTCCGGGTGCTGGCGTACTATGCGCTCATCACGGCGGTGGGCGCCGCGCTCCTGTACTTCTTCCCGATCGTTCGCGAGGCCTTCGTGGCGCCCCTGGGGGATCGGTCCCTGGCCACGATCGACAACCCGGTGGATCCGAGTGTCAGCGACGCCTTCACCAGCCCGGGGGGGGAGCTGCATCGGTCCCTGACCACGGGCCTGGCGATCCTGGGCACGCTCCTCCTCGTGCTGCCCATCGCCTGGGTCTACACCTTCGCCCGGCGGCTGCGCTATGACCGGTCGCTGGTGCATTCGCTCATCATGCTGCCGCCCGTGGTCGCCGGGACGGTGATGGTGGTGAAGAACAGTCTGGCGCTGGCGTTCAGCCTGGCGGGGATCGTGGCCGCGGTGCGGTTCCGGACCACGGTGAAGGACCCCAAGGACGCCGTGCACGTGTTCCTGGTCATGGCCATCGGCCTGGCGGCCGGGGTGCAGGCACTGGACATCGCGCTGCTCCTCTCGTTCAGCTTCGCCATCATCGTGCTCGTGCTGTGGAAGTACGACCTGGAGGTCTACGCGGACGACGAGGCCGAGCTGCTCAGCGTCGGTGACGCCAACCTGATGCTGGCGGACACCCGGGAGGGGCGGGACCGGGTCAACCGGCGGCTCCAGGGCCTGGCGGACGAGATCAAGACCGACGGGATCCTGCTGATCCACACGACGGAGCCCGAATCGGCGCGGCAGGTCGCCGAGGTCGTGCTGAGCGAGGTGGGGAAGCAGTGGCGGTTCCGCGACCCGCCCCGGGGTCGCAACGGCGTGTACACCCTCGAGGCCGTGGTCCGCCTCCGGAAGAAGAAGACGCCAGTCGACCTGCTGGGCGAGCTCGAGGATCGCTGGTCGCCGACCGTCGCCGCGGCGGAGTACGTTCCGTACGAGGGGTGAGGCAATGATTCGACACGCCCTTCACGGGGCCACCGCCGTGGCTCTTCTCGCCCTGTGCGCCGTCCCGGCCGCCGCCCAGGTCGACCCGCCCGCCGGCCGGGCCGACACGCGGGTCCGGGTGGTGCCCGGCGCCGAGTACGCGGCCGGTCCGATCCAGCGGTTCTTTCACGGCGACAACCGCCGGGACCTGTGGACGCGGGAGCTGCTGGTCCCCGTTCTCGACCTGGACGGCTACGCCGGCGGGCTCGTGCCCGAGGACCAGGGCGGGAACCAGAGCAAGACACTCCACCTCGTGGCCGGCGACGGGCGGACGTACATTTTTCGCTCGGTTCAGAAGTTCGCGGGGCAGGTGCTGCCGGAGGACCTGAGGGGCACCGCGTTCAACGCGATGCTCCAGGACCACATCAGCGTGTTCCACCCCGGCGGGGGATTCGTGGTGCCCAGGCTCCACGAAGCGCTGGGTCTGCTGGCGTTGCCACCGGAGCTGCGGGTCATGCCGGACCATCCCCGCCTGGGCGAGTACCGGGAGACCTTCGCCGGGATGCTCGGCCAGGTGGTGGNNACGAGGGCCCGCACGGGGAGGCGCTGTACGCGGGCTCGCACCGGATCGTCGCCACCGACGAGCTGCTGGACAAGCTGGAGGACCACCCCCGCAACCGGGTCGCCGCGGAGGAGTACCTGGCGGACCGGCTGGTCGACTTCCTCGTGGGCGACACGGACCGGGGCCCCGATCAGTGGCGTTGGGCCCGGGTCCCGGCGGAGGACGGGTTCCGATGGCGGCCCATCGTGCGGGACCGGGACTGGGCCTTCATGCACGCCGATGGCCTGCTCGCCACCCTCGTGAAGCCGGTCTTCCCGAAGCTGGTCCAGTACGAGGACGAGCTGCCGAGCGTCGAAGCGCTCACGTGGGCCGATGTCGGGCTGGGGCGTCGCCTCCTGGTGGGGCTGGACCGGGCCCGGTGGGACGCGGTGGTCGAGCGGGTCCGGACCGGGCTGACGGACGAGGTCATCGACGAGGCGGTCGACCGTCTGCCGCCGGAGCTCGAGCCCGGTCACGCCGCGGAGCTGGCGGCGCGGCTGAAGGCACGGCGCGACCGGCTCGAGGGCGTGGCCGCCGCCTACTACGAGCGCCTCGCCACGGACGTGGACGTGCGGGCCACGGACCTGCCGGACCGGGCGGAGATCGTGCGCGCAACGGACGGCTCCGTGGAGGTCACGCTGCTGGCGCCCGGAGCCGGTCATGGTCCCCGTGGTCGAGGGCGATGGCGAGGATGCCGTCGAGCACGCCGCCGACCCGTACTTCGACGCGGAGTTCGCCTATGAGCCGGAGGGCGAGCCCGCCGCCTGGCACGCCTATTACCACCGGGTGTTCGTGCCGTCCGAGACGGAGGAGGTCCGCGTATTCCTGCACGGGGGCGACGATGTCGCCGTGGTGCGGGGCACCGGGTCGCCCATCGTGGTGCGGGTCCTGGGCGGCGGTGGCCGGGACGTCCTCCGGGACGAGGGCGGCCCCGGCGGCCGGACGGTGCTGTACGACGACGACCCGGGCAGCGTGCTGGAGGGCGGGCCGTCCACCCGCATCGACCGCCGGCCCTTCGACGCGCCGGCGCCGGCCGAGCGCTTCTCCATCCGGGACATGGGGTACGACCGCCACCGGGACTGGGGCGCCACCTCGAGCTGGTACAGCCCCGCGGTGGACTACCGGGAGGGCGCGGGCCTGATCATCGGCGGCGGGCCGAGCTGGACCCGGTACGGGTTCCGGCACCAACCGTATGAATCGAAGCTCTCCATCGACGGCCTCGTCAGCCCCGGCACCGGGCGTCTGGGCGTGGACGCGCTGTACGAGCGGTGGCTCGAGAACGAGCCGGTGGCGATCCGGCTGCACGCCCGGGCGTCGCAGCTCGAGGCGGTCCGGTTCTACGGGTACGGGAACGCCACGCCGGCGGTGGCCGCCGACGATGCCCTCATCTTCGAGGACCAGGCCCTCGTGGAGGTCGTCCTCGCCGCGGAGCCGAACGGCTGGTACGCCACCGTGGGTCCCCTGGCCCGGTACCTGGACCCGGACGTCCCCGACGGCAACCCTGCGAGCCCGGGGCTACGGGGGACCGACGCCCGCTTCGAGGCCGGGGCCCGGGCGAGCGCCGGGTTCGAGATCGTCGATGACGGCGCTCTGCCCACGCGCGGGATCCGTCTGGACCTCGAGGCCACGGGGATCCGGTTCTCGGAGAGCGGCGCGGACCCGTGGGGCCGGGCCAGCGGCGAGGTCCGGGGGTATGTGCCTCTCCCGATCCCGCCCGGGCCCGTACTCGCGCTCCGCGTGGGCGGGCAGCGCGCCTGGGGCGCCTTCCCGATCCACGGGGCCGCCCGGTTGGGCGGGAACGCCTCGCTCCGGGGGTTCCGCTGGCAGCGCTTCGCCGGCGATGCCGCCGTGTACGGCGGGGCGGACCTGCGGATCCCGCTGTTCCGGGCCAACCTCTACCTGGCCCGGGGGCGCCTCGGGGTCATCGGTCTGGCGGACGCCGGCCGGGTGTACGTGGACGGCGAATCCGCCGGCGACTGGCACACCGGACACGGTGCCGGGCTCTATTTCGAGACGCTGGAGACGGCCGTCTACGGGGTCTGGGCGCGGGGTTCGGAGGACCGGTTCTACGTCGGGCTGGGGCTTCCATTCTAGCGATGTCCGAGATGCGCACGATCCGGCTCGAGGTCCCCAGCGGCGACGTCCTCGATCGCCTCGCCGCCGAGTCCCCGGACCTGCCCATCACCAACGAGCGCCGGTCGCTGGAGGTCTTCCGGGACGTCCACTTCGACACGCCCAGCGGTGAGCTCGAGCTGAAGCCGGCGACGGTGCGTCTGCGCCACCACGCCGACGGGCGACGCCGCCTCCTCATCGACGTCCGGGAACGGGGCGACGCCACCACCACGCCGACCCGTCACCACGCGGAGGCGGAAGTGGCCGAGGGCGAGCCCGAGACCATCTTCTACGGCGACTCCGAGCCGGCGCGCCTGCTCCGGGCCCTCATCGACCCGGGCCGCCTCGAGCCGGCGTTCGAGGTCGAGACGCTGCGTCGGTCCCGGTCGGGGCGCCTGGGGCCCGACGGACCCCGGATCGACATCGCCTACGATACGCTGACCGTCCGCCGGGGCGACCTGTCCGGCACCCTCTGGGAGATCGGCGTCCGGACCGCGGCCGACGTGGATCTCGACCCGCTCCTGCGGGCGCTGGAGACCGACGCCGGCGTCCGGATCACGCTCGCGGACAGCGCCCGGCGGGTCCGGGAGTTCCTCGACGACGCGGAGGTGGTGGCGCTGGAGCGGGAGGTCCGGGCGGCCCGGGAAGTGGCGGTGCTGGCGTACTGGCAGGGGCGGGTGGCGCTTTCGAGGGAGGACGACGGGCTCCGGATCCCCCACGGCGAGGGGAGCGGCGAGAGCGCGTGCCGCCGGGTACTGGACCGGTACGGGACGCGTCGGCGGGGCCGGCTCCGGCTTCTGGGCACGAATCCGGGCGGTGTCGGCCGGCCGGCGCTGGAGGTCTGGCTGGCCGAGGGCATCGATCCGGACAGCGTCGGGGAGGCCATGACGTGGCTCCCCCTGACGGAGGTCCTGGGCACGGTCGGGTCCGGCGTGCTGCGCGAGCCCCGGACGCTTGCCGCGCTGGAGGTGGCCGCCCGATCGGATCTGCCGCCGGCAGACCACGAGGGCCTGCCCGGCGGTCCCGGGAGCGGCGCAGAGGCGCTGGAGCTGGCGCTTCCCGACCCACCGGGCGTGGACGCGTTCGACGAGAGTCCGGCCCACGATCACCTCCTGAACGCCGAGCTGAGCCGCATCGCGTTCGACGAGCGGATCCTGGTGTTCGCCGAGTCGGAGGACACGCCGCTCCTCGAGCGCGTCCGGTTCCTGTCCATGTTCGGGTCACGCCAGGACGATTTCTTCATGTCCCGGGTCGCCGGGTTCAAGGACGAGCTGGCGGCGGGGGGGCGCCGGCGCACGCTGGACGGTCTGACCGCCCACGAGCAGCTCGACCTCATCGCGGTCCGGGCACGGCAGGTGGCGGCCAGGGCCCAGCGGCTGCTCCGGGACCGGCTCCTGCCCGCCCTGGCCGAGCGAGGGATCCGGATCCTGGGACGGGACGACCTGAACGACCAGGACCGGACCTTCCTCCGGGAGCATTACGCCACCCATGCCGAGGCCGTGCTCACGCCCATGGCGGCGGATTCCAGCCACCCGTTTCCCCACATCCGCAACCTGCGCCCCGCGCTGGGGGCCGTGGTCCGGCTCCCGGACGCCGACCGCTCCCACTTCACGGCCATCGAGCTGCCGGGCGAGCTGCCCCGCTTCCTGCCCCTGGAGGACGGCCGGCGCTTCGTCCCCCTGGAGGAGCTGCTGCTGGACCGCCTGCCGGAGCTGTTCGCCGGGCTGCGGGTGGAGAGCGCCCACCTCTTCCGGGTCACCCGCAGCGCCCGGACACAGCTGGAGGAGACGCTCGTGGGCGACGTCCTCCAGGCGGTGAAGGAGGATGTGGCCCGCCGCCCGTTCCGGGCGCCGGTGCGTCTCGAGGTCGCCGCCAGGATGCCGCAGTCGATCCGTCACCTGATCCTCAACGAGCTGCGCCACGAGGCGGCCACGGAGCCGGCGTCCCTGGGCCCGCGGGACGTGTACGTGGTGGATGGCATGATCGACCTGGCCGCCCTCGAGGAGCTGGCCGAGGTCGAGACGGACGGCGCCCTGCGCTTCCCGCCCGTGGAGCACCGCCAGCCGTTCCCGCAGGAGCGCCCGGTCTTCGATCTGTTGGCGGAGGAGGACCGCCTCGTCTACTTCCCGTACGATGACTTCGCCACGACGGCGGAGCGCTTCATCACGGAGGCGGCGGAGGACCCCGACGTGGTATCGCTCAAGGTCACGCTGTACCGGACCGACACCAGCTCGGAGATCGTTCGGGCCCTGAGCCGGGCCCGGGAGCTCGGGAAGGACGCCGTCGCCCTCATCGAGATCAAGGCCAGCTTCGACGAGGAGCAGAACATCGCGTGGGCCAAGTCGCTGTCGGCGGCGGGGATCCACGTGGTGTTCAGCCCGCTCAAGTACAAGGTGCACGCCAAGGCGGCGCTCGTGGTCCGGCGCGAGGGTGACACGCTCCGCCGCTACTCGTATATCGGCACGGGCAACCTGAACGCCGCCACGGCGCGGAGCTACACGGACGTGGCGCTGCTGACCGCCGACCCGGAGATCGGGGCCGAGCTCCAGGCGGTGTTCAACATCCTGACCGGCTACTCGGCGGCGGGCGAGTTCGAGCAGCTCCTGGTCTCCCCGTTCAACATGCGGCGTCGGTTCCTGGCCCTCATCGACCGGGAGATCGAGCACGCGCGGGCCGGGCGGGAGGCCCGGCTCCGGGGCCAGCTGAACGGCCTGGCGGACCGACGCATGATCGCGAAGCTCTACGAGGCCTCGCAGGCCGGGGTGGAGATCGAGCTGGCGGTCCGGGAGATCTGCGCGCTCCGGCCCGGCGTGCCCGGGCTCTCCGAGAACATCCGCATCGTCAGCCTGCTCGGCCGGCTGCTCCAGCACGCCCGGATCTTCGAGTTCGCCAACGGGGGCGACCCCGAGTACTTCATCGGGTCGGCCGACTGGCGGCCCCGGAACCTGTCCCGGCGCGTGGAGGTCGCGGTCCCGATCCGGCGTCCGGCCCTCCAGCAGCGCCTGGGCGAGATCCTCGATGGGGTGCTCGGCAGCGAACGGGCGTGGGAGCTGCAGCCCGACGGCTCCCACCTCCGGGGCGCCCAGGTGGTGGGCGGCCGCGCGGTCGTCCGAGCCGCCGGCTGACCCGCGCGGCTCCCGTCAGCGGTCCGGCGGCAGCACGCGTACGCGCAGCCGAGACGGATGGTCCGGGGAGCGGAAGACCCGCTGGACGGCGGGGACGAACGGCGCCCGGTCATCCAGATCGTACAGGTTCGGGACGTAGACATGCGGGTTGAGGTCCACGAGAGGGAACCACGTGCTCTGGATCTGGACCACGATCCGGTGTCCGCTCCGGAAGGTGTGGAGCACGTCCTGGAGGGGCACCTGGACCCGCGTGATCTCGCCCGGCCGGAACGGCTCCGGGTGCGTCGGGCTGTTGCGGTAGCGGCCCCGGAGCACGTCGCCCCGGACCAGCATCTGGTACCCGCCCGTTCGGAACCCGTCCCGTGACTCCGCCGCCGGCGTGTCCTCCGCGTCCGCCGGGAACTCGTCGATCACCTTCACGACCCAGTCGCTGGCCGTCCCGGACGTCGAGACCCAGAGGTCCGCGACCATGGGCCCGACCAGCGTCACGTCGGATCGCAGCGGCTCGGTCCGATAGACCAGGACGTCGGGACGCCGCGCGGCGAACCGCTGGTCCTCCGTCATGTACGGCCGCGTCATCCCGATCGTGACCTCACGGGTGAACGGGACCGGGGTGGCCGGATCGCTCACCCACCGGTCGAAGGCCTCGCCCGGCCCCACGGAGACCGGGAGCGACCACGCCAGGCGGCCCTCGGCCCGGAGATAGAGGGAACGCAGCTCCGCCGCCTCCGGCGTCCACTCGGCGAAGCGGCGCCACTCGTTCGCGCCCGTGTCGAACACGGTGGCCTCCGCCAGCTCCGGGTCCGGCCCATCCTTCAGGTGGTGCCGGAACCAGGGCAGCTCGATGCTGTCCCGGTAGAAGAGCGAGGTCTTCTGCCCGAACCAGGCATCGCCGAGCTGCTGGCCCTCGCTGCGGGACCAGCCGCCGTGGAACCACGGCCCTTCCACGATCTTCGTGTCCGAGGACGGGTCCAGCCGCTCGATGGCCCGATAGATGGCCAGCGGGCCGTAGAGATCCTCCGCGTCGTACCAGCCGCCCACCACCAGGACCGCGGGGGCCACGTTAGACAGGTGCGGGACCAGGTTGCGGCGCTGCCAGAACTCGTCGTAGTCGGGGTGGGCGATGATCGAGTCCCAGAACGGGACCCGGTGGCGGTACCAGTCCTCGTTGATGTTCCCCAGCGGACCGAGCTCCCGGTAGAACGCGTAGCCGTCCACGGCGCCGTATTCCAGGCGCTCCGGCCATTCGGTCGTCGGCTCGGGACGTGGCTGGCCGAACAGCCAGAAGAATCCGAAGAAGTGGGGCAGGAAGAACGCGCCGTTGTGGTGGAAGTCGTCGTACCACCAGTCGGCGATGGGCGCCTGCGGGCTGACCGCCCGGAGCGCCGGATGGGCATCGATCATCCCCGCCGCGCTGTAGAACCCGGGATAGGAGATGCCCCACTGACCGACCCGACCGTTGTGGCCGTCGACGTTCTCCAGCAGCCACTCGATCGTGTCGTACGTGTCCGTGCTCTCGTCGGTGTCGCCGGGCCCCGTCTTCTCCGGCACGTGGGGCGTCATGTTCACGAAGTCGCCCTCGCTCATCATCCGGCCCCGGACGTCCTGGTAGACGAAGATGTAGCCGTCCCGGGTGAAGGCGGGGTTCGGGCCCAGCGGGCTCCGGTAGGCGTCCTCGCCGTACGGCCCTACGCCGTAGGGGGTGCGGAAGAGCAGGATCGGGAAGGGCCCCTGCGCGTCCCTGGGCGTGTAAATGGCCGTGAAGAGCCGGACGCCGTCGCGCATGGGGACGCGGGCCTCGCGCTTGTCGTAATGGCTGCGGACCCAGGCCTCGTCGACGTCCTGGGCCGCCGCGGGCGCTGCCGAGGAGGCCAGGAGCAGCAGGAGGAACGCGCGGCGAGGAGCGCGCCGCCGGGGGAGCCGGACGCTGGAAGGACTCCGTTGCATGACGATCTCCGGTAGTGGTCCGGGGGCTGCGCGCAAGCTGGCCCGCCGGCGCCGTGGCGGCAAGGAGAGAAGGCGGTGGGACGGGCCCGGTCCCGACGAGGCCTCCGGCGGTGCCCTCCCGCGTCGGGTCGGCTAGGCCGTCCCGGGTGCGCCGTGACCGTCCGGCCGCCGGTCTGCCGGAGGGCCGGGGGCGGTGCAGGCCCGGGCGATCCCCCGGAGCAGGCCCGCGAAGACCAGGGAGTGGAGCGGGTAGATGCCGTACCAGTAGAGGAGCCCGGCCAGCCCCACCGGGTCGAAGATGGCGGTCTGCCGGATCGTGGAGCCGCCGCCGTCCCCGTCCACCTCGAACTGGAGCCAGGCCCGGCCCGGCAGCTTCATCTCGGCCCGCAGACGGAGCAGACGGTCCGGCTCGAACGCCTCCACGCGCCAGAAATCGAGAGCGTCGCCGGGAACGACGCGATCCGGATCCCGCCGCCCACGGCGGACGCCCACTCCGCCGACCAGCAGGTCCAGGAAGCCCCGGAGCCGCCACAGCCAGTCGCCGTAATACCACCCCTCGTCGCCACCGATCCGACGGATCGGCTCGAACGCACGCTCCGGAGGGACCGGGACCGCAACGGAGCGGGAGTCGACCCGCCGAAGGCCGAAGCGCCGGCCGCCGAACCCACCGCCGCCCGCGCCATAGGCGAAGGCGTCGTTCCAGCGGGTCTCCGCCAGCTCCCGGTCCTCGTTGGCCAGCGCACGGGCGATGGCCTCCGCCACCGGCCGGGGCTCGATGTCCGGGAAGAGCCGGCGGGCCCGATCCGAGTCCACCACCGTCTCGTTCCGCAGGCTGTCGACCAGCTTCCGCCCCACCCGGGCGTACAGCGGCGTCACCAACCCCAACCAGAGACTCGACAGGTACGGCGTAAGGACCGGGACCGGGATCATGATCCGGCGCAGCCCCCGTTGATCCGCGTACTCCATCATCAACTGCCGATACGAGACGCGGTCCGGGCCCCCGATCTGGACCACCCCGTCTCCGTCGACCGGCACCGTCAACGCCGCCGACAGGTACGCCAGGACATCCTCGATGGCGATGGGCTGCGCCCGCTGACCCACCCAGCGAGGCGTCACCATCACCGGCAGGTGCTCCACCAGCGACCGGAGCATCTCGAACGACAGGCTGCCCGAGCCCAGGATGATCGATGCCCGCAGCTCCAGCGTGGGGACCCCCGACTGCCGCAGGATGCGTCCGACCTCCTGCCGGCTCGCCAGGTGCGCCGACAGCTCCTCCTCCGAGCCCAGTCCGCCCAGGTAGATGATCCGCGACACCCCCGCCGAGCCCGCCGCCGACGCGAAGTTCCGCGCCGCCCGGCGATCCTCCTCCCGGAAATCCTCGCCCGACTCCATGGAGTGGATCAGGTAATAGGCCGCGTCCACCCCTTCCAACGCACCCGCCAGCGATGCCGGCTCCAGGGCATCGCCGTACACCGCGTCCACCCCCGCCGGAAGCCGCTCCCGGAGGTACTCGGGCCGCCGCGACATCCCGCGCACCCGGCACCCGCTCTCCGACAGGACCCGGATCAGCCGGCCGCCGACGTACCCGCTCGCCCCCGTCACCAGCACCCTGAGAGCCCCCGGGAAGCCTTCGCCCCCACCCGCTCCGGCCCGCCCCGATCCGTCAACCACCGGTCAACGCCGCTTGCCGCTCCAACGCCTCCCGCAACGACCCGATGTCACGGGGGCAGCGCACCCCGAACCCCTCCAGCCCCTCCGTCAGCTCCCGGGCCCCGCCACCGCCCGCATACACCTCGATCCCGTCCGGCAGAGTCGCCCGCAGCTCCCGGAACCGCTGGATCACCTCTTCCGCCTCCGGAGCATAGACCACGCTGGCGCACACCGCCCTCGCACCCGCCGATACCGCCGCCCGACCCACCTCCTCCGCCGGCAGGTCCGCACCCAGATACACCACACGCCACCCCGCCAGCGCCGCCGCCGCCGCCGCCAGCAACGCGCCCGTCTCGTGCCGCTCCCCCGACAGCGTCCCCACCACCGCCACCGGTCCGCCGCCCCGGGCCTCCCGCACCGACTCCAGCACCCGCCGCACCGCCACGCTCGCCAGGTGCTCCTGCGCAGGCGTCATCT
>JABAOG010003734.1_pt1 | contig 17813 bp, 38 predicted proteins | sample 7062131 | NCBI WGS metagenome assembly JABAOG01 (sample SAMN14538629, study PRJNA623070) | marine sediment metagenome | biome: marine biome [ENVO:00000428]; feature: marine pelagic biome [ENVO:01000023]; material: deep marine sediment [ENVO:00002113] | place: India: Arabian Sea | collected...
CTAGCAGGAGGTTACAACTCCAAGCTAGCAGGAGGTAACGAATCCCAACTAGCAGGAGGTAACTACTCCCAACTAGCAGGAGGTTACAATAGCATTATTATTGGAGACAATGGCTCAAAAGTAAAAGCAGGACTTCATTCGGTAATTGTATTAGTCGAAAGAGAACAAACATATCCCCACAACATAATCAACTTCAAAGCAGTACAGGTAGATGGAAAGAAAATAAAGGAAGATACATGGTACACATTAAAAGATGGAAAAGTAGTCGAGGCACATGAATAAATATAAAAGCACAAAAATACTCACGGAAGACTGGAAGTATATAAAAGACCAGTCAAACAAAATGGACACACCCGCCTATGAGTACGTTGCTCGGTTGGTTGAGATGGATAAGAATAAAGGTATAAATAAAATTAAAATAAATAATCATGAATAGAGAAATAAAATTTAGAGCGTGGGACAGCGTAAAAAAACAAATGGTCGAAATTTCTCATATGTCATTTCCCCACAACAATATTTCGGGACTATTAAATGGTCTCCCATGGAGTTGCGATGGAGCTGATTTGGGTACAAAGATATTCCTCATGCAATACACAGGACTCAAAGACAAGAATGGTAAGGAGGCTTATTCCAACGACATTGTTTCAGACGGAATTAACGAGCCTTTTGTTGTTGATTTGTGGAATTGGCATTTAATGATTAGACTTTCTGAAATAGAGTTTGAAATCATCGGAAACCTCTTTGAAAACCCCGAATTATTAAAACCTAATAAATAAGTATTATGGAGAATAAAACATGAACATAGCAGACATACTACAAAATAAACCCCAAAAGACCACCTCTCCCGCAAACGAACGCCAAGAGATAATACAAAAGTTTGTGGACAGAATAAACTTAGAAAGAAAAGGCACTGAGTTTCCGCCTGTAACATGGTTAAAGATAAACAACCGTCTTGCACACATTAACTCTAAAACATTCGACTACCCCGAAGGAGAACTCTACAAGTTTTATAGAATGTGTGAGGAATCGAACAGTGGATTTAGTAAATGTTTTTTTGGGGCATTAAAGAAGAAATAATATGAAAGACAAAAAAATAAAAGAATTTTTAGGATTACTGAGATTACAAAATGAAAATGATTTAGAATGGCAAATCGAAGGAGAAGTTGGCGACATACTTAAACATTTTGCCGTACTGTGTAAAAAATGTGGTTCTGAAAAGGTATTTGTTTCTTGGGAATCAGGTTGTGATTATGGTGGATATACTGGATATGCTGTTGGTCAAAAGTTATTTAAATGTATTCAGTGTGGTAATGCAGCTTCATTTTGGGAATAACTTATCCACTTGTGCCTAACTAGACACTATGTTAGACTTAGATTATAAGAACAACTTTAATGTAAATAAGATATGATACCACTTTTAATCACATTAGTAATAATCATTATCTCACAAATTGGTTTAATTAAAGGGCATATAAAATATGAGAGCTACGCAATAATAATAATACTTGCTCTCATATTACAACAACTGGTTTATATTGTAGAGACCTTAATATAAATAAGATATGAAAATAGAAAAATTTAAGTGGGTTGATAGTTGTGAGTTTTGTGGAGCTGTTTATAACGCTCAAAAATTATTTATTAACCAAGATAAATATGAAGAGCGTGGTGACGGGGAAGAATATTATGAAGAATTTGGATTCTTGCCTTGGAAGTGTCCGTCTTGTAAAGAATTTAATAATCTTAAAAATTAAATGCCCTGCATAAAACACAACTACATATACGTAAACAACCGCTACCTAAACGGTAAGATAGTCACACAAGGAGGAAAATGGGTCACAGAACGAAGATGTAGTGAGTGTGATGAGTTAGCACCTATCATAAGTAAATTAAAAATATATGAGTAAAATAAAATTAATTAAATCAAAAAATGTAAGAGAAAACAGAGGTAGCTTTGTTTTTTTGGATGCTCATGATGTAGAGGAGAAAAAGCCACTATCAGAAACTACAGTTTATACTATAGGGTGGAAACAAGCAGATGGTGAAATAGGATGTGTAGACGCACCTGAAGTAGAAATGTATGCCATGCCATTTTCTATGTATATAAAAAGATTAATAAAGGAAGAAAAACAGGAAACCAAAACACTAGCTAGTGAATCTAATTTAAGTTAGCACCGAAATTACCAATTAACAAATAAAATTATGTTTATACCAGACACAAACCAAAAAAACACAAACAAAGAAAAAGGATGTACACACCTAGAGCATAATCCACCAAGTCATTGGGTGCCACAAACAAGTGGAACGTGGAAATGCCCTTCTTGTGGTCAAGAAACAAGAATTGAACTACCAACATGTTAGTTAGCACCAGATATTAGTAAGTTAAAAGTATAATTATGAAAGTGATAAAGGGTTCGCAAACAGATGTAAGAATAGAACTACCAGAAGAAGCGGTGTGGTCTTTGATTGATAAGACCGAAGGGCGAGGTAGGAGTTACGATATTACAATAAGTGAAAAATCAGCAAGAGAGCTTTTAGATGTTCTTAAAAAAACCTTAATCTAACACCTAATATTAAAGAGTTATGGAAAATAAAGAAGTAGTTGCACAATCAATGATGAAAATTACAAAAGACGGGCGAGTGTGGTTTAATGATACAAACGGGCACGAGGAAATGATTGTTTGCGTGGAAAGATTTAGACAAGAGAGAGAAGAAGGGATTAAAGAGGGGAGGGTTGAAGCGATAAAAAAACTTGCTGATGCAATAAATGTTGAAATACAAGAAAATCTTTAAAACCTAATAAATAAGTATTATGGAGAATAAAGTATGTAAACATGGGAACGATATATCAAAAGACAGGGTTTGGTTATTTGGATTACCATATTGTTGTCAAGATATAGTGCCCCAAGAAGATAAAATAAAAACCCCTATGTCTATAGAAAAAGAAAACAACAAACCAAACAATAAGGTTGAGGAGATGATGGATATGTTGAGAAAACGTGTGCTTCACTTTGACATAACTGAACACGACACTGGTGAAGAACCTCTGCACGAAGTCATTTATCACGTTCATGAAGATGCTATATCGGAAGCCCTCACCTCCCTCATTTCAGAAGCAGAGAAAGCGGAACGAGAGAGGATAATAAGTGAAGTTAGAGATTTTGATAGAGAAAATGCCCGATTTGGTCGTGATGCTGAAAGAAGTAAAGATACACACTTATTGCCGTCAGATTTATTAGAAAAGAAACTCCAAGCCCTCTCTAAAGAATAAGAACCTATGAAGAAAGAAAATATAAACAATAAGGTGGAGGAGATGGTAGAAAATCTTGCCAATGATTACTTCTCTACTTCGCCAAACTATAGAGGCAAAAACGCCTTGAAAATACTTGTAACAGATGCCCTCACCTCCTCCTACGAACAAGGAGTGAAAGATGAGAGGGAGAGGATTGAAAAACACACAGATGCTACCATACTGGCAGAGAAGATATATTAAACGACATCATCTCCCAAAAACAAGAATTACTAAAATACATAAATACGTTATAAGTATATGCCAAAAACAGAACTCACATTCACAGGAGAAATAAAAGAGGTAGACGGCTTTAAAAAACTCGAAATAAAAAACCGAGCATACTATCTTACTCGTATACAAAAAGCACCACTAGGACAATACCGCATCATCATAGAGGATAGTAAGGCAAAACGCTCTAACCAACAGAACAGGTACTATAGAGGAATAGTACTACCACTCATAGCAGAAGAAACAGGAGAGGACGACACAGACGCACTTCATGACTTCTTTAAAGAGAAATTCCTCCCCACCAAATACGAAACAGTACTCGGTGAAAAGATAAAAAGAGACAAAACAACTACTAAACTTAATAAGTCAGAGTTTACAGAATACCTCTTAAAGATAGAACGATTGACAGGAGTAGAGCTACCAAACCCTTGTGAGTCGGGGTACGCTTGTGGAAAAGAGACCTGTAGTGTATGTGGCTCAAAAGAGTATAGAGTCGAATACCCGGAAAGTAATGGTGATATAACAGCGTTTTAAGTATCCTTGACAAAAAACTAAATAAATAGTTATCCACAGCACGTTGCTTGAACCTAATTAGACGGCATGATAATATATAGATACTGGATAGCTCGTCAGCATTGAAAGAACCGATATATCTAAAATATATTTATATACTTACGTCGGGAATTCTTATCATATACGCAACGACTCATTCGGTAAAAAAAGTGCTTAACTGAATAAAGAGCGACATTACAAACCTTATCTGTCGCTCACCGTCTCTTCCTGATAAGGTGGGAGGTGGTGAGCGGTACAAACCATGAACTTAGAACAACAAATAAAGTACGACAAGCAGTACAAACAAAATCAAACGCTTGAAAACATGACACCGTTATTTATAACACTCCTCATCGTCTTCATAGCACTACTCTTTTCTCTACCAACACAGACATTAAGTTATCAAAAAGAACAGGCTGTGAATGAGTATATATTAGCGGACACGACAGCTTATTCAGAAATAGACTCATGTCATTATGAAAATTGTGCTATGGCGACAGGAGTTAGAGCATATATCGGTGCGGTCGCATGCCCTCGTGACATGCCTCTACAAACAAAAGTAATGATAGATGACAAAGTATATGTTTGTGAGGATAGATATAACAAAAACCTTTCTGATAGATTTGATATATTTATGGGTTATGGAAAAGAAGCATTTAATGAAGCAAAAAATTATGGAAAACAGCGTAAAGCAGTGCAGATATTGCGATAAAGATTTCTTTAAAAAATACAGAAGTCTTAAATCTTGGTCACAAGCTAAATTTTGTTCCTATAATTGTTATTGGAAGAATATGAAGGGGGTTGAACAACCAAAAGAAGTCGTTGAAAATAGAGCGAAAAAATTGAAAGGAAAGAAAAGAACTCCTGAACAGATTGCACGGCTCAAGAAAGCAAAAACCCTTAAGAGAGTTTTAATAGAATGTAAAGAATGTAACGTAGATTTTGAAGTTATTATTACTGCTAAGGAAAAAAGAAAATACTGCAGTCAAAATTGCGCCAATAAAGCGATAGGTCGAGGTAAATATAGAACCATATTGAAGTGTAAGAATTGTAAGAAAGACTTTAATAATGGTCATTTAAAAGCGAAATTTTGTTCATTAGGTTGCAGGAATAAATGGCGCGTGGGTGAAAGAAATAATTTATGGAAAGGAGGTACTTCTTCTTGGTATAATAAAATGCAGGCTTCTAAAGAATGGAGTGAGTGGAGAACGAAAGTGTTTGAACGAGATGATTATACATGTCAACATTGTGGGTATCGTAGAGGTATGGGTTTTAGGACTAGATTTCTACATCCTCATCATGTTAAATCAGCCACTCAATATAAACTTTTAGTTTTTGACATAGATAATGGTTTAACGTTGTGCCATTCTTGTCACGGCAAGGTTCATTATAGGTCCATTGTTGGATATAGAAAACAAAGGAATAAGAATTAACATTTGGTCGGCAAACACTAACACTTAAATATATTGATTAGTACTTGCGTCTAACTAGACACTATGTTAAACTATAACTATGAAAAACGAATGTAAATATTGTGAAGCAGACCTTGACGAGTACGGAGATGAAAACGAACGAGGTGTACTCTGCACAAACTGCAATCACACACAAGAAGACGAAGAAGAACTTGATAACACTTTAGAGGAAAATAACATATGAAAAAAGAACTAGCACTCAAAGCAGGACTCACCCCCACAGATGATGGACAGTACATAGGAACACGAGAACAGTGGAATGAGTATGAACGCCTTGAGGAAGAAGAAAACTTTATTGACCCGTTTGATGATAATAACTAACATGCTTACAAAACAAAACGAAAGAAAATTAAATAGTATACTGCGAGACCTACGCACAAAAGCAAAGAAAAGCTGGTATGCTAAAAACAAATTACAATACTTCTGGGGAGAGCAGAGCGACAACGATGCAAGGGATGGCGAGAATAGCGGTGAGCATCCTTATGGATATTAAACAAAAATAACATGGAAAAACAAACACTTAAACAAAAACTATTTGAGATGCAAAAACTCAATCTAAAGTTTGAAAAAGACTCAGTAAATCCCTATTTCAAAAGTAAATACCTATCTTTAGATTCTTTATGGGAGAAACTACTACCAGAGCTTGAAGAAAGAAATCTTGTGATAAGCCACAGAACAGAGAATAAGGAGGTAGTTACTACCGTTGAAGACTTAGATAGTGATGAGCACATAGAAAGCCGTATGCCCCTACCAGACAACCTAGACCCACAAAAGATAGGTTCTGCCGTAACATACTTTAAGCGTTATAACTTAGGTCAAATATTCAACATAATGACCGATGATGACGATGACGGGGCTAAAGCAAAGCCAACACAGGCAAAACCAACACAAGCAACACCACAGGAGGTAGATAATTCAGACTTACCATTTTAAAGTAAAAAACTATGAAAAAAATATCAATCACAATCGACTTGGGAAAAATCGACAAAAACAGAATCATTGAAAGAACCTACACAAACAAGGAAGGACAGGAAGTAATCGTAAAAGAATACAAACTTGATGTAGTACCACTAAGAAACAAAAAAGAGATAAAATCTGGCGACACATGGAAGCTAGTAAAATCTCACTTTGTAGCAGACTCACAGACAAAGGAAGAACGAGAAGCAAAGGCTGATACTAACTTTTTGGGAGATGGTGTTACTTTTGAGGACGTAGACCCACTAGAAGACGCACAGTCAGAAAATGTGCAAACAACGCATGATGATATACCGTTTTAAGAAATATGACAGAAAAAATGTTTTGATGGATGCAGATGGGAAGTGTAAAGTTCATGGGACTTTTCATCTTTGGACGGATTGTCTGGTAGAACGTGCTTTCCGCCAATCCCTCACCTCAGTCTACGAACAAGGAGTGAAAGATGAGAGGAATAGGGTAATAAAAGAGATTGACCACTTTATAGAGCAAGAAAAAAAGATTCAGACGGACGACACAGTACAACTACTCACAGACTTGAAGAAATCCCTCAAAAACAATTAACCTATGACCACAAATGAAAAAGTTAACACACAAACAAATAGTTTTTCTCGCACTACTTCACGCACCACGACATGAGTATGTACCAGTATTTACGTTCATAGGAGAGAAGTTTATGTGCGGTAAGTGGCACTTCATGAGTCATAAGTGTCCAGCACGCCTATCTGATATATTCAAGGATATTCCGAATGTAATTCAAAGAAAGAAAATACGAGGAAAAAGCGGTTCACTGTACTACACATACAGGATAGACCCTGAAAAACGCACCGAGGCACTGCATGAACACTTACCAGAGGATTATAAGCGAGTATTCTTCTTGTTCCGAAACAAAAAGGAAGAAAAACGTACAATGGTCGAGTACACCATACCAGAAACAGGAGAAGTATTAAGAGCTTATGAGTAATATGAACGACAAATAGAAGAGTCCTATCATAAAGGTTTTGTTAAACCAACTCTTTCTGAACTCATAGAAGCGTGCCCCTAAAAGTATAAATGCTTTAAACAAGAAATGATTAAAAAAATAATAAAGAATATAGATATCAAAAGTGTATTTCTTACAAACGAAGGTCCTATAGTCCGATGTCATTGTAAAAAGAAGGCAATATTGACGCACTATCGCTATAAGGGAATGGAGGTAAGAGTAGCTATTTGCGAAGATTGTAAGGCATTGTTAATAAGAAAATAATTATGAAAAAAAAGTGGAAAAACGACAGAGAAAGAAAAAATAACTGGGCTAGAAAAAACATGCGCATGCTCAGAAAGCACGAAAAGATACGTGAGTTTATAAAAGAACACCCTACAGAACGAAGAAGAAAGCTCATGTTCTCACACGATTGTAATGATTGGGGATGTAAGACTGAGAGTGATTCCAATGCTTTGCCTGAGGAAATTACTAAATAAACACTTGACTTAATATTAGAAAAGTGTACAAGGATAATTATTAGTGATATAATATAAAAAGTTATGATTGAAGTACTTATAGGAGCAATGATGAGTATCATCGTTGCCGCACAAAATGAAAACGCTACAATAGAGCAAAAACAACACGCTCTTGAGACAGCAGAAATTGTTATTAACTTCCTAGCAAAGGAACAAGATAAGATTGTCGCAAGCATTAACCAATGTTCAGCAACGAATCCAACAATAATCGTGCCAAAACAAACAACAAACACACAAACACCTACAAACAACGACCCACAGCTTGGTGCAGTAGAGCAAGACCAGTCAGACCTCATTGTTAAATTTACAGGAAAGAACAAGGTGGACGCAGTAAATAACATGCCGTTCGGAGGATTTTCTTTTAGGGTACACGTTAAAGATTCTGAAGGAAATTACGTAAAAAATGCACCAATAAGTGTTGAATACCCAAATGACGCTGTATATTCACGCAATGAGAACCTAACACCAGAAGAGGATAAGGCTACAAATGGCAATCTTCATAAAAAAACAAATGGTCAATCTGGTCCTCGTACAGGAGATTGGAGCGCATCCTTTGAGTATGTACCATCTGAAGAAGGCTACGAAACAAAAACAATACGATTTACAAGCGGTGATATGACAAAAGAATTTACCGTTCAACAACTCATTAACCAATAGTATCCTTATAGCGGAAATGATTACTCGTTTCCGTAAGTAAGAATAGTATACACTCATGGAAAAATGCACGGTCTGTAATTCTAAAAAAGAACTTTACGTAGTAGATAACGAACTCTACTGTAAAGAACACCTCCCAGAGCTTAACGATAATTAAAAATTATGGTATAATAGATATATATGAGCGCAGGAAGACCAACTAAATACTCAAAGGATATACTCGACAAAGCAGTAGAATACGTCCTCCTCTTTTCTGAAGAGGAAACAATGCCAAAAGACGAGATAATCCCTAGCATTGAAGGACTAGCACTATACTTAGAAGTAGCAAGGTCAACGATATATGACTGGGCAAAAGAAGATGACAAAAAGGAATTTTCCTACATCGTGGAGAAGTTATTGTCAAGACAAGGTTTAATTCTACTTAATGGGACATTAACCAATAAATTAAATAGTAGTGTAGGTAAGGCAATTCTCTCCAAGCATGGTTATGCAGAAAAAACAGAACAAGTAACAACACACTCATTTGATGACAAAACAAAAGAAAAAGCAAAAGGACTTATTGGAGAATATCTTGAAGCTAATAGAAAGTAATCCTAGAGAGTTTTTTGAGTTCGATGCTGATTCAACGGTAGAAGAGATAATATTTAGATTCAATCTGTTTGCACGAAGATACTACCCAAAGTTCTTTACATCAGAAGACGCACCTTTTCATAAAGACATAGATACTTTCAACGCTAAGATATGGCAAGGAGAGATACCCTCATTCCTAGACATAGCATTCCGTGGAGCAAGTAAGACTACACGAACTAAACTATTCCTAGCGTTTGCTATATTAAACGACGCCTCACGACAAAGGAAATACATCAAAGTTCTCTGTAGGGAGCAGTCAAACAGCTCACAGTTCACCACAGACATCTATAACCTTATTATCACAGTAAGTGCTATCTATCCTGAGATATTCCAAAAGTCAGCTCTTAAACGAGAAGAAACAATGAGCGGGTTCACCACAGCTACGGGTATTAAGATTAAAGCTGGAACGATAGGAAGCTCACAGCGAGGAGATGTTCAAGACGAAGCACGACCAGACATCATTATCTTTGATGACTTTGAGGACAGACTAACACTACGCTCTGCTGTTATTAGTAAATCTATCTGGGATACGATGGAGGAAGCACGTACAGGGCTCTCTAAGGGCGGTGGTTCAATTTATCTAGCAAACTACCTATCAGAGCAAGGAAATGTACATAAACTGGTTGAGAAGACGGAAAATAAGCTTATTACACCCATTATAAGGGATGGAGAACCTACGTGGGCGAGTAGATACACCGTAGAAGACATTGAGGCTATTAAAAAAGAGGCAGAGGACTTCATTGGCGAATATTTATGTAAACCAGACGCTTCAAGAGATGTGTACTTTGATAGAGAAATACTTGATAAAATGGAGGTTAGGACTCCGATTAAAGAAATAGCAGGCTTTAAGATATACCGTGAATACAACCCTTCTCATAGATATGCAGGAGGTCATGACATAGCAGGAGGTGTAGGATTGGACTCATCAGCCTCGGTATTCATAGACTTCTCTACAGTTCCAGCACAAGTAGTAGGTACGTTTCACTCAAATACTGTGCTACCAGAGGCGTTTGGAGATGAAATCTATGCAGAAGCTAATCACTTTGGGGGATGTCTTGTTGCACCAGAGAACAATAAATACGACCAAACGATACTAAAAGCTAAGCAACTAGGTGCTAAAATTCATAAATCAATCAAAGGAAAGACAGCTAAAACCATCTCTATAGCAAATCCTAGGTATAATTGGGGGTGGGAAACCAACTCTCTCACTAAGTCTAAGATGATGGCAGACTTCAGAAAAGCAGTAAATGACGGACTTATTGACTTAAATGATGAAGATTTAATAAAAGAAGCACGAGCATATACACGAAATGATTTGATAGATAGACAACCAGACCCACGAGACGTCACAATATCAACACGACACTTTGATTTGCTCACCGCAGGAGCAATAGCATGGCAGATGAAAGACCACGCAGAAGCGAGTGATGAATACAATCCTTATATAGAAGTAGGAATGACTCATGAGGAAAGAACAATAAACAAAGCAGAATAATGGAACTATCTAAAACAGAGCAAGAAATAATTAAAATAATCCGTGAGTTTAATCCCTACGAGCGGGTTGAGATTATAAAAGACCAATCGGGAAAACCTGATTATTATATTGTTCATAAGTCACAGAAAATAGTTTTGCAATCGAAGAAGAATATGATATAATAATATTATATGAAAATTTGGCTAAGAATAAATAACAGCGATAGGAAGAAAATGCGGAGGGGAACACATAGGCAGGTTCTTAGTGGATTATTTGATGTTTCTGGTAGAGTATCGAAAAAATATAAAATTAGCACGGTAGAGAGAGTTCGGTGAAGTTTGAGTGTTAAACATTAGTTTAATTACCACACCGTTAGGGGTCGCTACCCAAATCAGGAGGTAATATTTAAGACACAGAAGAACAAACATTTAATCATCAACAAAAATCTGTCGTGGAGGACTAGGACAAATACACAAAAACCTAGCACCCCTACGGGGGTTGGTAGTTAGTCGATTGACTTTCAACCTCTGTAGGGGATTGCAATCCAAGAAGAATATAATAAATAAAAATATTACTCGTTACAGAAAGACTGGGCGAATAGGCAGAAATGCTTGTTCGCCCTGTTTTTATAACCACATGACAACCAAAACGAAGAAACCAACGAAGAAGACCAAGAAAGCTCCCAAGAAGCCAAAGTATCGCTTAGAAGTAGAAGTAAATGGTAATAAGTTTGAAACAGGGGCAGAAGACATGGAAACAGCACTCTCAGAGTTTGTAGAAAGCCCTGAGTTCCCACTAGGAGCTAAAACACTAGCAATCTTCAGATACTCTGATGGAAAGATTGAGAGGATTAAGGTACTCCACACACCAGAAGCTCGAAGATTGTTTAAGATTATTTCTCTGAAACCAGACGCACTAGCCGTATACGCAAAAAAACTAACAGAAGACCTCGCATAATATGCCGGATGTAGCAGAAAAAATCCCTAGTATATATCAATATATTATTCAAGAAGAAGAATCATGGCGCACCAATCGTGTTCCTCTTTCTACTAATTGGAGGGATTGGAATTTTTATGAACACATCGACCGCTCTTTTACACTAAAAAACTCAAAGTTCTACAAAGGAAACCAAGACTTCACACGACCTTTCCGTAATATTATCCTGCCTATAGCAAATGTAAGCTACCGAGTGGAGGGATTCGATGTCAAAGACGTTCAAATCTTTGTAAACAACTCAGAAAACTACCACAAATCATTCATAGCAAGGAAGTTTCACAAAAGATGGGCTAAGAATAATGCAATCGACACAGCTATTGATGAAACAGTTGAAAGCTACTTCGATTATGGGCTTGCCTTGGTTAAGAATGTGAACGAAGCTCGTCCTGAAGTAGTTCCACTGCAACAAATAGCATTCTGTGACCAAACGGACATCATGTCTGGTCCTATTTGTCTAAAACATAACTATTCTGTTAGTGAATTACTTGATTTTAAGGGAAGATGGGACGACCAAGCTATAGATAAAGCTATTTTGATGTCCAAAACAGAGAAAGACGTTGATAATGCCAACGGAGATAGTGTAAAAACACCGGGAAAGTACATAGAAGTATACGAGTTACACGGAATGTTCCCCGAAAGTTGGCTTGGACCTGAAAAACTAGGAGATGATTGGGAAGATACAGGTAAGTATTCACCGCAAATACACATTGTTACGTACTATATCTCCCCTGTTGATGGTAAAACTAAGATGGGCGTTACTCTTTTCAAAGGAAAAGAACCAAAGCCTATCTTCAAGGCACTAAAACGAGACCCTATTCACGGTAGAGCATGTGGTAGAGGAGGAATTGAGGAGCTATTTCACCCACAGATATGGACTAACAACAACACCCTTCATCTTCACCAAATGTTAGAGGCGACATCAAAGGTTCTTTTGACTACCAACAAGAAAAAGGTAGCAATGATGAATAACTTTAACAATATGGAGAATGGGCAGATTATTGACCTCGATGAAGACGGTAGACTAGACCAGTTAGTGCTTCAACCTATTAACAAGAACGCCTTCGATGCTGATGTGAATAAATGGGAACAAGACGCAAGGGTTATCGGGGCAGCGTCAGACCCAGCTCTAGGTTTGAATCCAATCTCGGGCACTCCTCTCGGTACTACTGAAATCGTAACTCAACAAGGACAAGGGATTCACGAGTATCGTAGAGGCAAGATAGCTGAGTTCTGGGCTGAAATATACAGAGATTGGGGATTACCGCACTTCTCGAAAGAAATAAACAAAGGCTCTAAATGGCTCGATAAGCTCTCTCTCGAAGAATTAGAATTTATTGCAGAAAAGGTATCGACGAAAGAAAAGAACAGAAAGGTTAAAAGCATGATACTAGAGGGTGAAACATTCACAAAAGAAAGAGTAGAGCAATTCCGTGAGATGGTGAAAGAACAATTCATGAATGGAGGAGAAGAAAGATTCTTGGAAGCGATTAAGGATGAATTTAAAGACCTTGAGCTAGATGTAGATGTAAACGTATCAGGTAAGCAAGAAAATATGGCAGAGATGATAAGTAAATTGAACTCAGTATTTAGGTCACTCTTTACACCGGGAGCAATTCAAGCATTACAGGCAAGTCCTGAATTATCAAAACTTCTTAACCAAATATTAGAATCAGCGGGAATGAATCAGATTAGCTTTGGTTCTCCTCAAAGACAGATACAGGCACCACCGCAACAGACACAACCGCCACAAGAATTAGTAGCTAACAACGTATAAGTTAATAAAAAATAATTATGACATCACAAGACATATCAGACCAAATATTAAACGATATCGAGAAAGATAAAATCAAGTCCTTTACGGAGGATAAGATTATGTTCGAAGCAGTTAAAAAGTATGTCCTTGCAGTGGCTTACCAACACGGGACATTTAAGAAAGGAGAGCCATTTAACGGTATTGTAAACTATGCTTTGCAGTTTGCAGGACAAGCCATAAATGCAGATAGCGTGCCTCGTTCTGATGAAGAGCTTGGTCAGAACATTCGAGCATTAACACAAGCTACATCATTAGTAGAGTCAGGTTTTAAAGAATTGAAAGAAATGGTTGAGGTCGAGAAACCCTTACCAAAAACTAATGTAAACGAAGCAGAATAACATGAAAGATTTATTAAAATACATAGGAGTAGCAGTTGTTTCAGTAGGAATATTCTTTGTAGGACAAGGTACTGAGCTACAAAATAATCTTGCAGGAGCACGACCCGGAGATGAGTGTTTTGCAACATCAACAGCCGCTTCAAGTGCTTATGGAGCAACCATTACTGGAGACCAAACCATAATCACGGGAAGTGGAACACTTTGTGGTGTAACTATTACAGGTGCGACAACGGGGCACTGGACTCTCTATAATGCAACCACAACAGATGTAAACAAAAGAACGGGGAATAAAGCAACATCGACAATTCTCATTGCTGATTTTGCTGATACAGTCGAGGGAGACTATAAGTTTGAGACCACATTCAGTGACGGATTATTGCTAGAGCTTGATTCGGGCTCAGTATCAACCTCAACAATAGGGTTCAGACGTTAAACACACGACCTTAGTACGTCGGTAAACTGCGAATTTATCAACACTTTAGAGAAACCTAACTCTGAAATAGGTATATCTGAAGAAACCATAACTTCTTAAAAATATGGCAAACGAAAACAATGAGAACCTCGACTCTTTAAATGAGGACAACCTTGATATAGATATTGAAAATCTTGACGAGGCTGCCGCCAAAGAGAAATTGTCAGAATTACTTCCAAAATATAAGGAAACTTCTGAGAATAATAAGCAACTCTTTGCGAGGGCTAAAAAAGCTGAAGGATTCGAGCTTAAGGACGGAAAGTGGGTAAAATCAGAAAAAGAGGGAACACCTCAGGAAAAACCACAAAAAGTCGAAAACGAAAGTCCAAAAGAACCTTCACAATCGAATGAATTAACAGATGGTCAAATTGCTATTCTCCGCACAGAGGGTATCAAGACTAAAGACGAAATTGCTCTTGTTCAAGAGATTATGTCAGAAACAGGGAAAAAGAACGTACTAGATGTCCTAGACTCTGGTTACTTCCAATCTCGTTTAGGCGAATTTCGTGAGACCAAAGAGTCTGCGAACGCCGTTCCTAAAGGAAAGGGTCGTTCAGGACAGACAGGGTCTACTGATGTTGATTTGGCTATAGCGAAGTACAAGGAAGACGGCTCATTGCCATCAGACTTTGCTACTCGCTCAAAGGTCATTCAAGCATTAGAAAAAGAAGAAGAGTCAAGCGGTATGTTTGATGGTCCATCAGTTGTCGGACCACGTAGCTAATTCATTCGGTCATTAATAGTTTAAATGTAAACCAAAATGGCAAATACATTTAATTCCAGCACATATCCAGAGGTATGGGCTACAGGACTCCAAGAGAGGTTGACAGGACCGACAAACTGGAAAGAGATTTGTGAAGTTCACATGATGAACGACTACACATTGAACATTCCTTACATGTCAACGGAGTTCTCACTACAGAGCGGTACTCGTGGTACTGCCTACAGTCACTCTGACTTCACACTTACTAACGACACATTGACAATTTCTAGTCAGGACATCGTCTCAGTCTTCCTTGACCGAGCTGATGCAGCACAACAGAAATTTGTTGGTGCGTTGGAGGCAGGACGACGACAGGGAGACCTTATCAACGAACGTGTTGAGGACTTGTTCCTTGCACAGCATGCATCATGGACTGACTTCGGTTCAGACGGTGCAGGAGGATTCTCACTAGCAACAACACAGATTACTGTAACTGTTGCTAACATTGATTCACTTACACGTGCAATCAAACGAGAAGTTATCAAGGCGAAGGGTTCAAAGCTCGCTCGTCGAAACGGTATTGCTATCGTATGGCGACCAGAAGACTTTGAGAAACTTGAGGAATCAATGGCTTCTCAGGGATTCACATTCGCTGACATGGCACTTCGAGACGGCATTATGGACGCAGACGGAGAAGGTAAGTACGCATTCGGTGTATATCACTACGTGTCTGAATCACACACAGCAAACCACGTGTTCGCAGGAGTACGAAAAATCCAACAGGTTGGACTTCTAAAGTCTACATTCGGACGAATCTACTTCAACCCGAACGCAGTTAATGGAGATGGACCTCTATCAGGTGAGAGCCATGAGGCACGACTTGACTACGGATTCAACGCAAAAGCAGGATTGACTTCAATTCTCTTTGACGTGAACGTAGCATAATGATTACTACTAATATCACAATCAATCATGAATAATTCAAAAATTTGGGTTGCGGTGGTTGTGGTAGCAATCATTGCAATCGGGGGATACTTATTTCCTAAAGTTCAGATTCACACGAACATTCAAAACGCAGTTGATAAAGCAGTTGAAAAAGCGGTTAATAGTTTCGGTGCTCTTACAAGCCCAACACTTTTTGACCACATCGAGTTCAAAGAAAGCTTTACAAAAGGCGGTAATGCAGTAGCAACAACTACAGTAGACGCAACCATTGTCTTGGGAACAGGACACAGGTTTGACAGAACTGTATCATCTCTTGAGATGAATATTGGTGTTAATGCAACGGTAACTACTATGGCTTCAACGACTGCACCGCTATCTAACCTTGCGGTTGGTGAATCACTAGAAGTTCTATTCTACAACGCTTCAACGACAGCGGGTTCTACTGCAACATTCGCAGCAGGAACAGGTGTTGACCTCCAAGAAGACGAAGGAGAGACTGTTATTGTAAACGGTCTTGAAGTAGCTCGACTTACATTCCTCAAGAAACAGGACACAGACGTCATTCTTTGGGTGGAAGTTGGACAAGTAGGAGATTAGTAATAGGCTAATTTCTCTATTCTGACCCTTTATGGGGTCAGGAGTAGGGACATTATCCCTAGACATTATGAAGATAACATTAGCAATATGCACAAACAGAGGAATACGACCTAAGACAGCACAAAGTCTGCTCGATTTAGTTAATTACTCTAAAAATATTGATTTCCACATCCTTGTAGCAGAAAGGGGGTATACTGTTGGAGAAAACCGAAACTATTGTGTAGTACAAGCACAAAAAAACGGGTCAGACTATCTATTTTTCATTGATGACGATATGACGTTCCTACCAAACACATTGGAAGATATGTTGGAGCACAAGAAAGAAGTCGTAGGTGTCAATTCATATTCTCGATGTTTACCGCTAAGCACCACTGTTGGGCTTATGGATAAGGATGGTAACTACATGCACCCTGAAAAACACACTGATTGGGAAATGACGATACCAGAAAAGCTCTTCAAAGCATACTTTGTTGGAGCAGGAATCCTGTTAATAGACATGAAAGTCTTTAGCAGAATCGAGAAGCCTTATTTTGAGTTCATTATGGGTGAGGATGGACAAGTTCTACACGGTGAAGACGGAAGTTTCTGCGATAAAGTTAAAGAAGCGGGCATGGATNNCATGTTAGTCATCTCGGTGAGTATGAGTACAAGAAGCCAGATGAGAAATTTAATACATTTATTCCAAAAAATGATTAAAAACTGCTTACAATGTAATAAAGAATTTAAAACCATACCTGCTAAAATAAAGCGAGGTTTGGGTAAATACTGTTCTACTGACTGTTATATTGAGAGTCAGAGGACTAACAAATTGGGGAAAAACAACCCAAATTGGCGAGGCGGAGTTAGAAAGTGTTTGATTTGTAATGGCAACAGGTCGGTATTCGATTATCCCAACAGAGGTGGTAAGTATTGTAAGGATTGCTATCTAAACATCTTAAAAGAGGGTGGAGAAACCGCATCAAACTGGAGGGGGGGCATCTCTCGTGGAGACAACAGAAGTTCATACTATACAAAAAAGAAACAAGAAAGGCGTGCTCGGAAATATAATGCTAGAGGTTCTCATACCACACAGGAATGGGAAGATTTGAAAAAGAAGTATGGTTATATGTGTTTGTGTTGTAAAAGATTTGAACCCTCAATAAAACTTACCGAAGACCATATTGTTCCTTTAGTGAGAG